>Ga0308174_10001426_pt1 | contig 11159 bp, 12 predicted proteins | sample PhyPR2_FD_203894 | JGI IMG/M metagenome (GOLD analysis project Ga0308174, IMG submission 203894) | Soil microbial communities from UC Gill Tract Community Farm, Albany, California, United States - DLSLS.P.R2 | ecosystem: Environmental > Terrestrial > Soil > Agricultural land | place: USA... | reverse complement strand
CTGCTCGCGCCGGGCGCCCTCTGGCGGCAAGAAAGCATCATCGGCAGCGTGTTCGAGGGAAGCTATGCAATGGATCGCGATCAGTTGATCCCGACCATCACCGGTTTCGCGCACATCATGGGCGAAGGGCGGCTCGTCATCGACGAGCGCGATCCGTTCGCGTGGGGCATCGCGGCCGGCGCGGGCGCATGACAGCGGACGCCATCGTCGTCGGCGCGGGCATCGTCGGCGCGGCTTGCGCGGCGGAACTGGCGGCGCGCGGGCTGTCGGTCGAGGTGATCGAGGCGCGCGGCATCGGCGGCGGCGCGACGGCGGCGGGCATGGGCCATATCGTCGTGATGAACGATTCGCCCGCCGAATTCGCGCTCGCCCGCTATTCGCGCAAACTCTGGCTCGCGCTCGCGTCGGATCTTCGCGAGCGCGACGCCTTTTCGCGCTGCGGCACGCTGTGGATAGCCGAGGACGACGACGAGCTTGCCGCCGCCCGCGCAATGCAGTCCGCGTTTGCAGCCGGCGGCGTGCGCGCGCAATTGCTGGATACGGCTGCGTTGCGCGAAGCCGAGCCGTCGCTCAGTCATGCGATGCAGGGCGGCCTGCTGATCGACGACGACGCTATCGTCTACGCGCCCGCCGCCGCGCAGTATTTGCTGACCGCATCGCCGGGCGCGGCGCGCATTCGCGTGTCGACGGGATGCGCGGTCGCCGCCGTGGACGCCGGCAACGCGCATGCGGGCGTCACGCTGACGAACGGCGAGCGCCGCACAGCCGCGCATGTCGTCGTCGCCAACGGGCTCGCGGCGTCGAATCTCATCGGCGAGATTCCGCTCGAACCCAAAAAGGGCCACTTGCTCATCACCGACCGTTATCCGGGCACGATCCGCCATCAGGTGCTGGAGCTTGGCTATATCAAGAGCGCGCATCACGCGCGGGGGACGTCGGTGGCGTTCAACGCGCAGCCGCGTCCGACGGGGCAGGTGTTGATCGGCTCGTCGCGACAGTTCGGCACGGCCGATGCCCGCGTCGAGATGAACGTGCTCGCGGCGATGCTTCAACGCGCGACGCGCTATCTGCCGCGCGTCGGCGGTCTCAACGCGATCCGCGCGTGGACCGGCTTTCGCGCCGCCACGCCCGACGGCCTGCCCGTCATCGGACCGGCGCGGCATCCGGCTGACCGGCTCTGGGTTGCGGCGGGGCACGAAGGGCTCGGCGTGACGACGTCGCCTGGCACGGCAAAGCTGCTCGTCGCGCAGATGCTGGGCGATGCGGTGCAATCCAGTTTGCCCGACGCCGCCGCCTTCTCGCCGCGACGATTCGCAACCGCGCACGCCGATGAGTGAACCGCCGCGCACGCCAACTCGCCAATGAACGATCTCGTCCATGTAACCATCGACGGCAGGACGCTCGCCGTCCCCGCCTGCACGACCGTCGCGGCTGCGCTCGCGCTCGACGGCCAGGCGGCCACGCGCCGGTCCGTCACCCGCGAACCACGCGCCGCGTTCTGCGGCATGGGCGTGTGCCATGAGTGCCGCGTGAGCGTCGATGGCCGCGCGCATGTGCTGGCCTGCCAGACGCTCTGCCGCGACGGCCTCGTCATCGAGACCGGGCGATGACGGCGGACCGTTTCGATATCGCGGTCATCGGCGCGGGGCCGGCGGGGCTCGAAGCCGCGCGCGTCGCGGTGGAGGCGGGCGCGCGCGTCGCGCTCATCGACGATAATCCGCGTCCCGGCGGCCAGATCTGGCGGCAAGGGCCGAACGCCGCACCTTCGGCATCGCTGCGCGACTGGCTGCGCGCCACCGGCCCGAGCACGAACCTCGACGTAATGAACGCGACGAAAGTCGCCGCCGCGCTCGACGACAAACACCTGCTGCTCGAACGCGATGGCGCGCCGGCCCTTATCGCGTACTCGAAGCTGTTGCTCGCGACGGGCGCGCGCGAGCGGGTTTTGCCGTTCGAAGGCTGGACGCTGCCGGGTGTCACCGGCGCGGGCGGCTTGCAGGCGCTCGTCAAGGGCGGCATGCCGGTGCGCGGCGAGCGCATCGTCGTGGCGGGCAGCGGGCCGCTGCTGCTCGCCGTCGCCGATACCGCGCAACGCCACGGGGCGGACGTTCGCGCGGTGATCGAACAGGCGCCGCTCGCGCGCGTCGCGAGCTTCGTCGCGTCGCTTTCCGCGACGCCTTCCAAGCTCGCGCAGGCGGTGTCGCTCGCGCGTGCGGTCGGTGTGTCGCGGTATCGCGCGGGAAGCGTCGTCGTTAAAGCACACGGCGCGGGGCGCATGGAGGCCGTTACCGTGCGCACGCGCAGCGGCGACAAGACCATCGAGGCGGATCGTGTCGCGTGCGGCTACGGGCTCGTGCCGAATGCGACGCTGGCGTTGGCGCTCGGCTGCGTGATAGACGGGAACGGCGCGATCAGCGTCGATGAGCACCAGCGCACCTCGCTCCCCGATGTGTTCGCGGCCGGCGAATGCACCGGCATCGGCGGCATGGAGCTGGCGCGCGTGGAAGGCGCGTGCGCGGCGCTTGCGGCGCTCGGCGCTCCGGTCGACGCGCGCCTCGTTCAGCAGCGCAGCCGGTGGCGGGCGTTCGCGGCGCGAGTAGACCGCGCGTTCGCGCTCGGGCCGGCCGCCCGCGCGCTGCCGCCCGCCAGCACGACGATGTGCCGCTGCGAGGACGTGAGCATCGGAGAAGTCGCCGCGCACGCGAACTGGCGCGACGCGAAGTTGCTCACGCGCTGCGGCATGGGACCGTGCCAGGGGCGCATCTGCGGTGAAGCGGCGGCGCTCTATTTCGGCTGGCCGCGCGTGGTGGCGCGCGAGCCGTTCGCACCCGTGCGAATCGAGACGCTGCTCGCCGCGTGCGATGCAACCGGCGAGGTGCAATCTTCCGGCCGATAGTGGGGACAGCGCCAATATTGGCGGCGTTGTCGCGCCCCTATAATCGGCGGCATCCACGAAATTTCACGTTTTTCAGGCATGCACGATGAGCACGACCGCCCTGACTGCCGGCAGCGCCTCGACGCTCTCCGACATGCTCGCGCACTTCGCGCTGCTCGCGCCGGTGTTCGATGCAATGCCCGACATCGTGTTCTTCGTGAAGGACCGCGACGCGCGCTATGCGATGGTCAACCGCACGCTCGCGCGGCGTTGCGGCCACAAGGACGACAAGACCGCGCTCATCGGCCGGACCGCCGAGGACGTCTTTCCGCGCCGCTTCGGGCGCATCTACACGGCGCAGGATCAGGCGATCATCGCGCAGGGCGTGCAACTGATCGACCAACTGGAACTGCATCTTTATCCCGGACGCGAGCCCGGCTGGTGCATGACCTGCAAGCAGCCGCTGCACGATGCAGACGGAAATATCGTCGGACTCGCGGGCATTTCGCGCGACTTGCAGGCCGCCGAAGGCACGCATCCCGCGTACAGCCGGCTCGCCGCGGTCGTGCAGCACATCCAGGAAAACTACGTGCAGCCGCTCAACATGCGCGATCTGGCGCGCATGGCGAACATGTCGATCGCGCAGCTCGAACGCTATTTCCACAAGGTGTTTCATCTGACGCCGCGGCAAGTGCTGCTGAAGACGCGGCTCGATGCGGCCACCGCACTCCTTGTCACGCACGACAAGGTGACGGACGTCGCCGCGCTCTGCGGCTATACGGACCACAGCGCGTTCACGCGGCAGTTCAAGGCGACGGTCGGCATTACGCCGACGGAATATCGAGCGCTGCTGCAGACGCCGGCGGCGTCGCGCGCGGAGTCCTGTGCGGCGGAAATCTGATGGAAAACCGGGCGTGCGGCATGGCGAAATTACACGGTCGTGCGCCTGCGCGGTGCGGCCGGGGACGCAGCATTGCGTCCGGTCCGCCGTGATACGGCGTTTCAGCACGTCGGTCCGCTTTTTGCTCGTTGAAGTAGGCTGGGCAAGGGGCGAACGGCCGAATTCAGGCCAGAGCTGTCCAGACACCGCGAGACGTTCCGCACCGGCGCACGCGCGGCGAAAAAATACGGTGCGTCCGGAATTCCCGCCGCAGTTTTCTGTCAACCGGAACGCAACCGCGCGACGGCCGGCAGAGAGGCGAAGCGGCGAGCCGTGGAGACCGTGCGCGAGAATTCCGTTTTTGGCAGTTGAAAAGAACATGATGAACGAAGTGGCAAGACTGGGGCACACGCGGATCGTACTGATCGAAGACGATCCCGAAAGCAGGGCATCACTGCAAATGTTGCTCGAAGAAGAAGGGGCCGAAGTGGTCGCCGTGGCCGACGCCGAAGACGGCGCGGAAACCGCGACGCGTGTGCTCCCCGATGCGGTGATCTGCGATCTGGACCTTCCAGGAATGGACGGTTTCTATCTCATCCAACGTTTGCGGGACCACGAGATACGCGGCAACCTGCCGCCTGCCGTGGCCATCGCGCTGACGGGGCACGGCGGCGAGGAATACCGATTACGGAGCATCGGGGAGGGCTTTCAGCACTTCATGACGAAGCCCGCGCATCCCGATGAACTCGTCACGCTCATACAGGACTCGCTCAACGCGCGCGTGCTGGCATAACAACTCGAGGGCAGGGCGCGCTTTCATGCGCTGCCGCTCAGGAGCGGTCGCGATTGCGCGCCCGCGTCGCTCCGGTAATGACGGCGATACCGAGCATGATGATCGCGACAATGGCGATCGTATGCTGCGAGACGTGCATGGCGACGAGCGCCCAGGATACGCCGCCGATCAGGATCAGCCAGCCCACGAGGTAAATGATCAGCGTCATCGGGTTCTCCTTTTGGTTGTCTGAATGGTGAGCGACGCGCAGCGGCCGCTCACGCGTTGTTGCCTGCAAGATGCATACCGTCGGCGCTCAACCTTCATCGACAACAACGAGACATGCTCACCGTTCATCACCTCAACAACTCCCGGTCGCAGCGCGTGCTCTGGATGCTCGAAGAGCTCGGCGTCGACTACGAACTCAAGCGCTATCAGCGCGACGCGCAGACGATGCTCGCGCCGCCCGAGTTGCGCGCGGTGCATCCGCTAGGGAAATCGCCCGTCATCACCGATGGCGCGCTGACGGTCGCGGAGTCGGGCGCGGTCATCGAGTATCTCGTGGATCGTTATGGCGATGGCCGTTTCTCGCCGCCGCATGGCGCGACGCCGGAACGCGTGCGCTATAACTACTGGATGCATTACGCCGAAGGCTCGGCAATGCCGCCGCTGCTGCTGAAGCTCGTCGCGTCGAGAATCGGCAAGGCGAAGATGCCGTTCTTCGCAAAGCCGGTCGCAAGACGCATCGGAGAAACGCTACAGCGCGGTTTCATCGATCCGCAACTGAAGCTGCACTTCGGTTATATCGACGCGGAACTCGCAAAGTCGACCTGGTTCGCGGGCGATACGTTTAGCGCCGCCGACGTGCAGATGAGCTTCCCGCTCGAAGCCGGAAGCCAGCGCGCGGGTGCGAACCATCTGCCGAACATCCGCGCGTTCCTGGAACGGATTCATGCGCGGCCGGCTTACAGGAAAGCGCTGGAGCGCGGCGGGCGATACGACTACGCGAGCTGATCGCAGATTGACGTCGATCGAGCGCTGGCGCGCGGTGCGTACAATGGGGCGCACGTGCGACATATCGGCACGTGCCCTCGACAGTCCCTCACGCTCAAAGGCAACGCATGGCTCGAATCGTTCCCGACGACTGGAAGAACCTCGAAGCGACCGGCGCCGCCGCGCGCGAACTCGAAACGCTCGCGCTGCTCGAAAAGCTCCCCGACGACTACACGGTCTATCACGGCGTTCACTGGACGCGCATCAACGAGGGTTTCTCCGTCTTCGGCGAAGCGGATTTTGTCGTGGTCGCGCCGTCCGGCCGCGTGCTGATGATCGAGATGAAAGCGGGCTTTCTGCGCGAAACCGGCGCGGGACTCGTGAAGGTCTATCTGCAGAAGGAGCGCAACGTCGCTATCCAGCTTGCGCGTACGCTGGAAAACCTGCATCGGCGCTTCACGGCGGCTTTCGGCGCGGGGACGTATCGCATCGAAGAACTGCTGTATTGCCCGGACTATACGGTGAAGGACGCCGCGATTGCGGGCGTGCCGGCGGGCCGTATCGTCGATGCAAGCCGCAAGGCGCAACTTCCGCGCGTCGTGCTGGAAATTCTCCCGCCCGACGAGCCGCGCTTCGAAGCCGCCGCGCGCATCCATCATTTTCTCGCCGATGAACTCTCCCTCACGCCCGATACCAACGCGCTCGTCGGCGCGGCGAATACGCTCGTCACGCGCTTGTCGGGCGGCCTCGCGACGTGGGCGCGCCGGCTCGAATTCGCGCCGTTCCGTTTGCGCGTGATTGCGACCGCCGGCGCGGGCAAGACGCAACTCGCGGTGCGCGTGATGCACGACGCGCTCGCGCAAGGCAAGAGCGTGCTCTATGTGTGCTTCAACCGGCCGCTCGCCGACCATATCCGCGCCATTGCGCCGAAAGCCGCGAAGATCGCGAACTATCATCAACTGAGCGCGGCCGTTGCGCGCGATGCAGGCAGTCCACCCGATTTCAGTCAGCCGAACGTGTTCACGACACTGGAAGAACGCTTTGCCGCCGTGCCCGTGCCCGAGCACTGGAAGACGGATGTGCTGATCGTCGACGAAGGGCAGGACTTTCAGGCCGCGTGGGTCGAGTCGCTCGAACGCCTGCTGAAGCCGGATGGCGCGTGGTGGTGGCTCGAAGACCCGATGCAGAATCTGTATCTGCGCGAGGCCGTGCCGCTGCCCGGCTGGACGATCCTGCGCGAAAGCACCAACTATCGCAGCCCGCGTGACTTGCTCGGCTTTATCCGCAGGATCGTCGGACCGGAAGTGCGGCTCGACGCTGGCAGTCCGTTCGACGGGTCGGACGTCACCGTTTCGACTTACGAGGACGGACATCCGGAAGAAGTCGTCGAAGCCACCAAGCGCGCGATCACGCACGCGCTGTCGCTCGGCTTTCGCAAGCAGGACATCGCCGTGCTGTCGTTCCGCGGGCGCGAAGGGTCGGCGCTGACGGCGGTGGATCATCTCGGGCCGCATCGGCTGCGCGCGTTCACCGGCACCTACGATCTGTTCGGCAATCCCGAGTATCGCGAGGGCGACGTGCTGCTGGAGTCGATCTATCGCTTCAAGGGGCAGTCCGCGCCGTGCGTCGTGCTGACCGAGGTCGATTTCGACGTCCTCGACGATCAGGCTGCGCGCAAGGTCTTCGTCGGCGCCACGCGTGCGACGATGAAGCTGATCGTGGTCGCGTCCGAGCGCGCGGCACACGCCATCGAGGCGCTGAAATAGCGCTCACCGTGACGCCGCATTCGACCGACATGGCTGTCACGCGAACCCGGCGTCCGTGGTTTCGCCGCCTCTGGTTCGCGTTGATGATCGCGCTCGCGGTCGCGCCGCCGCTCGGCGCGGTCGGCTACATGCTGTACTCGGGCTTGCTCGCGCGCGAGCCGCATCGCTTCGTCGTGCCGTACGAAGGGCTGTACTGGGACGCTGCGCAATTCGAGATTGCCTACGCAGGCTTCACGAGCCAGGTGCTGCAGTTTCGCAGCGGTATCGACGAGGATGCGGACGCCGTGCGCGCCAGTTACGGGCGGCTGCGCGCGCGGCTCGACGATGTGTCCGATTCCACGCGCACGCCGGAAGGTCACGAAGAGTTGCGCAATCGTCAGCGGGAGATTCTGCGGCAGTTGCGCACCGCGCTCGATTCCATTCAATCCGACGTGGATGGGCTCAGGGCCAGGCAGAATCGCACGCTGCGGGTGATCGGCGTGCTGCGGCAGAACGCGCCCGCCGTCGCGGAACTTGCAAACAGCCGGCGGCTGATGGATGCCGCCGAGCGCGAGGCGATCGTCAGCGACTTCGAAGCCAAGCGGCGTTTTCTGCTTTATGGCGGCATTCTGCTCGGATTGCTGTCGGCGGCGGCGACATCGCTGCTTGTGCTCAATGGGTATCGGCGGACGCGTCTGATCGAGCAGCAACGCGCCGCGCTCGCGGCCGAACATCAGGCGACGCGCGCGGCGCGCAAGGCGGGCGTCGCGAAGGACACGTTCCTCGGCATGATCAGCCACGAGTTGCGCACGCCGCTGCACGCGATCGTCTCCTCGATCGAGCTGCTAGGGCTCAATCTGCGCGGCGAGGCGGATCGCAAGATCATTCAGCGGCTGGAGACGGGCGCCCGGCATCTCGAAGCGCAGATGCGCGACCTCACCGACTACGCGCGTCTCGGCGCGGGCAAGCTGGAACTGCGCATCACCGTGTTCGATCCGGTGAATTTGCTCGAATCGATCGTGGATGCGAACGCGCCCGCCGCGACCGCGAAAGGGCTGCAACTGCGCGGCGACTTCGCCGGCGAGCGCGGGCCGCTCGAATCGGACCCGCATCGCGTGCGGCAGATCGTGACGAACCTCGTCACCAACGCGATCAAGTACACGGACGCCGGCTCCATCGACGTGCATTTCGCGCGCTCCAAAGACCGCCTCGATATCTCCGTGATCGACACCGGTCCGGGCATTCCGCGCGAGCAGTTGCCGCTCATCTTCGAGGAGTTCACGCAACTGGATTCGTCCAGCACGCGGCGCTTCGACGGCGCGGGCATGGGTCTCGCGGTCGTACGCGGGCTGGTCGATCTGCTCGGCGGAAGCATCGAAGTGTCGAGCGAAGTGGGCCAGGGCGCGGCGTTTAGCGTGAGCTTGCCGGCGGCGTCCGTCGACCGGATTCCCGAGCCCGGCGGCCCAGAAGCCGATGCGCCGGGCTTTCGTAAACCGCGGGTGCTGGTGATCGACGACCATGAGTCGATCCGCGATTCGCTGACCGAAATGCTGACGCATCTCGGCTATTGGTCGCTTGCTCTGCCCGATGTGGACAGCGCGCTCGCGTGGCTGCGCGCCAACGACGCCGACGTGATCCTCGCCGACTTGCACATGCCGGGCAAGGACGGCTATTCGTTCGCTGACGAATATCGCTCGCGCATTGCGCCGGGAGCGAGCGTGCCGATCATCGCGGTGAGCGCGCATGCGCCCGAACTCGCCGATCCCGGCGCGACCGTGCTCTTTTTCGATTACCTCGTGAAGCCCGTGCGCTATGAAGTGCTGCGCGCTGCCGTGCATCGCGCGGCGACGGCGCGGCGGCGGGCAGCGTGATCGCGAGCGTCGTTGAATATGCGCGGCTTCAGGCTCGCAGAAGCCGCTTGGACAGGTCCGCCACCAGAATGGCGAGGCGCGCCGGCTTTTCGAAGCACGTCACGTTGTAATCGCGAATGATCTGGCTGATCTCGGATTCGCTCGCCTTGCCGGTGGTGAGTTCTCCGGTGAGCACGAAAATCGGCGCGTCGGGGTTGTCGGACTGGCGCACGGCCTGAATTGCGCCGGCGGACGTATGCGCGCCGAACACCCAGTCGATCACGACGGCGTCGAACACGTGCGACTGGAGCGCTTCGTGGAACGCGTCTAGGTTGTAGAACGCCATCGCCGCGAAGCCGGTCATTTCCAGATAGTCGTGCAGATTGTCGGCGGAAGCGTGATCGTCGTCGACGACCGCAATGATCGCCTTTTCCGTATCCGTGCGGCGCGGCAGGATTTCGATCTTGTGGACGTCGCAGGCTTCCTGCAGCAGCACGCCTTCGTGCCGCGCGACGATCCAGCGGTTGTTCACTTTCTGCGCGATGAAGTCCGGACGCGTGCCTGCTTCCAGCGGATTGCCGACCCACGCGGTGCAGGGAATCGCGACGGAGCCGAGCTTGAGCACGGCGTCGTGCGCCGCGCCCTCGGTTTCGTCGGTGCGCGTCTCGATGCCTTCGAAGAGCTGGAGAGCGGGCTCGTCGAAAGCATCGGCGACGCGGCGGATCTGCGCGAGCGTCCACGGACTGTTGCCGCGCAGCTTGCGATGCCCCTGCGAAAAACTCAGATCCAGGATGCGGCACAACTCGGCGGTCTGCTGGCGCTTGCCGATGCCGTGACGGCTCATGAGCTCCCGCACGCGTTCGGCGACGGCGAGCGATTCCGAGGAAGACGTTTCAGTAACCATGCTGCCGGGCGGATGCTCTAGGTGGGGGCGCGGTGGCGCGCGATGGTGCGCCGCGTACATTGCTGCCGATAGGCAGCCAATGGATATTGTAAATGGCGGCGCGCGCCGTGCCGAAATTTGCAACGACCTATTGGGGGATGCGGCGAGGATAGAGGCTCGCGGCTTCTGGCGTCGTTCGTTCTCACGCACTCACATCGTGTCGATGTTGGCGTCGATCCTTTAGCCCGCCGTGGCGGAGGCGTGGTGGGGAATCTTTCCGGATGCTTGCTGATCCACTGGCTGCGCGACGGCCTGCGACGGCGGCTCCCGTCCGAAGCGTCCGAGCGCTGGGCAAAAAAAAGCCGCGAAGCCGACATCGGCTTCACGGCTTCCTGCTTCAGCTTGTCGCTTACTGCTGCGGCTGAATGTTCGCGGCTTGCAGGCCCTTCGGGCCATGGCGTACTTCGAATTCGACCTTCTGATTTTCCTGCAACGACTTGTAGCCGTCCGCGCGAATCTCCGAGAAATGCGCGAACAGGTCAGGCGTGCCGTCGTCCGGCTTGATGAATCCGAAGCCCTTGGAGTCGTTGAACCATTTCACAGTGCCAGTTGCCATTGTTTCCTCTTCTTCTGCAGCGTTGCGCGAGGAGCATCCCGCGTTGTTGATTAATCGTTCGTTGATTTCATTCCCGGACCGCGCTGGAAAGCGCGACGCGTCAGGCCAATTCCGCTTCCGCGGGAATTTCGTCAAGCAAGGTCGCGAGCTGGCTTTCGACATTGCGCCCGCTGAATTCGCGCAAAGTCGCGAGCAGCGTGCGCCACGGCGCGGGCCAGCGCGTTTCCCGCACGCAGCGGCCCGTGGCGTCGGTGATGCGCAGCAGGGTGGTGTCGGGGTAGTACGTCAGGGTGACAGGCAGTCCATCCAGGACGCAGGTGGCAGTACAAGGTTTCGGTGCGAACATGTTCTTTTTGTGGGTAAGAGATCGTCGTTGCGCGCGGCGCGCGCGTTGGTCGGTTCGACGGTGCGTCCGGTAAAGCAACGGCCGTGCCTGATCGCTGGTTCGCTATCGCACGATTTCGAAAGTTCGCGCCGAATCTGCCAATAAAGCATTATTAACTTTCGAGTTAATTGTGCAGCGCCCGCTGTTTATACTGCAGCGA
>Ga0308174_10001425_pt1 | contig 11162 bp, 9 predicted proteins | sample PhyPR2_FD_203894 | JGI IMG/M metagenome (GOLD analysis project Ga0308174, IMG submission 203894) | Soil microbial communities from UC Gill Tract Community Farm, Albany, California, United States - DLSLS.P.R2 | ecosystem: Environmental > Terrestrial > Soil > Agricultural land | place: USA... | reverse complement strand
AGCGCCTGGTCGACGCCGCGGCGCCCGCCGACCATCAGCCCGTAGAGGTAGGCCCGGCCGACCATCACCGCGTCGGCGCCCAGCCCCAGGGCGGCCACCACGTCACCGCCGCTGCGGACGCCGGAGTCGACGTACACCTCCGCCCGGCCGTGCACCGCCTCGGCCACCGCCGGCAGCAGCTCCAGCGGCACCGGCGCCCGGTCCAGCTGGCGGCCGCCGTGGTTCGACAGCACCACCGCGTCGGCCCCGGCCTCGACGGCGGCCACCGCGTCCGGCACCGACAGCACCCCCTTCACCACCACCGGGCCGCCCCACCGCTCCTTGAGCCAGGCCACGTCGGACGGGCGCAGCGCCTGCTCGCGGAGCTGGTTCGACATGCCCCACCGGGCGTAGTGGGAGCCCTCGGGGAAGGTGGCGAAGCGCAGCGGCTCCGTGGTGAGGATGTTCGCCATCCAGCCGGGGTGCCGCGCGAGCCCGGCCAGGGTCCGCGAGGTGAGCTGCGGCGGGATCGCGAAGCCGTTGCGCAGGTCCTTGCGCTTGAGCCCGGAGACGGTCGTGTCGATGGTCAGCACCAGCGCCTCGTAGCCGCACGCCCTGGCCTCGTCGAGGTGCGCGAGGCTCACGGCGCGGTCCTTCATCAGGTAGACCTGGAACCAGTTCCGGCCGCCCGGCGCGGCGCTCGCGACGTCCGTGATCGAGGTCGTGGCGTACGTCGACAGGGTGTACGGCACACCCGCGTCGCACGCCGCAGCCGCCACCGCACGCTCCCCCGTGTGGTGCGAGAGCCGGGTGTAGCCGGTCGGCGCCATCACGACCGGCGCGCTCGCCCGCCGGCCCAGGATCGTCGTGGTCAGGTCGGGTTCCGCCACCTGGCCCCACGCCGACGGCCGCAGCTCGACCCGGTCGAAGGCCGCACGGTTGCGGGCCATCGCGAGCTCGCCGTCCGACCCGCCCTCGACGTAGTCCCACACGGCGCCCGGCACCCGCCGGCGGGCAGCGCGACGCAGGTCGTCCACGCACAGGCAGCGTCCCAGCCGCCGGGCCACCGGGTCGCGCTCCCAGGGCCGCACGCGGGCGAACGGCGCGAGGTCGCGCCAGCGTGGGACCTGACGGGCGCTGTCGGGCATCGATGGACTCCTCGGCCACTTGTGCGATAACTTGCTCACTCATCATACAAGTTGACGAGGAGCACGTCATGCCCGACCGGATCCGCCACCTGGCCCTCTCGCACGTCGTCCTACCGCTGGAGACCCCGGTCAGCGACGCGAAGGTGCTGACCGGCCGGCAGAAGCCGCTGACCGAGACCGTCCTGCTGTTCGTGGAGGTGACCACGGAGCAGGGCCACCGCGGCACCGGCTTCAGCTACTCCAAGCGGGCCGGCGGCCGCGCGCAGTACGCCCACCTCAAGGAGATCGCCGACGTCGCGATCGGCCAGGACCCCAACGACATCGCCAAGATCTACGACAGCCTGCTCTGGGCCGGCGCCTCGGTCGGCCGCTCCGGCGTCGCCACCCAGGCGATCGCCGCGCTCGACGTCGCCCTGTGGGACCTGAAGGCCCGGCGCGCGGACCTGCCGCTGGCCAAGCTGATCGGCGCGCACCGCGACTCCTGCCCGGTCTACAACACGTCCGGCGGCTTCCTGCAGGCCTCGGTCGAGGAGATCAAGGAGAAGGCCGCCGCCTCGCTCGCGAACGGCATCGGCGGCATCAAGATCAAGGTCGGCCAGCCGGACTGGCGCACCGACCTGGAGCGGGTGGCCGCGCTGCGCGAGCACCTCGGGGACGCACCGTTCATGGTCGACGCCAACCAGCAGTGGGACCGGGCCCGGGCCCGCCGGATGTGCCGCGAGCTCGAGGCCTTCGACCTGGTCTGGGTCGAGGAGCCCCTCGATGCCTGGGACGCGGTCGGCCACGCCGACCTCTCGCAGACGTTCGACACCCCGATCGCGACCGGCGAGATGCTCACCTCGGTCCCCGAGCACCTGGCCCTGCTGAACGCCGGCTACCGCGGCATCGTCCAGCCCGACGCCCCCCGGATCGGCGGCATCACGCCGTTCCTGCGGTTCGCCACCCTCGCCTCCCAGGCCGGTCTCGCGCTCGCGCCGCACTACGCCATGGAGATCCACCTGCACCTCGCGGCGACGTACCCGACCGAGCCGTGGGTGGAGCACTTCGAGTGGCTGAGCCCGCTCTTCGAGGAGAGCCTGGAGATCCGCGACGGCCGCATCTGGCTCTCCGAGCGGCCGGGCCTCGGCATCACGCTGAGCGAGCGGATGCGCGCGCTCACCGTCGAGTCGTGCGAGGTCGGGACGGCATGATGTGCCCGTGACGACGACGCTGGCCGCCCGGGTGGTCGACGGCCTCAAGGCCCGGATCCTGTCCGGCGACCTGGCCCCCGGGAGCAAGCTGCCGTCCGAGGCCGAGCTGATCGAGGAGTACGCCGTCTCCCGCACTGTCGTGCGGGAGGCGGTGACCCGGCTCCGAGCCGAGGGCCTGGTGGAGACCTTCCAGGGCCGTGGGTCGTTCGTGCTCGCCGTGCCCGAGCCCACGTCGTTCGCCGTGGAGGCCTCGTCGGTGCGCAGCCACCACGACGTGCTCGACGTCATCGACTTCCGGATCGGCATCGAGAGCGAGGCGGCGGCACTGGCCGCCGCGCGGGCCGACGAGTCCGGACGTACGGCGGTGCGCGACGCGCTCTCCGCGTTCGCCGCCGCCGAGCCGGAGCACGCCGTCGAAGCGGACTTCGCCTTCCACCGGGCGGTGGCGGCCGCGAGCGGCAACCGCTTCTACCTCGACCTGCTCGACTCGATGGGGCCGATGATCATCCTGCTGCCGCGCACCCGGCTCGGGGACGCCTACTCGCTGACCGACGCGACGCACGTGGAGCGGGTGCGCCACGAGCACGACAACGTCGCGGCGGCCGTGCTGGCCGGCGACCCGGACACCGCCCGGGCGGCGATGCGGGTGCACCTCGGCAACACCCGCCGCCGCCTGACGTCCTGACCGGGACGGTCCGTCACCAGCGCGACGTGTTGGGGGTGAAGCCGGGGTCGATCGAGCGCATGTAGACGGTGTCCTCGCGCTCGCGGACGTCGCAGGCGAGGTACTGCTCGTGCAGCAGCCCCAACGCGTCCCGGTCCAGCTCGACACCGAGGCCCGGCGTGGTCGGCACCGCCACGGAGCCCTGCTCGAAGGACAGCACGCCCGGGCGGACCACGTCCTGGGTCTTCCAGGGGTAGTGCGTGTCGCAGGCGTAGGTGAGGTTCGGCGTCGCCGCGGCCAGGTGCACCATCGCGGCCAGCGAGACGCCGAGGTGGGAGTTGCTGTGCATGGACAGCCCCATGCCGAAGGTGTCGGTGATCCCGCCGAGCAGCGCCGAGCGCCGCAGCCCGCCCCACAGGTGGTGGTCGGAGAGCACCACCTGCACCGCGTCGGCCAGCACCGCCGGCTTGAGGTGCTCGAAGGAGATCACGCACATGTTGGTGGCCAGCGGCAGGTCGGTGCGGGCGGCCACGGCAGCCATCCCGTCGATGCCGGGAGTCGGGTCCTCGAGGTACTCCACGACGTCGGCCAGCCGGTCGGCCACCTTCACCGAGGTCTCCGGGGTCCACGCACCGTTGGGGTCCAGCCGCAGCGGCAGGTCCGGGAACTCCGCGCGCAGCGCCTCCACGGCGATGCACTCCTCGTCGGGGTCGAACACCCCACCCTTGAGCTTCAGCGACCCGAAGCCCCAGCCGTCCACGAGGCGCCGCGCCTGCTTCACGACGCCGTCCGGGTCGAGCGCCTCGCCCCAGTCGTCCTCGGGCAGCCCGGGGTGGCCGGCCCACTTGTAGAACAGGTAGCCGCTGAAGGGCACCCGCTCGCGGACCGCACCCCCGAGCAGGTCGCTCACCGGCCGGCCGGTCGCGCGGCCCTGCGCGTCGAGGCAGGCCACCTCGAACGGGGAGAACACCAGGTCGACCGCCGAGCTCACGTCGAGCATCCCGCCGAACGACGCGCCCGCACCGCCGGTCTCCCGGCCGAGCGCGTCGGCCACGACCCGGCGCAGGCCGTGCAGGTCGTAGGGGTCGTGGCCCGGGAGGGCCGCGGCGACCGCCTCGAGCCGGGCGAGGTGGGCGGCACCGCCGTACGTCTCACCGAGGCCGACCAGCCCGTCGTCTGTGTGCACCTCGACGACCGCGCGCAGCACCCACGGCTGGTGGACGCCGACCACGTTGAGCAGCGGCGGGTCCTCGAACGCGACCGGCGTGACGGCGACCCGGCTGACCCGGCTGACCGTCACGACTTGACCGCGAGCACCGGCACGCTCGCCTCGAGCAGGATGCGCTGCGCCTCGCTGCCCATCACCAGCTTGCCGACGGGGCTGCGGCGGCGCATCCCGATCACGATCATCCGGGCGTCGGTGGAGCGCACCAGCGCCTCGAAGGCCGAGACGATGTCGCCCTGGTGGTCGCCGTGGTCGACCCGGGCGGTCACCCCGGCGGCCCGCGCACGGGCCACCAGCTCCGCGGTGGCGGTCTCGTCGACGAGGTCGGCGTCGACGGTCGCACCCCGCCGGGGGCTGTTGACGATGACGACGTCGTCGCCGTGTGCGGAGGCCTCCTCGAGCCCGGCGGTGAGGGCGGCCTCGCCGACGACGGTGGGCACGTAGCCGATCAGGATGGTCATGTCTCTCCTCGTTGCCAGGGTTGCCAGGGTTGCCGGGGCTGGTCAGACGGTGATGTCGGCGTCCTCGCGGTCAGGCGCCGACGTGTCGGCGGTGGCGGCCGGCGTACGGCGGCGCAGCAGGTGCTTGACCACCGGCCACAGGGCGACCACCACGAAGAGCGCGAGGATCGTGCCGCTGATCGGCCGGGTGAAGAAGCCGGTCGGGTCGCCGTCGAAGATCAGCAGCGAGCGGCGGGTGCTGGACTCGACGATCGAGCCGAGCACGAACGCCAGCACCATCGGGCCGGGCTCGAAGCCCGCCTTCTTCATCAGGTAGCCGACGACCCCGAAGAAGATCATCACGAAGATGTCGAAGATCGAGTTGTTGATCGTGTAGACGCCGAGGATCGTGATCAGGGCCGTGATCGGTGCGAGGATCGCGGGCCGCACCCGCAGGATCCGCACGAAGATGCCGACCAGCGGGATGCTCAGCAGCAGCAGGATCAGGTTGCCGATGTACATCGAGTTGATGACGCCCCAGAACAGGTCGGGGCGCTCGTCGACGAGCTGCGGCCCGGGCGTGATGCCGAGGATCAGCAGCGCGCCGAACAGCATCGCCATCGACGCGTTGGCCGGGATGCCGATGGTCAGCAGCGGGATGAACGACGACGTCGCGGCGGCGTTGTTGGCGGTCTCCGGCGAGGCGACGCCCTCGATGGCGCCACGGCCGAACCGGCTCGGGTCCTTCGCGATCCGCTTCTCGGTGGCGTACGCCGCCAGCGACGACATCACCGCGCCGCCTCCGGGCAGGACGCCGAGCACGAAGCCGATCAGCGAGCCACGGCCGATCGCGCCGGAGGACTGCTTGAGGTCGGCGCGGGAGGGCCAGATGTTCGCGACCTTGGCCGGCACGTGCGCCTTTCCGTGCCGCTCCTCGAGGTTGTAGAGGATCTCCCCCACACCGAACAGGCCCATGGCCACGACCACGAAGTCGATGCCGTCCGCGAGCTGGAGGCTGCCGAAGGTGAACCGCTCGGCGCCGCTGAAGGTGTCGCGACCGACGGTGGCGAGCAGCAGCCCGACCGCGGCGGCGATCAGCGCCTTGAGCATGTGCCCGTTGCCGATGGTCGCGACGAGCAGCACGCCGAGCAGGGCCAGGGCGGCGTACTCCGGCGGGCCGAAGTCGAGGGCGAAGCCCGCGATCAGCGGGGCCAGCAGGGTGAGGCCGATGATGGAGATGGTGGCGCCGACGAACGAGCCGATCGCGGCGATGCCGAGCGCGGTGCCGGCCTTGCCCTGCTTGGCCAGCGCGAACCCGTCGAACACGGTGACCACCGAGGACGCCTCGCCCGGCAGCCGCAGAAGCACGGACGTGATCGTGCCGCCGTACTGCGCGCCGTAGTAGATGCCGGCGAGCATGATGATCGCGGAGACCGGGTCGATGTTGTAGGTGATCGGCAGCAGGATCGCGATCGTGGCGGCCGGACCGAGGCCCGGCAGCACACCGATCAGCATGCCGATGACGACGCCGATGAGGCAGTAGAGCAGGTTGTGCGGCTGGGTGACGATCCCGAAGCCGTCCAGGAATGCGTTGACGTCCATGGTGTCGGCCCGCCCCTTCTCTCAGATCAGGTGGGGCAGCGGGATGCGCAGCCCGTAGAGGAACAACAGGTAGAAGGCGGCCACGGTCGCCACCGAGATGACGACGGTGCTGCGCCAGCTCTCGCCGCCGAGGAAGCGCAGCCACACGGCGCACAGCAGCAGCGACGGGATCTCGAAGCCGATCACCGGCATCAGCGCACCGAGCACCAGGAAGGTGACCACCCCGACCGCGGGCAGCACGCTGGCGCGGGTGAACTTCTCGCTGTCCTGCAGCCGGCGGCCGACCATCAGCAGCGCGACGGCCAGCGCCGCGATCAGCACCGAGACGACGAACGGCCACAGGCCGGGGCCGGGCTTGCGCAGCGAGCCGAGGCCGTAGCCCAGGGCGAGGGCCGCGCCGCCGAGACCGATGACGAGGGCGACGAGCGCACCGACCACCTGGTAGGCGGGGCCACCCGGAGGTGCCTGCTCCTCGGCCAGGCTCTCGGCCACCTCGGCCTCGAGCTCGGTGAGGATGTCCCGCTCATCGGCCGGGGCGGCCGTGGGGGTGGTGCGCTCGTCGCTCATCTGGGTCCGTTCGTCGTGCGGGTGCTGCGCGGTGGGTGGTGCAGGCCTCAGCTGCTGGAGCCGAGGTCGACGCCGTACTTCTTCACGAGGTCGGCGTAGCGCTGCTTGTCCTTCTCGAGCTGGGCCTTCACCTCGTCACCGGAGACCTCCATCGGGGTGAGGCTGTTCTGCTTGTTGAAGCTCTTGTACTCGGCCGTCTTGAAGGTGGACTGCATGCCCTTGCGCAGGGAGTCCTCGACGTCCTGCGAGGTGCCCTTGGGGACCGTCAGGAAGCGGTACTGCGCGACCTCGACGTCGAGCCCCTGCTCCTTGGCCGTGGGCACGTCGGGCAGGTAGCCGACCCGCTGGGAGCCGAAGACCGAGAGCGGCACGAGCTTGCCGGACTTGATGTTCTCGATGGCCTCGCCGACCTGCATGCAGGCGGTGTCGACCTGGTTGCCGAGGACCGCGGTCAGGGTCGGGGCGCCACCGTCGAACGGGACGGCCTCCGACTTCACGCCGGCCGACTCGTAGGTCAGGGCGCAGGACAGCTGGGCGCCGGTGCCGACCCCGGAGGTGCCGTAGGTGATCTTCTTGGTGGCGGCCTTGATGTCGTCGAGCGACCGGTAGCCGCTCTTGGGGTTGGTGACCAGGACGTAGTCGTCACGGGAGACACCCTCGACCACGTCGAAGTCGTCGAGGTTGGTGACCTCGTTCGCGCTGACCGCGAGCGGGGTGATCACGAACAGCGAGGCGTTCTGGATGGCGATGGTCTGGCCGTCCGGCTTGGCCTTGGACACCTGCGCCGCCGCGAGCGCACCGTTGGCGCCCTCGCGGTTGATCACCGGGAAGGCCGCGCCGAGGGCGTCGGAGAGCCCCTTGGAGACGGCGCGGCTGATCAGGTCGCTGGAACCGCCGGCCGAGGCGCCGACGAACATCTGCACGGCGCCGGACGGGTAGTCCGAGCCGCCCCCGCCGCCACCGCCGGAGGTGGACTTCACGCCGCCGCAGGCGGACAGGGCCAGGCTGGCGCCCGTGACGGCGACGAGCGCGGCGAGGCGAGTGGTCTGCTTGCGCATCCTTTGACTCCTTGATCCGGGTGCGTCGACAGGGGCCGACGCCGTGTGAGCACCGACACTAGGTTTGGGTGACGATGCCCGTCCAAGCCCGATTACGCATGGAGTGATACAGGGTGAGCATCGTAAAGGGTGCACACCGGTCGGCCGCCGCCCGGGGTCGACGATGCACGCGGCGGTCCGAAACTCCCGGCGGTGATCTATGGTGCGCATCGTGATCACGCTCGAACAGGTCCGCTCCTTCGTGGCCGTCGCCGAGGAGCTGCACTTCGGACGCGCCGCCGAGCGACTGCAGATGACCCAGCCCCCGCTCTCCCGGCAGATCCAGAAGCTCGAGCGCGCCGTCGGGGCGCAGCTACTCGAGCGCGACAACCGCCGCGTCGCGCTCACCGGCGCCGGCGCCGCCTTCCTCGACGAGGCCTACCGGCTGCTCACCGTGGTCGAGAGCGCCGGCGACCTGGCCCGGCGCGTGGACGCCGGTGCCGCGGGGGTGGTGCGGCTCGGCTTCACGGCGGTCTCCGCGATCTCCATCCTCGGGCCGCTGCTGCGACGGCTGCAGGGCGACCTGCCCGACGTCGAGGTCGTGCTCTCCGAGCGGGTCACCCGCGCGCAGGTCGAGGGCATCCGGCGCGGCGAGCTCGACCTGGGCCTGGCCCGTCCCCCGTTCGACACCGACCTGGTCTCCTCGCGCGTGGTCCTGCGGGAGCCGCTGATGGCGGTCGTGCCGGCCGGGCACGCGCTGGCCGACCTCGACCGCCCGCTGTCCCCCGCCGACTTCGACGGTGCGCCGGTGATCGGCTACCACCCGGACCAGTCGCGCTACTTCCACGAGCTGACCGCCAGGTTCCTGGCCAACGCCCACCCGCGGATCGAGCAGCGCGTGCACCAGGTGCTCACCGCGATGCTGCTGGTCGGCGCCGACCGTGGGGTGGCGCTCGCGCCCGCCTCGGCGCTCTCGCTCGGCGTCGAGGGCGTGGTGTTCAAGGAGCTGGCGCACGGGGGCGGCGACACCCGGCTCGACGCCGACCCGGAGCGCCCCGTCGAGCTGCACGCGATCTGGGCGCGGGAGGCCGTCACCCCCGTCCTGCGCAGGGTCCTGACCGTCGTCGGGGCGGTCACCGAGCAGTCGAGGGCGCGCTGACCCGGCGCGTCGACAGCCTTCCCGAGGCGATGCGTGCCGCGCATCGTGGAATACAACTTCGGGCTTGGACAGGCATCGTGGAGCCGACCTAGCGTGAGGCGACCGGCGACGAGCCGGGCCAACTGTGACGACGAGAAGGACGCCTCGTGACCGAGTACAGCCCGACCGACCTGGCCGCCCAGCTGAAGAGCGGGTTGCTCTCGTTCCCGGTCACCCACTTCACCGACGACCTCGCCTTCGACGAGGGCGGCTACCGCAAGCACCTCGCCTGGCTGGCCGAGCACCCCGTCGCGGGGCTGTTCGCCGCCGGCGGGACGGGCGAGGGGTTCTCGCTCACCTTCGAGGAGACCGACCGGGTGGTCCGCGCGGCCGTGGACGAGGTGTCGGGCACGGTCCCGGTGCTCGCGCCGGCCACCGGGAGCACCGCCAACGCGGTCGCGCAGGCCGAGGCGGCCGCGGCGGCCGGGGCGGACGGCATCCTGCTCATGCCTCCCTACCTCACCGAGGGCAGCCAGGCCGGCCTGGTCGAGCACGTCTCCCGGGTCTGTGACGCCACCGGCCTCGGCGTCGTGGTCTACAGCCGCGCGAACGCCGTACTCACCGACGTCTCCGTCGCCACCCTCGCCGACCGCAACCCGACGCTGGTCGGCTTCAAGGACGGCGTCGGCCGGATCGAGCAGATGACCCGCATCTACGCCCGGGTCGGCGACCGGCTCACGTACGTCGGCGGGCTGCCCACCGCCGAGACCTTCGCCCTGCCGCTGCTGCAGCTCGGCGTGAGCACGTACTCCTCGGCGCTGTTCAACTTCGCGCCGCAGTTCGCGATCGACTTCTACGACGCGGTCCGTGCCCAGGACAGGGACGAGGTCTACCGTCGGCTCAACGAGTTCGTGATCCCCTACCTGGACATCCGGGACCGCACCCCTGGGTACGCCGTCTCCATCGTCAAGGGCGGGCTGGCAGCGATCGGGCGTCCCGCCGGACCCGTGCGCCCGCCCCTGACGGACCTGAGCGACGCCGAGGTCGCCGAGCTGCGCGACCTGATCGCCCGCATCTCCTAGAGAGGAACCCATGACCGACGAGCCCCGCTCCATCGTGCTCGGCGCCGAGTCCGGCACCCCGGACGTCGCCGCCGCGACCGTCGCCGCGCAGGAGGCGTTCGCCACCTACCGCGCCACCACACCGCGGCAGCGCGGCGACTTCCTCGACACGGCCGCCGACGAGATCGAGAAGGACAAGGACGCCATCGTCGAGGCTGCCGTCGCCGAGAGCCACCTGCCCGAGGGGCGGATCGCCGGTGAGGTCGGCCGGACCACCGGCCAGCTGCGCATGTTCGCCGGCGTCGTACGCCAGGGCGACCACCTCGGCGTCCGCATCGACCCGGCCCAGCCGGACCGTGAGCCGCTGCCCCGCGCGGACCTCCGCCAGCGCCAGGTGCCGCTCGGTCCCGTCGCCGTCTTCGGCGCCAGCAACTTCCCGCTCGCCTTCTCCACCGCGGGCGGCGACACCGCCTCCGCGCTCGCCGCGGGCTGCCCGGTCGTGGTGAAGGCCCACCCCGCGCACCCGCGCGCCGGCTGGCTCGTCGCCCGGGCCGTCAGTCGCGCGGTCGAGGCCGCCGGGCTGCACCCCGGGACGTTCTCCTTCCTGCTGGCCGAGGACGGGCAGCAGAGCATCGACCTCGGGCAGGATCTGGTCCGCGACCCCCGCGTCAAGGCCGTCGGCTTCACCGGCTCCCGTGGCGGCGGGCTCGCGCTCGTGGCCGCGGCAGCGGAGCGTCCCGAGCCGATCCCGGTGCACGCCGAGATGTCGTCCATCAACCCCGTCGTGGTGCTGCGCGGCGCCCTCGAGCACGGCGACGTCGAGGCCCTCGCGGCGGCGTACGTCGGCTCGCTCACCCTCGGTGCCGGCCAGTTCTGCACCAACCCCGGCCTGCTGTTCCTGCCCCAGGGGGCGGAGGGCGACGCGTTCCTGGCCGCCGCGGGCGAGGCGGTCGCCCGGACCACCGGGCAGACCATGCTCACCCCCGGGATCGCCTCGGCGTACGGCGCCGGCACGACCGCGCTGCGCGAGGTCGACGGCGTCAGCCTGGTGGCCGAGGGAAGCGTCGGCGGCGAGCACGCACCGGCCCCCCAGCTGGTGGAGAGCACCTCG
>Ga0308174_10001424_pt1 | contig 11166 bp, 8 predicted proteins | sample PhyPR2_FD_203894 | JGI IMG/M metagenome (GOLD analysis project Ga0308174, IMG submission 203894) | Soil microbial communities from UC Gill Tract Community Farm, Albany, California, United States - DLSLS.P.R2 | ecosystem: Environmental > Terrestrial > Soil > Agricultural land | place: USA... | reverse complement strand
CCGGAAGGCAAGGAGCGCGACTATATGGGCTTGGCTTCGTCAATCGATCTACTGCATTGGCGCGATGCTACCAGGGAGCCGGTTCTTACGCAGCGTCCCAGTGCTTTCGATTCTCGCGTGATGGAGCCTGGGCCAGCGCCCATTTTGACGGATAGGGGAATCCTTCTGCTTTATAACGGAGCGGATGATCACCTGGTCTACGGTCCGGGCTGGGTGTTGTTCGACCGTAGTGACCCGAGCCGCGTTCTCGCTCGAGCGGACCATCCATTCGTGCTTCCAAAATTTCCGTGGGAAAAAACCGGCAACGTGCCGAATGTCATTTTTCTGGAAGGCGTTGTGCGCAACGGTTCCACTCTCAATCTCACCGGCTATTATGGTGCCGCCGACAAATACGTCGGAGCTCTCAGCCTCAAGATCTCAGTTCCCTAACCGGCAAATTACCGATCCCGGAAATACCTCCAGAACACCATGACCACGGCCAGAGCCGGCAGCGCCAGGAAGAACCCGATCGGTCCCAAAAGAAAACTGCTCGCAATCGCAACTGCAAAGACGAGCAGCGGCCTCAGCCCGAGCGGCTTGCTCAATAGCCTCGGCGTAATCACGAAGCCTTCCAGTACCGAGACGGCCAGCCAAACTCCGAACATAATCGCAAATTGCGTCAGACTTCGGTTCCCCAAAAGATCGGCGACCAGCGCAAGTATCAGCGGAACAAATCCGCCCAGGTGCGGTATGACGCTCGCTAAGCCGCCAGCTACGGCAATGGCCGGCCACCACGGTACATCAGCAATGGCAAAGCCGATTCCGTAAAGAACCGTCAGAATGACCGCGATCAAGACCTGAGCGCGAACGTAAAGCCCCAGGACCCGCACCGATTCCCGCAACGGCGAACCATTCTCGCGGGGCCTCAAGGAATGAGCCATAGTTTGAGATTAATCCGGACGGAAACGGAGGCCCAAAACATCACGCGGGAAAGCCTGCCACAGGCAGGACGTCCGGTCCGTGCTACCGGACTACTCGAACGAAACTAGATAAAATCGAGAGCGGTGTCGTAATGAAACGCATTTGCGGACGAGCGGTTTGCGTGTTCGCGGTCTTCACGGCTCTGGTTAGCGCACAATCGCTGTTAAGCGGCGATATGGCGGCAAAGGTGGATCGTGCTCTGGCGCAAGGCATCAGAGGCGATGTGCTGAAATGCTCGGTTAAGCCCATCCGTCCTTTTCTCGATTTCGCCTTTCGCTTCAATGCCGGTTTTGTCGCGAGCTGCCCGGTTAAAGAATTTGGCGGGCAGGAAAGCAGCCTGATCGCTTATCTACGAATTACGCCCCAAGGCAGGCCGCCCGTAGTGTTAGCGCAAGGGTATCGCCTCCCCGCCATTCCCCCGCCATTGGCCAAGCACATGGAAGTAAAACGCCTGAAGACCGAATTTGAAACCAGCGGCGCATTTGTTTTGGGTGAGGGGCAATTCACCGTCGACCTGCTGCTTGTAGACAATCGCAGTCGCATTTACCAAAAGCAGTGGGCTATGGAGGCAAGGCGTACCCGTAGTGAAAGGAGCGTGCCCCTGGCAGTGCCCGCCAATACCGCCGCTGCATTTCCGGTAAGCTCCTGGAGCGGCAAACCGGGCGGAAGCCACGCTTCCGGCTCACGGCTGACGATCCTGCTGGACGCCGCGCCCATCAATCCTTACGCGATAAAGCTTCGTGCCTGGGACCGCTCCTTTCTTCTAGGCGCGTTGTCCTCGCTGCTGCGCGAGACGCCGGCCGAGGACGTGCGCTTGATCGCATTCAATCTTGATCAGCAGCGCGAAATCTTTCACCAGGATCACTTCAACGCCGACGGTTTTGCCAAACTCTCTCGTACTTTGGAAAATCTGGAACTGGGAACCGTGTCTTACAAAGCCCTGCAAAAGGGCGGTTGGGCCGAACTGCTGGCGCGCCTTGTGAACCAGGAGATATCACGGCCCGACCCGTCCGGGAGCGTAGTCTTCCTTGGGCCGAGCACTCGCACCATCGATAAAATTCCGCCAACGATGCTTCTGCCTCGGAAAAGCGATTCGCCTCAGTTTTTCTACCTGGAGTACTTTCCTGTTTGGCGGGGCGGCAGCGAGTTTCCCGATGCGATCCATCATGCGACTAATGCCTGCAAGGGGACCGTTTTGAAGATCCATTCCCCCGGAGAATTTGCAGAAGCTATGCGAAAGGTGAACGAGCGGATGCAGGTGTCCGCGACGGAGACGGAGCCACTCCAAAGCTGGCAGCTCGTAAACAACCGCGTGAATTTTGGCCCCAAGCCATAGTCACTTTGTTGGCGAAAGGCTTTGCTTAGGGACCGGACTCGTGCCACACTCGACATTTGGTCCCTCGCGGTTCAATCTTGCAATTTGAAAGTTTCCTCTGTTGATGACCAAACTCTTCGCAGCCGCAATATTTCTCCTACTGCTGGCCTTTTCATCGTTTGCAAACGCCCAGCAAAAGTCCCCGCCACAGCCGCAAGTGCAGAAGACTACGCCCGCACAGCCTTCCACGCCACCGCACCCTACGGAACAGCCGCCGCAGCGCACGCCGGAGAATCCTCCGGAGCCGGTTCGTACTCCCCGTGCAGCAGCTACGGGCGAGCAAGAACAGCAGACCTCCAGGGATATGCACTTCGACATGGCCGAAACAGCGCCGGTCATTACGCACCATCAAATCACTGTTAACGGACGTGTCCTGCACTATTCGGCCACTGCGGGCCGGCTACCGGTCAACAACGATTCCGGCAACACCGAAGCTTTGATGTTCTACGTTGCCTACACACTCGACAACGCCGATGCCGATCAGCGCCCCTTGACCTTCGCGTTCAACGGCGGCCCTGGCGCGGCGTCGTTCTGGCTTCACATGGGTGCTCTGGGGCCCCGCAAGGTGGTCATGGGAAAGGAAGGCTTCCTGCCCCCGGCTCCTTACCGCTTCGCGGATAATGCCAGCACCCTGCTGGACAAAACCGATCTGGTGCTGGTGGATGCCATCGGCACCGGTTATAGCCGTCCGTCGAACATGACGACCGCAAAAAAGTTCTGGAGCGTGAAGGGCGACATCGCCTCGTTCGGAGAGTTTATCCGCTTGTACATCACGCGCAACGAGCGCTGGTCCTCGCCTCTCTACCTGTTTGGAGAAAGCTACGGTACGACTCGGTCGGCGGGCGTTTCTGGTTATCTCTCCAGTCGTGGCATCAACTTCAATGGGATCGTTCTGCTTTCCACCGTTCTGAACTTTGAGACGTTGGAGTTTACTAAGACGAACGATATTCCCTATCCGCTGATTCTCCCTTCCTACATGATGATCGCCGCCTATCATCACAAGCTTGCGCCGGAGTTGAGTCGCGACCTGGAGAAGTCACGCGCGGAAGTGGAGCATTGGGCCTCCAACGAGTACTCACGTGCACTGGCTAAAGGCGACGCATTGACCTCGCAGGAGCGTCAGGCCGTTGTCGATCAGCTGGCCCGCTACACAGGGCTCAGCAAAGAAATCATCGACCAGGCCAACCTACGTATCGATGTGGCGACCTTCACTCACTATCTCTTGGCTGACCAAAAACTACGGGTGGGACGCCTCGACGGCCGCTACGCCGATCCCGATCCCGACGGATTCATGCAAACGCACTTCTTCGACCCCACCAGCGCCGAAACGGAAGCCCCTTTCACCTCCGCGTTTTATCAATATGTGCGCCGGGAGCTGGAATACAAGACCGATATGCCTTACTACACCAGCGCTCGTGATGGTTTTGGCCCGGCATTCGATTGGAACTGGGGCTCTGCCGCGGAAGGCTTCCCCGATACGGCCAGTGCGCTACGGCAGGCCATCGTGAAGAACCCTTACTTGAAGGTTCGGGTGCTTGAAGGTTATTACGATCTCGCTACGCCTTACTATGCGGCAAACTACACCATGGATCATCTGGATCTACCGCCGCGCTATCGCAACAACATCTCCTACGCCAGCTTCGACTCTGGCCACATGGTCTACCTGAACCCCGAATCGCTGGTCAAAATGAAAAAAGACGTGGCATCATTCATCGACGGAACTTCCTCACGCTGACGTAAGTTCTGCATCATCGTACGGCAGGCTTCCCGTGTGCCTATGCCAGTGGCAAGTCTAGTGTGATCCGGACCGAGCGATCCGCATGCGCAGCCGCATCAACGGCCCTAAACCCAGCTGATCCATAATCCGCAGCTTCAGATGCCAGCGTTGAGTTCGAAATGCTTTTGTGTTTGTAAAATAGTCGTCCTGCGCTCCGGCTTTACGCGCACACAACACTGCTGCCCGGTCAAATTGCGCCAGCTGACGATATTTGACCGGACCAGGAAGATGAAGCTGGTCGGGATGCGTGGCCTCCCAAAGCGCTAAAGCCTCACCAGGGTCGTTGATGTTGGGGAACAGCGTGGACGCGTTGTCCTTAGCCACCTGTCTTTGGGCTGGAACCCAGTCCCACGTCCGCCCGCACATGCTGGTGGACGTCCTGCGATAAAGGGCCAATATCTCCGGGTAATTCATCATTCCGGTGGACAACGACAGACGAAACCACAGGTCTTGATCCTCGGATTTCACGTCGCGGTAATTCCCTCCCGCCAGTACGACGCTGCGGCGGAACATGACCGCAGTATGCGGGATGCGCGCCTGCCATCGCGATAGCCAGCGCAACTCTGCTTCATCTGTATCGTAGTGCCAGATCTCTTGCTCCGCCCCGTTCTCGTCGATAACACGCACGTGCGCGCCAAGAACTCCAACCCCAGGATGTTTCGCCAGAAAGGCGACCTGTTTATCCAGCCGGTCTGGCATGCTGACATCGTCCGCGTCGATCCGCGCGCACAGTTCGGTGTCGGCCTGCTCCACCAAAAACGCCAGACTGGGACCTAGCCGCATGGACCGCCCTGCAAAAATACGGCCTGCGATGCGATGCGGTATCCACTCCCTGAGTACCTCCAGCGTTCCGTCCGTTGAACAGTCATCCCAAACCAGTATTTTGTGGTTCGTGTAAGTCTGAGCGGCGATGGAGGCCATCGTCTGCGACACGTAAGGCATCCCATTGCGGACCGACATAAGCCACGTGACGGAGGCTTGATCAGGCACGTTGTAAAGGGCTTCCCCTCCAATTATCAAGCGGGCGTCTCGCTGCGTCCCTGCCTATCATTTCGTACGTCACCAGATGTACTGCTTCGCGTCGGCGCGCCGGTGATAACTATCCAGCACGTGGACGACGCGCACTTTCTTCAGCTTTTGCGGCGATAACTGCCCGAGCGGTACGTAGATGATTTTCCGGTTCACGCGCGCCGCCATCTGGCGGAAAATACTGCGGGGCGGTTTGGCGGCGATATAAACGACATTCCGCTCGATCGAATAGTCGAGTGCGGCCATCAGCAATCGCTCGGCCTTGGTCTCCGCCAGGTCGTAGTCCGGATCGCTCCAGACGTCGTAAAGCCGCCGTGGGGGCAGGGTCATCAGTAGTCCGCCGTACTCAGCCCGCCCAATGCCCGGGCCCACAATATGTTCGAACGGCTCAGTGGAATAGAACGACATATCCGACTCGTTCTGGTGTTCACCGAGCCACGTCGTCAGATAGCGATACCGGTCCTTTCGATCTTCGTCGAAAATGATGACCAGCGCTCCAACGTCACCCGAGAACTTTCCCATCTCCCGCACGTACAGCTTGCCCTCATGCCAGTTCCGTACCGTCTCGCGAATGTCGATACCATCCAGCGTTGATGTCGTAAACGGCTCCACGCGCGACCGCTCCTCCGAGAGCATCGTTTTTGCATACTTCTTCAGGAAACGGCCGTAGTTCTCGATTACGATGTCCTCCGGCGGATAGGAACAGATGGAATGCCCGCCCGTTTGGCTGGCCCACTCGCCCTCGAACTTCTCACGTTTCCGAGGCTTCAATCCCGCCGGCTTCAGCATCTGTTTCATGCGCGGCAGCCGGCGCCGTATACGAATCTTGCGAGTCTTGATCCACACTTCCTCGCCGGAAAGATTCAGAGTCTCCAGAGGCGGGTCTTCCGTCTGCTGAACGCTGTAGCGGTTCGCCATCTGCCAAACCTCATACGCGTAGTTATCATCTACAATCGAGCGCGCCCCCAGCGCCAGATCGTAAACGCCCGGCACAAGGTGCCCATCCAGCATCGCCAGATTACGCGTAAATTTCGCGAGGCCACGCCGCTGCCACGACGCGATCTTATCGCCCGTATTGATGGCGTACTCTTCTTCCGACTTGCGCAAAAGGGTGAGTTGCCAGCGCGGCCGGTCCAGATGCGAGATGGGAGGTTTCGCCCGGCGCATACCTTCGTAAAGCTCCTGGTAGAACGGCGGTTCGCTGGTCACCTCGGCCAGGCAGTCCGGGTGCAAATTAAACAGCTCCGCCTTCCCGAACAGCCGGATCCGTGGAGCAGGCGGCTCTTCCTGCGGAACCTCCATCGCGTCCAGCAGCGGGTCCAGCGTATTCAGGGACACCACTGCGCAAACCGACCCCAGAGGATCCGCGCCTTGCAGCTTCCATGCCATGCCCGCTGCATGCGCTTGTACTTGCGGATTGCGCTCCTGTGGATAGACGCGGTATGCCTCCACGTAACGTTCCATTCCAACCACTTCCACCGCATACGGCTCCGGATAGGAGTCACTGATATGCGGCTTCTCGTGGGTTGCCGGCTCCAGCAGAACGGTTTCCGCGCCGATCTCACGCGCCGTGCGCAGCGCCTCCACAAAGGGATCGCCCGGCTCAACCGGAATGTACACCGCGCCGTCTTCGGCCCCATCAGCGCCATCGGGCTCCGCAATGACGATCACCGACATCTGCGGCATCCGGTCCAGCGCCGCGCTGTACTGCGACTCCAGCGAAGACGGCAACTCCACTGCAACCACGCGGGGGCGGTGCTCCAACAGATATCGCCGTACTCGAAGGGAAAACTCTATCCGTCCGGGCACAACGGGAAAATAAGTGAGATTGCCGCGACCGAGTGTTCCTGCCGCACTGGTTTCTTCGTGCATGACGCTACCGCCGTACGCTGTAGCGAAGCGCCTCTTCGCCCAAAATAGCCCGTACCGACGCGTGAAGAAGCAGCCGATCCGGCTGGCCCGTTTCGCTTCTCAGCTTCAGTGCATAACGGGCAATGTTCACGCCGTCGCGCACCGTGTAGCTTTCGTCCGAAGCATGCGCCTGCTGCAGGAAATCCGTCACATACTGCAAAATCTCGTCCGACGAAAAGGGAAGATTCTCCCGCAGAATCGCCAACTCCTCTTCGCGTTCTGGAAAATCGATCAGGATCTGGGGCTGCAATCGGGAGTGAATATACTCCGGCAAATCGAACGTGGATGAGTCCTCATTCATGGTTGCCACCAGCCGGAAGTTCGGGTGAGCCTTGATTTTTACCCCTGCCGCGATGGATTCGACGTAGCGCCGGTTATCCAGGAGGGGCGCAAGGCTAGCCCAGCTCTTCTCGCTCATGCGATTGCCTTCGTCCAGAATTGCGACTCCGCCCCGTATCATCGCCGTTACCAAAGGCGAGGCAACATACTTCAATTGCGCTGCCCCTTCGATCACCGGCGTGATCAGCAGGTCATCCGGGCGCGTGTCGACGGTAGCCTGCAGTATGTAAACTTCTCTGCCCAGCCGCCGTCCTGCCGCATAAGCCATCGTCGTTTTGCCGACACCGGGTTTCCCGAGCAGCCGGGGATTCATCGGCACGTCACGCTCGTCCAGTACCAGCCACGCCGCCATGAGCTGCCGCATTGCCTCTTCCTGGCCAACCCAGGTCACGTTTAATTCGTCCGGATGGGCTAGGTTCAGCTCAATTCCTTCTATGTTTACTTTCATCCGGCTACCCCCAGTTTCGTTTTTACGAGATTCGACAGAAACATTTTGCTTTGAAATCACACTTCTGAAAGAGTGGAGTGTACGCCCCGCATACGACGTGACCAACCTTCTTCTCCATCGTAGAATGAGAGTGCTTTCGAGATGACTCCCAAACTCCTACGCCTCGCGTATGCGTTCGAATTCCTTGTGGCGCTGGTTGCCATCTTCACGGCATGGTCGGAGATCGGAGGTCAGGCGGCTCTTGACGTAATGAACTGGGCGTGGAAGTTAGGCCTAAGCTTCGGCTTGGCCGGTTCGATCGTCGCATACACCGCTGCCTTTACCGCCGAGGAATCGCTCTGGACTCTGCGCGCCATTCGCTGGCTTTCCGCGATAGTCGTGATTGCCGCCCTGATGGGCGCCATCACCTACTATTATGTGCTGCAGGAAGACACTGGCGGGACAGATGAGAACGGTAACGTGTCGGCTTCCCGGCTGTCCTCCTCCGCATCGTTCCGGACAAACTCATGACAGCCCAAGACCCCGTTGCCGATTACGCCGCTTGGACCGCCCAGGACTCATCTTTCAAGGTTGTTTATTCCATTCCGTTGTTCCACGAAATTGACTTTGTGGTGAATGAAGGATACCGGCGCATTCCACACGGCGGCCTCGAGGTCGGAGGGCTCCTCTTTGGCCGCAAGCAATCCAACTCAGTGCAGATCGAGGCATTCCGTCCGATTGAGTGTGAGCACTCCACCGGGCCCTCCTTCGTTCTGTCGGCCCGTGACGTGGAAATACTAGAAAATCAACTCCGCACCGCTGCTCAGGACTCCGAACTCCAGGATTTGATCCCGGTGGGCTGGTTTATATCTCATAGCCGTAGCGATCTCGTGCTTACCACGCGCGAAGCCGATCTTTTCAATCAGCTATTCCCGCATCCGAACGAAGTTACGGTCCTGGTGAAACCGATCAAATTTCAGCCAACCCGCTTCGCGTTCCTCGTGCGCGACATCCACGGAAATGTGAAGCGGGACGGAACCCAGCAGGCCATTATCCTGCCTCTTGCCGGCCGTACAAGCCGTGCCAGCTTAGCCGAGCCAGCGCCCTCCATTAATGCGCCTGCTTATGAGCCGGAGGAGCCTCCGACCCTGGCACAGCCTGTCGTCGACGAACCTGCTCCCGAACCTGCTCCCGAACCTCTTGCGCCACCGGCCCCACCATTCATAGGCCCGAACCTGCCCCGCGAGGAAGCTCCCAATATTCCCCCGGATGACGTCCCGGCTATCGGGAAGTCCGCGACCGTTGACCTTCGGGAAGAAGAGAAGGAAGAAGAGAAACCGGTAAAAGTTATCCCTCCGGTTCCGCCGCCACCACCGCCCGTCGCAGAAAGCATGACCCCCGCCAGGACCAGCGCGGCCATGCCCCACAGTTTCCTCACCACCAATGTCACCGCTCCGAGATCCAATGTTCAGATTGCGGAGGGGAGAAATCGCGGCGTTTCGGTTTTGGTCTCCGTTGCAATTCTCCTTCTGGCCGTCGCTGCCGGCTTCGCGATCGGGTATGTCGCGTACTCCCGTCTCTCTTTTTCGGCGATATCACTGACGATAGAAGACCATCCTCCAGTGCTATTCGTCTCCTGGCCGGCTGCAGACTCCCGGGACGCCGACTCCGCTTCTATTCGCATCGACGACGGACCGCCACGGCCGCTCACGTTGCAGGAGAGAGCGGGTGGACAGGCCCAAGTGACATTGAACGGCGATACCGTCAAGGTGGAGATCGTGACGCACAGCTGGTTTCACGATTCCCGGGGCATCGTTCGCTACGTCAGGCCATCCGGCCTGCTACAGACAACCACTCCTGAGTCAGGTGGCTCCGCTATTCCCTAGCCACCCTCGCCCGGCCGCCTGATCGCAAGCGTCAGGCGTTTACACCTCCGGGGCAGAAGCCTAGTTTCTTTCGACGTCCTTCCGCCACTGATAAAGAGCCGTTTGGAGCTGGTCCAGAACGTCCGGGTGTTCATGCCTCAAATTGCGGGTCTCGCCAGGATCTGCTTGGAGGTTGGACAGAAAAATGGCGTCGTCACCCTGGAGGGGCCTGCTTCCTTCTGGCGAGCCGTCGTGAGTCACGCCGTTCAAAACCAGCTTCCATTTACCCCTGCGGATCGCCAGTTGCGGGCCTTCTGACCAGGCGACAAACTCGTGCGGCGAAGGGGCGGCCTGTGTCAATGTCGGCCAGATGTCCCGGCCGTCTATGGTTCTGTCCTGGGGAAGTTGTGCCCCGGTCAACCGGCAAACCGTGGGCAAAATGTCGGCTGTCATCAATACGTCGTGAATGGTCTTACCGCCCGGAACATGCCCCGGCCAGTTCACCACGGCGGGTACATGCATCCCGCCATCGAACGTGCTGAACTTGTATCCACGGAAGGGCGTGTTCTTGCCCGCAGTAGCGGGTTGTTGATTGAGGCCGGCTCGGCGCTCCGTCGTAGCACCGTTGTCCCCCAACAAAAAGATGATCGTATTGTCTCGCTGGCCGCTACGTTCCAGCGCAGCGACGATTCGTCCCACTCCATCATCAGCGGCCGAGAGCATGGCCGCATACATCTGACGTTCCTTGGGAAGGTTCGGAAATCGATCCACGTACTTGACCGGAGCGTGCATCGGATAGTGGACCGCATTGAAGGCCGCGTAGAGAAATAGAGGCTGGTTTTTTCTGGATTCTATGAAGTGAACCGCCTCGTCGGCAATCCGCTCCGTAAGATAGTGCCCATCCTCAAACACCTCGTCGCGGTTGCGCCAAAGATCGTGGAAGTTTGCAATCCGCGGTTCACCCCAGTAATAACGGTGTGAATAGTAGTCCGTGCATCCTTCATGAAAGCCGTAGAAATAGTCGAAGCCATGGGCGTTCGGTACTGTGTCTGGGGTGCTCCCAAGGTGCCATTTGCCGGTCAGCGCTGTTGCGTATCCGTTGTCCTTCAGTACAGAGGCAATCGTCTTTTCCGAAGGCGGTAAAGGCCGTCCGTTTTGTCCAACGCCTGCGCGGATGGGGCAGCGGCCCGTTAGCAGCGCAGACCGCGCGGGTGCGCACACCGGCGCATTCGAGTACCAGTTCCTGCAAACCGTTCCCTCCGCCGCCAGCCGATCGATGTTCGGTGTCTTCAAATCATTGGCGCCCAGGAAGCCCAGATCATGTAGGCCGAGATCATCGAACAAAATTACGACGACGTTGGGCTTCCGGTCGCGGTCTCCCTCGGCTCCCTTTGCTTCACCTCCGTTTACCAGAGAAAGGGCTCCGGTAGAGGCCATTGCCCCGGCGAGCAGAGATCGCCGTGATAAATGCGGTAAGTTCCTT
>Ga0308174_10001423_pt1 | contig 11167 bp, 11 predicted proteins | sample PhyPR2_FD_203894 | JGI IMG/M metagenome (GOLD analysis project Ga0308174, IMG submission 203894) | Soil microbial communities from UC Gill Tract Community Farm, Albany, California, United States - DLSLS.P.R2 | ecosystem: Environmental > Terrestrial > Soil > Agricultural land | place: USA... | reverse complement strand
GCCGCGTCGTATTCGGGAAAGCGCCGATGAGCACCGCGTATCCCGACGTTGCGCTCGCCGCCGCACGCAATGGCGCCTCGGTGCGCACATCTTCGCCGCGCGCAATCGTCGCTTGGCTTCTCGTCTGCTGCGCGCTCGTGTTCGCGATGGTCGTCGTCGGCGGCGTCACGCGGCTGACACATTCGGGGCTGTCGATCACCGAGTGGCAGCCGATCGTCGGCATGCTGCCGCCGCTGTCCGCCACCGACTGGAACGAGGCGTTCTCGAAATACCAGGCAACGCCCGAATTCCGCGAAGTCAACCGCGACATGACGCTCCCGGAATTCAAGCGGATCTTCTGGTGGGAGTATTTCCATCGCCTGCTCGGCCGCGCGATCGGCGTCGTGTTCCTCGTACCGTATCTGTGGTTCCTGCTGCGCAATCGCATCCCGCGGGGGTACGCGGTGCCGCTTGCCGGCGTCTTCGTGCTCGGCGGATTGCAGGGCCTGGTCGGATGGCTGATGGTGAAAAGCGGTCTCGTCGCCGATCCGCGCGTGTCGCAATTCCGGCTCGCTGCACATCTCGGGCTTGCCTTCGCGATTTTCGGGGCAATGTTGTGGACGGCGCTGTCGCTGCTCTACACGCGGGTGGCCGGCGTGTCGCTGCGCGGAGTGCGGCGAAGCGCGCTTGCCGTGCTCGCGCTCGTGATCGTGATGGTGCTGCTCGGCGCGCTCGTCGCCGGCATTCGCGCGGGCTTCGCCTACAACACGTTCCCGCTGATGAACGGCCGCATCGTGCCGCCAGAAATCATGATGCTTGTGCCGTGGTGGAAGAATTTCTTCTGGAACATGGCGACGGTCCAGTTCGATCATCGAATTGTCGGGTGGCTGCTCGCGTTCGCGGTTCCGCTGTTATGGTGGCGACTGCGAGCGCCGGGCGTGCCGCCGCGCGCGCGACGCGGCGGTGACGCGCTGCTGATGATGGTGGTCGTGCAGCTCGCGCTCGGGGTGGCGACGCTCGTCAATGTCGTTCCGCTGCCGCTTGCGGCGCTGCATCAGGCAGGCGCGCTGATCGTGTTTGCACTGGCATTGAACGTCGCGCACGCGTTGCGCCTGAAAGACGCCGCGGGTTGGCGATAATGAACGCTTCACGACGAGGTCAGACTGCCATGCCTGAGAATCGCGCGCTCGACGAACCGCTGTCCGATCCGGAGCTCGACGAGCTCGAGGGCTTTCTTGCGTCCGACCTGGTGCCGCAGGATTGCATGGATCTGGAAATGCTGGATGGCTTCCTGACGGCGATCGTCAGCGGGCCGGATAGCGTGCAGCCTTCCGAATGGTTGCCGCAGGTGTGGAGTGATGGCGGCCGCTCGTCGAATCCGGTGTTCGCGAACAACGAGCAGGCACAGCGCATCATGGGCCTGATGCTGCGTCACATGGTCGGCATCCAGCGCACGCTCGGCGAGTCGCCGACGCGGTTCAAGCCGCTGCTGTACATGCCCGACGAAAAGTCGCGCAACGACAAGACGCCGCCGGAGGCCGCGGCGTGGTGCGAGGGCTACATGGCCGGTGTCAAGTTGCGCGACGACGATTGGCAACCGCTCTACGATGCAGCCGATGCGCGCGATTGGGTGTTTCCGATCGAGGCGCTTGCCTTCGGCGATCAGGACCCGGAATTCGCCGAATGGATCGACGACAAGGAAAAGCGAGCCAGTCTCGTCGACGAGCTCGCGGTGGCGTCGGTGCTTATCTACCGCTTCTGGGTCGACCGACGCCGTGGTGCGGATGCCCGTGGCAGCGGAACGCACCGCGAGCGCCACGAAGCGGCGCGCAAATCACGTCAACGGCTGCATTGAACGACCGATCAGCGTGTTTGCACGGAGGTCGGTCGGAAGCATCTTCGAAAAGTGCGTTCGAGACGCTGCCTGAACAACTGTTCAGTTCTTGCTGTTGTGCGCCGAACGTTGAAGCGCCGCGTCCGGACAGTCGTCGTTCAGATCGGGAACGAGACGTGCGGCGCAGTCGGAATCTTCGATCCATTCGAGGAGTTCGTCGGCGCGCAACGTGGCCGGTTGCGGTGCGCACCGCGTGGCGAGCAGCGCATCGAATTCGCTTCGCGCGACGCTCGCGCATTCATTGCTGCGCTGGAAATCGATTCGACTGCTCATATCGCCTCCAATCCGAATGCTCCGCCGCGTTGGACGCTTTCGCGGCGGCAGCGGTTCAATAGCGGTAGACGCGCCCGTTGACGATGCGTACACGATCGCCGACACGAAGCTCGCCCTGACCGACCTGGTCGAGCGCGAGCGTGCCGCCCGAATCGAGCCGGACGATCACGCGGTAGCGGTCGGCCGCGTCGGAGCGCTGAACTTCGTTTCCGACGGCCGCACCCCCCAGGGCGCCGGCGATCGTGGCTGCCGTGTTGCCGCTGCCACTGCCGAATTGATGCCCGATGATGCCGCCCGCAACGCCGCCGATGATGGCGCCGAGACCGATCGGTGCGCGACTGCCGGGATGATAGAGATCGATCGCCTCGACGACGCCGTACTCGGTGCGTTGCGCGACGACGGGACGCTCGTAAACGGTGTACGGCTCGGGATAGGCGCAACCTCCCAGCAGTGCTGCACTTGCCAGTACGAACAGTCCGACAGCTCGCAACGTCATCGTCCCTTCTCCACTCGGTTTCGTCACTCTAGAGAGGCGGCGCCGGCCGGTGGATAGGAGTTGCCCCTATTTCCATGTCCGGGCATGACCGACAAACGCCTCGTTCATGTACACGAATGCAACGTAACGCTCGTCCGCCATGGTGCGTTTACAGCAAGCGGCGGCGAGTCGGTGGAGAGCGCGTAACAATTTGCAACGGCGAAGTGAGGCAGCCTTGTGCCGATGCTGCAGGATCACGCGGCGCCTTCGATCGCCATCCATGCCGCGTACCCGAGCAGGCGACAGCTGTCGGCCAAGGTGCGCACGTTCATCGATTTTCTCGTGCAGCGCTTGGCGCACGATCCGCCGTGGCAATTGCGCGCGTCCCCGTCGCCGCCCGGCCGTGCACGGACCGCGTGGCGCGCGCCGCGCGCCGCCGCGTGCACGCGCGTAACGCTACGGAATCTGGATCTTCCCGCCACCGGAAAGTGCGCCGGGCGCTGCCAGCGTGGCACCGGCAGGCGGAAGCACGATCGACGACGATTGCTGGCGTCGCATTTCCTGCAGTTCGCGCATTGCGCGCTCGATGCCGGCCTTCGTCGATTCGGCGTACTTCGCCACCGCGTCGGCGAGGCTGCTCGCGTCGATGTCGAAGCTGATCGGCAGCGGGCCCATGTTCGTCATCAATTGCGCCTCGCCCTGGTACACGGTGCGCCGAAGCGTGTCGGGCGTGCCGTCGGCTTTCACCGGCAGCAGCACGCGCAACGTGCCGATCTTGCGATCGGTGTAGATCTCCTCGCGGTACAGCGAGGTCTCGTCCATCGCAGCATCGGCCATTTGCGCGCCGGGATCGGTGGCCATGATCGAAATCCTTTCGTTTGCATGATCCTGAAGCCCAAGCGTAATGGAATCCTCGCCCCGAGGGCAACCCGGGCCTGCCACGACTGCAAATTGTGCAGCGGCGCCCGGTAAACCTTGCGCGAGTCCGCCCGGTGAGTGCCGGGCAAGTGCCTGAATCGAGCCGCGTTGGCGCATGGTACGGGGCTTGCGCCAGCAGCGCGAACGCCATGGAACACACGCACCGGTATTGGCCCCCAGCGCCCAACGTCGCGGGGGTCGTCATCAGCAACGCCGAGCGCCCGATCGTCGCAGCACCGGGACACACGAAGCTCGACGTCGTCCGCTATCACGAAGCGCTCGCGCCGTGGCTGCTGCCGCAGGTTGCGCCGCGGCCGATCGCCGTCGTGAAATGCATGGACGGACGCTTCGACGACTGCTTCTTCCAGAAACATCCGCTGCGCGGCCGCAGCCGCGACGCTGATTCGCCGCCGTTCATGCGGCTCGCCGATGTCGCCGACGTCGTGCGCGCCGTGCAGAACGGAACCTACGAGTTTCACACCTGGGGCGCGAGCTTCCCGCGGCTCGAGCGTCCCGACCGGATCACGCTCGACCTCGATCCTGATGCCGACCTCGACTGGCCGTCCGTGCGCGAGGCAGCAGAACACATGCGCGCATTCCTCGATCGGCTCGAACTGAACTGGTTCGTGAAGACCACCGGCGGCAAGGGATTGCACTTCGTGCTGCCGATTACCCGGCGCCATACCTGGCTCGAAGCGCGCGACTTCGCGCGCGCCATCGCCGAGACGCTCGCGCGCGAGATGCCGGCCGTGTTCACGGCGAAGGCCGCGAAGGACGTGCGCACCGGACGCGTATATATCGACTATCTGCGCAACGCCGAAGGGGCGACGGCGGTGGCCGCGTACTCGCTGCGTGCGCGGGCGGGATTGCCGGTATCGATGCCCATCGCGTGGGCCGACCTCGAGTGCGACGTTCGCGGCGGCTATTTCAATATCGACAACGCGGCCGACACGGTCGCCCGCCGGCGCGACGATCCGTGGGCCGGTTACGATCGCTCGCGCCAGACGTTGTCGGCCTCGATGCGCCGTGCCGTGGGCGCGTAGGCTGCACCGCTTCGCCGCGGCGACGTTTCAGCAATCGCAGTCGAACTCGAGCGTCTCGCCCGGATCGGCCGCGTATGCGTGGCCGAAGCTGATGTGTCCGCGCCCGCGCAGGACGAACTCCTCGCGCCGCAGCGGCATTTCCGCCTCGCCCTCCCGCGTCACGAACGTGCCGTTCGAGCTGTGATCGACGAGCACGAAGCGGTCGCGGCGCCGCTCGATGCGCCCATGCAGCCGTGACGCGAGCCGGTCGGCGACGACGAGGTCGTTCTGCGCGTCGCGCCCGAATGCGAGCGCGGGCTGGCTTTCGTCGAGCACGATCTCGCGCTCGCCATGCCGCAAGCGCAAGCGCGCCCGGGGAACGCTGACCCGCGTCGCCAGCGTGGTGAGGTCGTCGGCCGAGTCCTGCCACAGCAGTTCCCAGACGTCGAGGTCGTGTACCTTGCCCTTGACGGTGAGTGCTGCGAGCGGACGCGTGCGCAAGCGCAGCCACGGCGACAGCATCGCCGCCGTGGCGCCGGAGGTGATCACCTGCGATCCATGGGCGATGCCGGCAAGGCGCGCCGCGACGTTGACCGAATCGCCGAAGAAATCGCCGTCGGCGGCGAGCGTCGGGCCATGGTGGAAGCCGACGCGAATGGCGACCCGCGCGCCCCCGGCGAAGGCTTCGGCGCCGATGCGTGCCTGCAGGGCCGCTGCCGCCTGGGCGGCCTCGTCGGCGAGCGGAAACACCGCCATCACCTCGTCGCCGATCGTCTTGACGACGCGCCCGGCATGGCCGGTGCACACTTCGCGCATCAGCGCGATGCAGCGCCCGACGGTCGCGAGCGCACGCTCGTCGCCGAGCGTTTCGTAGAGTCGCGTGCTGCCGCTCACGTCGGCGAAGAGCACGGCGAGTTCGGTCGATACAGTCATCGGCAATCCGGGCACGGGTGGCAGCGGCAGTATAAAGGTTGCGCACGCCCGCAGCGGGGTGCGCGGCCCTGCTGCGCCGGGCGGCGACTTTTCGCATTGACGCCGGGAGAACGCCAAGCCTAGTATCGTTCGCGTTTCCAACGCCACCTGTCACCGATGAACGTCGTCAGCGCGGGTACGCTGCTCCTGCTCGCGCTCTGGGCCACTGCCGGCGGCGCCGCCGAGCGTGCCATCTATACCGTCGTCGACGGCGACGTGCGCGTGCTGCGCAAGACGACGTGGTATCGGCTGGAAGCGGGCGCGCGCGCCGAGAGCGGCGACGTGATCGACGCAGGCGAGCGCGCGCAGGCACAACTGGAGCTTGCGCACGGCGCCACGTTGAGCATCATGGGACCGGCGCTCGTCGGTGCGGCCGAGCTTCCGTCCGGCGACGGGAAGTCCGCTGCGACGCCCGAGTTGACGCTGCTGCGCGGATGGGTGAAGGCATCGAATGCGCCGAAGGCGGCGCCGCTGCGGCTGGTGCTGCCCTCATCCGCGCTGCGTATTGCCAACGGGGTTGCCGTCGTACACTGCGACGCTGCGCAAAGCGGATTCTTCGTGGAGACCGGAAGCGTGACGTTGACCACTCCCGCGGCGCGGGGCAGGGAAGTGGCGCGGGAAGCACGTGAAGGCGAGTTCTGGCATCGCACCGGCGATCGCGCGTTTGAGAGCGAAGATCATCCACCGCCGGCGTTCATTGCGGCGATGCCGACGGCGCTGCGCGACAGGTTGCCGAGTCTCGCCAGCCGCTTCGAAACGGCCCCGCCGCCGTCGTTGCCCGCCGGGCGCGAGGTCACGTATGCCGAGGCCGAGCCGTGGCTTGCCGGAGCGACGCGCAAGGCCTTCGCGAAACGCTTTGCCTCGCGGCTCGCCGATCCCGCGTTTCGCGCTGCGGCCGCGGCGGCGCGCCCGCCCGTGCCCGAGTGGGACCGCACGCTGCATCCCGAGCGGTACCGACCGCGCGAGCCGGAGGATGCCGGCCGCGTCGTCGCGCCTTCGGCGAATCGATGAGAAGGACGTTGCGATGAAGCTGATCTGGAAGTTCAACCTCGTGCTGCTCGGCATTTTCGTGCTGGGCTTTGCCATCTCGGGCTACGTGTCTTACAGGGTGCTGCAGGCGGACGCGCGCGAGGAGATCGTGCAGAACGCCCGGCTCATGATGGAGGCGGCGCTTTCGTCGCGCACGTACACGAATACGCAGGTGAAGCCGCTGCTCGAGACGCAGCTCAAGTACGCGTTCCTGCCGCAGACGGTGCCGGCGTACGCCGCGACCGAAGTGTTCAACGAAATGCGCAAGAAGCATCCCGACTACGGTTACAAGGAGGCGACGCTCAATCCGACCAATCCGCGTGATCGCGCGAGCGACTGGGAGGCCGACATCGTCAACGCGTTTCGCCAGTCGAAGGACAACGTGGAGATGGTCGGTGAGCGCGACACGCCCACGGGGCGTGCGCTGTACCTGGCGCGGCCGATCCAGATCACGAGCGGCGCCTGTCTCGTCTGCCACAGCACCATCGAGGTGGCGCCGAAGACGATGATCGACCAGTACGGCAGCGCGAACGGCTTCGGCTGGAAAATGAACGAGGTGATCGGCGCGCAGGTGGTATCGGTGCCGATGTCGGTGCCGATCAAGCGCGCCGACGAGACGTTCCGCACGTTCATGCTCTCGCTTGCCGGCGTGTTCGTCGTCACGTTCGTGCTGCTGAACGCGATGCTGCACGTGATGGTCATCCGCCGCGTGACACGCCTTTCGGCCATCGCCGACCAGGTGAGCCTCGGCAACCTCGACGCCGGCGAATTCCGCACGCGCAGCCGCGACGAGATCGGCGTGCTGACCGAGGCGCTCGGCCGCATGAAGGTGAGCCTCGTGCAGGCGATGAAGATGCTCGAATGACTGATCCCGCCCGGATCGGCAAGTACGAGATCGAGCGCGTCCTCGGCAAGGGCGCGATGGGCATCGTCTACAAGGCGACCGATCCGCACATCGAGCGCAGCGTCGCCATCAAGACGGTGCGCAAGGACCTGCTCGATGCGGACCTCGCCGGGCAGTTCATGGCGCGCTTTCGCAACGAGGCGCGGGCGGCGGGGCGGCTGCACCATCCGAACATCATCGCGATCTACGAGTACGGCGAGGACGACAGCGTCGCGTACATCGCGATGGAGTACGTCGACGGCATGGGGCTGCGCGAGTACCTGAACCGCAGCGCGCGCTTCGAGCTGCACCAGATCGCGGCCCTCGTCACGCAGCTTCTGCAGGCGCTGCAGTTCGCGCACGCACAGGGTGTCGTCCACCGCGACATCAAGCCCGCAAATCTGATCCTGACCGCGGCAGGCATCGTCAAGGTGGCCGATTTCGGCATTGCCCGCATCGATGCCACCACGCTCACGATGACCGGGATGGTGATGGGCACGCCGACGTACATGGCGCCCGAGCAATGCCGGGGCATGCCGAGCGATCACCGCGCCGATCTGTTCAGCGCCGGCGTCGTCCTCTACGAGCTCTTGACCGCCACGCGGCCGTTCTCCGGATCGATGGAGGCGGTCACGTACAAGATCTGCCACGAACAGCCGCGCCGGGCGTCGGAAGTCTGCCCGTTCGCGATTCCGCCGGCGATCGACGCGCTGATCGACAAGGCGCTCGCGAAGAATCCCGCCGATCGCTTCAGCGACGCGCGCGCATTCGAGCTGGCGCTGCGCCTCGCTTGCGGAACGCCCGCGGGAGCGCAGGGTGGCGGCGAAACGACGCTGATCAATCTGGCCGACGTGCGACTGTCGCCGCCGGCGGCACCGGCGTTCGACGATGCGTCGCTCGCGACGATCGAGCGCCAGCTCGTGCGCTTCGTCGGGCCGATGGCGAAGATCCTCGTGCGCCAGGCGGCACTGCGCGCACACGACGCGCGCGAGCTTTATGCGCTGCTCGGCGTCCATGTCGCCGACCCGAAGGAGCGCGAGCGCTTCGAGGCGCACGCACGCGCCGCCGACGGCAGCGGCCCGAACGCCACGCGCGAGGCCGGTGCCGGCCGCGTGCCGACAAACGCCCGCAGCCTCGCCAGCGCGGCCGCGTCGCGCACCCGCACGCCGCGCCCGCTCGAGCAGGCGTGCATCGAGCAGACCACCACGCGGCTCGCCGTGTACCTCGGCCCCATTGCAAAGGTCGTTGCGAAAAAGGCCGCGCAGCAGGCCCACGATGCCGACGAATTCGTGCAGCTCGTCGCCGAGCACATCGGCACGCAGGAGCGCAGCGCCTTCCTGCGCGAGGTCGCAACCGGCGACGCCTGAAATTTGGGCCCGGGACCCGGTTTCGGTAGCATTGCTTCGCTCCCCCTTCCGTCGAGGAACTGCCCATGCGCTACCTTCGTCTCGCCGTTGCTGCACTGCTCGCCGCCGTGGCGGCCCATGCCGCCGCCGACGAGTATCCGTCGCGGCCGGTAAAAATCGTCGTGCCGTTCGCCGCCGGCGGCCCGGCCGACGTCTACGCGCGCTTCCTCGCGCAGCGCATGCAGGAGGCCATGGGGCAGCCGTTCGTGATCGAGAACCGTCCCGGCGGCGGCTCCGTCGTCGGCACCGAAATCGTTGCGAAGAGCGCCCCCGACGGCTACACGCTGCTGCTGATGTCGAACACGCACACGGTCAACGAGTCGCTGATGCCGAACAAGCCGTTCGCGCTGATGCGCGATTTCACGCCGGTCGCGCCGATCAACTATTCGGATCTCGTGCTCGTCGTGAATCCCGACGTGAAGGCCAGGACGCTGCAGGAGCTGATCGCGCTCGCGAAGTCCGAGCCCGGCAAGCTCAATTACGCGTCGTCGGGCCCCGGGACGCCGTATCACATGGCGGGCGAGCTCTTCAAGTCGATGGCCGGGCTCGACATCGTGCACGTGCCCTACAAGGAAAGCTCGGCCGCACGCACGGGCGTGCTGGGCGGTCAGGTCGAGATGATGTTCGACGCGGTGACCGTGATGAACGAGCACGTCAAGGCGGGCAAGGTCCGCGCGCTCGCGACGAGCGGCAAGGTGCGCTCCAGCGTGATGCCCGACGTGCCGACGCTTTCCGAGGCCGGCGTTCCGGGCTACGAGGCCGTCATCTGGCTCGGATTGATTGCGCCGAAGAGCACGCCTCCGGCCATCGTCAACCGGCTGAATGGCGAAGTGACGAAGATCGTCTCGCGTCCCGAGACCAAGGCCGAATGGGCGAAGCAGGGAGCCACCGCGATGACGATGGCGCCCGATGCATTCGGCAAGTTCCTCGCCGACGACATCGTCAAGTGGGAGCGCATCGTGAAGATCTCCGGCGCGCGCGTCGACCGATGACCGGCATGTCTGCGTTGCGCGTCCTGTCCGCGGGCGCCGCCAAGGGCGTGGTGCAGGCGCTCGCGGGGCCGTTCGAAGCTGCATCGGGCACGCGCATCGAGGCGACATTCGATTCGGCGGGGGCCATCAGCAACGCGGTGACCGGGGGTGCGGGCTGCGACCTCGTAATCCTGCCCGCAGCGATGCTCGACACGCTGGCCGCGCAAGCGCTTGTCGACGGCAAGTCCATAGCCGCACTCGGCCGCGTGCCGACGGGAATCGCGGTTGCGGCCGGCGACCCGCCGCCCGATGTGCACGATGCCGGCGCGTTGAAGGCAGCTCTCACTGCGGCGGGCGCGCTGTATTGCCCCGATACCCTGCGCTCGACGGCCGGCATCCATTTCAGCGGCGTCCTGCGCACGCTGGGTCTCTACGACGGATCACAGGCAAAGTTGCGCACCTACGCCAACGGCGCGCAGGCGATGGCCGCTCTCGCAAAGGCGGGTGCCCAACGCGCAATCGGCTGCACGCAGATCACCGAGATCCTTTATACGCCGGGCGTCGTGCTCGTCGCAGCGCTGCCCGCGCCGTTCGAGCTCGCGACGATCTACGGCGTCGCCGTGGCCATGAACACCGGCGCGTCGGCGCCGGCACGCGCGTTCGCCGCGCGTCTCACTGCTGCGGCAACCCAGCCGCTGCGGCGCGCGGGCGGCTTTCTCGACCGCACGACGTGACGGTGTCGCAGGTGCTCGCTCGCGCCGGCGCGTGGCCCCGGCTGCTTCGTTATTGCGCGTGTGCTTTCGCCGCCGTGGCGCTCGCGGCAGGCGGCTGTGCGCAACTGGCCGAGAAGGAGCGCGAGCTCACGTTTCGTATCGTGCCGGGCGACGCGTCCTGGTACGGCGGGCTGCCCGACGGCGTGCGCGAGATGGACATCCCGCTGGGCGCCGCGGGCACGCAGCATATGCACGCGTGGTGGTGGCCGGCCGGACGTGCCGACGCGCCGGCGGTGCTGTACTTCCATGGCTCGCGCTGGAACCTCACGGGCCAGCTCTACCGTATCCGCCAGCTGCACGATTTCGGCTTCGCCGTGCTTGCCGTGGATTACCGCGGTTTCGGCAAGAGCGACGGCGGCGTGCCGTCGGAGGAATCGGTCTACGAGGATGCGCGTGCCGCGTGGCGCCGCTTCGCGACGCTCGTGCCCGACGCGAGGCGACGCATCATCTACGGTCATTCGCTCGGCGGGGCGGTCGCCGTCGATCTCGCCGCCTGGCTCGATGCAGGGCACGAAGGCGGCGGCGAGCCGGCACGCGGCCTCGTCGTCGAGTCATCGTTCACCACACTCGCC
>Ga0308174_10001422_pt1 | contig 11167 bp, 11 predicted proteins | sample PhyPR2_FD_203894 | JGI IMG/M metagenome (GOLD analysis project Ga0308174, IMG submission 203894) | Soil microbial communities from UC Gill Tract Community Farm, Albany, California, United States - DLSLS.P.R2 | ecosystem: Environmental > Terrestrial > Soil > Agricultural land | place: USA... | reverse complement strand
TCCGACGCGCTCGCCGAGGGACGCAAGCGGCCGGTCGAGCGGCGCCCGCTCGCGCATGCGGATCTCGCATTCCTGCAGTACACCGGCGGCACGACGGGCGTTGCGAAGGGCGCCATGCTGACCCACCGCAACATCGTGGCGAACCTGCTGCAGGCGCGCGCATGGGTAGGCCCGTTCCTCGCCGGCGAGCGCGAGGTGATCATCACGCCGCTGCCCATGTACCACATCCTCTCGCTCACCGCGAACTGCCTCGTGTTCATGACGTTGGGCGGCGAAAACGTGCTCATCCCCAATCCGCGCGACATCGGCGGGCTCGTCAAGGAGATGGGGCGCTACCGGTTCACCGCGATCACCGGCGTCAACACGCTGTTCAACGCGATGCTCAATCATCCGGATTTCGCCAAGCTGGATTTTTCGACGCTGCGCTTCAGCCTGGGCGGCGGCATGGCGGTGTTCGAGGCCGTCGCCCGCCGCTGGAAGCAGGTCACCGGCTGCACGCTGCTCGAGGCGTACGGGCTTACCGAGACTTCGCCCGCGGCCACGATCAATCCGCCGGACCTGCCCGATTACAACGGCTCGATCGGACTGCCCATCTCGTCCACCGAGATCGAGCTGCGCGACGACGCCGGTCAGGCCGTGGCGCTCGGCCAGCCGGGCGAGATCTGCATCCGGGGTCCACAGGTGATGGCGGGCTACTGGAATCGCCCCGACGAGACGGCCAAGGTGATGACGTCCGACGGCTATTTCATGTCGGGCGACATCGGCGTCATGGACGAGCGCGGCTACATCCGCATCGTCGATCGCAAGAAGGACATGATCCTGGTGTCGGGCTTCAACGTGTACCCGAACGAGATCGAGGCCGTCGTCGTGCAGCATCCCGGCGTGCTCGAATGCGCTGCAGTGGGCGTGCCCGACCGCAAGTCGGGCGAGGCGGTCAAGCTCTTCATCGTCAAGCGCGATGAGGGCCTCAGCATCGAGGACGTGCTCGCGCATTGCCGCGCCAACCTGACCGGCTACAAGGTGCCGCGCGACGTCGAGTTCCGCCGCGAGCTGCCGAAGTCCAACGTCGGCAAGATCCTGCGGCGCGAGCTCCGCGACGAGGCCAAGCGCGCCGCGCAGGCGATCGCGGCATGACGGGCGATTCGCGCACGCCGGCGCAGCTCGAGTCGGCCGAGCTGCCGCCCGGCATGCCGACGCTGCGCGTCGCCCCCATGCCGGCCGACGCGAATTTCCACGGCGACATCTTCGGCGGCTGGATCATGTCGCAGGTCGACATCGCAGGTGCCATACCGGCGTCGCGGCGGGCGCGCGGGCGCGTTGCGACCGTCGCCGTGAACGCATTCACGTTCAAGCAGCCGGTGCTGATCGGCGACGTCGTGTCGTTCTACGCGACCATCGTCCGGACGGGCCGCACATCGATCACGGTGGACGTGCAGGTGTACGCCAACCGGAACCCGCGCAACGAGATCACCGTCAAGGTCACCGAGGCCGTGTTGACGTACGTCGCGGTCGGGGACGACCGGCGCCCGCGCGATCTCCCGCCTTTATGACGCGTTGCACAAACGGCCTTGTGTCGCGGAGGCGACAGTCCGCGCGGCTGCGTGCCACGCGGGCGCCTGCGGCGTGCGCTGCGCCGAATGCGCCGTGTATAGTCGAACGAACGATTTTGCGCAGGTGCCATGCGAGCGCTCGCGCGCACCCTTTCACGTGATGCAACCGAGGAGCACGGAATGAAAACCATGATCTTTCGTCGCACGCGCCTGGCTGCCGCGGTCGCTGGCGCGCTGCTCGGCGTCGCCGGTGGGCACGCGTACGGGTCGGCGTTCGCACTGCAGGAACAGAACGCGAGCGGGCTCGGTCATGCGTACGCCGGTGGCGCGGCAGCCGCCGAAGACGTGAGCACGATCTTCTACAACCCTGCCGGACTCGTGCGCCTGCAGACCACGCAAGTCGTCCTGGCGGGCAATGTCATCTGCCCGTCGGCGCGCTTCCACGACAACGGGTCGCAGGCCGCGGCGTTGCAGCCGCTGGGCGGAACGGGCGGTGACGCCGGCAGCTGCGCGGTGGTGCCGAACATGTATGTCGGCGTTCCCTTCACCGACAAGTGGTCCTTCGGGCTCGGCATCAACGTGCCCTTCGGGCTCGAGACGGAATACGACTCGGATTGGCTTGGCCGCTTCCAGGCGATCAAGTCGGAGCTCCAGACGATCAACGTCAACCCCGTGCTGTCGTGGGAGCCGACCAAGAACCTCACGGTCGGCGGGGGCGTCAGCTGGCAGCACATCAAGGCCACGCTGACACAGCGCATCAATTACGCCGGGGCGTTCGGCCAGGGCGTCGGCCTCGCAGTGGGCAGCGGCGCGGTGCCCGCTGCCGCCGCGCCTGCGCTCCTGGGCTCCGCGTTCGGGCTGCAGAGCGACGCGCACGTCACCGGAAACGACAGCGCGTGGGGCTGGAATGCCGGCATCCTGTGGCAGGCGAGCGAGCAGACGCGCGTCGGCGCCGCCTACCGGTCGCGCATCAAGTACGACATCAGCGGCAACATCGACATCGGCAACCCCAGTGCGCTTGGCGCGCTGCCGCCGACGCTCGCGCCGGTCGGTGCGGCGATCATGAACCAGGTCAGCGCCAATCCGTCGCTGCAGAGCGGCGGCGTGCGGCTCAAGATCGAGATGCCGGACACGGCCAACGTCTCGGTGTTCCATCAGTTCAACAACCAATGGGACTTGATGGCCGACCTGCAGTACACCGGCTGGAGCAGCATCAAGGAGCTGCGCATCGAGCGCCTCTCCGGTGCCCCGCCGTCCGTCACGCCGGAAAACTTCCGTGACACATGGCGCCTTTCGGTGGGTGCGAACTACCGCTACAACGACGCGTGGACGTTCCGCGGCGGCGTGGCGTACGACGAGTCGCCCGTGCGCGACACCGAGCGCACGCCACGGCTGCCCGACAACGATCGCACGTGGCTCGCCCTCGGATTGCAGTACAAATTCTCGCCCCAGCTCTCCGCGGACGTGGCCTATGCGCACATCTTCATCAAGGATTCGAGCATCAACCAGAATGCCGGCAGCACGCCCACCAACGGCCTCATCAACGGCAGCTACAGCAGCGACGTCAACATCGTCGGGTTGCAGCTCACGTACACGCTCAAGTAAACGCAGGGTGCGCGCCGCCGGCATCCTGGCGGCGCTCGCGCTGCACGCCGGCGCGCAGGCCGCCGAAGTCGGCGGGGTGAAACTGGACGACCGGACCACGGTGGGCGGCCAACCGGTGGTGCTGAACGGCGCCGGCGTGCGCACGCGGGCGATCTTCAAGGTGTACGTGGGCAGCCTCTACGTTCCCGAGAAGGCGGCCACCATCGACGCGGTGCTCGCCCGCGCGCCGCGGCGCGTGCAGCTCAACCTGTTGCGCAACCTGTCGGCCGAACAGCTGGTGGACGCGCTCGTCGACGGCCTCAGGGAGAACAACAGCGCGGCCGACCTCGACGCCGTCAAGCCGCAGGTGGACGAGCTGGTGCGCATCATGAAGTCGTTCGGCGACGTGAAGGAAGGCAGCGTCGTCACGCTGGACTTCGTCGACGGTGCGACGCGCATCGCGCAGGACGGCACCAGCCGCGGCAGCGTCGCCGGCGAGCCGTTCAATCGCGCCCTGCTGCGCATCTGGCTGGGTGACCATCCCGTGCAGGCCGATCTCAAGAAGGCGATGCTGGGCGGCACCTGACACGCATGCCGGATTTCTGGCCGTCGTGCGGCTATCGCTTGCTGGCGGCGAGCGCCGACGGCAACCTCATCCTGACCGACGATTTCCTGCGCGCGCAGCTGCTGCGTGCCGAGCTCGCGCCGCTGCCGGAGTCGGATGCGGCGGAGCTCGCGCTGCACGAGTCGCTGCTCGCCGATCCGCGACGCCCGGTGGCCGCTGGCGAAGTGGCGGCGCTCGGCGACGCCGACGCGCGCGACAACTACACGGTGTGGCTGCGCTTTCGTGCCCGGTTGATCGAGGCGCCCTCGATCGAGGCGGCCTACGTCGCCCTCTTCCGGGGCGACGGCGTCGACGTGCCGCCGCTCTTCGTGCACCAGCTGACCCAGATCCTGTTGCGCCACGTCCTTGGTGCCGCTGCGGCCGCACTCGAGGTCCGCGCGGCCGAGATGCTGTTCCGGCCGCAGCGCATCACCGTGCTGGAGGACGGCGCCGTCATGGCGGCGGACGCCGAAACGGTGGAGCGCTTTGCCAGCGGGGAGGCCTTCGGCTCGCTCGGCGAGCTGCTCGCACGGAACCGGACCCCGCGCCGAACGGTCGATCTCGATGTCCTCGACGCCGACAACCAGGCGTCTTACTGGCCACGCAGCGACCGGTTCGACCTGGCGGTGAGCCTCAATCGCGGGCAGCCGGCCCTGTCGGCCTTGTGTCGCGTGCTCGAGCGCTGGATCGCGCACTTCACCCCCGCCGTCGTGCGCATCGAGCCGCTGCGCGCCATCGACGATGCGCGCTGGTCGTGGCACGTCGGGCTCGATGCCGAGGCGAGCGCGCTGCTCAACGACCTGTACAACGGCGTTCCGGTCGATGAGACGCGCATGGCGCGCCTGCTATGCCTGTTCCGGCTCGAGTTCGCCGATCCCGCCGCGGTGCGGCCGACGCTCGCGGGCAAGCCGGTGTACCTCGGCATGGCCATGGACGAGGCGTCGCGGCTGCGCCTCAAGCCGCAGAACCTGCTGCTCAACCTGCCGCTCGCGCGGCCGCAATGAAAGCTTGGATGAATCCGATCACCCACCACCGGTCCAGGTCGACCCAGATGGCGCTGGCAGTGCTCTTGCTGCTCGCGGGGCGCGTGACGTCCGCACAGACGCCACCAGTCACGCCGTCGCCGTCGGCGGAAGTCAGCAGTTCGCCCGCTGCGTCGGGCGCACCGGGCGCATCCGCGACCACGCCGGCGACCGCTGCACCGCCGGCGCCGGCCGAGGCATTGGCAGCACTGGACTGGCTGCAGGGCTGCTGGCGCGGCACGGTGAACCAGCGCGAGTTTCGCGAGCAGTGGCTGCCGCCGGGCGGCGGCATGATGATCGGCGCCGGCCACACGGTGATGCAGGGCCGTACCCAGGATTACGAATACCTGCGCCTCGAGACGCGCCCTGACGGCCTCTACTACGTCGCGGTGCCGTCCGGCGAGAAGGAAGCGAGCTTCCGGCTGAGCGGCGTGGCGCGCGACGAGGTGAACGGCGCCGACATCTGGACGTTCAACAACGTCGTGGACGGCTTTCCCCAGCGCATCGTCTACCGTCGCGGCGCTGAAGGCTGGCTGTACGCCGGCATCGAAGGCACGCTCAACGGCGAGGAGCGCAAAGTGCTCTATCCGATGCGCCGGGTGAATTGCGAGACCGGGGAGATCCTTCACAAGTGACCGACGCGACGCCACCGAGAGTGCCTTCGTCGCAACGCATGGCGTTCGAGCGCCTGCTCGCGAGCGGCAAGGATGGCGCGCTGTTGCGCTACTCGCTCGGCAACGAGTGCCTCAAGGACGGCGAGCCTGCACTGGCCGTCGACCACCTCACGCGCGCCACGGTGCTCGATCCGCGCTACACCGCGGCCTGGAAGATGCTGGGCAAGGCGTTGCAGGCCGCCGGCCGCGAAAGCGATGCACTGGCGGCCTGGCGTCGCGGCATCGAGATCGCGCGTATCCGCGGCGACAAGCAGGCGGAAAAAGAGATGACGGTGTTCGCACGCAGGATCGAGCAGCGCAACAGATCCGCGTGAAGCGCTAGGGGCTCGGGGCCACCGCGGCGACGCCGCGGTTGGCCAGCGCGTCGGCGTGCACGTTGCCCGGCGTGTCGGCGTGGCCCTTCACCCAGTGCCAGCGAATGGTGTGCCGCTGCGCGAGCGCGTCGAGCTCGCGCCACAATTCGGCGTTCTTGACCGGCTTCTTGTCGCTGGTCCTCCACCCGTTGCGCTTCCAGCCGTGGATCCACGTCTCGATGCCCTGCTTCACGTACTGTGAATCGGTGTAGAGGTCGATGTCGCAGGCGCGCGTGAGCGCTTCGAGCGCGCGGATCACCGCGGTGAGCTCCATGCGATTGTTGGTGGTGAGCGGCTCGCCGCCGAAGAGCTCGCGTTCCCGTCCGCCTGCGCGCAGCACCGCGCCCCAGCCACCGGGGCCCGGGTTGCCCTTGCAGGCGCCATCCGTGTAGATGACGACGCTGCTCACGCCCGCGCGCCGCCTGCTGCTGCGCGCAACGTCACTCGGAGCGCCGATGCAGCGCGGTGAGTCCTTCGCGCGAGCGCGCTGCCACCATCGCCTTGTTGCGGCGCTCGCGCCGTTGCCACGCGGGCGCGAGCAGGCGCATGCCGAGCACCTTCTTGGTCGCGCGCAGGTAATAGACGCCGCCGCTGATGGGCCACCAGCGATCGCCCGCACGCTCGAAGAATTGGAAGCGGTGCAGCCACTTCTCCTGCGCGAACGGCGGCACGTAGCAGTCGAGGCGCCCGCCGAGGACGTCGAAGCCGAGCAGCGCGAGCCAATCCTTGAGACGGTAGAGCGCGATGAAGTTGCCGTTCCACGGCGGTGTCGAGCCGCGCCCGAAATAACGCTTGCCGCCGAACAGCGAGAACGGATTGAAGCCGGAGATGATGATCTGGCCCTCGGGCCGGATGACGCGGTAGGCCTCGCGCAGCATCTCGTGCGGATCGTCCGTGAATTCGAGCGCGTGCGGCATGACGATGAGGTCGAGCGCGTTCTCGGCGAACGGCAGGCCGTGCGGATCGGCCAGGATGGCGGCGGGCGGATCGTAATCGAGCGTCCAGCGCGACACGATCCGGCTTTGCGCGAGGAACGGGCATTCCGGCAGGCCGATCTGCAGCGCGCAGTAGCCGAAGATGTCGGCCACCGTGCGGTCGAAGTACGCCTGCTCGCGGGCCAGCAGGTAGCGCCCGAGCGGCGTTTCGAACCACCCGGAAAGCGTCGTTGACACGGGCTCCGGCAGTCCCGAAGATGCCTCCATGCCGACGATTATCCCGATCCCCGCCTTCACGGACAACTACATCTGGCTGATCACGCAGGGGCGCGACGCCGTGGCGGTGGACCCGGGCGATGCCACCCCCGTGCTGGATCACCTCACCGCCAAGGGGCTCGTCCTGCGAGCGATCGTGGCGACTCACCACCACAACGATCACGTGGGCGGCAATCGCGGCTTGCTCGAGCGCTTCGACGTGCCGGTGTTCGGCCCCGCAGGCGAATCCATTCCCGGCCGCACGCAGGCGCTGCGCGAAGGCGATGCGGTCACGCTGCCCGGTGTCGGCCTCGCGCTTTCGGTGCTGGACATTCCGGGACATACCGCAGGCCACATCGCGCTCGTCGGCACGCGCGAACCCGTTGCATTCTGCGGCGACACGCTGTTCGCCGCAGGCTGCGGGCGGGTGTTCGAAGGGACGCCCGCGCAGATGTGGGCGTCGCTGGGCAAGCTCGCGGCGCTGCCGCCGGTCACGCGCGTCTATTGCGGCCACGAATACACCATGGCCAATCTCCGCTTCGCGCAGGCCGTCGAGCCGGACAATGCCGACGTTGCGGCGCGCGTGGTCCGCGACGGCGCCATGAGGGCGCGCGGCCAGCCGACCGTTCCTTCCACCATCGCCGACGAGCGGTCGACCAATCCGTTCCTGCGTGCCGAAGCGCCCGGCGTGCGCGCGGCAGCGGAGGCGCACGCCGGGCACGCGCTGCGTGACGCCGTCGAGACGTTCGCCGTGCTGCGGGAATGGAAGAACGGCTTCAAGGGATGAATTTGACGCCCGATGCAACGGCGCCTACCATGCCACCGTCATCCGGCCGGGGCTCGTCACCGGCGCATGCGATCCTGAATTGCGCTTAACGTCCGCTCTCCTCCTCATCCCGCTCGCCGCGCTCGCTGCTTGCGCGACGACACCCACACCGCCGCCGACGCCGGCGCTGGCGCCCATCGCGGGCGCCCCGCTTGCCCCCGTCACGCTCGTCGCCCTCACCGAGCAATCGCTGGCCGACGACCCGTTCGGCGGCGCAGGCGTCGAGCTCGAGCCGCTGCCCATCCCGGCGGGCGACCTGTGGGAGCGCGTCGTGCGCGGCTATCGCATCGCGCGGGTGGACGGCCCGCTCGTCGAGAAATGGGAGTCGTGGTATGCGCAGCGGCCGGACTACGTCGCGCGCATGGTCGAGCGCAGCCGGCGCTACCTCTATCACATCGTCAACGAGGTCGAGCTGCGCGGCATGCCGCTCGACCTGGCGCTGCTGCCGATGGTGGAGAGCGCGTTCAACCCGCACGCGATGTCCGGCGCACGCGCGTCGGGCATCTGGCAGTTCATGCCGTCCACCGGCACGACGTACGGCCTCAAGCAGAACTGGTGGTACGACTCGCGGCGCGACGTCATCGCCGCCACGACGTCGGCGCTCGACTATCTGCAGAAGCTCGAGGCCGAGTTCGGTGACTGGCAGTTGGCACTCGCCGCATACAACTGGGGCGAAGGCAACGTGCGCAAGGCGATCGCGCGCAACCAGGCGCGCGGCCTGCCAACCGATTTCGCGAGCCTCACCGGCGTGCCCGACGAGACGCGCAACTACCTGCCCAAGCTGCAGGCCGTGAAGAACATCGTCGCCGATCCGCTGCGGTTCAACGTCGCGCTCACCGAGGTGCCGGATGCGCCGTACTTCACCGTCGTGAAGATGTCGCGCCTGATGGACGTCAAGCGCGCCGCCGAGCTGGCGGAGCTTCCGCTCGAAGAGTTCCTCTCGCTCAATCCGCAGCACAACCGCCCGGTCATCGCCGGCGCCGACGAATACGCGGTGCTGCTGCCGACCGACCACGCGGAGATCTTCGCCGCCAAGCTGGAGCTCACCGACCAGCCGCTCGTGTCCTGGCAGGCGTACCGCATGAAGGCCGGCGACACACTGCCGCAGGTGGCTGCCAAATTCGGCCTGTCGATCGAGACGCTGCGCGCCATCAACGGCATCGGGCCGCGTGCGCAGGTGCCGACCGGCCATGCCTTGCTCGTGCCGGCGCAAACGCAGACGCCGTCAGCCGATCTGGCGGCCAGCTTGAAGAGCGCGGTGTTCACCACGGTTCCGTCCGGTCGGACGTTCTACTACACCGTGCGTCGCGGCGACACGCTGGCGCGCATCGCCGGACGCTATGACGTGTCGAGCCAGGACCTGCGGCGCTGGAACGGCCTCACGCAGGAGCAGGTGAGGGTCGGGCAGCAGCTGCGCGTCACCACCGATGCGCTGCCGATGCGCACGGCGCGCCGCGGCCACCATGCAGCCCCGGGCGCGGCACGCAGCGCGTCGTCCGCGCGCGCGGGCGGAGAGCAGGCGCGCACACCCCCCAAGGCGGTGACGGCGCGCGCCGAGCGTACCAAGGCGAAGGGCGGCCCGTCCGCGCGCGCACGGCGCAACGGCGCGCCGGCAGTGGCGCAGCGGGGCGGCGGCAGCGGCGGCTAGCGACCGGACTGCCGCGCACGAGGCACCCCAAATGAAACGGGCGACGCATCGCGTCGCCCGCTTCTTTCCGTCACACGACTGCGACGGAGGATTGCGAAGAGTTACGCCTTCTTCGCCGATTTGCGGCCGGACTTCCGCGCGGACTTGCGGCCCGACTTCTTGGCCGACTTGCGTCCACCGGACTTCTTCGCCGCCTTGCGGCCGCCCTTCTTGGCAGCCTTGCGACCCGTCTTGCGCGTCGACTTCTTCGCCGACTTGCGGGCGCCCTTCTTCGCGGTCTTGCGGCCGCCCTTCTTGGCAGCCTTGCGGCCCGTCTTGCGCGTCGACTTCTTCGCCGACTTGCGGGCACCCTTCTTGGCAGCCTTGCGGCCGGTCTTCTTGGTCGCCTTGCGAGCACCGGCCTTTTTCGCCGACTTGCGACCACCGCGTTTCGACTTCTTCGGCGCGGACGACGGAGCCGTCGGCGTCATCATCGACATCATGTCAGCCATCATCTTGGTTTCTCCTGTCTGAGTGCAATGAAACTGTTATGTGAATCTGCTTCTCGCAGGCTCCGCCGGGACCGCCTTGAAGCTTCCGTTTCGCTGTTCCGAACAAGAAGCCACTTGACAAAACCTTTGGCACCTGCTGCCTGCATTGTAGCCACGTTTCAAGGTTTTGCAAGATTTCGTCGGTGATTCCGGCGCTTAGGAATGCAGGTGTTGCACTTGCGCACACGTCACCGGACGCATGCGTCAGGGCAGCCGGCTCTCGTGCGCGAACAGCTCGTCGATGTGCTCGCGCCGGCGTGCGACGTGCACGCTCGCGCCGTCGACGACGAGCTCGCAGGCGCGCGGCCGCGCGTTGTAGTTCGAGCTCATGGTCATGGCGTATGCGCCCGCCGTGCGCACGGCGAGCAGGTCGCCGGGTGCTAGCGCGAGCAGGCGGTCGCGCCCGAGGAAATCGGCGCTCTCGCACACCGGACCGACGATGTCCCAGAGAGCCGGCGTCCCGCTGCGCGGGCGCACGGCGTCGATGGCATGCCACGCGTCGTAGAGGGCGGGGCGCAGCAGGTCGTTCATCGCCGCGTCCACGATGGCGAAGTGCTTGGCTTCACCCGGCTTGAGGTAGAGGACGCGCGTGAGCAGCACGCCGGCGTCGGCGACGAGGCGCCGCCCCGGCTCGAGCAGCAAGCGCTCGCCGCGTCCGCGCATGAGCTCGCGCAACATGCCGGCGTAGTCCGCCAGCGCGACGGGCGTCTCGTCGCGATACCGGACGCCGAGCCCCCCACCGAAATCCACGTGCTCGAGCACGATGCCGTCGCCCGCCAGCCGGTCCACCATGGCGAGGATCTTCTGCGCTGCTTCGCGATAGGGCGCGAGCTCGGTGATCTGGGAGCCGATATGCATGTCGATGCCCGACACGGCGAGCGACGGGAGGGCCGCCGCCCTGCGGTAGAGCGCTTCCGCGTCGGCGATCGGCACGCCGAACTTGTTCTCCTTGAGCCCGGTGGAGATGTACGGATGCGTGCGGGCGTCGACGTCCGGGTTCACGCGCAGGCTGACGGGCGCACGGCGGCCGCTTTGCGCGGCAACGTCGGCGAGCAGCTCCAGCTCCGCGTGCGACTCCACGTTGAAGCACAGCACCCCGGCGTGCAGCGCAGAACGCATCTCGTCGGCGGTCTTGCCGACGCCCGAGAAGACGGTCTTGCCCATGGCGCCGCCTGCCGCCTGCACG
>Ga0308174_10001421_pt1 | contig 11169 bp, 12 predicted proteins | sample PhyPR2_FD_203894 | JGI IMG/M metagenome (GOLD analysis project Ga0308174, IMG submission 203894) | Soil microbial communities from UC Gill Tract Community Farm, Albany, California, United States - DLSLS.P.R2 | ecosystem: Environmental > Terrestrial > Soil > Agricultural land | place: USA... | reverse complement strand
AAACGCGCCACACGGGTCGCTCGGGGCGGCAACGAACCTGGAGGCTGCGACGAGAACCGCTACGGGGGTATGCAGCGTAAAACGCGCTACAGCAGCGATTACTCAGGAACGGCGAATGCTGCCTAACGGAACCGCTCCCGATAAAGGTTCGGGCTGAGTTTCACTCGCCTACGGAAATGGTGTCGCAGGGACGCCGCGGAACCGAAGCCACACTGTTCCGCCACTTCTTCGATGGAGAGCGCTGTGGTTTCCAGCAGGTCTTTCGCCAAGCGCACCCGCAAGGCTGTAATCCAGTGAAGCGGACTCAGTCCAGTGGTTTCCGCGAAGCGGCGAGACAGCGTACGCTTGCTCATGTGCGCCTCGGCGGCGAGTTGCTCGACCGTGATTGGGGTGTGCAGTTTCTTGTGCGCCCAATGCAGCAAATGGGAAAGCCAGGGATGGGCTTCCTCGCCAATCGGCCGGTCGATGAATTGCGCCTGACCTCCTTCGCGATGCGGGGGCACGACGGCCCGCCGCGCTACCGTATTGGCTACGACCGTTCCGAAGTCCTTGCGGATGATGTGGAGACAAAGGTCGATGCCGGCGGCGCTGCCCGCCGAAGTAAGAATGTTCTCTTCGTCGATGTAAAGCACGTCGGGTTCTATGCGAACCAATGGAAACTCGCGAGCCATCTGGTCGACGAATTCCCAATGTGTAGTGGCGCGCCGGCCATTCAGGAGTCCCGCAACTCCGAGAACAAAGGATCCGACACAGATTGAGACGAGGCGGGCGCCGCGTTCATGCGCCTTGACCAGCGCACGGATGAGCCGCTGCGGCGGTGGCTCATAGGGTTTGCGCCAACCGGGAATAACAATGGTGTCTGCCTTTTGCAAAGCGCCCAGGCCTCCTTGCGGAGTTATGGTGATTCCGCCCACAGCCCGAACGGGGCGGTTTTCCAATCCGCAGACAGAGAAAGAATACCAGTGGTCGAGTTCCGGTCGCGGTAGCCCAAACATCTCGACTGCGATTCCAAACTCAAAGGTGCAGAGGCCATCATAGGCCAGTGCGACTACCCGGTGCTGTGCTGGGAGAGTTCTCTTTGAGGTCGGAGGAATTTGGCACATATTTGACGATAATCGTCCTTTGGGCCACTGGCAACCAGGACTGCTGTTGCTTGACACTTGAGGGCGCGAGAGAAGAGAAAGTATATGGTGCAGACAGCAATCCCCAGGTATCGATTTGATCGGTGGAAATCATGAGCCAGGTGGCGAACTGGTTTGAACGCAGATTTGAATTTTCATTTCCGGTGGAACTCCATCCGAATCTGTGCGCACGCCTGCGCGGAACTCCGGCGAGACTGGAAGAGGCGCTTCGGGGCCGTGCTCAAAACGTCCTGACCGGGAGGGCGGAGGGAAAGTGGTCGGCACAGGAACACGCCGGTCATTTGCTGGACCTGGAACCGCTGTGGCTGGCCCGGGTGGGCGATTACGTGGCGGCGAGCGGCGAACTTACCGCGGCGGACTTGACGAATCGAAGAACCCATGAAGCGAACCACAATGCGCGTCCGCTGGAACAGATTCTGACGGAGTTCCGCGCAGAAAGAGAAAGACTGCTGAAGCGCGTGGACGAACTGGATGCCTCCCTAATTGCTCGGGCGATTACGCACCCACGCTTAAAGACGCCGATGCGACTGGTAGACCATTTGTATTTTGTCGCCGAACACGACGATCATCATCTGGCGCGGATCTGGGAACTGGTCAACGCTGTCGGGTAGAGCGCCTGCCGGTGAGCGCCGTTGCCCGACGTCGCGAAGTTCAAATCGTGATGAAGGGCGAAGGGGCACGCTCCCGCTTTGGAGGTTGCAGATGCAGGTGGGCCTTGCCATCGCTGAATTACTGGGCTATACGGATTGGGAGCGTCGAAAGTGGCTTGACTAGCTGCGGCAACGTGGTGGACCGGCTTTGGAGATCAATGCTGGGCCGAATGGCGATGGTCGATTTCGGCGAGTTGGTGAGGCACATATTTTCGGCAGAGAAGCGATACGTTGAGAGGCTTTCTGGATTGCACATGACCGCTAAGGCTACGATCCCTGCCGACGACATAGAAGCGCTCTTTCAAATTGGGCGCAGATCGCGACAATCTTCCGCTTCAACGGCCTGACGGCCGACTTTCACGATTTTCTGTTCAGCCCGGTAATGGGTGGCGAATTCAGACGCGAGTCGGCCGCTTCGGAACATAGGGGCCGCTAGGATTTGGGGCTGGTTCGGTAGCCGGTGGTAGATCTTACGGCTCGTCTTTATAGATGGAGATCTGCGGGGTGCCACCTTCGGCGAGACGGGCGCGGTACATGCCGGGTGTGTTGAAGCTCCAGGCCATCTGCCCGTCGGGAGTGATGGCAATGACTCCACCGTCGCCGTGGAACGCTGTGAGGCGTTCCTGAATCTCCTGGTCGGCGGCGGCCTGGAGGTTCATTTTTTTGTATTGCACCAAGCCACAGATGTCGCGAGCGATAGTGAGGCGTATGAAGTATTCGCCGGTTCCGGTTGCCGAGACGGCACAGGACTCGTTCGAGGCGTAGGTGCCGGCTCCGATGACGGGAGAGTCTCCGACACGGCCCCACAGTTTCGCTTGCACGCCTCCGGTAGAGGTTCCAGCGGCGACGTTGCCGTGCCGGTCAAGAGCCACCATGCCCACCGTGCCGAATTTATGGGCAGCGGGAGCCTCGAGTTCGGTGACGGGGCTGGAGGGAGCGGGCGGAACTCCGGCGGGCCTTGGAGGAATGGGCCGTCCTTCTTTCTGCAGTTGACGGACGAGCGCCTGCCAGCGGCGCTCGGTGAAGAAGAAGCTGGGATCGACCTGCTCCAGTCCCACGTGTTTAGCAAAATCATCGGCGCCTGAGCCGATGAGCATGACGTGCGGGGATTTTTCCATAACGGCGCGAGCGAGAGTAATGGGATGGCGGGTGCGAGTGACGCCCGCCACCGCTCCGGCCTTCAGGGTAGCGCCGTCCATGATGGCACTGTCGAGCTCATTCACGCCGTCGGCGGTAAACACGGCTCCGCATCCCGCGTTGAAAAGCGGGTTGTCTTCCATCAGACGGAGGGCGGCTTCGATAGCGTCGATCGAGGTTCCTCCTTTGTCAAGGACGGCGGCAGCGGCGTTCAGAGACTCTTTCAGGGCGCTCCGGTAGGCTGCATCGGTTTTCGGGTCCATGGAGCTGCGGTTGATGACGCCGGCTCCTCCGTGGAGCGCAACGGCCCATTTACCATGTGGCGCGGAAGTGGCGGCCATAACGGTACAAGACCACAATAGGAGAGCGGTAGCGGCCGCTGTGATAGTTGACCGGCGGGGAACCATACAGTTCAGGATGCACTACCAAGGACCGCGAACCGGAACGAACCGGTGTTAACAGAATGGAGAGATCAGCGGGACTGAAGGCGAGTGCGGGGGACGGACTGCCCTGTTCAGGCGATGGCGGGCGTATGGAGGTTCGGCTTTGACGGCACAGGCTTAACTGCGGTACCCGATCCTATCACCTTCGAAGGCCTTGTCTTCACCGCACTCGCGGATGAGAGAGAAGACGGTCACGAGAACTTGAAGGGCCAGGAGGATCAAGAAGATGTTCATGCCTGTGTTAGGGCACTTCGTCTGCCGTCTTCTTCGGGAAGGTAAGTCGTTGAAAATACGAACCACAGCCGCCCGGCGAGGATGGTTGCGATTCGTTTTGAGACATCGGCGGTTCAATGTGAAACGGCACAGTTCAAAATGGCAAGTGGGACTTGCCGACGGCCCGACGAATTGGCGACCCTCCGAGGGTGGGAAGGCATGACAGGCAATGGTTTTATGGAAGTAGCGGACGAGGAGTTGGGGGTAACGGTACAGGCATAGTAAAGAATGGGAATTGGCAGGCGCTTCGACTAAATCATGAACTCGTCACTCGACCGTCTGGATTGGCCGAAGCGTCTGGTGTTATGGGCCGCGCTGACCGCGATCCTGTTTATATTTATCTGGTTCGCTTTCGAACTAGTGCTTTTAGCATTCGCCGGCGTCCTGCTGGCGATTCTCCTTCACGCCTGCGCGGATTGGGTCGAGAAACATACGCCCCAAACCTTCGGCCCGCGGCTTTCCTACACCACGACCGTGATCGGCATTCTGGTTCTGGCGGGGTTGATCGGGTATTTCATTGTGCCGCATGCGGTGGCAGAAACTGGCAGGATTTCAAAGATCATTCCCCAATCCATGGGGCAGATTACAGCCTACCTGCAAACATCCGATTGGGGCCGGTATGTGCTTCGTCTGGCCCACGAATCGCTAACCATGAGGCCGCGGATGGGAATGAGCACCATCACGGGGGAAGTGGCGGATGCGCTGGAGGGGGCAGTAGTTGTTTTGGTGGTCGGTTTCTACGGAGCCGTGAATGCGCGGGAGGACGCGCAGGGTTTGCTGCGCCTGGTCCCTGCCAACAGGCGGCAGCGCGTGAAGGAAGTTAGCAGCCAGCTGATTTACACCCTGCGATGGTGGATCCTTGGGCAACTGGTGCCTATGAGCGTATTGGGCGTAGCGACAACGATCGGGCTATGGGCTCTGCACGTTCCGCTGGCATTTGCCCTGGGGCTTCTGACAGGGATAATGATCTTCATACCGTACGTGGGGAGTTGGATTGCGTTCGTTCCCACCGTATTGGTGGCCCTAACGGTAAGCCCGATGACGGCGCTTTACGTCGTGTTCCTGTATCTCGCTCTCCATGCCGTGGAAGGGTATGTGCTTACGCCGCTGGTGCAGAAGCACGCCGTTTTGCTGCCGCCTGTGATGACGATTCTCGCGCAGTTGTTGCTGTGGAGGTGGGTTGGGCTGTTAGGTGTTGCCGTGGCAACGCCCTTGGCGGCGGCTGGGCTAGCTCTGGTAAAGGTACTTTACCTGCACGATGACGTGGAGAAATAAAAGGGCGGTTAGGACTTTTTTCGGCTGGATCTAGTGTGGCGAATCCAGTTCCAAATAGAAAAACCACTTCCGATCAGGCAGAGAATCACAAACCCGATGATTGTGTACCGGAAGGCCGCCGAATTGGCGACGCTAATAACCTGACGGCCGAACTCCAAAGCGAGCAAGCCGATGATGGTAAAGCGCAGCGCACGCGCCAGCCAATTCACGACGAACAGGCGCAGGCGGGGATACTTCAGAGCGCTGGCGGTGGCAAGGACCATTGTGAATGGAAACGGAGGCGGGACGAGAGAGGCGAGCACAATAGCCCATCCCGCACGGCTGCCCACTTTCTTCCTCAAAGTCTCGAATCGCTTTTCACCCGCCATCCGTTTGATCCCCTCCTCGCCCAGCTTGCGCGCTACCAGGTCCAGGAAGACGACACCGATGGTGGAACCCGTAGCAGCAGCCAGGACGTAGAACGGAAAACCCTGGTGGTGCCGCGCGACAAGGATCACCACCAGAATGTCGTTGCCGAAGGGCAGAAAAAGGAACGAGGAGTCCAAAACGCCCAGGAGCAAGGGGCCAAAGTATCCGGTGTGTACAAAGAAGGAAAAGAGTGGACGAAAGAAGTTAGACAAACCATATTGTTGATCCGCCCGTGAGTAGCTGATTGCGAGTAAACAGACTCGGAAATCTACCAGGAATGCGATACCAGGCTGTGCTGTTTCGGGCTTTAAGAGACAAGGGTTTTCAGAAAGGTGACAAACGTTCCCGGCCTATTCGGGTCCAACAAACCAGGATTTATGCCTACAGGTATCGAGAACCACGCTTGCACAAGAACCGGAGTACAACGCGCCGCCCCAGACGCTCCGGGTAGGCCGCCCAGATGGGCGAAGGGAGCCAAGCAAGCGGTGGGAACAGCAATCCCGGCGCAAAGCAGAGTGTGGTTCACGATGGTGGACGGCACGCTGAGTGAGATATTCTTTCCGACCATCGATCTGCCGAATACTCGCTCGGTGCGTTTTTTGATCGCCGGGCCGCAAGGGTTCTTCTCGGATGAATCGCAGGAGAAACACCGCATTATTCAGAGCAATCCGCTTGCGCCATGCTTTCAAGTGGAGAGGGAAGAGCAGCAGCAACGTTACCGGATTACGAAAGAAGTGATTACCGATCCCGGCCGTGATGCCCTTCTGATGATGGTTCAGTTTCAGCCTGCTTCGGACCAATTCCGACTGTTCCTTTACGCAGAGCCGAATATCGGAGGCCTGGGAGAACGTAACGATGGATGGGTAGGCGAGTACAAGTCCATTCCGATGCTGTTTGCAAGCAGAAGCGGACTCGCGATGGCCCTGGCGACATCGGTCCCGTTCAAGGCGACAGGGGTGGGATTCGTCGGCGCGAACGACGGCTTGACCGATCTGAAGCAGCACCAGCAACTGACCTGGACCTATACCGAGGCGCTCCAGGGGAATGTGGCCCTAACGGCGGAAATCGACTGGGCGGCCAGCGGGGGCGAGTTTACTGTGGTTTTGGCCTGCGGTGGACATCCCGCCGAAGCTGGACAGCAAGCACGCGCGGGTCTACTGCAGAAATTCGGGGAAGTGCGACGGAAGTACGTAGAGGGCTGGCGCAGGGCGCAGCATTCGTGGTTGGATTTGGGGCGTCCCTCGTCCAAGGGGGGCGTGGACTATTACCGCGCGAGCACGGCGGTTTTGCAGACCCATGAATCGAAGCGCTTTCCGGGCGGAATCATCGCGAGCCTGTCGAGTCCCTGGGGAGCGGTGCGCGGCGATCAGAAAACGGGCGGCTATCACGTACTTTGGCCTCGGGACATGGGCGAGGCGGCGATTGCCCGACTGGCTTATGGCGATCTGCCAAGCGCACGGCGGACCCTGTTCTTTCTGCAATGCACGCAGGAGGCAGATGGCAACTGGAGTCAGAATATGTGGCTGGACGGAACGCCACACTGGACCGGCATGCAGCTGGATGGTCCAGGATTGACGATTCTGCTGGCCGACTTCCTGCGGCGAGACGGAGGGGTGGGGCTTCGGGACTATTTTCCGATGATCCGGAACGCGGCTGGGTTCCTTGTGCGGGTAGGCCCTTGCACCGGACAGGACCGGTGGGAGGAGAACGCCGGTTATACGCCGTTCACGATGGCGGTGGACATTGCTGCCCTGCTGGCAGCAGCTGACTTTGCCGACATCGAGAAGCAGGATGCCGAAGCGCAGTTTCTGCGGCAGACCGCAGATGCGTGGAACGCAATGATCGATGAAATGACTTATGTCGAAGGGACCGACCTAGCGGCCAGACACGGTGTCAAGGGATATTACATGCGGATCGCGCCACCGGAAGCCATTGGCGCGGAGTGCCCTGGGGAATTGACAATCCACATCAAAAACCATCCCGAAGGAGAAGGCGACATGAGGGCGGCCGACGTGATCAGCGTGGATGCACTCGCCCTGGTCCGGTTCGGGCTTCGCTCGGCCGAGGACCCGCGCATTCTGGACACGGTAACCGTGATCGATGCCACGTTGAAAGAAGACGTGGCCACCGGGCCGGTATGGCGTCGCTACACAAATGACGGGTACGGTGAACAGGAAAACGGGGAGCCCTTCACAAAGACCGGCATCGGCCGCGGCTGGCCTTTGTTCGCGGGCGAGCGAGCCCATTTTGAAATTGCACGGGGCCGCTTTGAGCAGGCGGAACGGCTGCGGGACACCATGGAGGCCCAAGCAAATGAGTGCGGGCTGATCCCGGAGCAGGTTTGGGATGCGAAGGATATCCCCGATCGAAACCTGTATAACGGGCGTCCGAGCGGGTCAAGCATGCCGCTGGTGTGGGCTCATGCCGAATATATAAAACTACTGCGATCGTTAAAGGAACGCAGGGTATGGGACATGCCCCCTCAAACGATGGGCCGCTATATAAGGCGGAAAGTGCGAGCGTCGTTCAGCATCTGGACCTTGTCTCAGCAGCGCAGACGCTTACAGACAGGGTTGGATTTGCGCATTGACTTGCCCGCGCCGGCGCGTGTGCGATGGACGGCCGACGGCTGGAAGACGGCAGAAGAGGCAGAAACAACGGATTCCGGGTTAGGAGTGCATTATGTGCGGCTAAACGTGAAGGGCACGGCCACGGGTACACAGATTCAGTTCACGTTCTTCTGGCCCGAGGACGAGAGATGGGAAGGGCAAAACTACTCGGTTGAGGTGAGCAAGTAACAGGAGAAAACACGAAGAGGGCCGCTTCTTATGCGCCGCCCTCTTCGCTTTGCGATCGGGCCTGGAGTTCAGGATTCGTCCGCAGAAGCCACTAGCTCTTAATTGCACGCCACAGCAAGACAGAGACGGCAAGACCTACGCCTGCTAGTAACAGAGCGTGATCTCCGAGCCTAGATCTCCAGTCCAGAGCGTGTTCCACACGCTGTTCGAGCTCGTTCAAATTGTTTGTCAATTGCTCGCCGGCGGCGAATAGTTTTTTGCTGGCGTCGGTCAATTCGCGAATGTTCTCAGTCGCCGAGCGAGTCGGACCATTTTCTTCTACTGCCATGTCTGTATGACTCCCATCCAGGGGAAAACGTCACACTCGGAAACTGAGGCAGGTACGGCTAGGAGGAGGAGATCAGAGCGGCGTCAGGGTCCGACGAAACGAAGCTATCGAGCAATGCAAAGAGTTCAGAGACTTTGATGGGCTTCGACAGATATCCATCCATGCCAGCGGCCGAGCAGATCTCGCGAGTTCCCTTCATTGCATGTGCCGTTAAGGCGATGATGGGCGTGTGAGTGCCTAGGAGTTGCTCCGCTTTCCGGATTTCAGCGGTTGCTTCGTAGCCACTCATTTCGGGCATCTGAATATCCATCAAGATGAGATCGAAGCGTTCATCTTCAAAAGCCTGCACCGCCCGGCGGCCGTCGCCCACGATCCTAACGGAATGGCCTTGCTTTTCCAGGAGCCGGGAGGCGACCTGCTGATTGACCTGGTTGTCTTCGGCGAGAAGAATTCGCATTTGCGCGTGCGAACCAGAGATTGCCCGTCCGGGTTCCGGCAGAGCTTTGGAGGTAGGCTGCAGTTTATTTGTGGATGCAAGCACCGAAAGGATGGCTTCCTTCAACTCCCGCTGCGAAACGGGTTTCAGGAGGTACGCGGCGACTCCGAGCAGACGGCAATAGGCACTGCGCTCGCTGTTACCCGCCGAGCTGAGCATCATCACCGGGACATCGCCCAGACCAGAAATCTGGCGAATGCGTCCGCACAAAGCGAAGCCGTCCATCTCCGGCATACAGACATCGAGCAGGATGAGATCGAAAGGCTCATTTAAGCCTTCGGCCAGCGTCAGAAACGAAAGGGCGGCATCGGCCTTATCTGCCAGCACGGGGCGCATCCCCCAGTACATAAGCGTCTTTTCCAGGATGAGGCGGTTTGTCCGGTTATCATCGACAACGAGAACCGAGAGGCCACGAAGATGCTCTGGTGGAAGGAAGGCGGCAGACGGGGCCTCGCTGGTGGCCAGAGCGAAAGCTGCAGTGAAGTGGAAGGTGCTTCCCTTCCCTGGCTCGCTTTCCATCCAGATGCGACCGCCCATAATTTCGACGAGCTGGCGCGAGATGGTGAGCCCGAGTCCCGTTCCGCCGTATTTGCGAGTCGTCGAACCATCAGCCTGCGTGAACGGGTCGAAGATATCGGCCTGTTTTTCGAAAGGGATTCCGATGCCCGTGTCGGCGACGGAAAAGTGAAGCATCGTGCCACTAGCAGTTCTCGATTCCTGGGCGATGTGCAGCACCACTTCCCCGTGCTCGGTGAACTTGATGCTGTTCCCGACGAGATTCACGAGAACCTGACGAAGGCGGCCGGGATCGCCTAGCAGCACTTCGGGAATGTGCGGATCGATATCGCAGGCCAGCTCGATCCTCTTTTCGTTGGCCCGGACGCCGAGAGTCTTCAGAGTATTCGAGACCTCATGCCTGAGATCGAATTCGATACTTTCGAGACCGAGCTTACCTGCCTCGATTTTCGAAAAGTCGAGAATGTCGTTGATGATGGCGAGCAGCGCATCCGCGGATGACTTCACGGTGTTGAGGTACTGCCGCTGCTCTTCGCTCAGGTCAGTATCCAGCGTGAGCTCTGTCATTCCGAGAACACCGTTCATGGGCGTGCGAATTTCGTGACTCATGTTGGCGAGAAATTCGCTTTTGGCCCGACTGCCCTCTTCGGCTTTCTCCTTGGCGCTCATCAGCTGAGCGTTGGCTGTCAACAACTCCGAAGTACGAGCAGCAACTTCCTGCTCCAGGTTGTCGCGATGCTTATTCAACTCTGCGTCACGAGACTGGATCTCCTGCAACATCCGATTAAAGCCGTCCATGAGTAGCGCGAGCTCATCGGTTCCCGATTTCGCAACTCTCACGGAATAGTCTTTGGATTCGGAGACGTATTTCGCCGTATTCACCAGTTCGAAGATCGGACCCGAGATTAAGCCTTGCAATCTATAGCCGACAATGTAAGCCAACAAGAGTGCGCCGCACAGGATGCCGCCGGTGATGATGAAGTACCGCCAGATGAGGGAGCGGAGCTCGTCGAGGCTGGACAAAAGATAGATGGTTCCGATACGTTGGCCATCCAGAATGATGGGCTGCGCCACCGTTACTCCATCAGGGCCAAACCAGGCTGAGTCTTTCGCCTGGCAGCTATCCTGAACGGGCATTGGTTGGCGACGATAGGCTGCAAAAGTTTTACCGTCGCCCGAGCAGATCCAGGCGGAGACGATACGGGGTTTTGCGCGGAGAGCTTTCAGAACATCCTGGGCGGCGCTTGGGTCATTAAAGGCGAGGGCCGCCGTACTGTTTGCCCCCAGCACCTCGGAAATGGCGGATAAATCCTGTACCACGTGGGACCGTAAATCGCGTGACTCCTTCGCGAAGAAAGCGGCGCAGGAACTAAGGAGGGCAATGCTGGAGGTGAGGAGTATCAGCGCTTGCAGTTTGCGTTGGATGGAGAGGGTACCAAATGCACGCATACGGCCTCTATTTCCCGGCCGGAAGAGCCAGACTCAACAGCTTGGAGCTGATGACGAGTCCCACCTTCTGGGCCGCTTTGTCGTCGATAACGAACCGCACCCGGTTGGATTCCAGAACAAATGTGATGATTGCTCCGTTTTTGCACACCTGGTTCTTGCTTTCGGCCTCCGTAACTGTAAGTAGACCGGGCAAGCGCAAGTTCGCAGGAAATGTGAAAGCTCCCCCATCCTTCGGGGCTGAGACAAAGAGCACC
>Ga0308174_10001420_pt1 | contig 11174 bp, 10 predicted proteins | sample PhyPR2_FD_203894 | JGI IMG/M metagenome (GOLD analysis project Ga0308174, IMG submission 203894) | Soil microbial communities from UC Gill Tract Community Farm, Albany, California, United States - DLSLS.P.R2 | ecosystem: Environmental > Terrestrial > Soil > Agricultural land | place: USA... | reverse complement strand
GTCTTCGAGGGTGCCCGGATCTCCACCCGCGTGGACAACACCGGCGACGCGTTCTACCAGAAGCGGGTGCCCAAGAACGCCCCCGAGTGGGTGCCGACGGCGCACATCACCTTCCCCAGCGGGCGGACGGCGGACGAGATCGCGCCGGACTCGGTCGCGGTCGTCGCGTGGTGCGCCAACCTCGGCACGCTGACCTTCCACCCCTGGCCGGTCTCCAAAGGTGACGTCGAGTCGCCCGACCAGATCCGCATCGACCTCGACCCCCAGCCCGGCACCGACTTCTCCGACGCCGTCTGGGTGGCCCCGCACGTGCGGGAGCTGCTGCACGAGATGGGCATGGAGGGCTGGCCCAAGACCTCCGGCGGCCGGGGGGTGCACATCTACGTCCCGATCCAGCCGCGGTGGACGTTCCAGGAGGTGCGCCGGTCGGTCATCGCGTTCGGCCGTGAGCTCGAACGTCGCCTGCCCGACCGCGTGACCATGAACTGGTGGAAGGAGGAGCGCGGCGAGAAGATCTTCATCGACTACAACCAGATGGCCCGGGACCGCACGATCGCCTCGGCGTACTCGATTCGCCCCAAGCCGCACGCACCCGTCTCGGCCCCCCTCGACTGGGACGAACTGCCCGACGTCTCCCCTTTCGACTTCGACGTCCGCACCATGCCGGCCCGCTTCCGGGAGGTCGGCGACAAGCACGCCGGCCTGGCCGACCACGCCTACTCGATCGAGCCGCTGCTCGAGCTGGTCGAGCGGCAGGAGAAGGACGAGGGGCTGGGCGAGATGCCCTGGCCGCCGGACTACCCGAAGATGCCGGGCGAGCCGATGCGGGTCCAGCCGAGCCGCGCCAAGGCTCCCACCAGCACTGATACGTGATTCCGTCATCGCCGGACGAGTAGCGCACCGCTCGTTCGACCGATGACCTCCCTCCATGCCGATCCGGCTGGAGGAGCTCCTGGCGTCGTTTCGTCGGCACCTGCGCGCGGCCAACAAGGCCCCGCCGACCATCGAGCTGAACAGCCAGATCGTGCGCTACTTCAGCCGCTGGCTGACCGACCGCGGCCGGGAACCGGTGCTCGACGAGCTGACCCGGCACACGATCGCCACGTGGCTGGATGAGCTGGCAGAGACGTGCGAACCCTCCACCGTCGGCACGCGGCTGCGCGGCATGCGCCGGTTCTGCCGTGGCTGGTGACTGAAGGAGAACTGGAGGTCGCCCCCACCGACGGCATCGAGATCGCGAGCTCACCCGATAAGCCGGTTCCGATCTTGTCCGACGAGGAGATCGCCGCCCTCCTCAAGACCTGCGCGGGCCCCCGCGGCCAGCCCGGCGTCTTCGACCGAATGGTCTTCCTCGGCCACCGCGACGAGGTCGTGCTGCGGCTGCTGCTGGACACCGGCGTGCGGGTGTCGGAGCTGTGCGGGCTGGAGCTGACCGACGTCGACGAACTGGCGTACGTCACCGGCAAGGGCTACCGGCCCCGGGTGGTGCCGTTCGGCGCGAAGACCGCCCAGGCCGTCGACCGCTACCTGCGGGTGCGAGCGCTGCACCCGCACGCCCGCTCCCCCAAGCTGCTGCTCGCCTCATGACCCCCGACGGCGCCCGCGACGTCCTCCACGCGAGGGCTACGACCGCCGGGGTCGCGGACGTGCACCCGCACCGCTGGCTGGCCAGTGGCGGGCAGGAGCGGGACTTGATGATGCTCGCCGGCTGGCGCAGCGACGACATGCTCTCCTGCTACGCCGCCTCCACGGTGGTCGAGCGCGCCCACGACACACACCGCCGTCTCGGGCTCGGGGACCGGCTGTGAGCTCGTGTCGATGGGCTACTTGCTGCAGGGCTTACTGACTCGCCCCTAAAGCCGGGCCCTGGGCGTTCGATCAGTTGCCGGCCTCGCGATATGCCTGGAGCACCTCGTCCTTGATGCGGCCGCGCGGCGAGACGCTCAGTCCGTTGGTCGCCGCCCAGGCGCGCACTGCGGCGGTGTCGACGCCGTTGGAGGCCGACCGACCGGTGCCCGTGGAGGCGCTGCCACGACCACGGCGCGGCCGTGGAGTTCGACCTGCCGGAACTCCCCGGTCCCGGGCTTTACCCGCGGCTGGGACGTCCGGTCCCGGCTCCTCCCCGTCCGAGTCGGATTCGTCCGGCTCGGCTTCGAGCTCGACGTGTCCGGCCTCGTCCTCCGCGGCATCGGCCTCCGGAGACTCGTCCTCTGCGGCTTCGCCCTCCGCGGCCTCGTCCTCCGCGACTCCGTCCTCAGCAGCTTCGCCGTCCGCGGCCTCGTCCTCCGCGGCCCCGTCGTCTTCGGACTCCTCCCCCGCCGAGCTGGCAGACGCACGCCCCGAGGTCGACCACTTCAGCTCCAGCTCCAATTCGATTTCGTCGCCGTCGACCGTCACCTCGAGCTCGCAATCGACCTGAGCGGCCACCGACAGCTCCAGAGTGCTGCTCCCCATCTGGACGGTGACCTTCCCGCCGGCGCCCAGCCCGTCGGCCAACGCGGTGATGAGGCGCGCGGTCTCCTCCCGGCTCAACGTCTGCTTCTGTTCCACCTTCAGGTCCGACACGGCTCTCTCCGTTCCTTCGAGCAGCGTCACCGAGCGCGACGGCCGAGGTGTCCGGAGTACATCACCCTCAGCGGCGGGAGGAGACCCGACCGCCTGCGATCTGATGTGGAGTGATGGATAGGCAAGGTTGCGCTCGGTCGAGGCGACAAGACGGCCTGCGATTTGATCCTGGATGCGTTGACACGCATTGACGGTTGATGGCTGAGGAGGTCCGATGCATGGCCGGTGACCGGCGAGCAACCGCCGCAGACGACTGGTTGTTGCCATATTGATGTATACGAGATGCACGTTTCCGGGTATTCACTCCTGACCGCGCTCGGATCTAGGCGCTCGACGTTCCCCCGCACCTGCGCCGCGGTGGAATGCAAGGAGACCCTGTCCACCCTGACCGTCCGGAGGACCGCTGGACGGCCGCGGCGCATCTTGGGATCGGTGATCGCCTGGGTAACGGCCTGGACGGGGTTATCACCCGCCGGGTCGGGCGGTCGTCGAACCGCGTTCCCCGGTCGTCCCCATGCTCGGCCGATACGAGCTCAGACGTCGGCGACCCGGACGCGGGCGTGCGCCTTGTGCCGGCGGTTGACCGACACCAGATTGATGGTCAGCGCCTCGACCTGGCGGGCGTTGCGTAGCCGGTCGGCGTAGATGCCGCGCATGCCGGGCAGCCGGCCGGCGAGCGCCTGCTCGAGATCGGTGGCCTCCCGGACGTCGCACACGACCATGACGTCGCCCGTCCAGGTCGGCCCGGCCAGGCCCTCGAGCAGGACGCCGGACAGGTGGTGGAACGCCCCGACCACGTGGCTGTCGGGCAGCAACGCAGCGGCCTGCTGCGTGACGCTGCCCTCCTCGGTGTCCAGGACGTAGGCACCGAACTCGTCAAACCCCATCGGGACGACGCAGTCGATGACGACCTTGCCCCGCGAGCGCGGTAGCGAGGTCGGGCAGCGTGGCGCGTGCCTGCCGAACGGGAAGGCGATGATCACCACGGTCGCGCCACCCGCGACGTCGACGTTCGACCCGCCCTGCACGGACACCTCGACACCACCGGCCGCTGCGGCGCGCGCCCGGCGACCTCGACGCCGATCTCGGCGGCGCGCTCGGCATCGCGCGAGCCGAGCAGGACACGCTGACCCGATGCGGCCAGCCGGACGGCCAGGCCACGGCCCTGAGGACCGGTGCCACCCAGGACCGCTCAAGCTGCCGTCCTGCTCGTGAACCTTTCGCCTAGTTCCGCCTCGGGCATCCGGCAACGCGACTCACAATCGAATTCGATGGCGTCGTCATACCGCTCCAGTCCTCGTGAGCCGTCGATCACTCTCGCCCAGCCGACCGCAGCACGGCCTTCACAACGAGGACACATTTCCCACGTGATGACCTCGCTCGTCTGACCGGCCATAGCTGTTCCTTTCCTCTGGGGGTCTGTCGCAGCCGCGTTGGATCGCTGCCAAGTCGGGAAAGGTGGGGCGCCGCTCTGCTCGTTCACGTCGTCACCGTCCCGTTGTGCACCGTCCAGGTGTCCCGCCCTCGAAACAGGCCCAGCAGGTCCGCGCCGCCGCCGTCCACGGCCTGCTGCAGCTGCTCCCGCGTCAGGTCGTCGTAGGTCGGCCGCGCGACCTGGCGCAGCACCCCGAACACGGCATGGTCCAGCGCCTGGTCCGACAGCCGGGACAGCGCGAAGGACAGCTCGAGGTCGGTGGCGTCGTGGACGACGACGTCCTCCGGCGCGACCTCCGCGGCCGGCGCCACGGCCAGCCCGAACCCCCGGCGGACGACTGCGTACTGGGCGTCGTTGCCGAACAGGATCGGCTCGCCGTGCCGCACGGTGATCACCCGCGACTCCGACTCATCGGGCTTGCGCAGCACGTCGAAGGAGCCGTCGTTGAAGATCGGGCAGTCCTGGTAGATCTCGACCAGCGACGCCCCGCGGTGCCGAGCGGCGGCATCGAGGACGGCGGTCAACCCGGCCCGGTCGGAGTCCATCGCCCGGCCGATGAACGTCGCCTCCGCGCCGAGTGCCAGCGACACCGGGTTGAACGGGTAATCCAGGGAGCCCATCGGCGTGGACTTGGTGACCTTCCCGACCTCCGACGTCGGCGAGTACTGGCCCTTGGTCAGCCCGTAAATCCGGTTGTTGAACAGCAGGATCGTCAGGTTCACGTTGCGCCGCAACGCATGGATCAGATGGTTGCCGCCGATGCTCAATGCGTCACCGTCGCCGGTGACCACGAACACCGACAGGTCCGGCCGGGAGATCGCCAGCCCGGTCGCGATCGCCGGCGCCCGGCCGTGGATCGAGTGCATCCCGTAGGTGTCCAGGTAGTACGGGAACCGCGACGAGCACCCGATCCCCGACACGAAGACCGTGTTTTCCCGCTTGATCTTCAGCGTCGGCAGGAACGACCGGACGGCGGCCAGCACGGCGTAGTCGCCGCAGCCGGGGCACCAGCGCACCTCCTGGTCGCTGGTGAAGTCCTTCGCCCGCTGCACCTCGTCCTCGGTGGGCACACGGTCCAGCCCGCCGAGCACGGGCAGCCCCAGGTCGATGGTGGTCATGCCGACACCTCTTCCTTCGCAAGGATCGGGGTCAGCAGCTCGGCGAGCTCGGCCGCCCCGAACGGCATGCCGGCCACCTTGGTCAGCGACTCCACGGGGATGCAGAACCGGCCCTGGATCAGGAAGGCGAGCTGCCCCAGGTTCATCTCCGGGACGACGACCTTCCGGTAGCGGCCCAGCACGTCCGCGGTGTTCGCCGGGAACGGGTTGAGGTGCCGCAGGTGCGCCTGGGCCACCGAGTGCCCGTCGTTGCGCAGCCGCCGCACGGCGGCCCCGATCGGCCCGAACGTCGACCCCCAGCCCAGCACCAGCACGTCGGCGTCCCCGTCGGGGTCCTCGACCTCCAGATCGGGCACCCGGATGCCGTCGATCTTGGCCTGCCGGGTGCGCACCATGAACTCGTGGTTGGCGCCCTCGTAGGAGATGTTGCCCGTGCCGTCGGCCTTCTCCAGGCCGCCGATCCGGTGCGCCAGCCCCGGCGTGCCCGGCACCGCCCACGGCCGCGCCAGAGTGTCGGGATCGCGCAGATACGGCAGGAAGCTGCCGTCCGGGCCGTTCGGCTCGGTAGCGAACTCCACCGGCGTCTCCGGCAGGTCCCCCTCGGTCGGCAGCCGCCACGGCTCGGAGCCGTTCGCGATCGCACCGTCGGAGAGCACCAGCACCGGCGTCCGGTAGGTGACCGCGATCCGGACGGCATCCACCGCCGCGTCGAACGCGTCCGACGGGGAGCACGGCGCCACGATCGGCACCGGCGCCTCACCGTTGCGGCCGAACATTGCCTGCAGCAGATCCGACTGCTCCGTCTTCGTCGGCAGGCCGGTCGACGGGCCGCCGCGCTGCACGTCCACGATCAGCAGCGGCAGCTCGGTCATCACCGCGAGACCGATCGTCTCGGCCTTCAGCGCGACACCCGGCCCCGACGTCGTCGTCACCCCCAGGGCGCCCCCGTAGGCCGCGCCGAGCGCGGCACCGATGCCGGCGATCTCGTCCTCGGCCTGGAACGTCGTCACGCCGAACCGCTTGAGCTTCGCCAGCTCGTGCAGGATGTCCGAGGCCGGGGTGATCGGGTAACTCCCCAGGAACACCGGCAGGCCAAATCGCCGGCCTGCCGCGACGATCCCGTAGGCCAGCGCGGTGTTTCCGGTGATCTGCCGGTACGTCCCGTCGGGAAGGACGGCCGGCGCCACCTCGTAGGTCACCGCGAAGGACTCGGTGGTCTCGCCGTAGGCGTGCCCGGTCCGGAAGGCCACCACGTTGGCCTCGGCGATCTCCGGCTGCCTGGCGAACCTCTCGCGCAGCCACCGCTCGGTGCCCTCCGTCGGGCGGGAGTACATCCAGGCCAGCAGCCCCAGCGCGAACATGTTCTTGCTCCGCTCGGCCTCCTTCTTGCCGATCCCCAGCGGCGCGAGCGCGGCCGTGGTCAGCGACGTCATCGCCACCCGGTGCACCGTGTAGGGGTCGAGGGAGTGGTCCTCGAGCGGATCCTCGGTGTAGCCAACCTTGGTCAGGTTCCGCTTGGTGAACTCGTCGGTGTCCAGGATCAGCATCCCGCCGGCCGGCAGGTCCATCACGTTCGCCTTGAGCGCGGCCGGGTTCATCGCGACCAGCACGTCCGGCCGGTCGCCCGGCGTGAGGATGTCGTAGTCGGCGAAGTGCAGCTGGAAGCTCGAGACCCCGGCGAGGGTGCCGTGCGGCGCCCGGATCTCCGCCGGGAAGTTCGGCAGCGTCGACAGGTCGTTGCCGAAGGCCGCCGCCTCGGCGGTGAACCGGTCACCGGTGAGCTGCATGCCGTCGCCGGAGTCACCGGCGAACCGGATCACCACCCGATGACGCGACTCTCTCGGCCTGGAAGCGACCTCATGGTCAGAGCTGGGCATTGCGCCTCCCGTGGATCGCTGGACCATCTGTGGCCGGAGATCTCCGCAGTTTGGCGACAAAATCGGCGACCCGGCCTATCTTATGCTAACGAACGTTAGTTCCGCTATCTTGGTTAGACAGCGCTTCCTCTAAAGGGCAGCTAGCTCGGTGATACAGAGTCCAGGAACTTCCCCTCAGAACCACCCCGACTGCTCTTCGCGCCTTTCGACTACGTCGAGGGGACAGAGGACCGAACGTTTCTCGGGTATCTGTGATCCCAGGGGATGGTCTCGTTCAGGAACTGCGGGAACTTCAGATCGGCGTACTGCCTGTAGCCCTCGACGTGGTCGCGCATGCAGCGTTCGGCGCCCCCTGGGTCGCGTTCGCCCAAAGCGGTGTAGATCCGCTCGTGGGCCATGAGGATGGCGGAACGCTGATGGTCCGGGAAGTGAGCGCCGATCACCGAGCCGCAGATGATTCCAAGCAAGGAGTCGATCATGTAGCCGAGCAGCGCGTTGCCGGACGACCAGGCGATGATGTCGTGGAACCGTTTACTGGCGTCGAGGAATTGCTGGTCGTCCTCGTGTCGCTGCATGCTGTCCATGGTCATGCGCAGCTCGTTGAGGTCGCCCTCCGTCATCCGGGTCGCGGCCAGGCTGCTGACCGTCGGCTCGAGTGCCGAGCGCGCTTCGACGATGCTCCGGAAGGGTGCCGCCGACATCTGCATGAGGAGCACCAGCGTGCTTCCCAGGTGTGACGCGTCGGGATTCTGGAGGATCGGGCCGCGGGATCCGGGCTTGAGGGAGATCACGCCCTGGAACTCCAGCAGGCGCAACGCCTCGCGCAACGTGCCGCGCCCGGTCTTGTAGCCCTCCAACATGGAGCGCTCCGGTTCGAGGAAGTCGCCGGGCCGGCTGCCACTTCGCAGGGCGTCCTGGACGATGCGCTGCGCGACTAACAGGGCGGCCTTTGGCGGGCGCTCGACGGCTCCGGTGGACGTCATGTCATGGGCCTCCGACGGCAGTTCGATGAGCAGATCAGGGTCGACCAAGGCGGTAGCGCCGATCCGGGGCAGCTGCGTTTGGAAGGCCGGCGGACTGCCGAGCGTCATGAAGGTGAGGCAGGTGCCTGCGGCCAGATGGCGTCATCAGCGGGCGACCGCTCACGCCTGAACAGTCGACCGGATCTTTTCCACGGCGTCCAAACCTGCTGATGGAGCGCCCCGATGCATGACCGTCGGTCGCCGCATCGAGAACTCGTTGCCCGGACCGAGGGTCATGCGTAGTTGAGCCAGACGGCCTTCACCTTCAGGTAGCCCTCCAAGCCGTGGTGGCTGAGTTCACTTCCCCATCCACTCATCTTGTGGCCACCGAACGGCACGCCTGGGTCGAAAGTGTTGTAGGTGTTCACCCACACCACTCCGCACTCCAGAGCATGGGACACGGCGGTCGCCTTGCGTATGTCCCGCGTCCATACGCCACCGACCAGCCCATAGGAAGTCGCGTTGGCCCGGCGGATGACCTCGTCCACATCGTCAAAGGGCATAATGGACGCGACGGGGCCGAAGATCTCCTCACGCGCAATCTTCATGTCGTCGGTGACGCCGGCGAACACCGTAGGCGGAATGAAGTAGCCGCCGGCAAGGTCGCCGTCGCTGATTCTTGAGCCACCCGTCACGATCTCGGCCCCGGCGTCGACGCCGGCCTCCAAGTAACTCGAAACTCGATCTAGCTGACGCTGCGACACGATGGGACCGATGGTTGTCGTCGGGTCGAGGCTGTTCCCGACCTTGAGCATCTTCCCGAGCTCCGCGACGCGTGCCACGAACTCGTCATAGACAGAGCGCTCGACGAAAATCCGTGAGCCCGCCGTGCACATCTGGCCACTGTTGCCGAACACGCCCATCCCGGCCGTCAGGATGGCGGCGTCGAGGTCTGCGTCCGCGAAGATGATGTCCGGGCTCTTGCCGCCGAGTTCTAACGTGACACGCTTGAGGTTGCCGGCGGATGCGCGCACGAGCGACTGTCCCGTTGCCGTGGACCCCGTGAACGTCAGCTTGTTCACCCCCGGGTGCTCAGCAAGAGCGGCCCCTGCTGTCCTGCCTCCACCGGGGACAATGTTGATGACCCCCGGCGGAAGGTCGAGCTCCGAGATGATCTCTTCGTAGATCAAGGAGCTGAGGCAGGCGACCTCGGAGGGTTTGATGACCATCGTGCAACCCGAAGCCAGCACGGGCGCCATCTTCACGACGCCCATCCGCGGAGCGTTCCACGGGGTGATGGCACCGACCACTCCGATGGGTTCCCGACGTGTGTAGGAGAACAGGTCCTCGCCTGCCGAGTTGGGCAGGGTCTCGCCCTTGATCTTCGACGGCCAGCCCGCGAAGTACCGGAGAATGTCGTGCGGCCCGTAACCGCCCGCAACGACCGACCCGAATCCGATGGGAAACCCCATGTCGTACGAGTCTGTCGCGACGAGTTCGTCCCAGCGTTCCTCGACCTTGTCCGCGAACTGGTGCATGACGCGCTCACGCTGCGTCGGCGTGAACTTCGCCCACGGACCGTCGAACGCGGCTCGCGCGGCGGCCACCGCACGATCGATGTCGGCGGCATCCCCCTCGGCGATCTGAGTGATCACCTTTCCGGTCGACGGTGCGATGGCATCGAACGTCTTGCCTGACGCCGCATCGACCCACTCGTTGTTGATGAAGAGCTTCCGCCGCTTCGCGGCTGACGCCGGCGGATCGAGCAGTGTGGGTTCTTGTGTTCGAGTCATCAATGTCCTCCGTGGCAGGCATGGACCAGTAGGGATGCGGAACAGGACCGGACCCTCCCGTGCAGCCACGCCACTCACGCCCCGACGGACTAGCGGCGTGTGCTTGACGTCACACCCGGGAGGGTCATAGCGTAACCGATCGAACGATCGATAGATAGACCAGTCGAAATTTTCTTAGGAGCGCGCGTGAAGGCAGCGGTGGTTCGGGAGTACAACGCTCCGGTCTCGGTGGAGGACGTTGACATCGATACTCCCGCGCCTCGGGAGGTGGTCGTCCGCACAGAGGCCGCCGGCATCTGCCACAGCGATGTAAGCGGAGTCGACGGGACCGTCGACCTGTTCCCGTTGCCGATGGTGCTGGGCCACGAGTCCGCGGGAGTCGTCGAAGCTGTGGGCGCCGAGGTTACGTATGTCAAGCCGGGTGACCATGTCGTCGTCACCTTGGGGTCCTTCTGCGGGCACTGCGAATTCTGCTTGACCGGCCGCGCGCAGTTGTGCGCGAAGACCGGGATCTTCAGGCGTTCGGACGAGAAGCCTCGACTGAGTCAGGGCGGACGAGCGCTCACGCCATATGCCGGCCTGGGCTCCTTCGCCGAGCAGGTCCTCGTGCATGAAAACTCCGTCGCCCGAATTCCGGTCGATATGCCGTTCGACCGGGCCGCGCTCCTGGGTTGTGGCATCACCACAGGACTCGGAGCGGTCATCAACACGGCGAAGGTCAGCTTCGGTGCCAGTGTGGCTGTCATCGGGTGCGGCGGCGTAGGCCTGAGCGTCATTCAGGGCGCAACCCTGCGTGGCGCGTCGCGAATCATCGCCATCGAACCTTCGCCCGCGCGACGCGACTTGGCGCGACAATTTGGTGCCACCGACGTGATCGACCCATCAGCCGGTGACGTCGCAGTGCAAGTTCGCGACCTCCTCGGTGACGGCGTCGATTATTCGTTCGAGGTGGTCGGCCGGAAGGAGACTTGTGAACTGGCGATGAGCGTGCTGCGCCGCGGAGGCCTCGCCGTCGTCGTCGGCGTCGTCTTCGGTGTCCCCATCGAGATCTCCGGAACGATGCTGATGATGGAGTGCGGGATCCGAGGTTCCGGCGGTGGCTCGAGCGTGTGGCGGCTGGACGTGCCGAGATACGCGGAGCTGTACATGCAAGGCCGGCTCAAGCTCGACGAACTCGTCACCCGGCACATCTCTCTGCACGACGTGAATTCCGGCCTCGACGATGTCAGGAGCGCGGTCGGCGCGCGGAGTGTCATCACGTTCTGACCCATGCCTGAAGTCAGCGCAAAGCCGCGCTGCAGGCGGCTGGAGCGGCGCACGACCTGACCCGCTGATGTTGGTGGAGTCGGTTGCGTCGACGGTCGGGGTCGCCGCGGGCGAACGGTTCGCCGCCGACGTCCTCATGGTCGCGATCATCAGGTGCG
>Ga0308174_10001418_pt1 | contig 11179 bp, 9 predicted proteins | sample PhyPR2_FD_203894 | JGI IMG/M metagenome (GOLD analysis project Ga0308174, IMG submission 203894) | Soil microbial communities from UC Gill Tract Community Farm, Albany, California, United States - DLSLS.P.R2 | ecosystem: Environmental > Terrestrial > Soil > Agricultural land | place: USA... | reverse complement strand
GTTGGGGTGGTTGACGCGGGCGACCGTGCGGGGGACCGCGAACTCGGTCTTGGCCAGCAGCGAGGTGACCAGGTTGACCTTGTCGTCACCGGTCGCCGCGATCACCACGTCGCAGGACTCCAGCTTCGCCTCCTCGAGGGAGGACAGCTCGCAGGAGTCGGCCAGCAGCCACTCGGCGTCCGGTACGCGCTCCGGCTTGAGCGAGGCCGGGTCCCTGTCGATCAGCAGCACCCGGTGGCCGTTGCCGATCAGCTCCCGGGCCACCGAGCGCCCGACGGCGCCGGCCCCGGCGATGGCGACGCGCATCAGATGGTCCTCTCCGAGGGGTGCTGGTCGAGCGAGCGGCTGATCCGCGCCCGGTCCGTCAAGGCGGAGGTGCGAGGGCGATGCGAAGCATCGTCGAGTCGCCGACAACGCCGACGGTCGGGATGCGGGCAGTCGCGAGTCAGGCGACCCTCGGTGAGGACCATCTAATCTGCCTCCGGTCCGTGGTTGAAGACGTCGTAGACGTGCTCGGCGTTCTCCTCGCGCATCACCAGGTGCAGGAGGTCGCCCTCCTGGATCACGCTCTCGCGGGTGGGGATCATGCCCTCGCCGAGCCGGTCGATCCAGGCGATCCGGCTGCCGGACTCCGCCTGGAACTTCACGGTCCGCTGGCCGATCCAGGCCTCGGTGACCGGGACGTGGTCGACCCGGATCGTCCCGGACGGGTCCCGGAAGTCGGGCTCGGCGCCGGCGGGCAGCAGCCGTCGCAGCACCTGGTCGGCGGTCCACTTCACCGTCGCGACCGTGGTGATGCCGAGCCGCTGGTAGACCTCGGCACGCCCGGGGTCGTAGATGCGGGCCACCACCTGCTGGATCCCGAAGGTCTCCCGGGCCACGCGCGCCGCGATGATGTTGGAGTTGTCACCGCTGGAGACCGCGGCGAACGCGTCGGCCTTCTCCACGCCGGCCCGCTCGAGCACCCCCTGGTCGAACCCGATCCCGGTCACCTTGGTGCCGTTGAACGAGGGCCCGAGCCGCCGGAAGGCATCGGGGTTGCTGTCGATGATCGACACGGTGTGGTTGCGGTCCTCGAGGTTGTGGGCCAGGGTCGAGCCGACCCGGCCGCACCCCATGATCACGACATGCACGGGGGAGACGCTACTACGTGCCTGACCTCGGACGGCGTGGACTAGCCTTGCCGATCGTGGGAGTTGGCGACGTCTCGAAACGCATCCTGCTCGGCCGCAAGCTGCGCAGCACACAGCTGGGGGAGACCCTTCTTCCCAAGCGGGTCGCCCTGCCCGTCTTCGCCAGCGACGCGCTCTCCTCCGTGGCCTACGCCCCGGACGAGGTCTTCATCATGCTGTCCGTCGCCGGGGTGACGGCCTACACCTGGTCCTGGAAGATCGCGATCCTGGTCGCGATCGTGATGCTGACCGTGGTCGCGTCGTACCGGCAGAACGTGCACGCCTACCCCAGCGGCGGCGGGGACTACGAGGTGGCCACGGTCAACCTCGGGTCGAACGCCGGGGTGACGGTGGCCAGCGCCCTGCTCGTCGACTACGTGCTCACCGTCGCCGTGTCGATCTCCTCCGGCATCCAGAACGCCGCCTCTGCGATCAGCTTCGTGTCGGGGCACGAGGCGTTCTGGGCCTCCATCCTGGTGCTGGTGCTGGCCGCGCTGAACCTGCGAGGGGTGCGCGAGTCCGGCACGTTCTTCGCGATCCCGACCTACGGCTTCATGCTCGGCGTCCTGGGCATGGGCATCTGGGGCCTGTTCCGCGGGCTGACCGGCACCCTGCCCCAGGTGGAGAGCGCGCAGTTCCACATCATCAAGGCCCCCGGCTACGAAGGCCAGATCACCTCGGTCGCGCTGATCTTCCTGCTGGCGCGCGCGTTCTCCTCCGGCTGCGCGGCCCTCACCGGTGTCGAGGCGATCTCCAACGGCGTGCCGGCGTTCCGCAAGCCGAAGAGCCGCAACGCCGCGACCACGCTGCTGCTGCTCGGCACCATCGCGGTCACCATGCTGATGAGCATCATCCTGCTGGCCAACGCGATGCACCTGCGGTACGTCGACCCGCACGACCTGTCCCGGCTGGTGGACGCGAACGGCCAGCCGGTCCCGCCGGGCTACGACCAGCACACGGTCATCGCCCAGATCGCCCGCGGCGTCTTCGACAACTTCATGCCCGGCTTCTACTTCGTGATCGCGATGACCGGGATCATCCTGGTGTTGGCGGCCAACACCGCGTTCAACGGCTTCCCGGTGCTCGCCTCGATCCTGGCCAAGGACGGCTACCTGCCCCGCCAGCTCAGCTCGCGCGGCGACCGGCTGGCCTACAGCAACGGCATCCTGATCCTCGCCTTCATGGCGATCGCGCTGATCGTGGCGTTCAACGCCGAGGTGACCCGGCTGATCCAGCTCTACATCGTCGGCGTGTTCGTGTCGTTCAACCTCAGCCAGCTCGGCATGATCCGGCACTGGACCCGGCACCTGAAGACCGAGACCGACCCGGTGGTCCGGCGCCGGATGTTCCGCTCGCGGGCCATCAACACCTTCGGTCTGGCGATGACCGCCGTCGTGTTCGTCATCGTGCTGGTCACCAAGTTCCTGGCCGGGGCCTGGATCGCGATCCTGGCCATGGGCACCTTCTTCATGCTGATGCGGGGCATCCGCCGCCACTACGACAACGTCGGCCGGGAGCTGCTCGTCGAGGCCGACGACCAGGTGCTGCCGACCCGGGTGCACGCGATCGTGCTCGTCTCGAAGGTGCACAAGCCGACGATGCGGGCGCTGGCCTACGCCAAGGCGAGCCGCCCGAACGTCCTCGAGGCGGTGCTGGTCGACGCCGACGCGGCCTCGACGGCCCGGATCCTCGAGGAGTGGGACGAGCGGCGGATCGACGTACCGCTGAAGGTGCTGTACTCGCCGTACCGCGAGATCATCCGGCCCATCGTGGAGTACACCCGCTCGATCCGCGACGCGAACCCGCGCGGCGTGGTCGCGGTGTACATCCCGGAGTACGTCGTGGGCCGCTGGTGGGAGCAGGTGCTGCACAACCAGACCGCGCTGCGGCTCAAGGGCCGGCTGCTGTTCACGCCGGGCGTGATGGTGACGTCCGTGCCCTACCAGCTGCACTCCTCGGTGCTCGCGAAGCAGCGGGTCGAGCGCACCCTCAACCAGGTCCGCGCCGGGGACGTCCGCCGCGGCGAGACCCTGCGGCCCCCGCCCAAGGACCGCAGCGGGGACGTGCGTTGAGCCCTGCGCGCCGCCCGCGGCCGCGGAGCAACCGCGGCAAGGGCGCCGACCTCGCGGGTCGCCGGTTCACCGTCGAGACCGGCAACGTCGGTCACGGCGGGTTCGTCGTCGCGCGGCACGAGGGCGTCGTGGTGTTCGTCCGGCACGCGCTGCCCGGGGAGCGGGTGGTCGCCGAGGTCACCGAGGGCCGCGAGGGCGACCGCTTCCTGCGCGCAGACGCCGTGGAGGTGCTGGACGCCTCCCCGGACCGGGTCACCCCGCCGTGCCCGTTCGCCGGTCCCGGCCGCTGCGGCGGCTGCGACTTCCAGCACGCGACGCTGCCCGCCCAGCGCAGTCTCAAGGCCGCGGTGGTCGCAGAGCAGCTCCGGCGGCTCGCCGGGCTGGACGTCGAGGTCCGGGTCGAGCCCGTCCCCGGGGACCAGGACGGCCTCGGCTGGAGGACCAGGGTGCAGTGGGCGGTCGCCCGCGACGGGACCGTCGGCCTGCGCAGGCACCGGTCCCACGAGGTGGTGCCGATCGACCGCTGCCGGATCGCGCACCCGGCCATCGCCGAGGCGCCGCCGGCGCCGGCGGAGGTGGACGGCGCCGCCGGCGTCGAGACGCTGGTGTCGTCGACCGGCGAGACGCTGGCGCTCGTGACCACCCGGGACGACCGCACCTTCGCCGACGGGCCGACGGTGCTGCACGAGCAGGCCGCCGGCCGCACCTTCGAGGTCACCGGGTCCGGTTTCTGGCAGGTGCACCCCGCCGCCGCGGACACCCTCGTGGACGCCGTGCTGGCGGGTCTCGACCCGCAGCCGGGGGAGCGGGCCGCCGACCTCTACTCCGGGGTCGGGCTGTTCTCCGCCGCCCTGGCCGAGCGGGTCGGGCCGGCCGGCCACGTCGTCGCCGTCGAGTCCGACGGGGGAGCGGTCGACGACGCGCAGGGGAACCTCGCGGACCTGCACCAGGTCGCGCTGCTCGCCGACCGCGTCGACAAGGCCCTGGCCACCGACCTCGTCGGCCCCCGCGACCTCGTGGTCCTCGACCCGCCGCGCACCGGAGCCAGGCGGGAGGTGGTGGAGGGGATCGCCGCGCTCGGCCCGCGCGAGGTCGCCTACGTGGCCTGCGACCCGGCCGCGTTGGCCCGCGACGTCGCCACGTTCGCGGAGCACGGGTACGCCCTCGCGTCCCTGCGCGCGTTCGACCTGTTCCCGATGACGCACCACGTCGAGTGTGTCGCCATACTGTCTCGGCGTCGTGTATCTTGATGTCAAGAGATATGCCTGTCCCGCTGTTCCGTGGGTACGACCGCGGCGGCAAGATGGGACCGGACGGACCAACTGAACCCTGCTGAGGAGATGCCGGATGTCGAGTGTCGACAGCTTTGGTGCCAAGGGCACGCTGGACGTGGACGGGAAGTCCTACGAGATCTACCGGCTGAACGCCGTCACGGGTGACGGGCTGCCCGAGGGCGCTGTCGACTCGCTGCCCTACAGCCTCAAGGTGCTCCTCGAGAACCTGCTGCGCACCGAGGACGGCGCGAACATCACCGCGGACGACATCAAGGCGCTGGCCGGCTGGGACGCGGACGCCGACCCCAGCAAGGAGATCCAGTTCACCCCGGCCCGCGTGATCATGCAGGACTTCACCGGCGTGCCGTGCGTGGTCGACCTCGCCACCATGCGCGAGGCGATGTCCGAGCTCGGCGGCGACGCCACCAAGATCAACCCGCTCGCGCCCGCCGAGATGGTCATCGACCACTCCGTGATCGCCGACGTCTTCGGCACGCCCGAGTCGTTCGAGCGCAACGTCGAGATCGAGTACGAGCGCAACAAGGAGCGCTACCAGTTCCTGCGCTGGGGCCAGGGCGCGTTCGACGACTTCAAGGTCGTCCCGCCCGGCACCGGCATCGTCCACCAGGTCAACATCGAGCACCTCGCGCGCACCGTGTTCACCCGGGAGAACGGCGAGGGCACCACGGTCGCCTACCCGGACACCTGCGTCGGCACCGACTCGCACACCACCATGGTCAACGGCATCGGCGTCGTGGGCTGGGGCGTGGGCGGCATCGAGGCCGAGGCCGCCATGCTCGGCCAGCCGGTGTCGATGCTGATCCCGCGGGTCGTCGGCTTCAAGCTCAGCGGCGACCTGCCCGAGGGCGCGACCGCGACCGACCTCGTGCTCACGATCACCGAGATGCTCCGCAAGCACGGGGTGGTCGGCAAGTTCGTCGAGTTCTACGGCCCCGGCGTCTCCGCGCTCCCGCTGGCGAACCGCGCGACCATCGGCAACATGTCGCCGGAGTTCGGCTCGACCATCGCGGTCTTCCCGATCGACGAGGAGACCACGAAGTACCTCGAGCTCACCGGCCGCTCCGAGGAGCAGCTCAAGCTGGTCGAGGCCTACGCCAAGGAGCAGGGCCTCTGGCACGACCCCGACGCCGAGCCCCGCTACTCCGAGAAGCTCGAGCTCGATCTCGCCGAGGTGGTCCCGTCGCTGGCCGGCCCGAAGCGCCCGCAGGACCGGGTCTCGCTCACCGACGCGAAGCAGTCCTTCCGCGGGGCGCTGGCCGACTACGTCGACGAGGAGGAGCAGGGGTACGACGAGTCGGTGGCCGAGTCGTTCCCGGCCTCGGACTCCCCGTCCCACGAGGGCGGCAACGGCTCCGCAGCGCCCGACAACCACCTCTCCGCCGCCCCCCAGGACGGTGGCCGCCCGAGCAACCCGGCGATGGTCACCCTCGAGGACGGCACGAAGTTCGAGGTCGACCACGGCGCCGTCGCGATCGCCGCGATCACCTCGTGCACGAACACCTCGAACCCGTCGGTGATGATCGGCGCGGCGCTGCTCGCCAAGAAGGCCGTCGAGAAGGGCCTGCAGCGCAAGCCGTGGGTCAAGACGACGCTGGCCCCCGGGTCGAAGGTCGTCTCCGACTACTACGAGCGCGCCGGCCTCACGCCGTACCTCGACAAGCTCGGCTTCAACCTCGTCGGCTACGGCTGCACGACCTGCATCGGCAACTCCGGCCCGCTCATCCCCGAGGTGAGCCAGGCGGTCAACGACAACGACCTCTCGGTCGTCTCGGTGCTGTCCGGCAACCGGAACTTCGAGGGCCGGATCAACCCGGACGTGAAGATGAACTACCTCGCGTCGCCGCCGCTGGTCGTCGCCTACGCGCTGGCCGGGTCGATGGACCTCGACCTCTACAACGACCCGCTGGGGCAGGACTCCGATGGCAACGACGTGTTCATGAAGGACATCTGGCCGACCGCCGCGGAGGTCGAGGAGGTCATCGCCCAGGCGATCACCTCGGACATGTTCACCGACGACTACTCCGACGTGTTCGCGGGCGACGAGCGGTGGCAGAACCTCGAGACGCCCTCGGGTGACACGTTCGCCTGGGACGCCGAGTCGACGTACGTCCGCAAGCCGCCGTACTTCGACGGGATGCCCGAGGAGCCCACGCCGGTCGAGGACATCGAGGGCGCCCGGGTGCTGGCCAAGCTCGGCGACTCGGTGACCACCGACCACATCTCGCCCGCGGGCGCGATCAAGAAGGACTCGCCGGCCGGCAGGTACCTCTCGGAGCACGGCGTCGAGAACCGCGACTTCAACTCCTACGGGTCACGGCGCGGCAACCACGAGGTGATGATCCGCGGCACGTTCGCGAACATCCGGCTGCGCAACCAGCTCGCGCCGGGCACCGAGGGCGGCTTCACCGTCGACTTCACTTCCGACGACAAGCCGGTCACGACGATCTTCGAGGCGAGCGAGAAGTACCTCGCCGCGGGGACGCCGCTGGTCATCCTGGCCGGCAAGGAGTACGGCTCCGGCTCGTCGCGCGACTGGGCGGCGAAGGGTACGGCGCTGCTCGGCGTCAAGGCGGTCGTCGCGGAGTCCTACGAGCGGATCCACCGCTCGAACCTCATCGGCATGGGCGTGCTGCCGCTGCAGTACCCCGACGGCGAGAACGCCGAGTCGCTGGGCCTGACCGGCGAGGAGACCTTCTCGATCACCGGCGTCACCGCCCTCAACGACGGGGAGACGCCGCGGACGGTGAAGGTGAAGGCCGGCGACACCGAGTTCGACGCGGTGGTCCGCATCGACACCCCCGGCGAGGCCGACTACTACCGGCACGGCGGGATCATGCAGTACGTGCTCCGGAGCCTGCTGAAGGGCTGACTCCCGTCGAGACCCCCTCGTGCGCGGCACGAGGGGGTCTCGCGTGTCGGGCGAGGAACGGACTAGCGCAGACCGACCTTGCGCGAGCACACCGGCCAGGCACCCCAGCCCTGCCCGTGCTGCACCCGCTCGGCGATCCTGATCTGCTGGAGGCGGGAGGCCCGGTGCGCCATGGACGCGTACCGGCCCCCGCCGTAGGCGCGCCAGGTGGAGGGGGTGAACTGGAGACCGCCGTAGAAGCCGTTGCCGGTGGCGATGTGCCAGCGGCCACCGGACTCGCAGCTCGCGAGCCGGTCCCAGACGCGCAGGGAGGCGGCGTCGGCGGGGCCCGCGGTGAAGGCGGGCACCAGGCTGGCGAGGAGCAGTGCGGGCAGGACGAGGAGCATGCGAAGGCGCACGGGGAACCGACCTCTCCACCGCCTGCGGGATTAGCTGTCGGGTTCGGGCGGAGGGTCTCGCCCGGCCGGTCGCGCCGGCTTCACCCCGAGGCGCTCGTCGAGCGCCGTCTGCGTGGGTCTCCCGCTCCTGCCCGGTGAACAGCTGGGGGGCGGCGCCGGCGGGGGCAGGACTCGGCGTGATCGCCGGCACCGGGTCCGGGATCGGACCCGCAGGGAGGGTGGACAGGTGCCCTCGGACGGAAACGTCTGCTTTCGATCGGCCTAGGCCACCGTGGCAGCATGGCCCGCATGATCGTGGCCTTCAGCATCAGCCCGTCCGGCGGGGACGAGACCGGCGGGGTCAGCGAGGCGGTCGCCGAGGCGGTCCGCGTCGTGCGCGCCTCCGGACTGCCCTGCGAGACCAACGCGATGTTCACCAACATCGAGGGGGAGTGGGACGAAGTGATGGCGGTGGTCAAGCAGGCCGTCGATGTCGTCGCCGCGCGCTCGCCGCGCGTCGGCCTGGTCCTGAAGGCGGACATCCGGCCCGGGCACGTCGGGCAGCTGACCGCCAAGGTCGAGCGGATCGAGTCGGTGCTGGCGGAGGGAGAGCGCCGTGCGTAGCGAGACGCTGTCCGTGCGGACCGGGTCGCAGGACGTCGTCCACGACCTGACCCGGGAGTGCTCGGCGTTCGTGCGCGACGAGGCCGACGGCCTGCTGCACGTGTTCGTGCCGCACGCCACCGCCGGCATCGCGATCCTCGAGACCGGGGCCGGCAGCGACGACGACCTGCTCGCCGCCCTCGACGACCTGCTGCCGGCCGACGACCGGTGGCGGCACCAGCACGGCTCCCCGGGGCACGGCCGCTCGCACGTGATGCCGGCCCTCGTGCCGCCGTACGCCACGGTGCCGGTGCTGGCCGGGCGGCTCGCGCTCGGCACCTGGCAGAGCATCTGCCTGGTCGACCTCAACGTCGACAACCCCGACCGTGAGGTGCGGCTCTCGTTCCTGCCCGGCTGACGTCAGTAGCCGGTGGACGGGGGCAGCCCCTGGGTGCCGAGGTACCAGACCGCCGACGTCAGCACCGTGACGACCAGGAGCGTGAACAGCGCGCCGCCCGCGACCGGCACCAGCCAGCCCGGGGAGGCGGCGCCGTGCAGGCCCACGACCTTGACCACGAACGCGCCGTACACCAGGCAACCGGCCAGTGAGTGCAGCAGCACCCGCCCGCTGTAGGTCCCGAAGCCGAGCGCCCACAGGCAGTGGTAGGCGACCGGCAGGCTGACCAGCAGCGCGACCGCGCCGACCACGCGGTGCACCAGCCCCAGCCGCCCGGGCACCTGCAGACCGAGCCGGCCGTACATCCACAGCGCGGTCACCAGCTGGGCCAGCACCAGCACGCCGGTGACCAGGGCCAGCCAGACCTTCATCTGGATCAGGCTGCCGAAGCCGAACAGCGCGATGGCGCCGCCGGTCGGCGTGTGGGTCCTGCCGTAGACCCCGAGCAGCAGGGACACCAGCGCCCCGGCGGTCACCGCGACCAGCACGAGCCGGCCCGCGCGGGCGTCCGTGCGCACCTCCATACCCGCGATGCTGCGCCGGTGCGGCGATGGTGTCGATGGCCCGGACGGGCCCCTCAAGTCGTCTCCAAGCCGGCTTCAAGACCCCGGCCCGAGGGTGGTCCCACCAGCTCCGACCAGCCCTCGACAGGGAGAGGACCACCCGCATGAGCACGACCCAGACCACCGCACACGTCGAGCAGTGGCGGCTGCCCCGCCAGGTCGCGGCCCCCGACGGGCCGGTCGACGTGAAGATGATGTACGTCATGCACCACGCGTTCCGGCGGGACCTGGTGATGTTCGCCGAGGCGGCGGCCGTGACCCCGGCCGACGACCGGGACGCCTGGGCAGCGCTGTCGCGCCGGTGGCAGGTGTTCAGCGAGATCCTGCACCACCACCACTCCGGTGAGGACGCCGGTCTGTGGCCGTGGCTGCAGGAGGTCGCCGACGACGCGGAGCGGGCCACGCTCGACGCGATGGAGGCCGAGCACGCCGAGATCGACCCGATCCTGACGGCCTGCCGCACGGGGTTCGAGCGGGTCACCACCGCCACCGACCCGGCGGCCGTCGCGCGCCTCGCCGAGCGGCTGGCCGCGGCCAGGGACACGCTCCTGGCGCACATGGGGCACGAGGAGTCCGAGGCCATGGCGCTCGTGCAGAAGTACATGACCCAGGCGGACTGGGACCACGTCGTCGAGAACAACTTCGACCAGAAGGTCGCGCCGAGGCTGCTGCTCGCTGCTGTCCCGTGGATCGCCCACGAGCTCCCGCGCGACGCCGCCGACGCGCTGCTCGCGGAGGCCGGCACGCCGATGCGGCTGATCTGGCTGGCCACCCGCCGCCGCTTCGAGCGTCTCGACGAGCGCTGCACCCGGCACGTGTGAGGCCGGCCGGGTTGGCAGAATCGACCAACGGGGCCTAGGGCAGAAGCAGCATGGTGTCGCCGAACTCGTGCCAGAGGTACCGCCGCGGACCACGGGTGACCGCGTCGTAGGACCGGTCGACGAGGGCGTCGCCGGCGACCGCGCGCAGCAGGTCGATGTGGCTGGCCTCGGCCTCGTGCAGGCCGGTGAGCAGCCCGTCGACCACGCGGGCGGGCCGGTCGGGACCGAGCACGAGCGAGGTCCAGCCTGCCGCCGCGTGCACGCGACCGCGCGCGTCGGCGACGGACTCCAGCGCCCGCACGACGGTCGTGCCCACCCCGACGACGCGGCGTCCGGCCGTCCGCGTGGTGTTCACGAGTCGGGCCGTCGCGTCCGGCACGACCAGCTGCTCCGGCTGCGGAGGCTCGTGCGACTCCTGGCTGGAGACACCGGTGTGCAGCACCACCGGCGCGACGACCACCCCGCGGGCGAGCAGGCGCACGAGCACCCTCGCGGACAGCGGCCGGCCGGCGCTCGGCATCTCGGCGCTGCCCGGGACCTCGGCGTAGACGTTCTGCCGGTCCGCGAGCGGCCACTCGCCGTCGAGGTAGGGGTAGCTGATCGGGCGCCCGTGCTCGGTGAGGTACGCCGTGCGGTCGGCTGCCGGGACCGGGGTCATCCGCCACAGCCGGTGCTGCCCGGCGGGGTGCGGGCCGCGCACCCGCAGGTCGACGCCGCCGGGCAGGTGCAGGACTGCCCCGTCCGTCGTACGCCCGGGGCCGGAGCCGTCGGCACGCCGCACCTCAACGACCCAGTCGCCGTCGTCGAGCTGGGTGGACACGTGCAGCGTCGGGCCGTCCGGCAGGTCGACGGCGGCCGGCAGCGTCGCGGACGTGTTCACCACCAGCAGGTCGCCGGGGCGCAGCACGTCCGGCAGGTCGCGGACCCGGTGGTGCTCCAGCAGGTGCGGC
>Ga0308174_10001417_pt1 | contig 11179 bp, 11 predicted proteins | sample PhyPR2_FD_203894 | JGI IMG/M metagenome (GOLD analysis project Ga0308174, IMG submission 203894) | Soil microbial communities from UC Gill Tract Community Farm, Albany, California, United States - DLSLS.P.R2 | ecosystem: Environmental > Terrestrial > Soil > Agricultural land | place: USA... | reverse complement strand
GCATGACAACGGAATCAAAAGGAGACGCCACGATGAACGAACGCAAAGCCATTGTCCCCGCAGGAATGGAAGCGGTGTACGACAAGATTCGCTACGCTCCGGCGGTGAAAGTCGGCAGCACGGTGTACGTTTCCGGTCAGATCGGCCGAGACGGAAACATGAAACTGGTGGAAGAACGCGAAGCGCAAATCGTGCAAGCTTTCGAGAACCTCAAGACCGTGCTCGAAGCGGCAGGCGCGACGCTCGGCGACATCGTCGACGTCACCACTTTTCACACCGACATGCGCGATCTTCCGCTCTTCATGGAAGTCCGTGACCGATACCTGAATACACATCCACTGCCTGCATGGACGGCAGTGGGCGCGCACATGCTGGGCGGTGCGGCAGGTTACATCGTGGAAATAAAGGCCGTCGCTGTCATCGCTGAATGATGGCGGATTATCGCCTGTTCAACGACCGTGAGCTGGTGCGCATCGCCAACAAGAAACTCGCCATGTTGTTGCGATACATGCAGATCGAACAGACCACGTGGCGCGCGTGGAGACGCTGCGCCGACGTAACGAGACTCACCCGCGCCGCGACTCCTGCGAAGTCCGCGTCAGATCGTCGATAATCCATCGCAGGCACTCTTCCGCTATGGGGTCGAGTTGTCTTCCAGCCAGTGACATGACCTGCAAGCGCCGCTGTGTGAGCAAGGGATTGTCAAACGGAATGGCGGTCAGATCGTCAGCGGCGAGCCGCTTCGCGACGGACACATACCCCGATGGCATGATGGCGTTCGGCACCACCTGAGCAAAACGATACAGCGCCGCGACGTAACGGCTCGTCATCACCGGCAGAATCTCTATGCTCTCGACGTTGCACGCGATGTCGAAGAGCTGCCGGTTCGTCGTCCCCTTGTCCTGCAACAAAACGGGATAGGCACTGAGTTCTTTCAATGCGATCTTCGATCGCTGCGCGAGCGGATGCTCCAGATGCATCAACGCCATTACCGGCGCGCGCTGCGTGAATTGCACGACGACGCCCGCTTCCGGTTTGAAGCTGAACGCAAGCGCAATCGACGCCTCTCCCGACAACAACATCTGGCTCGCGCGATCCGACTGCACCACTTCCAGTTGAATCGCCACATCGGCATGTTTTGCGCAAAATGCCGCCAGCGATACCGGCAAGAAGTCGAACGCAAAGCCTTCGGTGCAGGCAATGGTCAGCGTGCGTGCGCGTCGCCGCTCTTCGCCCTGGATCTCTTCGAATACCGCTTCGGCATCGGCTAACGTGCGCTGCGCATGGCGCAGCAAAAGCCTGCCCGCATGCGATAAAACCATGCCGCGCGCATGCCGTTCGAACAGCGACACACCGAGATCGCCCTCCAGCTTCGCGATATGACGGCTCAAAGCCGACACGGTCAGGCCGAGTTTCTCGGTTGCCGAACTAAGTGACCCTGCCTGCGCCACCACCGAAAAATAGTAAAGCGACGGTTCGAGCAGCTTGCGCATGGCGAATCACCGGCAAAGCCGAAGGTTTGACGAAAACGCAAATGTACCTTGTTTGATTGCGAATACAAAAATACCGTTACAGGGCTAACCTGACTCCAGGCTGACCCCAACACCACACGACATGTCCCGACAAAGCGCTCTCGCCCTCGCCCGCTCGCACTTCGACAGCGGCGACTTCCTCGTTACGCTGAGCCGCCGCGTGGCGCTCGCAACCGAAAGCCAGCGCGCTGACGCCGCGCCGCTTTTACGCCGTTACCTGAGTGAAGAAATCGAAGCTTCGCTGGCGAAACTCGGCTTCATCTGCGAGATCGTCGATAACCCCGTGGCGGGCATGCCGCCGTTTCTCGTGGGCGAACGCATCGAATCCCCGGATCGGCCGACCGTGCTGCTCTACGGACATGGCGACGTGATCGATGGCGATGCATCGAACTGGACGAACGAACGTTCGCCCTGGCAAGTGCGCGTGGAAGGCGATCGCTGGTACGGGCGCGGCATCGCGGACAACAAGGCGCAACACTCGATCAATCTCGCCGCGCTCGCGGCTGTGTTTGCAGAGCGCGGCGAACTAGGCTTCAACGCGAAAATCATCTTCGAAATGGGCGAGGAAGTGGGATCGCCAGGCCTCGACGCGATCTGCGAGAACATGCGAGAGCGGTTGTCGGCTGACCTGTTGATCGCATCCGACGGCCCGCGCCAGCGCGCCTCGTCGCCGACCATCTTCCTCGGCTCGCGCGGTGCGCTGCATTTCCGCTTGCGCGTGACGAACGCCGCTGGCGCGCGTCATTCGGGCAACTGGGGCGGCGTGCTCGCGAATCCCGCAACCGTGCTGGCCAATGCGCTCGCGAGTCTTGTCGATGGCAACGGCCGCATTCGCATCAACGGGCTTCTGCCACCGCCGATTCCGCCGCAAGTCCGCGCGCGCGTCGCGCAACTCGAAGTGGGCGCGGACGAAGGCGATCCTGCGTTGTCGTCGAATTGGGGTGAACCCGGACTCACGCCCGCCGAGCGCGTGTTTGCATGGAACACGCTCGAAGTGCTCGCGATGAATGCGGGCAACGTGGCGAACCCGGTCAGTGCGATTCCGCGTGCGGCCGAAGCGGTATGCCAGTTGCGCTTCGTTGTGGGCACCGAATGGCTGCGCGCAAAAGAGCTGATCGAACAGCACCTGGCGCGCGAAGGTTTCGACGGCATCGAAGTGTCGGTCGAAGCATCGGGTGCCGCCACGCGTCTCGATCCGAACGATCCCTGGGTCGCGTTCACCGAGCGATCCATCGAAGCAACGACGGCCAGGCCCGTGACGCTTTTGCCGAACCTCGGCGGAACGATTCCCAACGAATGCTTCGCCGATACGCTGAATCTCGCGACCATCTGGATTCCGCATTCGTACCCCGGCTGCCGTCAGCATGCGCCCGACGAACACGTGCTCGCACCCGTGATGCGCGAAGCGCTGCAATTGATGACCGGCGTTTTCTGGGACCTCGGCGAGGCCGGCGTTCCGGGCGCACGTTAAGCCCACCTTCGAAGTTCCACCTCTGACTGGAAGCACATCATGGATTCGACTGTCATCGAGGATCGCTCGCGGCCGCAAAGCGCCAAGCCGTTGCGGCGGCTCATCGTCGCGACGAGCATCGGCAACGCGCTCGAGTGGTTCGATTTCGCCGCGTATGGCTTCTTCGCGGTCACGCTGTCGAAGCTGTTCTTTCCCGCGCACGACGAGAACGTGTCCCTTCTGATGACCTTCGGCACGTTCGGCCTTTCGTATGTGTTTCGCCCGCTCGGTGCGTTGGTTCTCGGGCGCTATGGGGACCGGCGCGGACGCAAGGCCGCGTTGCTCGTCTCGCTCGCACTGACGACCGTCGGCACGCTCATCTGCGCATTGATTCCGACGTATGCGTCGATCGGCCTTGCCGCGCCCCTCGGGCTGATGGCGGCGCGCATTCTGATTTCGTTCTCGACGGGCGGCGAGTTCGGCAGCGGCACCGCTTTGATGATCGAGCAGAAGAGCAAACGCAAGGCGTTTCTCGCAAGCTGGCAGTTCTCGAGCCAGGGCATGAGCACGGTGTTGGCGTCCTGCGCTGGCCTCGCATTGAGCACGATGCTCTCGCCCGATCAGATCGAGTCATGGGGATGGCGCGCGCCTTTCGTCTTCGGTCTGCTCGTCGCCCCAGTGGGACTTTATATTCGCAAGCATATCGACGACACGCTGCCCGCCTCGTCGCAACACACGCACAATGCCGCGCCCGTTCGCGATCTGCTCGCGCATCACAAGGGCCGCATCTTTCTGGCGGCGGGCATCATGGCGGTGTCGACGGCCGCAAGCTATCTGATGATCCTCTATATGCCGACCTATGCGGTCAAGCAATTGCACTTGCCGGCATCGACGGGCTTCGCGGCGACGGTCGTCACCGGGACCATCCTGATGCTGTTCACGCCGCTGATGGGCCATCTCGCGGATCGCTATGGCCGCAGCCGCATGATGGTGCTCTCCGCGATCGTCACGTTTGCCACCATCTATCCGTGCTTCGCGTGGCTGCTGTCGAGCCCGTCCTTTGCGGTGCTGATGGCGATCATGGTGCTTGCCGGCGCGCTCAAGGCGATCTACTTCGGGCCGCTCGCAGCCGTGCTCTCTTCGTTGTTTCCGACTTCGGTTCGCAGCACGGGGCTGGGCTTCAGCTACAACATCGGCGTGATGGCGTTCGGCGGTTTCACGCCCTGGCTCGTCACCGCGATGATCGGCGCCACGCACAATCCGCTGTCCCCCGCGTTCTATCTGATGGCCTGTGCGGTACTGAGTCTCTCGTGCATAGCGGTCTATCACTTCAAGCTCGTCAAGCATATCTGAACGATGACCATGAACCACGACCTTCGCAACCGAACCGATGACTTCAGCGGCTGGCTCATGTATCACTCGGTCGGCGTCTATCCGGGACATCGTCAGGCCATGCGCGATGCCCTCGCCTCTTTCGCCGACACCTGGTGCGCCGCCGACGATACTCGCTGGGACGCGGCACTGGCCGCACGCGCGCGGCTGCTCGGCGACTGGGCCGCGCTCATCGGCGCGAACGATGCCGAGGTATTCGGCGCGCAGAACGTCACCGATGCGTTCGCGCGCTATCTCGACGGCCTCGCCGACGCGACGCTGAAAAATCGCACCGTGCTCGTCGCCGCCGATTGCTTCCCGAGCCTGCACTTCCTGCTTTCGGGTCTCGCACAAAGGCGCGGCTTCGAATTGCGGACCGTGCGTGTGCGCGAAGGGGAATCGTATGTGCGCGACGAAGACTTCATCGAAGCATGGACCGACGATGTTGCACTTGCGCTCGTCACGTGGGTTTCGTCGCTGACGTCGAAGCGCGTCGATCTCCCCGCGATGTCCGCCCACGCGCGACGCCGCAGCAGTCTAGTCGCGCTCGACGTGACGCAGGGCATCGGCATCCTGCCGCTCGATCTGAACGAAACGCCCTTCGACTTCGTATGCGGATCGACGTTGAAATGGCTATGCGGAGCGCCCGGCACGGGCCTAGGCTATATCGCGCCGAACGCATTGCAAGGCAACGCAAGCCCCGCCGTGCGCGGATGGTTCAGTCAGGAAGACCCGTTCAACTGGAACATTGATTCGTTTTCCTATGCACGCGACGCACGTCGTTTCGATACCGGAACGCCGTCCGTGCTGCCCTTCGTCGCATCGCAGCCCGGCATGTCGTGGCTGCGCGCGCAGCCTTCAGGAAGCGTTCGCGCGCACAACCTCGCGCTCGCGCACGAACTCATTGCGATGGTCGACGACAAAGGCTATCGCCTGCTCTCGCCGCGCCACGACGACGAGCGCGGCGGCAGCATCATGGCCGAAGCGCCCGCACATCTCGACGCCGCGAAGCTCGTCGTGCAACTGAAGGAAGCGGGTGTATTCGTCGACTCGCGAGGCCGCACGCTGCGCTTTTCGCCGGGAGTCTGCACGACGCGTGCGGGGCTCGTCCGCCTCGCGCAATGTTTGCCGGCATGAAGCCGGCCATCGTTCGCTCGCGTGCGCCGCGACGCATCGGCATCGCTTGCGTGCTCACGGGTCCGCCGGCCGTCGCCGTGCATGATATGCGTCATGCGCCGCCGTCCGACCTCGACACTCACGCGATCTCCTATGAACACCACCGTTTGCGCATCCACTCTCCCTGACGCCGCGATCGAAGGCGTGCAAGGCTTCGTCATTCCGATGAGCTGCACGGATCTTCCCGCGACGATGCAATTCTTCATCGCGCGTCTGGGCTTTCGTCTCGACGCCATTTTCCCCGCCGATGGCCCGCGTACCGCAATCCTCTCGCGCGGCAGCTTCACAATCCGCCTTGGCCTCGATGTGCAGGACGGCCTGCAAACCTTGCAGGTGCTGTGCGACGATCCATCCGATACGCCCGGCGAGACGCGCGAGCTGATCGCACCGAATGGCGTGACTGTTCGTCTCGTGCACGCCAATCCGCCGATGCGTCTGCCCGAGACGCGCCAGCAACTCGTGCTGTCGCATGCAGGCGATGCCGCGCACTGGAGCGTCGGGCGCGCGGGCATGCGTTATCGCGATCTGCTGCCGGAGCGTCATGGCGGCGCGTTCATCGCATCCCATATCCGCATTCTCGACGGCGGTCCGGTGCCCGACTACGTGCACTTCCACAAGATCCGCTTTCAGGTCATCTTCTGCCGCAAGGGCTGGGTGCGGCTCGCGTACGAAGGACAGGGCGAGCCGTTCCTTCTCGAAGCGGGCGATTGCGTCTTGCAGCCGCCAGAGATTCGTCATCGCGTGCTGGCGAGTTCGGCGGGCGCGGAAGTGATCGAACTGGGCAGCCCCGCCGAGCACATCACGATGGCCGATCACGACATGACCCTGCCCAACGCGCGCTACGACGCCGCGCACGACTTCAACGGTCAAACCTTTGTGCGTCATGTCGCGAAGCATGCGGCGTGGACGCCGTGGAGATCGCCCGGTTTCATCGCGAGCGATACGGGCATCGGCCACGCGACGAAAGGTCTCGCAGGCGTGCGCGTCGTGCGTCCGTCGATGGCCGGCCAGCAAGCCGCGCGTATGCACGACACGGAGTTCTGCTTCTTCTTCGTGCTCGCGGGCAGCGTCGATGTCAGCGCGAGCGGCCAGCAATGGCGTCTCGAGGCCGACGACAGCATCGCGATACCCGGCCAACTCCGCTATGCGTTCGCGAACTGCAGCGCCGATCTCGAACTGCTCGAAGTCACGTTGCCTGCGGACTTCCCGCTTGCCTGAGCGGATTGGAACGAAACGTCCATGATCGATCACACGACCGTTGCTTTCGTATCGGGCGCCAATCGCGGACTCGGCGCGCAGTTCGTTGTGCGCTTGCTGGCACGTGGCGCGGGCAAAGTGTACGCCGCGTCGCGTACCGGCGATACGACGATCCGCGATGCCCGCGTCGTCCCCATCGCACTCGACGTCACCGACGATGCGAGCGTGGCCCGCGCCGCGATCGTCGCCGCCGATACGACGCTGCTCATCAACAACGCGGGCGTCAATCGGCAATCCGCGTTCTTTGCCGCCGATGCGATTGACAATGCGCGCGCCGAAATCGAAGTCAATTACTTCGGCATCCTTCGCATGTCACGGTCGTTCGCGCCCGCACTGAAAGCAAGCGAAGGCGCGATGATCAATGTACTCTCTATCCTTGCGCGCACCGCGCTTCCCGCGATGGGTTCATTATGTGCATCGAAAGCGGCGGCGTTGCGCCTGACCGAATCGTTGCGCGCGGAACTCTCGCCTCATCGCGTGCGGGTGATTGCGGCGCTCCCCGGCGCAATCGATACGGAGATGAGCCGCGACTTCGACGGCCCGAAGCTCTCGCCCGCCGATGTTGCGGATGCCGCACTCGACGCGCTGGCGGGCAGCGCGAGCGAGATTTTTATCGGCGCGATGGCGCAGCAGCTTGCAGCGGGTCTCGCCGCTGATCGCGCCGCGATACACGCCCGGCTTCACTCCACTTACTAGCCGCGTTCAACGACGGAGACGACATTGGGTTCCTACATCGACATCGACAGTCACGATGGCCAGCGCTTTCGTGCGTATCAGGCGGTACCGGCGCAAGGCTCGGGGCCGGGCCTCGTGCTGCTGCAGGAGATCTTCGGCATCAACGGCTATATGCGCGCGATGGCCGACCGCTTCGCCGAAGAAGGCTACGTCGTGCTCGTTCCCGATCTCTTCTGGCGCATGAAGCCGGGCGTCGAACTCGGCTATGGCGAAGCGGACTTCAACGAGGCACTCGGCTATAACGAGCGGCTCGACATCGACCTCGCCATTGCCGATATCGGCTCGACGATATCCGCACTCCGCGCGTTGCCGATGCAGGCGGGCAAGGTCGGCGCAATCGGTTACTGCCTCGGCGGGAAGCTCGCGATGCTTGCCGCCGCGCGTCTGGACCTGGACTGCGCGACGAGCTATTACGGCGTCGGGCTTGATGCGTATATCGGCGAGATACCGCATATCCGCTGTCCGATGCTCTTTCATTTCGCCGGCAATGACGCGTTCTGTCCGCCCGACACGCGCGACCGTCTGCTCGAAGCCTTCGCACGCAATCCGCACATCGCGGCCCATGTGTATCCGGACTGCGACCACGCGTTCGCCACGCCCGAGCGGCCCCATTACGACAAGCCCGCCGCGACGATGGCCTACTCGCGCACGGTCGCGCTGCTGCGAAGCGTGCTCGGTCCGATTCACGATCTGAACGCGCTGTGGGAACGCCACTGCTATTACGAGTTCGCCACGCGAGACGTCGACGCAGTCATGCCGACGATGGTCGCCGAGCCTTACGTCAATCACGTCCCGACGATGACCGGCGGCGTCGGTCACGATCAGTTGAAACGCTTCTACAAGTATCACTTCGTCGACGCCAATCCTGCAGACACGAAGCTGATCCCGGTCTCGCGCACGATCGGCGCGGACCGCATCGTCGACGAGTTCGTCTTCTGCGCGACGCATGATCGCGAAATCGACTGGCTGCTGCCGGGGCTGGAGCCGACCGGCAAATACTTCGAGGTGCCGATGCTCGCGGTCGTCTGCTTTCGCGGCGACAAGCTGTACAACGAGCACATTTACTGGGATCAGGCGTCCGTGCTCGTGCAGATCGGCGTACTCGATCCAACGGGTCTTCCTGTTGCAGGCATTCAGACAGCGAAGAAGATGATCGACGAGACCTTGCCAACGAATACGCTGATGCGCAACTGGAAATCGAGCGAAGGCAAGCCCATCTGAAGTTTCATTGAGCGATGTGATCGGGGGCGCGCTGTCCGTTGGGCAGCGCGCTTTTTGTTTGCGCATTCGGGGTGCCGAATCAGCCTTGCGGTTCTTGCAAACCCGCGTTGATAGATTGCGAATACGCAGTTCGTCGAGGCTCGGTACTGTTGCAAGACGGAATCGGCACTGCATTCCGTGGAGCTTGCGGACACCCCGATCACTCTTCATTCGTTATGCCAATGAACATAAGAACGACCTCCATCGCTGCGCTTCTCTCGGTATGCGGCATCGGGCAGGCTCATGCCGCCTCGGTCACGCTATACGGCCTCATCGACTACGGCGTCAATTATCAGAGCAACAGCGGCGGTGGCCGTGTCATCGGCGGATCGAGCGGCATCATGCAAGGCTCGCGCTGGGGCTTCAAAGGCAATGAAGATCTGGGCGGCGGTCTCGCCGCCATCTTCCAGTTAGAGAACGGCTTCGATCTCGGCAATGGCAGATCGTTGCAAGGCGGCGCGCAGTTCGGACGGCAAGCGTGGATCGGTCTTTCCAGCAATGCCTACGGAACGGTCACGCTCGGGCGTCAATACGATTCGCTCGTAACCTTCGTCGAAACACGCATGAACTCGTCGAATTATGGTGGCGGCACCACCGCGCATCCGGGCGATCTCGACAACCTCAACAATAGCAAGCGCGTCAACAACTCGATCAAGTACATGAGCCCGAGCCTGGGCGGCTTTACGTTCGGCGGCGTCTATGGATTCGGCGGACAGGCGGGCGATTTTTCGCGCAACCAGATATGGTCGACCGGTATCGGCTACGACTATGGCAACTTCTCGGCGGGCGTCGCCTACATGAACGTGCGCAACCCGAATCAGTCGTTCTTCACGGCCACGCCGACGAACGTCGCTGGCACGAACCTGAACAACATGACGGCGAGCCCGATCTATAGCGGCTATGCATCGGCGCGCACATATCAGGCGATCGCTGCGGCGGGCCGCTATACGATCGGTCCGGCGACCATCGGCCTCGTGTATAGCAACGTGCAGTTCAAGGATCTCGGCGACACATCGTCGGGTTCGAACCCGCTGCGGCTCTCGGGCACCGCAAAGTTCGATACGGCGGAGATCAACGTCACCTATTACTGGACGCCGGCCTTGCTGAGCGAACTGGTGTACAGCTACACGCGCGGATCGGGCGTGGGAAGCATTGGCAGGTCGCGCTATAACAACGTGTCGTTGTCGCTCGACTATTACCTCTCGAAGCGCACCGATGTGTACATCATCAGCAGCACCCAGTTCGCAGGCGGCACCGACTCGACGGGACGACCTGCGCGAGCCACGCTCAATGCGTTGACGGCATCATCGTCGGATCGGCAAACGTTCGTGCAGTTGGGCGTTCGGCACAAGTTCTGAAGCAACAAAACAGAAGCCCCCGCGCGAGGCGGGGGCTGCTCGGTCAATCGTTCCTCAAGCAGCCGCTGCGCGATTGCGCTGCACGATCTGATTGTCTCTCCCCTGAATCAGCGGCGTAAGCCTGAAATCGAATTCGATTTCCTTATAGTCGTCGCTCTTCAGGCCCAATGCCTTGCCGCCAGTCTTTTCCACCACATGAGGAATGAGGTCTTCACGCGTGGCGTAGGCAAAGTCGTCCCAAATGAGCGGATCGCCTTCGATATTGATCTGCGTAGTCAGCTTTCGGCAGTCATCCGCGGACACGAAGAAGTGTACGTGTGCCGGACGGTTGCCGTGCCGGCCAAGCGCGTTGAGCAGATGCTGTGTCGCCCCTTGCGGCGGGCAGCCGTACCCCACGGGCATCAACGTACGGAATTCATACTTGCCGTCGGCATCCGTTCGCACCGCGCCGCGCAGGTTGAAGTCGCTTTGCGCGCCGGTCGGATCGAAATGCGAATAGAAGCCGTTTGAATTGGCATGCCAGCATTCGACCACCGCATTCGCAAGACGCTTGCCGTCCGGTCCCGTGACCGTTCCGCGAATGACGAGCGGACCCGCGTTTTCATCGGCGTCGAGATCGATCTTCGCTACACCGTCCAGCACCGCCGCACCGGCTACATATAGCGGTCCTTCGATCGTGCGCGGCGTGCCGCCGTTGATTTCCGTCTCGCGATCTTCCGCATCCATGCGTATGTCGAGGAACTTTTCGAGGCCCAGACCTGCGGCAAGCAACGCCGCCTCGCCGTCCTGACCGAGCCTGTTGAGATAGTTCACGCCAGCCCAGATTTCATCGGGCGTCATGTCTAGATCGTCGATTGCTTTGAAGAGATCGCTCAGCAAGCGATGCGTGATTTGCTTCGTGCGCGCATTCCCCGCATCGCTCGCGATGTTCGTCGCGGCTTTCAACAAGGCCTGCACTTCCTCGCTCTGGAATACCTTGACCCTCATGATTCATGTCTCCGTTTTGTATTGGGGAATTGAGTGTTTTGACGCTCAAGCGT
>Ga0308174_10001416_pt1 | contig 11180 bp, 11 predicted proteins | sample PhyPR2_FD_203894 | JGI IMG/M metagenome (GOLD analysis project Ga0308174, IMG submission 203894) | Soil microbial communities from UC Gill Tract Community Farm, Albany, California, United States - DLSLS.P.R2 | ecosystem: Environmental > Terrestrial > Soil > Agricultural land | place: USA... | reverse complement strand
GGTCCTCATCGGCTTGGCGCCCTGGTCCGCGGCCGTGGTGGGCGGATGGCTGGCGTATCTGGTGCTCGCGATCCGGCGACGGACGACCCCGGTGGCCGCGTTCATCACCCGGGCGGCACGGCGTATTCGGCCAGGAAATCCGTCCTCCCACGGGCGCCCGTCGAGATCGGCCTGACGCCGGTCATCCCCGGTTCGGATACCGGCCTGGAGCCCATGTCGGCGCTGAACCCGGCCGCGGTCAGGCGGGGCTGATCACCCGGTCGACCTCGGCGGTGGTCTTGGCCAGCAGGTCGACGGTGTGCGCGAGCCACACCGCGAACTGGTTGTCGGCCTGCCGCAGGTCCATCCCCAGCAACCGGGAGGCCCGGTCGAGCTTGTAGAGCATCGTGTTGCGGTGGATGTGCAGGTCGCGGGAGGCGGCGTTCACGTTGCCGCCGCTGGAGACGTAGGCCAGCACCGCCGACTCCAGGTCCCCCACGTTCGGGTCCCGTAGCGGCGCGAGGATGTCCGCGGCGAACGACTGCCCCGCCCGGCTGCCGGCGACGTCCTCGAGCACGGCGTGCACGCGCAGCTCCTGGTAGCCGCACACCGGCGGCAGGCCGAGGCGCTGCTGCAGGCCGTGGGCCATGCGGGCCTCGCGGTAGCTGTCGGGGATGGCCAGCGCGCCGACCACCGGCCGGCCGTAGGTCACGCGGACGGGGCGCCCGCCCTGGTCCTTGCGCCGGCTCAGGTACTGCTGCAGGGCCGTCGCGTAGTCGCCGATCGCGGCGACGGCGGCCTCCGGCGTCCCCATGGTGCCGCGGCGCGCGGCCTCACGGACGACGACGAGCACGTCCCCGACCATCGCGGCCTGCGTGTGCCGCTCCTGCTCGGGCATCAGCCGCGCGGCCTGGACGGCGACCTGCTGCAGCCGGGCCGGCGAGTCGGCGTCCCCCGGCACCGTGATCCCGGACGCGACAAGCACCCCGAACCACGACCGCACCGGGAACTCGTAGTGCGCGGCCCGGGCGCTGATGTCGTCGGCCGTGGCGAACCTCCCGTGCAGGAGGCCGTGCACGAAGTCACCGCGCGCCTGCTCCTTGGCCCGCTGGACGCTGCGCAGGCGCAGCATCTCGGTGCCGACGATCGGCGCGGCCTGCTCGACGAGCACGCGGTGCTCGGCGAGGTCGTGCGGATGCGGATCGTCGGACTCCTCCAGCAACACGATCCAGCCGTCGTGCCGGCCGCCGAGCACGATCGGGGTGACCACGCAGGCGAGATCGGTCTCGCCGAGGCGGATCCCGGCGACCCGCGGGTGCAGGTCCTCCGGCAGCTCCCGGGTGCCGAGGGTGTCGGCCTGCTCGGCAAAGGCGCGAACCAGGTCGGCCGGCTCCACCGACCGCGGCTGCCGCTGCTCGAGGGCGGCCAGCTGCCCCTGGCTGTCGAACACCGCCACGGGGCGCTGCGACATGCGCGCCATCTGACTGCACAGCGCCGTCAGCTCCGCTCCTCGGTAGAGCAGTTCGGCCAGGGCGCGGTGCACGGTCAGCCCGTAGCGCAGCACGTGCGTCTCGCGCGCCAGGGTCAGGTCGGCCACCAGCCGGTTGAGGACGGCGAAGGGGACGACGTCGGCCATCGTGACCAGCGGCAGCTGACAGGCGGCCACCGCGTCGGCGGACTCGGGCTGGTGCCCGTCGACCAGCAGCGCCGCCGCGCCCCGCGCCGCCAGCCGCTCGGCGGCCCGCGTGACGGTGATCTGCTCGCGGACCAGCTCGTCGGCGTGCGCGTGCACGAGCACGCCGGACAGTTCGTCGTCCTGCGTCGCCGCGACCGACCACGGCGCGACCCACTCCAGCCGGGTGACCGCGCCGGCCCGGCCGGCGTGGATCCGGCCCCGGCGCAGGGCAGGCTCCTGCAGCAGACGCGCGAGCGTCAGCGTGTCGTCGGAGTACGCGTGCGGCATGTCGCTCCCTGGGTCACAGTGCACAACCGCCGGCGGGTTTGTCACTGCAGTGTCACCATTGTCGGAGCTCCCGTCCAGCCCCGAAGGTGGTAACCGGCCGGCTTCCGCCCCGAGAAGCCCGGTCGCCGTCGATGCCGGCCGCTGGCCGGAGGAGGAGTACCCCGTGCACCAGGTCTTCCGGATCACCCTCGACGATGCGCTGCCGATGCTGGCGGCGGCCCGGGCCAAGGCCGAGGAACTCGGCGTCAAGCAGACCATCTGCGTGTGCGACGACGGCGGCAACGTCCTCGGGCTGCACCGGCTGCCCGGCGCGCGGCTGACCGGCGTGGAGATCTCGATGGCCAAGGCCTTCACGGCGGCCGGTCACGAGCGGGCCACCCACCTGTTCAACGAGCCGCCGAACGGTCCGGCGCTGCCGGGCAACGAGGCGTTCGGCATCGCGCACATGCTGCCCGGCAAGTTCGCGATCTTCGTCGGCGGTTTCCCGATCGTGCACGAGGGCCAGATCGTCGGCGCCGTCGGCGTGAGCGGCGGCAACGGCGAGCAGGACAAGGCGGTGGGCGCCGCGGCGCTGCAGGCCTTCGCCGAGCACGTGGCGACGCAGCCGGTCGCCTGACCCTGACCGCCCCGGATCCGAGCTTTTTCCCACGAAAGCACCGAGCTTTCGTGGGAAAAAGCTCGGATTCTGGCGGTCAGGGGCGGACGGCGGCGACGAGCGCGACCTCGACGGGCGCGCCCGAGGGCAGTGAGGCCACGCCGATCGCGCTGCGGGCGACCGCGCCGCGCTCACCCAGCCGCTCGCGCAGCACCGCCGAGGCGCCGTCGGCGACCGCGGAGTGGGCGGTGAAGCCGTCGACGGCGGCGATGAAGACCGTCATCGTCAGGCACCGCACGATGCCCGCCTCCCCGACCGCCTCCACGACGGCGGTGAGCGCGTTGCCGGCGGCCAGCCCCGCCGCCGCTCGTGCCTCGTCGAGGTCGAGATCGCGCCCGACGACGCCGGAGACGACCAGCTCGCCCTGCCGGCGCGGGGTCATCCCGGCCGTGTAGGCGATCCCGGCGTGGACGACGACGGGCACGTAGGCGCCCTGCGGCGGGACGGCGGTCGTCCAGGAATCAGGCAGCGGCGGCTCAGACACCGAGCGCCACGCCGTCCATCCGCGGGTCGGCCGCGCCGGCCAGGATCCCGCGCTCGGCGTCCACCGAGATGACCAGCGCGCTGCCGCCGCCGCCCCACTCCCCCACGTCACGCACGTCGTGGCCGCGCGCGGTGAGCTCGGCCAGCACGTCGACACCCAGCCGGCTCTCGCACTGCAGGGTCTCGGGCGTGCCGAGCGCGTCGGCGTCGCTCCCGGGATGCACGCTGGTGCGCGGCGCCGACACCGCCTCCTGCGGGTCGAGGCCGCCGTCGACGAGGTGCGAGAGCAGCTGCATGTTCCACTGCACCTGACCGTCGCCGCCGGGGGTGTTCCCGACGTGCCGGAGCCGGCCGCGGGCGTCGGTGGCGATCCAGGCGTTGAGCGTGTGCAGGGGCTTGCGCCGCGGGGCCAGCGCGTTGGGGTGCCCGGGCAGCAGGTAGGCGCCGCGGGCCAGCCGGTTGTTCAGCGCGATGCCGGTGCCGGGGATCGAGATGCGCGCACCGAACGTGAAGGCCAGCGAGGAGATCGCGCTGACCGCCCGCCCGTCGCCGTCCACCGCGAGGCAGCTGGTGGTGTCGCCGGCCGTGCCCGTCGGGGCGCCGGTGACCGCGGGCTCCCGCCCGAGCTCGCGGCGGGCCCGGTCGAGCTCCGCGCCGGCCAGCAGGTCGCGCCAGGCGTCGTTGTCGGAGGCGCAGCGCTCGTAGCGGTCGCGGAACGCGCGGCGGGCGGCGAGCGCGAGCAGGTGCACCGACTCCGCACCCCCCGTCGGCAGGCCGGTCAGCAGCCCGTCGAGCAGGCCGGCCTGCTGCAGCAGCATCCAGCCCGGCGACGGCGGCGGCGTCTGGTGGACGACGACGTCGCCGTAGGGCGCGCTGATCGCGGCCTCCGCCGGCATGTCGCCGCCGAGCACCCACTCGTCGCCGGAGAACGGCGCGCCGCCGGCCCGGAGCAGCTCGACCGCCCGCTCGGCGATCTCACCCCGGTAGAGCGCCTGCGGCCGGCGGGCCAGCAGTTCGATGCTGTCGGCCAGCCGGCCGGAGGAGAGCAGGTCACCCACGGCCGGGACGTGCCCGGCGGGCAGCAGCCACTCGGCCAGGTCCGCGTCGCGGGCCAGGGAGTCGGCGTGCTCGGTGATGTCGCGCCGGTTCTTGGCCGTGCACGGCACGCCGGCGCGCGCGGCCGCCGCGGTGGGCGCCCACAGCTCGGCGAGGCTCCGGGTGCCGCCGTGCCGGTGCAGGGTCTCGAGTGCGCCGATCGCGCCAGGGGTCGCCACCGCCTGGGCGCCGGTGAGCGGGACCGCGGTCAGCCCGCGGTCGAGGTAGTCCGCCGCCGTCGCCCCGTCGGGGCCGAAGCCGCTGCCGTTCACCGTCCAGACCCGGCCGTCGGGCTCGCGGACGACGGCGAAGAAGTCACCGCCGATGCCGCACTGCCCGGGCAGCGCCAGCCACGACATCGCGGTCATGGCGAGGGCGGCGTCGACGGCGGTGCCGCCGTCGGCGAGCACGCGCGCGCCGAGCGCGCTGACCGACGGCGAGCTGCTGCTGACCATGCCGCCGGTGGCCAGCGTCGACGTCCGCAGCGGGCCCCAGGACGCCGGCCACTCCCCCGGGGCGACCGGGTCGCCCGTGGTCATGCCGACGGCGGACGGCGCCGGCGCGGACCACCCTCGAGGACGTCGCGATGGGAGAGCCCGACCAGCACCTGGCCGTCCTCCTCGCGCACCGGGTAGGTGCGGATCGCCTCGGTGGCCGGCGGCTGGATCGGCTCGCCGGTCTCGAGGTCGAACACGCTGTTGTGGCAGGAGCAGCGGATGCCGTCGTCCTGCAGCTTGCCGGAGCTGAGCAGGCAGTCGAGGTGGGTGCAGTAGTTGGACGTGGCGTAGGCCTTGCCGTCCAGGCGGGCGACGGCGAGCTCCATCTGCCCGTGCTCGGTCTCGGCGTAGAAGCGGCGGACGTAGCCGTCGGGCACCTGGCCGGCGCGGCAGATGCGCACGAACGCGCACTCGGTACCGGCCGCGGCCAGCTCCTGCTCCGACGGGGGCGTCACGGACTGGGGGTTCACGGTCACGGTTTTCTCCGGGGTGCTCATGCGCTGAGGTAGACGGTCTTGTCGACCGTGTAGAAGGCCATCATCGAGTCGCCTGCCTGCTCCTTCGACGTCTGGGTGCTGCTGTCCTTGAGGCCACCGAAGGGGGCGTTCATCGCCTGGCCGGTGGTGGGCTGGTTGACCTTCACGAGCCCGGAGTTCACCCGGCGGGCGAAGGTCATGGCGCGGGCGATGTCGCTGGTGACGATGCCGGCCGACAGGCCGAACCGGGTGGCGTCGGCGACCTGCAGCGCCTCGTCGAACGAGTGCACGCGCAGGACGGCGAGCACCGGCCCGAACACCTCCTGGGTGGCCAGCTCCGACGCGGGGTCGACGCCGGTGAAGACCGTCGGCCGCACGTAGAGCCCGTGCGCCAGCTCCCCGGCGGTGAGGTCCTGGCTGTCGTCGTCGGGGCCGCCGGCGACCAGCTGCGCACCGCCGTCGAGCGCCCGCGCGACGTAGCCCAGCACGGTGTCCCGCTGCCGCTCGGTGGCCTGCGGACCGAGGTCGACGCCGGCGGCGAGGCCGGGGCCGACGCGCAGCGCCCGCGCCTTGGCCGCGATCCGCTCCACCAGCGCGTCGTGCACGGAGTCGTGCACGATCACCCGGCTGGTGCCGGTGCAGGCCTGACCGGAGAGCCCGAAGGCGCCCTTGGCGATCAGGGTCGCGGCACGGTCGAGGTCGGCGTCCTCCAGGACGACGACGGGGTTCTTGCCGCCCATCTCCAGCTGGGTGCGCTGGCTGGCGCGCGAGGCGCGGTGGATCGCCTCGCCGACGTTCGTGGAGCCGGTGAACGTGACCGCATCGACCCGCTCGTCGGTGACCAGCGCCGAGGCGACCTCGGCCCCACCGTGCAGGACGGCGATGGCGCCGTTGGGCAGCCCGCCCTCGATCAGCGCGTCGACCAGGCGCTGCCCGAGCAGCGGGGTGACCTCGCTGGGCTTGAAGACGACGCCGTTGCCGGCCGCCAGGGCTGGCCCGAGCTTGCGCGACGGGATGTTGAGCGGGAAGTTCCACGGCGTGATCGCGGCGACCACGCCCACGGGCGCGCGGAGGGTGAACACCAGGCTGCCGTCGCCGGTCGGCAGGGTCACCCCGGCGGTGCGCAGGGCCTCCCCCGCGTAGAAGCGCAGGTTCATCGGCGTGCGCGAGACCTCCATGGTGGCCTCGGCCCGGGTCTTGCCCTCCTCGCGCACCAGCTCGTCGATCAGCTGGTCGCGCTGGCGCTCCAGCACCCCGGCGGCCTGCTCGAGCACCCGGGCGCGCTGCTCGGGGCCGGTGTCGGCCCACTCCTGCCAGCCGGCCGCCACCGCCGAGACGGCCGCGTCGGCGTCCTTCGCGTCCGACTCGGGGAACGTGCTGACGACCTCGCGGGTGTCCGCCGGGTTGCGCCGTTCCTGCGTGCGGCCGGTGACCGACTCGACCCACTCGCCGTCGACGAGGTTGCGCACCGTGCGAGCGGTCATCAGACCGGCACCTCTTCCTCTTCCAGGAGCTCTTCCAGTTCGACCGATTCGTCGCCGAGCTTCTCGGCGGTGACCGGGATCTCGAGGTCCATCAGCTCGCGGGCCACCGAGAGGTCCTCGCCCCGCTCGATGGACGCGCCGGCGACCAGAAGGCCGTCGCGCAGCCAGAACACGGTGCCGTCGAGGTCGGCGACGTTGCCGCGGGTCACGACCTCGTCGGAGGGCAGGACGCCGGTCATGCCCAGGCCCTGGACGTTGACGTCGTACTGGTCGGTCCAGAACCAGTGGGCGTCGCCGAAGGATGACGGCCGCCCGGCGATCGTCGCCGCGATGGCGGCGGCCTGCCGCTGGGCGACGTCGACGTGCTCGACCCGCACCCGGCCGTAGCGCGGGTGGTCGTGGGCGGCCACGTCGCCGGCGGCGAACACCGTGGGCAGCGAGGTGCGGCACTGCGCGTCGACCTCGACGCCGTTGGCGACGACCAGCCCGGAGCGGACGGCGACGTCGGTGTTGGGCTCGATGCCGATGCAGACCACCAGGTCGTCGACGGTCTCGACGCCCGCGTCGGTGGCCACGGTGACGCCCTCGGCGCCGGGCCGGATCTCGGTGATCGCGCGCCCGAGGCGCAGGTCGACCCCGCGCCGGCGGTGCAGTGCGGTGACGGCGGCGCCGATGTCGGCCCCCATCGCGCGGGCCAGCAGCACCGGGTCGCGGTCGAAGACGACGACCTCGGCGCCCCGGGCGAGGGCCGCGGCCGCGACCTCGGTGCCGAGGAAGCCGCCGCCGAGGACGCCGATCCGTCGTCCGGGGGCCAGGCGTTCGCGCAGCCGATCGCTGTCGGCGAGGGTGCGGATGGTGTGCACCCGCTCGCCCGCGACGCCGGGCAGCCGTCGCGGCCGTCCGCCGGTGGCCAGCACGACCAGGTCGGCGGCGATCGCGGTGCCGTCGGCGAGCAACACCGAGGCGGTGTCGGCGGCGATCCGCTCCACCGGGCTGTCGGTGCGCACGGTGACGTCGTTGGCCGCGCACCAGACCGGGTCGAGCAGCCACAGGCCGTCGTCCCCGCCCTCGGTCAAGCGCTCCTTGGACAGGTGCGGGCGCTGGTAGGGGCCGACCGGCTCGTCACCGACGAGGACGACGGGGCCGGCGAAGCCGCGGCGGCGCAGGGCGCGGGCGGCCGACGCCGCGACGTGGCCGGCGCCGACGACGACCAGGGTCTGCTCGGTCATCGCGCTCACCTCACTTCGGCGGCGGGGTGCGTGGACGAGTCGTTGCTGGTGGCGCGGCGCGGGGTGACCGGCTCGGGGGCGACGAGGACCGCGCCCTCCTCGGTGACCTGCACGGCGTAGGTGGCCAGGCAGCCGTCCTGGTCCTCGGGCTCCCCGGTGCGGGGGTCGAACTTCCACTGGTGGCCGGGGCAGATCACCTGGCCGTTGAGGAGGGTGCCCTTCGCCAGCGAGCGCTCCTGGTGGATGCACACGTCGTCGACGGCGAACACCTCGTCGTCGACGAGGAAGAGGGCGATGGGGCAGCCGCGGACCTCGACCTGCTTGCGCTTGCGGCGGGCGAGGTCCTTCATCTCGGCGACGTGCACCCAGGGACTGCCGTCGTCCGGTCGGCCGGCGCCGGGCGTGGAGGGAGGGGCGGTGGGCTCGCTCACGGGGATTCTCCGGTCGTGGTCGTGCGGACGGCGGTGCCGCGATGTGCAGAAGGTGTCGGTGGCCGGAACGGATCGGGGTGCCGGGCGGCGCCCGGCACCCCGATCGGTTCGCCTGCGATCAGGCCTGCGTCGCGCCCTCGAGGTCGGGGGCGACGTAGGTGTCGTAGAGCGAGCGGGTGTAGGAGTAGCGCATCTCCGCGCCCCACCGGACGAACTGCAGGCAGCGCTGCTGCAGCTCCGGGGTGGTCGCGTTCTCGAGCACGATCTGGTAGCCGCGCTCGCCGTGCACCACGTCGGAGGTGATGTGGAGGTCGAAGAACTCGATCTCGTCCTCGGTGAACCCGTAGGTCTCCCGCAGCGGGATGATCTGCTTCTTGTAGATCTCGGGCACCTGCGACTCCAGGCCGACGACCAGGGCCGCGGTGGCGACGACGAAGTGCTCGCGCAGCGCCGTCGCGTAGCACCAGGCCTGCAGGCCGCGGGTCACCGCGTTGGCGTTGTTCGGGTCCTCGATGCGCTCGCGGGTGGTGCCGCACACCTCGCCGAAGCGGATGAGCAGGTCGGTGTGACGGATGTCGGCCAGCTCCTCCTCGTACATGTTCTGCAGCAGGAAGTCCTTGGCCTCGGTGCAGGTGTCGGGGGTGTTGGCGTAGACGATGCCCAGGTAGTCGGCGAAGGGGCCGACGTACTGGTAGTGGTTCTCGGCCCAGCGGGCGAAGTGGTGGCGCTCGAGCTTGCCGTCGGCCCAGGCCTTGCTGAAGGAGGCGTTCTTGGCCTCGCGGCCCTTGATCGCGTCCTGGAGTGCGACGCGGAAGTCGTCGTGGCTGAGCAGTTCGGTGGTGGGGCTGAGGGTCGCAGTCATGTCATGCCTTCCCTGATCGGGCGAGTCGGCTCGGTGTCGTAGCCCCAAAGCTAGGGCCGCGGCACGTCGTCCCCGAGGGTCATCCTGCACACGACTCCGACCATTCCCTGTGCACATGGACCAAGGCAGCCGGCCACCCGCCCGCGGCATCCTTCAGCGGTGCCTGCCACCCCTCTGCCCTCCGCGACGCCGGCGGACGCCGGGGCCGTCCCGTCCGCGCCGGTTCCCACCCCCGCCACCGCGCACGACGACCTGCACCGCCGGCGGGCGAACCGGCTGCGCCAGTCGCTGGTGGTGACCCTCGCGGTGGTCAGCGGGGCGACAGACGCCATCGGCCTGGTCGGCCTGGGCGGTGCGTTCACCAGCGTCATGACCGGCAACCTGGTCATCCTCGGGGTCTCGGCGAGCTCGGGGAACGGCGCCCGCGCCCTGTCCTCGGGCCTGGCGATCGTCGCCTTCTGCGCCGGTGCGGCCCTCGGCGCGCGGCTGGCCGGCAACCCGCGACCGGACGACCGGATCTGGCCCCGACCCGTGACCGTCGCCCTGACGGTCGAGCTGCTGTTCTTCGCCGCCTACGCCGTCGGCTGGTGGGTCACCGGCGGCGCCCCCGGCCCCGGCCTGGGGCTTGCGCTGCTGCTGTCGACCGCGGTGGCGCTCGGCATCCAGAGCAGCACCGTGCAGCGCTTCGGCGTCAGCGGCATGTCGACCACCTACCTCACCGGCACCCTGACGACCGTCGTCATCCGGCTGGCCAGCGGCCGCGGCGTGCGCGAGGTCTGGCACAGCATCGAGATCCTGCTGGGCCTGGTGGCCGGCGCCGCGGCAGGCACCGCCCTGGTCCTGCTCGTGCCGATGCTCGCGCCGGTGCTGCAGCTGGCCGCGCTGGGTGCCGTACTCGTCACCGCGGCGACTGCCGCGCACCGGATGTAGGCAGCGCCGGCCGACTGAGGGCGGTGAGCAGCGGCACCAGGACGGCGCGGTGATCGTCGGCGCGGTAGACGGCGTGCAGATGGACCGCGGCCAGACCCTGGACGGGGAGGCGGACGATACCCAGCCCCACGGGGGGCGGCGGGGCCGAGGCGCCCAGGCCGATCAGGACCGCGTCCGCGGTCACCAGCCGGCGCAGCACGGCGAGGGCGTGGTCGGACTCGTCCGGAACGAGGCGGGCGTCCCGTCGCGGACGGACGTCGGCGAGCCAGAACGGCTCCGTCCACTCCGGCGGCGCGAGAGTGTTGTACATCAGGGGCAGGCCGGCCAGCTCGTCGGCGGTGACCGAGGGCGCGTCCGCCAGCGGGTGGTTGCCACGCACCAGGGCGAACCGGGTATCGGTCACCGGGAGCGGCTCGGAGACGGTGCCCGGCCAGCGCATCGGGCAGCTGCTGATCAGCACATCGACGCGGTGTTCCGGGAGCACTCGGTTGATGTCCGTGAACGGCACGGGCGTGGTGACCAGCTCGGTCCTCGGCTGCTCGGCGCGCATCCAACGGACGGCGTCCGGAAGGTCGAACTGCGCCAGCACGCAGCCGCACCCCGCGGGGAAACCGAGACGCACGATGTGGTCGGCGTCGGACGCGCGCGCGGCCCGGGCTGCCTGGGCGGCCTGCTGCAGGGCGACGGTCGCGGGGGCCACGAACCGGCGACCGGCTCCGGTCAGCGCCAGGCTTCCGGCGGGGTCCCGTTCCAGCAGCGACACGCCCAGCTGCCGCTCCAACCCGTGGACTCGCTTGCTCACCGCGGAGGTCGTCAGATGGAGGCGCTGGGCCGCGCACCCCACATGGCGTTCCTCGACCAGGACGAGGAACGCCGAGACTTGGGTCAGGTCCAGGTCCATGACATCACCTGCGCGACGCCGGTGGAGCCCTCCGTCGCCGGTCGACGCGATCGGCGCCGCTGGCCGACGCGATCACGGTACCGCCGCCGGTAGCCCAGCGGGAGCGTCGCCCCTCACGGTCCGGCCCGGTTGTCAACCCCTCGGTCGGATCCGGACGCGGCTCTGTCCATCCGGTGGCAGCACTGCTGGCATGGT
>Ga0308174_10001415_pt1 | contig 11182 bp, 10 predicted proteins | sample PhyPR2_FD_203894 | JGI IMG/M metagenome (GOLD analysis project Ga0308174, IMG submission 203894) | Soil microbial communities from UC Gill Tract Community Farm, Albany, California, United States - DLSLS.P.R2 | ecosystem: Environmental > Terrestrial > Soil > Agricultural land | place: USA... | reverse complement strand
CGAAGTATGTGCGGACGGTCGTCGCTTCGCAATCGCGGCAGACGGCCGCGATAACCTAGCACGCTGGGTGCGAACTACGGCGCATGCGCGTTCTCCCGGCTGTATCAATTTGTTTCCGCATCGTTCGCCGGGGTCAGGTCGAACTGATTGAGTCCTGGGCTCTTCGAGTCATTTCATGAAGTATCTGGACAATCATGTCCGGCGTGGTGTAGCTTGCCGCCGGTTGCGAGGGTTGCGTTTCGCGCTTGACTAGCACCAAAGTAACTTTCCTTCGTGGGGAGATGGTGCGTTGGACACAAAAGAATGGCCATCGGCCGAGAGCGGCGCTCGGACGATCGATGGCTATAGGGAGAGCCGGGAACAGATCGCGGCAAGACGCAGCGCGCTTCGGCTTGTCAATTTGGCGTGGTGTCGCATCCCGGCTGTGTTCCAGATGGCAACTTCATGATGATCGCGTCCGGCTCTCGTCCCGGCGTCGTTGCCGAATGTGTCCGAGCAGCCGTTGAAGCGCCCGACGTCCGCTATGCCGTCGACCGCATGGTCGTCCGCGGCGGCCGGATTTTCGGCTGGGGTTGGATCAGCGACCGATACCGTGCGATCGAGGCGGTATCGCTCATCATCGAAGGCGATGCGTGGCGATCGCAACTGTCCGTGAACTACGGTCTCGCACGCGACGACGTGGGCCGTGCGCTTCCCGGCTTCGTCGATGCAGCGAGGTCGGGATTCGTGGCGACGGGCTACACGCGACCCGGCGTCATCCGCCGCTTCGCAATCGAAGCCCGTTACGCCGACGGCGGCAAAGCGACACTCGATGTGACGAGCGCGGTCGAGAGCATCGCGCGCAGTCGCCGCAGGCTCCGCGAGATCGGCTGGATCCTGCGCGCGGTCGCGCGACGCGCGCGCCACGGCGACTTCCGCGGCATTCTCGCGCGTGCACGGGCGCAGAATTACCTTGCGCCGTCGCTCCAGGACGACGAGTTCGCCCGGGCGCTTCGCTCGCAGGCGGTGGGAGGCGAGCGCATCACGATCATGTTCGACCACGCCATGGGCGGTGGCGCGAACATCTATCGTGAGCGTGCCATCGAAGAGCGTGTCAGGGCCGGCCATGTGGTGCTGCTTTGCACGTACAACCTGCCTACCCTCGACTATCGCCTCGCGCTCCGGCGCAACTCGGACGGCGGGCCGGTCTTTCGCGTGTCGACGTTCGTGCCGCTCGATGCGCTGATCGCCGAGGGTCGCATCGCGGAAATCGTGCTGAACAGCCCGGTCTCGTTCGACGAGCCGCTGGTGTTCGCCGAGTGGCTCACGGCGGTACGCAAGGGCCATCCGTCGGTGCGCCTGACGGTGGCCGTTCACGACTACTTCGTGGCGTGTCCATCGTTTCCTCTTCTCGACGCCGACGGACGTTATTGCGGCATCCCGGCATTGGCACAGTGCGAGTCGTGCATCGCGCGGCACCGCGCGAGCTACGTCGCGCTGACGCCTCGCACGACGATCGCGGCGTGGCGTGCCATCTGGGGACGGTGCCTCGACGCCGCCGACGAGGTGCGCTGCTTCTCCGAATCGACGAAGACGCTCCTGCTTCGTGCCTATCCTGGTCTCGACGACCGTACGTGCGTTAGCATCGTTCCGCATCGCGTCGACTACATGCCCGCGCGATTGCCGAAGATCGATCCGTCCGCCGCTTTGACGATCGGTGTGATCGGCCACATCAGCGAGCAAAAGGGTGCCGGCATCGTACGCGAGATCGTCGCCCGCCTCGACCGTGAACGGCGCGACGCGCGCGTCGTCGTCATCGGCACCCTCGATGCGCGCGTCGGGTCTCCGCGGCTTTCGGTGACCGGTACGTATCGGCGTGACGACCTCGTCGACCTCTTGGAGGCACACGGAATCAACATGCTGTTGTTCCCGTCGATCTGCGCCGAAACGTTCTCGTACGTGATTGAGGAGGCGACTCGGCTGCGACTGCCGATCGTCGCCTTCGACATCGGGGCTCCCGGCGACAGGCTCCGGGGCAATCCCGATGCCCGCCTGTGCGCGACCGTCTCCGCGGACGAAGCATTCGACGCCCTCGTCGCTTTCCATCGCGAGCGCGGCGTCGCGCTCGAAAGCGCAACTTCAGCGGCGGGATAGACATAATGGCCGGTCGACTGCACGTATTCACGAGCGCGGCCGTCAACTACCTGCCGAAGGTGCGCGCGCTTTGCCGCTCCGTGCGCCGGCATCACCCGGAAGCCGTCATTCACGTCGTGCTCGTCGACGAGCCCCCGGCGTGGCTCGATACCCGCGCTGATCCGTTCGACGACGTCATTCCGGTATCGGCGCTCCGCATCCGCGACTGGCGGCGCTGGAGCTTCACGCACGACATCGTCGAACTGGCCACGGCGATCAAGCCGTTCGCGCTGATGCGCCTGCTCGAACGCGACGATTGCGACCGTGTCGTGTACCTCGACCCGGACATCGTGCTGTTCTCGCGCATCGACGACATCCTGTCGATGCTCGACGAATCGGACCTCGCGCTGACACCTCACCAGACGACGCCCGAGCAGACGCTCGAAGCAGTGCTCGACAACGAGGTGGCGAGCCTCAAGCACGGCATCTTCAACCTCGGATTCATCGCTGTCGCGAATCGCGACGAGGGCCGCCGCTTCGCGCGGTGGTGGAGCGAGCGAACCTACGAGCTTTGCCGCGCCGACATCGCGAACGGGCTCTTCACCGATCAGAAGTGGCTGAACTTCGCGCCTGTGTTCTTCGATCGCGTCGCGATCGTCAAGTCGCCGCGCCACAACGTCGCGACCTGGAACCTGACTACGCGCCGGCTCGACGGTGATCCCGAGCACGGCTTCCAGGTGGATGGACAGCCGCTCGGCTTCTACCACTTCACCGGCTTCGACAGCGGGGCGCACCGGATCATGGCGATCAAGAACGCACTCCGCAACGAGTCCGTGCAGTCGCTGATCCGCTGGTACGAGCGCGAGACCGCGGTTGCCCGGGAGGATCCGCTCGCCGGGTGGCCGTGGGCATTTGGCCGTTACTCCGATGGCGCCTCGATCGAGCGCTGGCACCGCTATCTTTATCGGGATCGATCCGACCTTCGCGATGCGTTTCCCGATCCCTACGATGCATCGGATGCCAACCGCAGCTATCGCGCCTGGTGCGCCAGCGAAGGAATTCGCTACCGGGCGCAGTACGGTTCGACCGGCCGGGGCGCTCTCGCAGCCCGCGCGTCGGTCAACGTCCCGACATCGCTAAGGCTTGCATGGCTCGCGCTTTCGCCGAAAGCAGGCCGCTCGCTTCGTGCCCGCTCGCTCGCGATCCTGCGCAACGAGGGGATGCACGGCATCGTGCGCCGCATTGCGCCGCGCCGATGATCGACGTCATCGTTCCCGTTTACCGCGGCGCAGCGGCGACGAGGCGCTGCCTCGATAGCGTGCTCGCGAATGCGCAGCATGCTCTCGCGTCGATCGTCGTCGTCGACGACGCGAGCCCGGAGGCCGACATCGTCGCGTACGTCGATTCGCTCGCCGCGGCGCGGCGCATCGAACTCGTCCGAAACGAGCGCAACCTCGGCTTCGTGCGCGCGGTGAACCTCGGCATGGCACGTCACGTCGACCGGAACGTCGTCCTGCTGAACAGCGACACCGAAGTCGCGAACGACTGGCTCGACCGGCTCGCTTCGTGCGCGGCCGGCGACGCGAACGTTGCGACCGTGACACCCTTCTCGAACCGCGCGACGATCTGCTCGTATCCGTTCGAGGGCTGGACGGGCGGCATTCCGGGGACGCTCGGGCTTGCTGCTCTCGATCGGCTGTTCGCATCCGTCAACAAGGGCCGCTGCCACGACCTTCCGACCGGCGTCGGTTTCTGCATGTACATCCGCCGCGCATGCCTGGATGCGCTCGGCTCGTTCGACCACGAGCGGTTCGGTCGCGGATACGGCGAAGAGAACGACTTCTGCCTGCGCGCCGCGCATGCGGGGTGGCGCAACGTGCTCGCGGCCGACGTCTTCGTGTTCCACGAGGGCGCAGTCAGCTTCGCCGACGAGCGTATGGTGCTGATGGAGGCGGCCGGCCGGTCGCTGGTGGAGCGCCATCCCGACTACCCGGCGAAGGTCGCGGCGTTCGTGGCGGCCGATCCGCTCCGCGACTTGCGGGCCGCGGTCGACGGCGCGCGGCGCGCGCAATCGGCCGTCGAAGCCGAGCAGGTCTACGAGGAGCGTGTATCGGAATGCCATGCGCTGCGCATGCAGCTCGCGTCCCGATCGGCGGACATCAGCGCGCTGTTCCGCGAGACGGCCGCGCTTTGCGCCGGACTGGCGCACGCCGAGGCGCTCGTCCGCGAGCGCGACGCCGAGATCACACGTCTCACGGCGGCGTTCGCACACGCCGAATCGCTCGCGCTGGAGCGAGGTCGACAGCTCGCACGCATCGATCAATCCACGCTCGGCAAGGTCGCACGCTACCTGACGCGGGAAAAGCTGCAGTGAGGAGTGCCGCGAGGCCAATCGGAACGGGCCGATGCGGATGATCACGGTCGACCGCGTGCTGCCGGCGGTGCGGCGTCGGGCGCTACGCTGGCTGAGGACGCTAAGCGCCCCGGGACCGGGCATCGCACGAAGCGTGCGGGCACACGCGTCCGCCGAGCCGTCACTGACCGGTGTTCTCCTCGACGGCATCGAATTCGTCCGCGACGGATCGATCCTCGTCGACCGCCGCTGGTCGGACGGCGGCGTCGGCGCTCAGTTCAGCGAAGACGCCAGCACGTATCACGAGCGCTACTTCGAGCGCCTTGCGTTCACGCCGCTGATCGACCGCTGTCTCGGGCTTGCGGCGGTGGATCGAAACGCCGTGCAGCGCGTGCTCGACATCGGTTCCGGGAGCGGTGCAAGCGTCTTCGCGCTTTCGCACCTGCTGGCGGACGCCGAGATCTTCGCGTCGGACATCTCGCCGCAGCTGCTGCGAATGCTTGCGCGCATCGCCGAATCGCACGACGAGCTGCGGGGACGAATCACGCCGCTTTGCTTCGACCTGCATGCTCCGGTGTTTCGGCGCGACTCGTTCGACCTGGTCGTCGGCTGCGCCGTGCTTCATCACCTCGTCGATCCAGGAGCAGCGCTCGCTAACGTCGCGACAAGCCTTCGCGATGATGGCCACATCGTCCTGGTCGAACCGCTCGAAGGCGGCTCGCTCGTGCTGACCGCGATGTTCGCGAGCGTCCTTTCGGCGCTGATCGAGCAGGGCGACGGCGACGGAGTGCTCGCGCGGTTCATGCGCGCGATGCGCCTCGATATCCAGTCCCGGCTTGGCGTGCCGACGGAAAAGCCGTGGACGCGCGAGCTGGACGACAAGTGGGTCTTCGATCGGCCGTACCTGACCCAGCTGGCGTCGCAGCTCGGCATGGCCAAGGTCGAAGTGCATCCCGCGGAAGACGACCTGTCGCACGTATTCGAAAACGCGTTCGCGAGCCTGCTTTCCGACGCCGGCCTCGCGTCGGTTCCTATACCGGATGCCGTTTGGAAGCGCGTGCGCTCGTTCGACACCGGGGTCACTCCCGACCTGAAGCGCGAACTATGTCCTACCGGCGTCATCGTGTTCAGCCGATAGACGCCTCAACTCATCCCGTGCGGCATCCGACAGACAAATTTGTCCGTCGCCTCAGTTCCATCGCGATCGACTCGATCCCCTTCCTCACTCATGCGACCGTTGCTGGAGAGATCACTCGCTTCGTGCGGCGGGACCGATTGCCGGTCGTCGTGTCGATGGATTTGCTGTGCGCATTCGCCCGCCCACGACGGTCGCCTTCAGGGCTCCTTATAAGCAGCACCGGTAGGCGCGCCTCGCGCACGACGCCCTCCGCGTCGCTGCCCATCAGAACCCTCGAGATTCCGCGACGACCGTGGGTGCCAATGACAATGAGGTCGGCTTTCACCTTGCGCGCTTCGGCGAGTATCGCCTCGGCAATACTGCGTCCGCGCGATTCGGCGAGCATGGCCTTCATTTCGATGCCGGCCGCTTTCGCAAGCGCCTCGGCCTTCGCAAGTATCACCGCGGCATTTTGCCGAAGCGACTCCTCGAGTTTGTCGACATACGTAGCCGGCACGTAGCCGCCGTCGAAAGTGATCGTGATCGCGGCGTCATCGAACACGTGCACCCCGACAAGCTCCGCTCGCTGATCGCTCGCGAGCTGCACGGCATATTTGAGGCCGGCGTTCGACGTGGGGCTGCCGTCGAGCGCAACCAGGATGCACTTGAACATGTGAACCTCCGATTTCGGGCAGGAATATCTGCCAATGCATTGGACAGCGCATTGGCCGGAAGCACGTTGACGGGCGTCAAATTCGTGTGCGGTCGGCCCTGGCGCGCCTCGATCGACCTCGCCTATCCTCGGTCGGAAAGGAACGTCGGGCTTGCACTCGCCCGGCGACGCGCGCACCGCATCCCCACAAGGATGGAGCGGCGGGGTTTGAAAAGACATTTCCATGACCTGCGTCAAGCGCTCCGCCGACGATCCGATGGACCATTGGATCACAACTCAATCCTGAGCCGGCACGTTCAAATCCATTCTGGTTCATGTCGTCGATACCATTTCGCGTGCGCGCCGCCTTCGTGTCGCCACCGAGCTCGCTCGGCACTTTGATGCCGACCCTGACGACATGTATTTCGTACCGCCCTTCGCGGCCTCCGCAAGATCCACTCAGCTGTTTCGAGAGGCGTTCAATGAACATGCAGATGGGTCTCCAAGCGCGGGCTCGAGAAAGGGTAACGGCCCCTCGCATCGGCTCGCGGCAGTTCACGCTGCCGCGCGGTATTGCGATCGGAATGCTGGCCTGGATTGCAACGTTTCCTTCCGCGCGCGCCGATCCGGCAGCGGGCGATGCGCAGCGGCTGCTCGGTGAATACAAGTGCTACATTTGCCACGCCGATCACCAAGCCAAGGCCGGCCCCGCATACGCCGACGTCGCGGCGCGGTTCCGCGCGAGGCAAAATGCGGTGCCGCTGATCGCCGCGGAGATCCGGCGGGGGATACACGGCGGCGGGCCTTGGCACATGCCACCGCATCCGGAGGTTTCGCCCGCAGAGGCCAAAACGATGGCGCGTTACATCCTGTCCCTGCAGCCGGCGAGTACTTCGACTGCGCGACGCTGACGTTATCGAGCGTCACCAACTCCGAGAGACGACCTGCCGGGTGCAAGACGGTCCGATTCGGGTCGACATCACTATCGCTGTCGGGATATCGCGATCGCGCCTGTCCACGCCTTCAGGGCGCGACAGATCGTTGTCGCTGCGACCAGGGCTCACTTTGCTCTCCCGGGTAGGTCGTCAGCGATAAGTGTTTGTGATGTGCGTGCCTTCAGATCAGCCGCGGTGCCAAGCCGGCATTACCCGCATTGATCGCCGCGGCCCCAACGCCTAATATCGCTCCGGTGACGACGCGACCACGAATGTCGGTCCTCCTGCTGCTCGCGGCACTCGGGACTGCGCCCGCCATCGCATGGTGCCAGAACGAAGCGGTTCCCGCCTTCCGGCAGCTCGACTCCATGGAAGCGCGGGTCCAGGGCTGCGTAACCTGCCACGGCCAGAACGGCCAGGGTACCGGCAACGGAAGCTTTCCCCGTATCGCCGCCAAGCCGGCGGGGTACCTCTACAACCAGCTCGTTGCGTTTCGGGACGGCACGCGGCAGTACGCGCCCATGAATTACCTCGTCGCGTACCTGCCCGACGCCTACCTGCGCGAGATCGCGGATTATTTCGCGTCGCAGCGGCCGCCGTTCGCGCCGCGCGAGCCGGTCAATGTCGACCCCGCGATCCTGGCGCGTGGCCAGGCGCTCGTCACCGCTGGTGATGCGGCCAAGGGCATCCCCGCATGCGTTTCGTGTCACGGCAGCGGCCTGACGGGCATGAACCCGGGCATACCGGGACTCGTCGGCTTGCGCGCCTCGTACATCACCGCACAGCTCACGCGCTGGCGCGTCAACGAGCGCCACGCTGCGGAGCCTGACTGCATGCGGCGCATTGCATCCCGCCTCTCGGATACCGACGTCACGGCGGTTGCCGCGTGGCTCGCCTCGCGGGACCCACCCCGTGATCCGTCGCCGGAAAGCTCCAACCTCGTGCGCATGCCGTTCGCATGCGGCAGCCAGCGATGAGCCGGGTGAGGCTCGTACTGCTGCTTGTCGCGGCGCTGGTCGTGTTGCTGCTTGTCGGCGCGATCGCCTTATACGTGCTGCGCCCGCGAGCGCTGCCCGGATACGCCAGCGCCGTGCCGGCGAGCACGCAGGCGATCAACAGGGGCGAGTATCTCGCCCGGGCCGGCGATTGCGTTGCCTGCCACACCGCGCCCGGCGGCCGCGAATTCGCGGGCGCCCGCACGATGCCGACGCCGTTCGGCAACCTCTACGTGCCGAACATCACACCCGACGAGGAAACCGGCATCGGATCGTGGACCGCCGATGAGTTCTACCGGATGATGCATACGGGCATTTCGCGCGATGGCTCGCTCCTCTATCCGGCCATGCCGTTCGCGTCGTACACCAAGGTGACGCGTTCCGATTCCGATGCAATTTACGCCTACCTGATGTCGGTGCCGCCCGTGCACCAGAAGAACCGCCCGCACGAGCTGCGCTTTCCGTTCAACAACCGTGATTTGCTGATCGGCTGGCGTACGCTCTATTTCAAGGAGGGCGAGTACGTGGCCGATCCGGCGCAATCCGCCCAGTGGAATCGCGGTGCCTACCTCGTGGAGGGCCTCGGCCACTGCGCGATGTGCCACACGGCGATCAACGCGCTCGGAGGCTCCAGCGAATCGAAAGCCTTCGAAGGCGGCATGATTCCCAACCAGAACTGGTACGCGCCATCGCTTACGTCCAATCGGGAGGCGGGGCTCGGCAACTGGAGCATCAAGGAGATCAGCGACCTGCTGCAGGCGGGCGCCTCCGAAAGGGCCGCGGTGTACGGCCCGATGGCCGAGGTGGTGTACAACAGCCTGCAATACCTCAGTGACGATGATGCCGAAGCGATGGCTGTCTACCTGAAGGCATTGCCGCCGCGCGAGGCGCAGCCGCCGCCGACCAGCCAGGCGCGATTGGTCGATCCGGCGGTGATGGAAATCGGGCGCAAGCTCTACGCGGCGCAGTGCGCGGTGTGCCACGGCGACGAGGGGAAGGGCCAGCCACCGGCGTTTCCGCCGCTCGCCGGCAATCAGTCGATCACGATGTCGTCTCCAGTGAACTCCATTCGCATGGTGCTGAACGGCGGCTACGCGCCGGGCACGCAAAAGAATCCGCGTCCTTACGGCATGCCACCGTTCGCGCACGTACTCGACGACGACGAAGTCGCAGCCGTTGTCACGTACATCCGCGTCGCGTGGGGCAACAGCGGGACACCCGTCACGTCGGCGCAAGCGAATGACCTGCGCAAGCTGCCTGCTCAATGAGGACGAGTCATGCCCGATCAGACGCCTGAGCGCGACCGCGCAGCCGAGGACAGCGCGGTCGACGAGATCGTGAGCCGGGGCCCTTCCGGCGCGTTCGCCGTCGCCGGCATCGCCATGGCGATCGTGGTGGCAATCTATTTCGGCTTCTACTTTCTGGTCTACCTTCCCCGCGGCGTGATGCAGTGAGCTCACCCGCACCCTCCACGTTGGCGAACGGCGGTCGCGCGCAGGCGATCGCGCTCGCCGCCGAACGCCGCTGGGCGCTCGCCGTGGGCATCGTGATTGCGCTTCTCGTGGTGATGATGATCGTCACGGGTCTGCATTGGGCAGCGATGCCGCCTTCCCGAGTCGAGACCGTCGACGTGAAGACGCTGCACCTCGCAGGCGAGTTCGTCGAGGGCAACCTCGGCACGGCCATCGGCTCGGACGGCAAGGTGACCGTGCGATTGGTTGCGCAACAGTATTCGTTCGAACCCCAATGCGTCGTGGTGCCCGCCGGCATGCCGGTGACTTTCCGCGGCACGAGCACCGACGCGATCCACGGGTTCGTGATAGGCACGACCAACGCGAACACGATGCTCGTCCCCGGCTTCGTCGCCACGTTCACCACGACGTTCCAGCAGCCGGGCGAGCATCTGATGCCCTGTCACGAGTATTGCGGCACCGGTCACGAGGCGATGTGGGCGCGGGTGCGCGTCGTGCCCGCCGCCGACTTCCTCGCGAAGGCGCGCAACGGCGAAAGGCAGAGCTGTGTTCCTCGCTAGGAAACTTGTCCTCGCCCACTTCTGGATTGCGTTCATCGGATTCCTTGGTGCCATCGTGCTGGGCGAGTGGCAGATGTTCGTACGCAGCCCCCTCTCCACATGGGTGAACAACCCCGAGCACTATTACCGCTCGGTCACCGCGCATGGAACCGTGATGGCGTACGTGATGCCGACGCTGGTCGCCATGGGCTTCGGCTATGCGATCACCGAGTTGTCGCTGAAGAGGCCGCTGCTCGGCCTGCGCTGGGCATGGGCAGGTTACTGGCTGGTCGTCGCCGGCACCGTCCTCGCGGCAGCAACCATCGCCGCAGGCAAGGCATCGATCCTGTACACGTTCTATCCGCCGATGCTCGCAAGCCCGCTGTACTACCTCGGCGTGGTGCTGGTCGTCGTCGGCTCGTGGATCTGGGTCGGGCTGATGTCGATCAACCTGCGCGCATGGAGAAGGGACAACCCGGGCGCGACGGTGCCACTCGCGATGTTCGGCAATGTGGCCGGCGCTTACCTGTGGGCGTGGACCTCCGTGGGCGCCGCGGTCGAAGTGCTCGTGCTCATCCTTCCCGCCTCGCTCGGCTTGACCGACACGATCAATGCCGGGCTTGCGCGCGTGTTCTTCTCCTGGACCCTGCATGCCATCGTTTATTTCTGGCTGATGCCCGCCTACATCGCGTTCTACACGCTGGTGCCGCGCGCGATTGGCGGGCGTCTTTACAGCGACGCGATGGCGCGCATTGCGTTCGTGCTGTTCCTCGTGTTCTCGATGCCGATCGGCATTCACCATCTGTTTGCCGATCCACAGGTCGGCGCGGGATTCAAGTTCGTGCACGCGGCGATGACCGCGATGGTGTCCGTACCGACGCTGCTGACGGTATTCACGATCGTCGCTTCGATCGAGATTGCGGGACGGCTGCGCGGCGGCCGCGGCGCACTTGGCTGGGTGAAAGCGCTGCCGTGGGACAACCCGATGATGCTCGCGGTGACGTTCT
>Ga0308174_10001414_pt1 | contig 11182 bp, 8 predicted proteins | sample PhyPR2_FD_203894 | JGI IMG/M metagenome (GOLD analysis project Ga0308174, IMG submission 203894) | Soil microbial communities from UC Gill Tract Community Farm, Albany, California, United States - DLSLS.P.R2 | ecosystem: Environmental > Terrestrial > Soil > Agricultural land | place: USA... | reverse complement strand
CCGCGGCGATCCCGAGCGGCACGAAGATCGCTACGGGCACGGCCAGCAGCAGGAGGCCGTTGTTCTCCAGAACCCGCCAGAAGATGGGGTTCCGCAGCTCGCTGGCGTACGTCGAGGGACCGACCCAGGTCGCGGTCAGGCCGTCCCAGTTGGTCAACGAGTAGTAGACGGCCTGCATGATCGGGATCCCGAGCAGCAGGGCCACCAACGCGAACGCCGGCGCCGTGAGCACCATCCCGGTCCGGCTGCGGTTGCGGGCCAGCGCGGAGGCAGGTCGTCTCACAGCTGACGAAGGTCGGTGCGTCGACGTCACGGCAGTGGGGGCACTCATCGCAGATCCTCCGGTCGTGATGGCCCGCTGGCGGGCGCGGGTGGGCGGCGCGTCTCACCCGCGCCCGAGCGCGAGCGCGGGCTACTGGTAGTCCGCGCCACGCTGGTCCGGCGAGAGCTGCTCCCAGGCGGTGTTCATCTGACCCAGTCCACTGTCGGCGGAGGACTTGCCGGCCAGGATCGGCGGCAACAGCTTGTTGCCCGAGTCCACGACATCGCCTTGCACGACGTTGTCCAGCATCGGGTATGCCGTGAATCCCTGCTTGGCGGTGAAGTCGAGCATCTGCTGGTTCACCGGGTTGGTGGTCCTCGTTCCCGTGAGGTCGGGGATCAGCCCGGCCTCGTTGATGATCTTGGCGCCCGCGTCGCTGGCGACGAAGGCCAGGAAGTCGGCGGCCGTCGACTGGTGCTGGGACGAGTTGGTGATCGCGTAGCCATCACCGGGGTACTCCACCACGCCCTTGATCGGCTGGTCGGAGAACGGCGGGACGAACGCGGCGACGTCGCCCTTCATCGCGTCGGTGAACTTCTGGGTGTCCCAGGTCCCGTCCACGATCATCGCGGCCTTGCCGCTGGTGAAGTCGTCGAGGTTGTTCGTCTTGGTGAGCACGTCGGAGTTCGTGCATCCCTGGGACTCCAAGGCCGCCCACTTGGAGAACTGCTCGGTGTTGCTCGGGTCGTTCCACGGAATCTGCCCGTTGTACAGACCCTTCCAGTCCTGGACCGAGTGCGCCCCGATCATCAGGTAGCTCGCGTCGTACCAGGGGTAGAACTCCGCGCCGAGGCTCTGTCCGCCGTTGCCGTAGACCATCGGCGTGTAGCCGGCCGACTTCAGCTTGGCGCACGCGGAGTACAGCTCGTCCCAGGTCTGCGGGACGGCGGTGACCCCCGCCTTGGCGAACGCCTTCTTGCTGTAGAAGCCGATGTAGAACTGCTGCTCGAGGGGCATCACGTAGGTCGCGTTGCTGGCGTCGAAGCCGTCGGAGGACCACTGCAGCCCCTCGACGCGCTTCAAGGTGTCCGCCGGGATCTTGCCCTTGAGGTCGACCAGGAACTTCTTGTACTTGAGGGTGAAGAGGCCGGTCCACATGACCGCGATGTCCGGGCCGGTCTTGGAGACCGCGGAGGCCTGCAGCAGGGAGAAGTAGTTGTCGCCGGGCTGGCTGACGACCTTGAAGGTGACGTTCGGATGCGCGGCATGGTAGGCGTCGGTCAGCGCCTTGGTGGCGACGGCGTTCTGCTCGGTGCCGTAGTTGTGCCAGAGCGTGAGGGTGACCGGACCGGATTCCGGTGAGTCACCGTTGGAGCCGCCCCCCGAGCAAGCGGTCAAGACCGTCAGTGCGGTCAGAGCCGCCGTGATGAATGCTGTCCTGCGCATGTGCCCTCCTTGGTGGTGTGCGGACCGATGGCCGCTACGACGTGGTGTGGATTCGCCAGTTGTCTCGACGGTCATCAGGACCGCCCGATGACGGGGGGCACGAACTTGCGGTGTTCCGGCGTTGGGGCTCGCAGGAAGTCGAAGTCGCAACCGGTGTCGGCTTGGCAGACGTGTGCCTGGTAGAGGGCCGGCCACCCTCGCAGGTGCGCCGAGGTCGGAGGGCGCCATGCGGCCCTGCGGCGGTCCAGCTCGTCCTTCGGTACCTCGAGATCAAGTCGTCCGCCCCGGACGTCGACCCGGATCAGGTCGCCGTCGCGGACCAGGGCGAGCGGTCCCCCGACCGCAGCCTCCGGCGCGACGTGCAGGATGCACGTGCCGAACGACGTGCCGCTCATTCGGGCGTCGGTGACGCGGACCATGTCGGTGACTCCGGCGGCGGCGAGCCTGCCGGGAATCGGGATCATGCCCCACTCGGGCATCCCGGGGGCGCCCACGGGGCCCGCACCTGCCAACACGAGCACGGTCTCGGGGGTGACCGGCAGGTCGGGGTCGTCGATCCGCTCGCGCATGTCCTCGTAGGAGCGGAAGACCAGCGCTGGTCCGCTGTGCTGGAAGAGGTCTGGGGAGGCTGCGGAGGTCTTGAGCACCGCGCCTCGCGGCGCCAGGCTGCCGCGCACGACGGCGAAGGCGCCGTCCGGGTCCCCACAGTCGGCCACATCGCGCAGCGCGCCGCCCGTGGTGACCTCCGGCGGCAACGACGCGCTCCATGGCTTCCCGATGGCGCTCATGGCCGTGACCTCGATGGCATCGCCGAGCAGCCGCAGCAATGCCGGAACGCCGCCAGCAGCGTGGAAGTCCTGGATCAGCAGTCGCCCGGACGGCTCGATGTCGGCGAGGACAGGGATCCCCGCGCCAAGACGCCCGATCTCGTCCAGCGACAGTGACGACGCGGTCCGCCCGGCGATGGCCAGCAGGTGCACGATCGCGTTGGTCGACCCCCCGACGGCGTGCAGCACGCGCGCGGCGTTACGGAATGCGGCGTCAGTGAGCATCTGCGACGGCACCAGGTGGTCCGCGACCATGGCGACCAGGCGACGACCGGAGTCGTACGCGGCCTGGTTGCGGTCCGGGGAGTCGGCCGGGATGACGGAGGTGCCCGGCAGGGACAGGCCCAGCGTCTCGGTCAAGATCGCCATCGAGGACGCCGTCCCCATGCTGTTGCAGGCGCCTTGCCCACAAGCGAGGCACTTCTCGAGCTCGGCCCACTCGGCGTCGTCCATGCGCCCTGAGCGGTGCTCCTCCCAGGCTCGCCACAAGTCGGTCCCGGTCGCGACCGGCCGCCCGCGGAACACCGAGGTGGCCGGCCGGGCGCCTGCGGTGACCACCAGGAAGGGCAGGTTCGCGCTCGCGGCTCCCATCACGGCACCCGGCACCGACTTGTCGCAGTTGGCCATCAGCACGACACCATCGAGGGGGTAGGTCCGCAGGTACTCCTCCACCTCCATCGCCAGCAGGTTGCGGTAGAGCATCGCCGTGGGCTTCATCAGGTCCTCGCCCAGCGACATCACCGGCAGCTCGACCGCGATGCCACCGGCGTCGGTGACGCCGCGGCGTACGTCCTGAGCCAGCGCCGTCAACGGCAGGTTGCACGGGTTGAGGTCGCTGGCCGAGTTGAGCACCCCGATGACGGGGCGGCTCTCGTCCTCCGACAGGTCGTAGCCGGCGTTGCGCATGGCGACCCGATGGATCACCGCGACCTCGTCGTCGCCGGCGAACCACTCTCGGCTACGCAGCCGACCCTTCACGTCACCTGCGGAGCCGTCGCGACGCTCCCTCGGAGTGCTCACGGTTCCGGGATCGCGAGGCCCTCGGCCCCCGTCGTCGACTGCGTGAGCTCGGCGCCGAGCCGCGCGAGCCATTCCAGGCTGATCTGGGCGCGCCGCACCTTCTCGCGAGCGATGAGCTCGGCATCGCGCTGCACGTGCATCCCGGACGGGTAGAGCGGCCGTGAGTTGCGCAGACCGAACTTCACGTAGAGCGGGGCGCCGACGCAGACGAGCTGGCAGATCTGCTCACCGCGCACGACCCCTCCCATCGCGTCGGGAGCCTCGACGTAGAGGTCCAGGGGCAGCGGTGACACGGCCCGCATCTCGGCGAGCTCGGCGAGGCTCAGGTCAGTGGGCAGGTTGACCGTGTCCGCGCCCAGTCGCTCCAGCACCTGCAAGGTGGCGGGGTTGGACGGCGCGGCCAGGGCCGAGACCTTCCACACGACCGTGTCGGGGATCTGTCCGACGGCCTGGGCGTCGGCCAGGACTCGGAGGAGCCCCAGGTCGGCGACCAGGAAGCCGCGGATCCCGCATTCGACCGCCCGCAGGACGTCCTCGACGGCATAGCTCAGCTGGCGCAGGCCGCGGACGCCGCCAGCCAGCGACGCCCCGTCGACCGAACGGGACATCGCCGAGATGCCCCACTCCTCTCGCGGCCCGATGAACAACGACACCTCGAGTCCGGCGTCCGAGCCGATGCGCGACATCTCGCGCAGCTCAGCCTCGGTGTGCAGCATGGCGCCGCTGCCTTGGGACACCCGATTGACGACCACACCGCGATCAGCAGCTTCTTCGAGCACAGCGGCGAGCACCTTCGGGCCCTCGACCGAAGGGATCTCGATCCGGAAGTGGGCACCATCGGCGAACCGGTGGGTGCTCGCGGGAGCCGTGACCTCGGTCGAGAGGCCGGCGCCTACCAAGAGCCGGTCTGCATGCATGGGCACTCCTTTCAGGACCCGGCCAGGAGCACGGCCGGGCGGGCCGGCAGGTGCTCGTCGGCCAGCGGCCAGTCGGCTGTCGTGGTGATGAGCTCCGGCTCTCCGTCGCGAACCAGGTAGGTGTCTTCGTCCTTGGCACCGCCGGGGAGGCTGGGGTTCCAGGCGACCGCGCTCCCGGCCGGGAGCACCGTGCGCCACCAGGGGCTCCTCGTCTGACCGGGCGCGAGCTCGAACTCGCGCTGGGCGTAGCCGATCGGGCCGCCCTGGTAGTGCTGCTTCCAGGCACCGTCGGCGCCGGCATCGGCATATCCGGCGGCCAGGTCGGTGACCACCTGGCCGATCACGGAGCCGGGACGGCAGGCCGCCAGTGCCCGACGATGGATCCGCCGACTTGCGGCCAGCCCGTCGGCAAGGGGTGCGTCGACCGGGTGCGAGGAGACGTAGCGCGTCAGGGCGACGTGCTGGCCGTGACGGGCGGCCACGAGGACGGCCATCACGGTGCGATGGAGGGCCTGACCGACCGCCACCGGATGGCGGTAGCTGCGCAGCCGGTCGTCACCGCCGACCAGGAGCACCGGTGCCTGAGCGCCGACGCCTTCGACGGCACCGGCGATGCGCGCGGCCACCGACCGGTCGGAATCTCCCGGCATCCACTGCCGGAGCGCCTCCTGCACAGCCTGAGTGGCGTCGCGGGCCAGCTCCCGCAGGCGATCGCGCTCCCAAGCATCGAGTGCCAGACGCGCCCGCGTCAGCGCAACGGTGAGATCCACGCCGAAGTCGGCGTGCCCGTCCGAGCCGAGCCGTGCCGGCGCCAGCCCGAGAACGTCGGCGGCCGCCAGGACGGGCGCAGCCGCGTCCCACCACGGCACGGCGACCAGGTCGAGGCCGCGGGCCTCCGGCGCGTGCTCGGCCGCGATCCGCGGCGCTTCGACGTTCGTGGTCACGAGGGTCGCGCGCTCCGGCCCGATCGCGAGCCAGACGACGTCGGTAGCCGCGGCGCGGTCGATGGGCACGTTGACACCGCCGGTCGCCCAGGCGACCGCGCCGGGCGAGGTGAGGACGAGGCCAGGCGCGCCGGCTCGCGCGGCGACCTCCCGGCAGCGTCCCAGGGCCTCCCCGACATGGAGGGCGACCGATGTCGTCGGATCCAGGAGACTCACCTCCGCTTGTTCGGCTTTGACGAACGACGTTTGGCAATGCGAAACTCGATCGAACATCTGAGCGCGGACTGAAGTCAAGGATCCCGCGGTGCTGGCCTAGCGCAGGTCCCATTTTCGGAACATTTACCGACCTACGCGGCTGGGACTGCGGGTTCGCCCATGCACACTGCCGTTCGGCATCGAGGAACCAGGAGGCTCAGTGGCAAACGAGTCGGGAACAGCGGGTCCAGCCGAGGTCGCCGTGTCCCCGCCGGGCTCGCGCTACACGGTGCAGAGCGTTGCGCGCGCCCTCCGGCTGATCGACGTCGTGGCGGAGGGGCCGGACGAAGGCCTGACGCTCAGCGAGATCGCCCGAGCGCTGGGCGTCTCGAAGAGCACCGCCTTCGCGCTGGCGCACACGTTGCTGGACGGCGGATACCTGCGAGCGACCGAAGCCGGCCCGCGCTACCACCTCGGACTGTCCCTGGTCAGGCTCGGTGACGTGTCCTCGGACCGTTTCCCTCTGGGACCCCGCTGCCGACCGATCCTGCACGAGCTGGCGGCCCGGACCGGGCTCACCACGCGAGCGGCGATGAACGACGCCTGCCGCCCCATCTTCCTCGAGCGGGTCAACGCTCCTGGCGCCATCCGATTCCACACTCCTCTCGGGGTGCCCGAGGCCGCGCACGTCAGCTCCGCGGGAAAGGCGATCCTCGCCACCCTCACGGACGTCGAGGTGGCCGAGGTGGTGGCCCGCACCGGCCTGCCGCGCCGGACCCGGAAGACGATCACCACGTTGGCAGAGCTGCAGATCGACCTGGCCGCCACTCGACGTCGGGGGTATGCCGTTGACGACGAGGAGGATGTCGAGGGCGTCTTCTGCGTCGGAGCCCCCTTCTTCGACCACTCGGGCGCTTGCGCCGGCGCGATCAGCGCCACCGGGATCAAGCGGGAGCTGCTGCCCCGGGCCGTGGACGACCTCGGTCAGGCGGTCCGTGGCGCGGCCGACCAGGTCAGCGAGATCCTGGGCGGTGCGGCTCGGACCCGCCACCACGACGATGAGTACGCCGCGGGTTCCCGTCCATGAGAGCGCTCGTGGTGCGCGCGCCGGGTCAGGTCGGGCTCGAGGAGCGCCTGGCGCCCCAGCTCACGCCGGGCTCGGTCCTGATCCGTCCTACGGCGGTGGGTCTGTGTGGCACCGACCTGGAGATCATCGATGGCAGCATCGACCCCGCGTACGTCCGGTGGCCGTTGGTCCTCGGTCACGAGTGGAGCGGCATCGTGATCGACCCCGGGGCCACGGCCCCGGGGCTGGCACCGGGCTCCCGAGTCGTGGTTGAGGGCATCGTGCCGTGCCGACACTGCGGCTCCTGCGTCGACGGCGACACCAACCTCTGCGAGACGTACGACGAGTTCGGGTTCACGCGAGACGGCGCCGCGGCCGACCTGCTCGTCGCCCCGGCCGAGCTGGTGCATGCCCTAGCGCCCTCCGTCTCGGCCGAATCGGGTGCGTTGGTCGAGCCGGCGGCCGTGGTGTGGCGCGCGTTGTTGCGCGCTGCCCCGCGTCCCGGCTATCGCATCCTCGTCATCGGGGACGGAACGGTCGGGCTCCTGGCTGTGACGCTGGCCAGACTGTGGTCGCCGGCCTCCGTCACCCTGCTGGGCGCCCGTCCCGAGCAGGCCGCACTGGCGGCGAGCGCCGGCGCCGACCGGTTCCTCACCGATCCGGACGCGGCTGGGACCGGGTACCACCTCGTCATCGAGGCCGCCGGAGTGCCGGCGGCCGTGTCGGCCGCGCTAGCCGCGCCGCGCCGAGGTGGCAGCGTCGTGCTGCTCGGCCTCGCCGCCCATGGGCTGACGATCGAGCTGCCGATCGACGAGGTGGTCAACGACGACATCACGCTCGCCGGCAGCTTCAGCTACACCTCGAGCGCGTGGCGCCAGGTCGTCGAGCTGCTCAACGCCGGACGGCTGGACCTGGGTTTCCTGGTCACGCACCGGTACCAGCTGGAGGACTGGGCGGAGGCAGTGTCCACGCTCAGATCGCCTTCGGGAGCGCGCGGGAAGGTGCTTCTCGAGCTCGGCACCGGCTGAGCAGCCTCGCACACCATCACGAGCGTGCTTCCCCACAGCGGGACGGTGCTCGCATCCGTGGCAGCACCATGCGGGGACAGTACTGGCGCCTTTGCGTGGCGGCGCTCGACCGGAGGACGATTCCCACCGTGGCCCTCTCGCGGCTCCGGCTCGTTCCCGCCTCCGGCGCATCGCCGTCCATCGCGATGCGGCACGACGCGACCGTGGGACCGGCATGGAGGAGTCACGAGAGCAGTTCGCCGCACAGGATGGGGGCGCCGCTTCGTCGTGCTGCTCGTCGCCAGGTGGCGTCGTGCGTGTCGGTCGGCATCTGCGGATGACGTTCGCGAGGTCACCCGTCCTGGCGGACGACGCTCGCCAAGGCCGACGTCATCTTGATCGGGATCGGCGGAGCAGATCTCAACGCCGGCGACGACGCCCTCAGCGCGGGCCGCTGCCGCGCAGAGGGCTGCTCCGCCGGGCCGCTCCACGACTTCGCCGAGAACATCGCGGCGATCGCCTCCGAGGTCCGACGAGTGGCGCCCACGGCGACGATCCGGGCGATCACCCTGCCGAACGTCTTTCCCGGTGCCGATGGGGCCATTCCCCCTTCATCACCCGGGACGTCGCTCTCTACCAGGTCACGGCGGAGCGCTCCGCCACCTGCCGGGCCGTGGCCGCCAATGACGGTCGATGCGTCGACGTCGCCCGGGCACTCAACGGCCCCACCGCCGACACAGACGCCTACGCGACAGGAATGCTGACGAAGGACCTTGCTGCCACCCCAGCGGAAAGGGCCAACAACTCATCGCCCGACTGCTCATCCGCACCGGCGTCGAAGGACTGGGCGAATCGTCCTAGTGAGCGTCGTCGCCGAGTTCGCCGACGAGCACACCCGGCGCGCGTATCCCAAGGCGCCGGCTCACCTGGCAGGCGACGATGCGGGATGCTCCCGCGCCATCGCGCAGGAGCGCAGCAGGCGCCGGCCAGGAACCAGGTCGGTGAACCAACTGAGGATCCTGCTGGCATCACGAGGCGTGGATCAGAGCTGCGTGAAGACCGAGGTGGTCTCGAGGAAGAGGTCCATGCCCTCCGGTCCCAGCTCGCGGCCCCACCCCGACTGCTTGAAGCCACCGGTGGGCATCGTGACGTCGGCGAGGCCGTGGATGTTGATGCCGACCCGGCCGGCGCGGAGGCGTTGCGCGGTCCGGTGGGCGCGGCCGACGTCACGCGTCCACACCGAGGCCGCTAGGCCGTAGACGCTGTCGTTGGCCGCGGCGATCGCGTCGTCGTCGCTGTCGAACCGCATGGCCGCGACCACCGGGCCGAAGATCTCCTCGCGCACGACCCGCATGTCGGGGCTGGCCTCGCCGAGCACCGTGGGCTCGATGAAGTTGCCGGGGCCGTGGGTCGTGCCGCCGGTGACGAGGGTGGCGCCCTGGTCGACGCCGGACTCGATGTAGGAGCTGATGGTGGCGAGCTGGTCGGGTGAGATCACCGGGCCCATCTGGGACCGCGGGTCGAAGCTGTAACCCACCCGCATCTGGCGTGCGAGCTCGGCGACACCGGCCACGACCTGGTCGTAGACGCGGTCGTGCACGAGGAGCCTCGAGCCCGCCGTGCAGATCTGGCCGGCGTTGGAGAAGATCGCTCCTGCTGCGCCGCGGATGGCGGCCTCGACGTCGGCATCGTCGAAGACGAGAACGGGCGACTTTCCGCCGAGCTCGAGCGAGACCTTCTTCAGGTTTCGCGTCGCGGCGTGCACGATCGCGCGGCCGACCTCCGTGGAGCCGGTGAACGCGAGCTTGTCGACGTCGTCGTGCGCCGAGAGGTGGGCGCCGACCACGGCCCCGTCGCCGGTCAGCACGTTCAGGACGCCCGGGGGAAGCCCGGCCTCGGCCGCGAGGTCGCCGAGCATCAGCGCGGTGAGCGGGGTGAGCTCGGCCGGCTTGAGCACGCAGCTGCAACCGGCGGCCAGCGCGGGCGCGACCTTCCAGGCCGCCATCAACAACGGCGAGTTCCACGGCACGATGAGCGCCGCGACGCCGACCGGGGACCGGTTCGTGTAGGTGTGCAGCTCCATGTCGCCCTTGCGGAGCTGGCTCGAGCGCCCGTTGACCTTGTCGGCCCAGCCGGCGTAGTAGCGGAAGACGCGGGCCGCCTCAGGGATCAGGCCGCGACGCGCCGCTCCATGCGGCATGCCCTGGTTGAGGCTCTCGACGACCGCGAGCTCGTCCGCGCGCTCGTCGATGAGGTCACCGATGCGCCACAGGATGCGGGAGCGCTCCTCTGCGGGCACGTCGCGCCACGTCCCAGCCTCGAACGTCGCGCGTGCGGCCGCGACAGCGTCGTCGGCGTGCCTCGTCGTCCCCTCGGCCACGGCGGCGATCTCGGCGCCGGTGCCGGGGTCGACCACCGATCGCGTCTCTGCCGAGCTGACGTGCTCGCCGCCGATCAGCATGTCCCAGGACCGGGTGGTCCAACTCGGGCCGCTGTGTTCGTGGGTGCGCTCGAGAAGGGTCATGGCCGGGTGCTCCTTTCGTGCGGCGCAGCAGACGGGGTCAGCCCGTCGCTCGCCTCGAGGTGCCTCAGACCGGGGATCCCGGCCTCCGCCGCCCGCTGGACGTGTTCCCGGCACAACCGCTCGGTCGTCTCCGCGTCGCCCTCGAGGGCCGCGGCACAGATCGCCTTGATCTCATCAAGGGACTCCGCGGCCCGGCCGGGACGGGCCAGGGAGACCGCCCGGACCGCGGTGGCCCGGCGGTTGACGCCTTCGAGGATGAGCTGAAGCTCGTGGTTGCGGGCACCTCGCATGAGGGCACGGTAGAAGTGGCTCTTGGCCGACAGGATTCCGCGGATGTCGGGCGCCGCCCCCTCGATCTCGCGCAGCGCGGCGCGGAGGGCATCTCGGTCCCCGTCGGTCGCGCGCTGCGCAAACAGGCGGCCCGCCATCCCCTCCAGCGTGGACCGGATCTCGTAGATCTCCAGCGCCTGCTCCTCGGTGAGCGTGGTGACCACCGAGCCCTTGCCGGTGGTCGCGGTGACCAGGCCCTCGGACTCCAGGAGGCGCAGGGCCTCTCGGACGCTCGCCCGGCTCGCGGTGGTCGCCTCGCACAGCTCCCGCTCGATCAGCACCTGGCCTGGGAGCAGCTCGCCGTTCGCGATGGCGTCGCGGATCTGCGCGGCCACTTGGTCGCGGATCAGGGCAGGCGGGCGCTTGATGACTTCGCCAGAGAACGTTCTCGCCACTCGTGCTCCTTGAAGCGCGTCTGGTCCGAACGAACTTGTCGGCTGACAGACGTTGACCTATCAGACAGCAGACAGTACGTTCCTCGGCACCCCCGCTGCAAGTGACGGAGACCACAGATGTCGCAAGCAACTGACGCCGTCGAGGACGAGGCCGCGCGGCTCCGTCGCGCGATTCGCGATGCGCTGGGGACCTTCCTGACCGGGGTCACCGTCGTGACGACGAGCGACGCGGAAGGCCAGTTCCGCGGC
>Ga0308174_10001413_pt1 | contig 11183 bp, 8 predicted proteins | sample PhyPR2_FD_203894 | JGI IMG/M metagenome (GOLD analysis project Ga0308174, IMG submission 203894) | Soil microbial communities from UC Gill Tract Community Farm, Albany, California, United States - DLSLS.P.R2 | ecosystem: Environmental > Terrestrial > Soil > Agricultural land | place: USA... | reverse complement strand
CTCCTGGTGGATGACGTCGATGCTGCACCGCTCGGGCGATGACTTCGACGCCCAACTGCAGCTCTCCCAGCTGCGCAGAGTGTGCAGCTCGCGGCCGGCCGCCGAGGAGCTGGCGCAGAACTACACCGGGCTCCCGCTCGATTTCTGACGCCGGTTTCCGTGGGGCGTCGCGTCGGCCGAGCGCCGTGCGGTGGTCTGAACAGGCGCCCGATCTCCGAGAAGGTCTGTCACTCTTGCCCCATGGCCCGAAGCGCCCGAGGGCACACGGTGCTCGCCTCGACCGACGGGTCGGCGTTCGCGTCGCTGCGGCACAAGGCCACGCCCCGGGTGGAGCGCTATCAGGTGGGGCGGGAGCTCCGGCGGCAGGTGCCGCGAACGGCACTGGCCGACTGGAACGAGGACGGCCGGGCTGCCGACCCCGTCCGGCAGGTGATTGCGGGCAACGAGGGCCGGGTGAACCGGCTGATCCCGGTGCGGATCGGGCGGATGGTCGCGAGCCCGTTCGCCTTTCTCCGCGGAGCCGCCGCGATCATGGCGGCAGACTTCGCCTCGCTGCCCGCCACCGGCATCACCCCCGTGATCTGCGGTGACGCCCACCTCGGGAACTTCGGGTTCTACGCCTCCCCCGAGCGCGATCTCGTCTTCGACCTGAACGATTTCGACGAGGCGCACCCCGGGGCCTGGGAGTGGGACCTGCGCCGGTTGATCGCCAGCGTCCACGTCGCCGGTCGGCAGAACGGGTCGTCCGAGGCCGAGTGCGGGGCCGCGGTCCGTCGCTGTGTGCGCTCCTACCGGGAGCACCTGTCGCACCTTGCCGCACAGCCGCTGCTCGCTCGTGCCTACGACCGGCTGAACCTCGACCAGCTGCACCGCGCCGACATCGGCGCCGCCGGCCGGCGGGAGATCGAGAACGCCGCTACCCGCGCCCGCAAGCGCACCAGTGACCGCGCCCTCCCCCGATTCACCGAGCAGCGGGACGGCGAGCTGCGCCTCGTCGAGGAACCGCCGCTGATCACCCGGCCAGATCCGGCGCAGTACGAGCGCATCGCGGTAGCACTCGATGAGTACCTGCACACCCTGAGGGCGCAGTGGGCGGTCGTCGTGGGCGGCTACCGGCTGGTCGACATCGCGCACAAGGTCGTGGGCGTCGGCTCGGTGGGGCTCCGCGCCTACATCGCGCTCTGCGAAGGGTCCAGCCCGGACGACGTGCTGTTCCTGCAGCTCAAGCAGGCACGGCGGTCCGTGGTGGCGCAGTACGTGCACGGCGACTCGGCGTGGCACGACCACCAGGGGCAGCGCGTCGTTCAGTACCAGCAGGCGCTGCAGACGGTCAGCGACCCGCTGCTCGGCTGGACCACGGTCGGCGAGCGGCAGTACTACGTGCGCCAGTTCCGCGACATGAAGGGCGCTGTCGTCGTCGACGGCATCGACGCCGCGGCGCTGGCCGACTACGCCGGTATCTGCGGGCTGCTGCTCGCCAAGGGCCATGCCCGCACCAGCGGCGCCTCGATGATCACCGGTTACCTCGGCAGGGGCGACCGGGCCGACCGCGCGCTGTGCCGGTTTGCGCGGCGCTACGCCGACCAGACCGAACGCGACCACGCCGCCCTCGTTGCCGCCGTCGACCGCGGGCTGCTCCCCGCCGAGCGCGGCGTCTGAGGCGTCAGGCCGCGAGCCGGCGGAGGAAGTCGAGCACCCCTTCCGGACCCTCCAGCACCAGGTCAGCGGCAGCGAGGAGATCGGGCGGGGCCTCCGCCGATCGCACGGCCACCCGCAACCCGTCATGTCCCTCGGCCGCGAGCTCGGCGACGGCGGCGAATGCCGGCAGGTCACCGACGTCGTCACCGACGACCACGACCGCCCGGGCACCGGACTCGGCCACGACCCGGCGCACGGCGTCCCCCTTGTCACTGGGCACCGGGGGCCGCATCTCCCAGACCATTTTCCCCGGGACGATCTCCAGTCCGTACTCGTCGGCGATCTGCCGGACGGTCCGATCGAGCGCGTCGGTCCATGCCTCCCGATCGGGCAGACGGCGCGTGTGGACGACGACCGCGTACACCTTGTCCTCCAGCCAGGCACCGCTCTCGCGCACGGCCGGGGAGTCGCGGAGTGCGTCGGTCGCCGCGACCACCATCGGTTGCGCCGCCTCGAGTCGCGGGTCCGCCTGCGCCTCGCCCTCGTACATCTCCTGCAGCCCGTACTGGCCCAGGTAACGCACGCCGGGCGCCGCGACGTGCTCGGCAAGGTACGGCGCGGGCCGCCCCGAGATGATGGCGACCGCGGCGAATCGGCGTGCGAGCGGACCGAGCAGCTCCACGACCCCCTGCAACGGCCGCGCCGCCTGCGGATCGTCCACCACGGGGCTGAGCGTGCCGTCGAAGTCCAGGCACAGGGCGACCTCGTGCGCCCGTACGACCAACCCCCGTGCCGCCTGCTCGGCCGTGGCGATGCCGGCGGTCACGATGCGCGCTCCAGCAGCAGCTCACGCTCCTGACCGGGAGCCAACTCCACGGCCTGGCCCTGCACGAGGAGGTTGACGGAGGTTGCGCCGCCCGGACGCACGCTGAGCCGGATGCGATCCTCGGCCAGGTCCACGTCCACGCGTTGGCCGCGGTAGTGGACGCTGAACCGCAACTGCTTCACCTCCGGCGGCAGCGCCGGGTCGAACCGGAGGGCCGGGCCGAGGGCGCGCATGCCGGTGATGCACCGCAGCACGATGTCCACGGTCCCGGCCATCGCCCCCAGGTGAATACCTTCAGCCGTGGTCCCGCCCTGGACGTCGGAGACATCGCTCTCCAGCGCATGCTGCAGGAAGCGCCAGGCCTCCTCGGGGCGGTAGCGGGCCAGCACCCAGGCGCTCACCACGCCGCTCAGCGTGGACCCGTGGGAGGTCCGCTCGAGGTGGTAGTCGACGGTGCGGGAGAGTTGGTCTGCGCTCACGTCGTAACCGAGGTTGTGCAGCAGTCCGCGTAGCTCGTCGCGGGAGAGCAGGAACAGCAGCATGAGGACGTCGGCCTGCTTGGCGAGCTTGTACCGGTTGGTGCTGTCACCCTCGGCCTCCAGAAGCCGGTCGAGCCGCTGGATGTTGCCGTAACGCTCCCGGTAGCCCTCCCAGTCGAATTCGGGGAGTTCCTCGTAACCCTCGAACTGCGTGAGGACGCCGTCGGCGTGGAAGACGACCTTCATCTTCCTGGTGATGTCCCGCCAGCGCTCCAGCTCGTCGTCCCTCAGGTTGAGCTCCTGGCCGAGCTCGGCCCGGTAGTGCGGCGGCAGCACGTCCAGCGTGTCCAGCGCCCGTTGCAGCACCCACACCGCCATGACGTTGGTGTAGGTGTTGTTGCGCAGGCCGGGTTCGTCGGAATCCGGGTACGCCTCATGGTATTCGTCCGGGCCCACCACGCCGTGGATCTCGTATCGGTCCTCGTCGGCGTTGTACGTGCTGGCGCTCGACCAGAACCGCGCGATCTCGATCAGCAGTTCCGCACCGGTGAAGCGCAGGAAAGCGATGCTCCCGGTCACCATGTAGTGCTGCCACACGTTGTAGGCGATGGCGATGTTGACGTGCCGTTGGTTGTGCGAGTGGTCGGGCAGCCATCGGCCCGACTTGGGGTTGAGGTGGACCTCCTGGGTCTCCTCTCGGCCGGTGGCGCCGCTCTGCCACGGGAACATCGCGCCCTCGAACCCCGCCGCACGTGCCGCGGCGCGGGCCACGCCGAGCCGGGCGTGGCGGTACTGGAGGAGCGCCCCTGCCAGGTTCGGGCGTTCGAAGTTGAGGAAGGGGAAGATGAACATCTCGTCCCAGAAGACGTGCCCCCGGTAGGCCTCCCCGTGCCAGCCGCGCGCGGGGACGCCGACGTCCAGGTGCTGCGTGTGTGGTGAGACGGTCTGCAGCAGGTGGAAGATGTGCAGGTGCAGGACCGTCTCGGTCCATTCGTTCGCACTGTCGAGCTGGATGTCGAATCGGTTCCAGAGCGTGTTCCAAGCGCCCTCGTGCCGGGCCAGCAACACGGAGAAGTCCTCCGCGGTCTCTGCGACCAGCCGGGCGTCGTCACGGCTCTCGGAGATCCCGCGGTCCTTGGACGTGTGCAGGGCGACGATCTTCTGGACGCTCGCCGGACGTCCCTCTTCCAGCTCGAGGCTCAGTTCCTGGGCGATGAAGCCGGGCTCCTCGATCAGCCGCCGGTCGACGTCCACCCGCTGTCCGTCGCGCAGCACCCTGGTCCGCGCTGCGAGCGCCACGCGCACGTGCGACTGCAGGGTCTCTACCTGCAGGTCGACGGTCTCCGAGTTGACCTCCCCCTGACCCAGGACCTCGAGGTGGCGGCCGTTCAGGTCGCGGTAGCGCTTGACCCCCGCGTTGACCACGCGGCCGTCCAGCCCGGAGGACACCTCGAGCCGGCCCGTCCAGTTCTCCGCTGTGAAGGTCGTCTCCAGGGCGCCGAGGTGCTCGTCCTTCATGCTGACGAACCGCTGCTGCGTCATGCTGGTCCGCCGCTCCTCCCCGTCCTGCCAGGTCAGGTGCCGGGTCAGCACCCCGCGGCGCATGTCGAGCTCGAAGCGGTGCTCGATCACATCGGAGCGTCGGGCGTCGAACCACTCCCCGCCGGCGATCCGGAAGCGCAGCGGCAGCCAGTTCGGGACGTTCACCAGGTCCTCGTTCTCGACCATCCGCCCGGCGACGTTGGTCTCGGCCCGGTCGTACAGGCCGGCGACGTACGTGCCGGGGTAGTTCACGTCGTCGGCATCGGCCTCGGTCAGGGCACCGCGGGTCACCAGGTACCCGTTGCCCAGCGCGCACAGCGCCTCCCGCAAGCCCTGCCGGGCAGGGTCGTGGGAGTCGTAGACCAGCGTCCACACACTGGGCGGCTGCTGGGTGTGCCGCTTCCTGATCTCGGCAGCGGCACGGCGCTCTTCGAGACGTCCCCCGGCCAGGGCCCGGCGGGAGACGTCGTCCAGCGTCGGGACGACAAGATCGGCTCCTGCGGCCAGCAGCATGTCGCGATCATCGAGCCTGGCCACGCCCACGGCGGCCATCCCCGCCGCCTTGGCGGCCTGGATCCCGGTGGTGGCGTCCTCGATGACGAAGCAGTCGGCCTGGTCGACGCCGAGTTCCCGAGCCGCGGTCAGGAAGATCTCCGGATCGGGCTTGCCCTTGGGGAAGTCGCGGCCGGAGATGTCCGCGTCGAACAGTTCGGCGAGCGTCATGCCCCCGTGGATGAAGTCGCACTCGATCCGCTGCTCGGCGGCGAACAGGTCCAGGCGGATCCGCTCCAGGAAGAGCTTGGCGTTCTTGGACGATGAGGCCGCGGCCACGCGGATGCCCTTGGACTTGACGTCGATGATGAACCGCAGCGCATCCGGGAACGCCATGAAGCGGCCCTCGTCGATGAGCTTGATGACGTGTTCCTGCTTGGCGTCCGCATACTGGTCGATCCGGGAGTCGATGTCCGGCACCCCGAAGTGCTCCATCGCCGCCCGGGCACCTTCCATGCGCGGCCGGCCGGCCATGACCTCCTGGTAAACGGCCGGCGAGAAGCGTTCGGCCGTCCAGCTGGTCTGGTCGCGGATGTCCCGCCACTCGCTCTCCATGAGCGCCTTGAAGGCCTCACGCCAGGCCAGTTCGTGCGGCGAGTCGACGAGCACGCCGTCCACGTCGAAGATGGCTCCACGGAAGCCTGCTGTCTGGGCCATCGGTGACTCCTTCGCTCGGGTGCGACCCTGGCGGGTCCCCATGCCGAGGACACCTCGTCGGGATGCGCGGGCACCCCGCGCGTGGTCAGATGCCGGGACGGGTGGGGCTCGGTACTGTGGACGGAACGGCGACCCCGGGGTGGGCCTGGGTCGGTGGCGCCGCAGGTGGCGGGCCGGACGTCCGCGAGGCGGCGCTCGTCGCCGTTTGCGCCTGCGCGGCGTCGACCTCGGCCCGCGTGGGCGGGTTCGCGCCCGGTCGTGAGCAGGTGATCGCGGCGACCAGGGACGCCTCGTCCAGGATGCTGAGCAGGCTCGCTTCGTCGATCATGGAGAGCGCCTCACGGTGGACGCCACCGATCAGGTCGGCGCGGCGGAGCCCGTCGAGCAGACCTGAGGTGAAGGAGTCACCCGCACCCACCGTGTCCACGAGGTCGATCGGTGTCGCGGGCCGGCGGACCTCCAGACCGGCCGTGACGGCGTAGACGCCGTTCCCGCCGCGGGTGACGACGACGAGGACCGGGCCGCGAGCGAGCCAGTCCCGAGCCATCTCCTCGTCCGGCCGGCCGGGATAGAGCCAGTCCAGGTCCTCGTCGCTGACCTTGACGACGTCGGACTGCGAAACGAGGTGCTCGATGCCGGGGAGTGCCCGCTCCGGCGTCCCGAGCAGCGCCGGCCGCACGTTGGGGTCGTAGGAGATGGTCACCCGACCTCGCTGGTGCTCCCGCTCCATGAGGTCCTGGACGTGTTGCCTTCCGGGCTCCAGAACGGTGGCGAGGGAACCGGTGTGCAGGCACCGGGTCTCGATGGGGAGGGGATCCAGTCCCCCGATCTCCCAGTCGATCCGGAAGTCGTACGTCGCGACGCCGGCGGCCAGGGTGGCGACCGCCAGACTGGTCGGCGTGCCCTCCCCCGAGCCCCCGTCGACCCGGACGCCACTGGCCTGCAGGTGCGAGATGATCATCTCTCCGAACGCATCACGACCCAGCATGGTCATGAGCGTCACGGGGTCACCCAGCCGGGCCAGTCCGAGCGCGACATTGGCGGGGCTGCCGCCGGGATGCGCGACCAGGGTACGACTTCCCCGCTGTCCGACCAGATCGACGAGCGCCTCACCGATGACGACGAACATCCGTCCTGCTCCCCTCACGGCGGGGCCGGCGCGCCGGATCAGTGCGCCGCGGCCTCGGTCATCAGTGGACCCGCGTGCCGGCTGGTACGCAGGTCGAACAGTGCGTACAAGGCCACACCGGCCAGGCAGATCGCGGGAACGATGTAAGCCTGTGCCGCCCCCGCCACGTCCATGACCTTGCCGTGGACCATCGGCAGCAGGGCTCCGCCCAGAATGGCCATGACCAGACCGGCCGCCCCGAATTTCGTGTCGCGGCCCATTCCCTGCAGGGCGACGCCGTAGATCGTCGGGAACATCAGGGACAGCGAGATCGAGATCCCGACGACGGCGATCAATCCGATCATGTTGTGCGCGAACACGGCCACGAGGGCGAGCACGACGCCGAGCGCGGCCATGGCGAACAGCAGCTTCGTCGGCCGGAAGATGCCGAGCAGGTAGGTCATCACGAAACGGGCGATCAGGAACAGGATCAGGCTGGCCTGCAGATACCACCCCGACGACGCGACGGGTACGTGGACGACGTCCTGGGCGTACTGGATGGTGAACGTCCACACGCACACCTGGGCGCCGACGTTGAGGAACTGCGCGACCACGCCGTAGCGGTAGTGGCGGTTGCGCCACAGCCGGCCCAGGGCCCCGCCCCGTCGTTCCTCTCGTTCGTGCAGCCCGAACTCGCCGTGCTCGTCCGGCACCTTGATCGAGCGGAACGCGATCAACAGCCAGATCACCAGCAGCGCGAGGGCGATCCCGGTGTAGGGCTTGAGCACCAGGGACAGGTCGTCCTTCTGCGCATGCGCCAGCTGGGCCGCCGACATGGACGCCTTCTGGGCCTCGGGCGTGATGTTGGGGAGGATCAGCACGGCACCGAGAAGGACACCGATGTTCGCGCCCACGGGGTTGAAGGCCTGGGCCAGGTTCAGCCGCTGGGTCGCGCTGATTTCCGGCCCCATCGCGATGACGAAGGGGTTGGCCGAGGTCTCCAGGATGGAGAGCCCGGACGCGAGCACGAACAGCGCGATCAGGAAGAACCCGTACTGGAGGAGCAGGCTCGCCGGGATGAACAGCAGCCCCCCGAGGGTGGCCAGTCCCAGACCAGTCAGCACCCCGGTCTTGTAGCCGTATCTCTTGTTGATCAGGGCCGCCGGGATCGCCAGCGAGAAGTAGGCGCCGTAGTAGGCGAACTGCACCAGCGCGGACTGGAAGTTCGACATCGAGAAGATGTGCCGGAACACACCGACGAGGACGTCGGTGAGGTTGGCCGCCGATCCCCAGGCCGCGAAGCAGGTGACGACCAGGATGAAGGGGATGGTCAAGCCCGGATAGACGAGACCGGGCTTGGCGGTCGCCGGGGTCTCGGGTCGTCTCTGGATGACGGACGGGCCGGCCATGGGGACCCCCTCGCCGACGGGACCCCACGCGGCCGCTCGCTCAGCCACTCTTCGGGTCTCACTGGGCGCGACGGACACTAGCGGGCTGGTCCGGGCCCTTCCAGGCGTGTGCGCACGCTGTCCCCAACTATTTCTATGCCCGTCGAGTCCGCCTTCGCTGGGCTCTTGGCCCGCGACGCTGCTTGGTCACTTTCCGTCCATCAGGCGCAGGTCCGACGGCTCGCGCAGCAGGTCCTCCAGAATTTTATTGCCCTCGACGTTGTAGAGCTGCTGCATGTGCTCGTCCCAGGCGGCCCGGGAGCGGAACATTTCCAACATGACCCAGTTGTCCGGGTCGTCCTGCGGCTGCACCAGGTGCATGAAGACGCACCCCGGCTCGTCGAGGGTGTTCCGGCGCATGGACTGCAGTTGTGCTTCCGCCTCCTCCAGTCGGTCCTGTCGCGGTTTGATGGTGACGACGAGGAATAGTGGTCGCTCCGTTTCGGTCATGTCGGGGTTCCTACACCCGCCGGCGCCCGTGCAGCAGGGCATGCGCGACGGGTCCGGGTGCCTTCATGTCAATGGGTTGGCACGGGTTCTCCGCGCCCCGGACGGAGGAGTACGGTGCCGCTGTCGATCTGGTGCCCTCGGTTCGGAGGGATCATGCACCGTTACCTCGTCGTGGCGAATCAGACGCTCGACAGCGACGAACTCGTGGCGCTCGTCCGCGAGCGGACAGCCGATGGTCCGGCCGAGTTCTGGCTGGTCGTGCCGGCCACACCGGTCAAGGATCTCGCTTCCAATGCGATACCGGTCCCCATGCCGGTCATGGGCGGGGTGTCGTCGTTGCCCGCCCCACCGGCGGAAGCGCGCCGCCTGGCGCAGATCAATCTCGACGCCGCTGTCAAGAAGCTGACCGGCGCCGGGGGCACGGTCGACGGTGCGGTGGCCGACCCCGACCCCGTCCGTGCGGTGGCAGAAGCCGTCAGCGGCCGCGAATTCGACGAGATCATCGTGTTCACCCTTCCCCCACGGCTGTCCCGCTGGCTGCACCACGACCTGCCCACCCGTCTCCAGCACGAGTTCCACCTCCCGGTCACCGACGTGGTGGTCAAGGACGTGTGAGCGCGCCGCTCATCAGGGGTACGTCGGCCCTGCCTCGGTGGATTGCTCTCCGAGCCCTGATCCAGCCGGTGCGGGGCTCCGGCGCGGGCTCCACGGCAACCGCCGGGTAGCCCGTGCGGCAAGGAAGCGGAGGCAGCATGCCGATCAGCGAGACCCCAGAGTGGCGCGCCCTGGCCGAGCACCACCTGCGGATCGAGGACACGCACCTGCGGCAACTGTTCGCCGACGATCCCGACCGAGGCACCCAGTTCACCGTCCGCGCCGGTGACCTGTACCTCGACTACTCGAAGAACCGCCTGACCCGGGAGACGATCGACCTGCTCGTGTCCCTGGCCGAGCGCGTGGGGTTGCGTGCGCGCACCGAGGCGATGTTCCGCGGCGAACACATCAACGCGACCGAAGACCGTGCGGTCCTGCATGTGGCCCTGCGCGACCCGCGCACCAGCGGCCTGGAGGTCGACGGACAGGACGTGCGGCGCGACGTGCACGACGTCCTCGACCGCATGGCCGACTTCGCCGAACGCGTCCGCAGCGGCGAGTGGACCGGGCTGACCGGTGCGCGGATCCGGACCGTGGTCAACATTGGTATCGGCGGGTCCGACCTCGGCCCGGCGATGGCGTACACGGCGCTGCGCGACTACTCCGACCGCTCGCTGGCCTTCCGGTTCGTCTCCAACATCGACCCGACCGACCTCGTCGAGGCCACCCGTGACCTCGACCCAGCCAGCACACTGTTCATCGTCGCGTCGAAGACCTTCACCACCCAGGAAACGCTGACCAACGCGAGGGAGGCGCGCCGCTGGCTGGTCGACGGGCTCGGCGGCGATGACAAGGCGGTCGCCAAGCACTTCGTGGCCGTCTCGACGAACGCCGAGAAGGTGGCCGAGTTCGGCATCGATACGGAAAACATGTTCGGCTTCTGGGACTGGGTCGGCGGCCGCTACTCCTACGAGTCGGCCATCGGCCTGTCCCTCATGGTGGCGATCGGCCGGGAGCGGTTCCGCGAGATGCTGGACGGCTTCCACGCCATGGACGAACACTTCCGCACGGCGCCCTACGAGGAGAACCTGCCGGCGCTGCTCGGCCTGATCTCCGTCTGGTACATCGACTTCTTCGGCACGCAGACCCAGGCGGTCCTGCCCTACTCGCAGTACCTCGCCCGCTTCCCGGCTTATCTCCAGCAGCTCTGCATGGAGTCCAACGGCAAGTCGGTCACCCTCGACGGCACCCCGGTCGACGTGCCCACCGGAGAGGTCATCTGGGGCGAGCCCGGCACGAACGGCCAGCACGCCTTCTACCAGCTGTTGCACCAGGGGACGCTGCTGGTCCCCGCGGACTTCCTGGCTTTCGCCCAGCCCAACCACGACCTCGACTACATGCACGACCTGTTGCTCGCCAACTTCCTCGCCCAGCCGCGCGCGCTGGCGTTCGGCCGGGGCGCGCAGGAAGTTGCGGCGGAGGGGACGGCGGAGGACGTCGTCCCGCACAAGGTCATGCCGGGCAACCGTCCGTCGAACGTGATCCTGGCGCCCAAGCTGACCCCGTCCGTGCTCGGCCAACTGGTCGCCGCCTACGAGCACCGGGTCTTCACCCAGGCCGTCGTGTGGGGGATCAACCCCTTCGACCAGTGGGGCGTCGAGCTGGGCAAGGTCATGGCCTCGCAGCTGGCTCCGAAGCTGCTGAGCCAGGGGGCGCCCGAGTACGACTCCGACTCCTCGACGAACGCGCTGGTCAGGCTGCTGCGGAAGGGCCACGGCCGTCCGGCCTGAGCGACGCGGGCGGGGCGGCCGCGTAACGACTGTCACTCCCCCCGGGGGGAAGACCCGCCAGGGCCTGACTGCTGCCCTCTGTGGAAACTGATTTCCACA
>Ga0308174_10001412_pt1 | contig 11185 bp, 10 predicted proteins | sample PhyPR2_FD_203894 | JGI IMG/M metagenome (GOLD analysis project Ga0308174, IMG submission 203894) | Soil microbial communities from UC Gill Tract Community Farm, Albany, California, United States - DLSLS.P.R2 | ecosystem: Environmental > Terrestrial > Soil > Agricultural land | place: USA... | reverse complement strand
ATTATTGGAGGAGTGATTATTATCGGCGGGATCGTCTTGCTGGTGTCCGCCCGGAAGACATGAGATACCGTAAGCGGTTCTCGAACGGGCTACAAATCTCAGTGCCCTTCGGCTTCTAAGAACCGTTCCGCCTCAATCGCGGCCATGCAGCCTGCGCCCGATGCGGTAATCGCCTGGCGATAAATGCGATCCTCCACGTCGCCGGCATGGAAAACGCCCGCCACATTGGTGCGCGCGCCGCCATGCGAAATGATGTAGCCGTCGGCGTCGAGATCAAGCTGTCCGCCGAAGGGTTTCGTGTTGGGGATGTGCCCGATCGCCACGAAAAACCCATCAACTTCGCGATCGTAAACCTGATGTGTTTTTATATTGCGCAGCGTGACGCTGTTGACATGTCCCTTTTCGGGATCGCCGATATCTTCAACAACTGTGTTTGTAATGAAGATGATTTTCGGATTGGCCTGCGCCCGCTCAAGCATGATTTTGGAGGCCCGGAACGCGTCACTGCGATGTACCAGGGCGACTTCGCTGCCGAAGCGGCTCAGAAAATTCGCTTCTTCCATGGCGGAGTCTCCGCCTCCGATAACCATAATCTTCTTCCCGCGGAAAAAGAATCCATCACAAGTGGCGCAGGAACTAACGCCATGTCCGATCAGCTTCTGTTCATTGGGAAGGCCGAGCCAACGTGCAGATGCGCCAGTGGCAACAATCAGGGTTCGGGTATAAAGCTTCTCTCCATCTTCAAGCTGCAGCGTAAAAGGACGCTGTGAGAGGTCGGCATGCACCACACGCCCGTGCCTATAGGTCGCGCCGAAGCGCTGGGCCTGCTGCTTCATATTCTCAATCAGCGCCGGGCCCTGGATTCCTTCCGGAAATCCGGGGAAATTTTCGACCTCAGTGGTGATGGAAAGCTGGCCGCCGGGCTCATGCCCCTCCAGCACAAGCGGTTGCAGGTTCGCCCTGGCGGTGTAGATGGCGGCTGTGTTTCCGGCGCAACCCGAGCCGAGAACGGCCACGTTCAGGATGGAATGGCTCATTTGTTATGGAGGCTTGGCGGCCGAAGACCGTCAAGCAAGAAAGTGATTGGCTATATGAAACGCCAACCATGAACCAGAGTACGCTAACACGAGCATATACGAGAACTGAAAGACCGGCCATTTCCAGCCACCCGTTTCGCGCTTCACGACGGCCAGCGTAGAAAAGCACTGCATCGCAAAGGCGAAAAAGATGAGCAAGGCCACAGCTCCGGATGCGGTCAGGTCTTTGTGTAGGGCGGTCTGTAATCCTTTCGCTTGTGACTCCTCGTCTCCTTCGATGCCGTAGATGGTTCCCAGGGTGCCAACGATCACTTCCCGGGCCGCAAGCGAAGTAATCAGACCGATGCCGATTTTCCAGTTGAAGCCCAGAGGCTTGATGGCCGGCTCGATGGTCTTGCCGATCATGCCGGCGACGCTGTGCTCGAGAGGTGGAGTTTTGCCGTTTTCGAGAGGCAGATGCGCCAGCACCCAAAGCAAGATGGCAACCAGAAGAATCACCGTTCCGGCGCGGCGCAGGAAGACCCTGGCGCGGTCAATCAATCGCAAGGTCAAGGATTGCCAGGTGGGCCAGCGATAGGGCGGCATTTCGAGGACAAAAGACGAGCCGCGGCTTCTGAGAATGCTGGATTTCAGAACGCGGGCGGTTATGATGGCGGCCAGAAAACCGAGCACGTACAGACTCAGCATGGTAGCCGCCGGCAGGGAGAGAATGCCGCCGAGCAACGGGATGTTCGGAATAAAGGCGGCAATGAGAAGCGTGTAAACCGGCAAGCGCGCCGAGCATGTCATCAATGGCGCAATCATCATGGTCGCGATGCGGTCGCGTTTGTTCTCAATGACACGCGTGGCCATGATGGCCGGAACCGCGCAGGCGTAAGCCGAAAGCAGCGGAATGAATGACTTGCCTTGCAAGCCGAACTTCGACATGGTGCGGTCGGCGATGAGAGCGGCCCGGGCGAGATAGCCGGAATCCTCGAGTATGCCGATGAACAGAAACAGCAGCAGGATTTGCGGCAGAAAGACGACTACGGCTCCCACTCCGCTCCAAACGCCATCGACCAGAAGAGAGCGCCAAGGCGAGTCGGGCAGCACATGCTTCATCCATATACCGGAGGTGAGGACGAAACCCTGCATCCCATCCATTACGGGCTTTGCCCAGGAAAATATGCTTTGAAAGACCGCCACCACGATGGCGGCAAAGATCAGCGGACCCCAAACCGGGTGCAGAAAGATGGCGTCCAGCCGGCGAGTCCAGAGAGGCGGCGCTGGCGCTCTGTAGGAAGCGCGAATGCCGAGCTTGGCTGCCCACTGACGGCACTTCGGAACGTCATGCAGGACGGGAAGCTCAATTCTCGGCGGGGGCGAATTCAGCCGAACGGCCGTTCCCAAAAGAAACTGCTGGATGCGGTCGATCCCGGTACCCTTGGCGGCGCTAATGAGCGCTACCGGACAGTTGAGTTCGTTCGAGAGCGCGGCGATATCCACCTTGCCGCCTCGCGCGGCGAGGTCGTCGGCCATGTTGAGCAGTACCAGAGTCGGGAGGCCGAGGCTCAGAATCGGGGCGGCGAGGACCAGGTTGCGGCCGAGGTTGGTGGAGTCCAGGATGAGCATCACCGCGTCCGGTTTCGGAAAGTCTGGTTGCTCACCCTTCAGAACGTCGTGGGTAACCTGCTCATCTTCGGCGCGAGGATGTAGGCTGTACACGCCGGGAAGGTCGACCAGAAAGACCTCGTGCTGATCCTTTAGCTTGGCTTTACCCATGCGGTGCTCGACGGTAACGCCGGGGAAATTTGCGACTTTCTGGCGCAAGCCGGTCAAGCGATTGAAAAGGGTGGACTTGCCGGAATTAGGAGGACCGACAATAGCAACAATAATGGGCCGGTCGGTAGCCGGCCGAGGCGGCAGAATGGAGGGATTCGGTAAGAGGCCGGAACGAGGGGGCCCGCCGTGACAGCTACTCATGTAAGTACCACGAAATCAGATTCAGGATCGCGACGAACGTAAAGCCGGGCGGCGGTCTCCTGCCGCAGTGCAACCTCGGAACCATCTACCCGGAATACCCGTGGTCCTCCGCCGGGCGCCCGCTTCCCGGGAGTGATCTCATTTCCGGGCAAAAACCCCAACTCCATCAAACGCCTGGCCATATCTTCGGGCAAATCGAGCCGGTCCAGGATGCAGCGCTGGCCGAGCTGGAGGTCTGCCAGAGTCAGCGGAGGTGGGTTAGCGGCCGCTTTTCGGCGCTTTTTTCGAGCAGCCATGATATCGGACCTTTTTAGTATGAGATACCCTGGCAGGCAGTGTCAACCGATTGGCTTGTAAGAGGATAGTGAAAGTTTAGGCGGTGCGAACACGTGCCCGAGCCGCGATTCGATCAGTGTGATGTGCTTGCAGCACCCTCAGCGTCTGTGATGCCGGACGCGGTGATGAACGACCGGCTCCTCCCGCATCGGAGGGTCGCCGATTCCTGCGCTAAAGGCATTCCCGGCCGCACCAACGCCGATTTTGCTCAGGATGCGGTCGTGAATCCAGTGCTCGTCCCACCACTCCTTAGGGTCAATCTGGATTCCATCAACCAGCATGCTGAAGTGCACGTGATCCCCGAAAGCCATTCCGGTCGCTCCGCTGATCCCAATTTGCTGTTCCTTCTGCACCATTTGTCCAACCTGGACGCCGATTTTGCTCAGGTGGCCGTACAGGCTTTGCAGCGAATAGCCATGATCAATGATGATGCAATTGCCGTAAATGCCGAGGCGGTCCGCATAAATAACCTTGCCGGAATTGGCTGCTTTTACAGGCATGTTCGCGGTCTGGGCGAGATCATAGCCGAGATGCACTTGTTCATCGACTTTCTTGCCTTGGTAATAGTAGCTGCGGCGATCCGCAAAATACGATTCGCGGGCACCTTTTACTGGAATGAATGGTCCGGACCACAGAATGCGGTGCTCCGTGTTATTGCGCAGCTCATAGATCTGCTCCGCGTTGGCGCGCCGGGTCTCGCGGTTGATCTTCACAAAGCGTTCGACCAAGCTGCCGGAGCCGTCTGGATCGAGTTCTCCATCCACCTTCTGGAGTTCGCGATCGTTAAGCTGGATATCACTCGACCGGAATCTTTTCGGAAACACCCTCACCCAAAATGTAGTGCTGACTTCCGTTCCCGCGCCGTTCTTGGCAAAAGCCTGGGGGACGGCATCGGAGGAGACGTTCCATGGGAATGGAAACAGGGAGAAGCGGTGATTGCTGTTGTCCGGTTCTCCAGGGATTGCGAACGTGCCCGCGGAGTAATTGGCGACGCGGACGCCTGCCTCGGCCCAGTTGCCGGCTAAATCGAGGAGCACGAGCTCAGAACCACCCTGATTGATGTAATGCTGACGCCCGTCCGCTACGATGCTGGGCGCCTTAAGAACGACCTGAATATCCTGAACAAACGTCGTAGTTGCGCCCCGGAAATCATTCGATTGGGCCTTTGCGATGAGCGTCGCTGGACCTTCCTTCAGGAAAGGCGCCTCTTTCTTTCCGGCAGTGAAGGAGTAGATAACGCCTTTCTGTCGGGAACGGCTTTTATCTTCAAAAATTGTTTTTGTTTGGCCGTCCTGTTCGAGGGAGGCGGAAAATGCTTTGACTCCATTCGGACCGTTGGCCTGGATCAGGATCGTTGTGGATGCGCCAATCGCGGCGACGGGCCTGGCGAGTTTGATTTCGGCATGCTTGCCCGAGAACCAAACGAATCCAAAAACGATCAGGATAATGACAACAACTGCTGCTAAAACGTTCTTCAACATCGGTTAAGTGCTTTCAGGTTCTAATTACTCGCCGGCCTTCGATGCGGAAATTCCCCTTCAGTACCCAGGCGATTGCTTCAGAGTAAATTCTATGTTCTTCGACCAGGATGCGCGAGGACAGCGTATCGGCTGTGTCGCCGTCGAGCACGGGGACGGCGGCCTGGAGAAGAATGGGGCCGCTGTCCAGAGTTTCATCCACAAAGTGAACCGTACAGCCGGCAACCTTCACGCCATGCATCAAGGCCTGGTATTGGGCGTCAAGCCCGGGGAAGGCAGGCAGCAGAGATGGGTGGATATTCAGAATGCGCCGCGGAAATTGCGAAATGAACCCACCGCTCAAGAGGCGCATATAGCCGGCCAAACAAACCAGCTCGACCCCATTTGCCTTAAGCAGGTCAGCGACTTGTGCGTCGAAATCCGCTCTGTCGCGGCCGGCGGATTCAACGACACCGCAGGGCAAGCGCAGCTCGCGGGCCCGCACAAGCCCGGGTGCGTTTGGCCGGTTTGAAAAAACGAAGCCAATCTCGCAATCGAGTTTCCGGGCAAGGACATTGCGAGCGATAGCCTCAAAATTGGAACCACGGCCGGAAAGCAAAATCCCAAGCTTCACAGATAGACAACTCCCGGTTGTCTTTTGGATTTCCGGGGCACGACCCGTCCGATCTGGTAGAAGGGCTCACGCAATTTCTTAAGAAGTTGCGAAACGAGCTCAATCTTCTTCGAGGGGATGACGAACACCATGCCGACTCCGAGATTGAAGGTCCGGCGGAAATCGGTTTCCGGAATATTGCCCAGCTTTTTCAAGAGCCTGAAGATGGGCTGTTCAGGCCAGGAATAAGCATCGATTTCGGCGGCGCAACCGGCCGGAAGAACGCGGGGGATGTTGTCGGTGAGACCTCCGCCCGTGATGTGGGCAGCGCCCTTGAGCAGCTTCGCTTGATGGAGTGCTTGGATGGGCTTGAGATATGACTTGTGAACGCGGAGCAACTCATCGGCGAACTCTTCCGGCTTGTGACCGGCTTTCTCGAAAAGCAGCTTTCGAGCGAGCGAGTAGCCGTTGGTGTGCAGACCGTGCGACGGAAGGCCTAGCAGCAAGTCGCCGGGCACGATACCGGCTCCGGTAAGCATACGTTTACGCTCTACCGCGCCGACAATGAAACCAGCAAGATCATATTCGCCGGCGGCATACATGCCAGGCATCTCAGCCGTCTCGCCGCCGATTAACGCACAACCATTGTTTTTGCAGCCCCGGGCGATTCCGGCCACCACACTGCCGCAAACCGCGGCGTCGAGTTTGCCCACCGCGAAGTAATCGAGAAAGAAGAGCGGGGTTGCACCCTGGACTGCGATGTCGTTGACGCAATGATTGACCAGGTCCTCACCGACGGTGTCGTGACGCCCTGTGGCGAAGGCGATCTTCAGTTTGGTTCCAACCCCGTCGGCGGAACTGACCAAAACAGGATCGCGCCAGCCCTTCAGGGAAAAGCCGGCCCCGAAGCTCCCTATCGAAGTAAGGACGTTGGGCGTGAGGGTTTTGGCGGCGTAGCGCTTGATCAGCGATACCGCGCGGTCCGCCTCATCGATGTTGACGCCAGCATCCTGATAAGTTGTCTGTCTGCTCACTGCTGAAGAAATCAGTGTAGCGGATTCTAAAAGCCAATCACAAAAACCTCAAAAAATGTATCTCCCACGCTTATAACAGCTTGCGAGGCTTTTTCCAGCTCCCAGCGGTAAGAGCCCTGTACGGTCATTACAGATGAGCATGAGTTGTGCTGTGCAGGACGGGCGCAACGACCCGCTCACCGAGAAATTATGTTGGGCCTACATACCGCTTCCATCTCAAGCCTGCTTCCGAATGCTGCCGACGCGGCTGAAGGGATTCTCAGGACCGGTGGGATCGGGGAAGAGTGCGGCTCTTTGCTTCGAATCGGTAAGGAATACGTATGTGAATCGGGCCCGGCAAGGAATCCTGGCAGCGCCAACCTTTTCAATGCTTCGGGACGCCACACTTACAAGTTTGCTCCAGATGCTGGAGGAATACGACGTTGATTTTGAAATGCGGAAGGCGGACGGCGAACTCACGATGAGCAGCTCCGAGAGCACCGTTCTGCTGAGGTCGTTAGACGAACCAGAGCGATTACGCGGAACAAATCTGGCATGGTTCGCTATCGATGAGCTCTCATACACACGCGAGGAAGCATGGCTGAGATTGGAGGCTCGCCTACGGGACCCGAAGGCGCAGAAGCTTTCAGGATTTGGGGTCTGGACACCTCAGGGACATGACTGGCTTTATAAACGCTTCATTCATTCGCCGGTTCCCGGGTACGGCTGCGTACAAGCAAAGCCTTTCGAAAACCGGCATGTATTGGAAAAGACTCCGGATTATTACGACCGATTGGAGAGGAGTTACGACCCCAGGTTCTATAGGCAGGAAGTGCTTGGTGAGTATCTAAACAGCCGTTGCGACCGGGTATATCACTGCTTTAACCCTAACATCCATGTCGTCACGCAAGCCTATGATCCGAGAAAGCTATTGCTGTGGGGGCTCGACTTCAATGTTGCCCCGATGAGCTCGGTGCTGCTCCAGTGGAACGATCAGCGGTTGGTGGTAATTGACGAGATCGTGCTCGAACGGGCGACAACTGAAGAAGCCTGTCTGGAATTTGAGAATCGCTATAAGCACCATGCCGCCAATATAGAAATCTTTGGAGACGCAAGCGGGAGAAATATGCACACGACGGGAACCACCGACTACACTTTGCTGCAAAATTCTCTCAGCCGCGCGGGATTCAAACGCACGCGGCTGCGAGTTCCTTCTAAGAACCCAGCCGTGCTGCAGCGTGTTCAGAAAGTGAATGCTCTACTTACGAACGCACTTGGCGAAGTGAGGCTGGAGATCGATGCAAGTTGTAAAGAGCTGATTAAGGACTTTGAAGAAGTAATGTTTAAGCCGGACTCAGGAATCATCGACAAAGTACGAGATCCGCAGAGGACTCACGCATCTGACGCGCTTGGGTATGTCATATGGGAGCTATTTGCGGAAAAGCCAAAGGCCGGTGAAATGGACCGGCGGTTGTTTTGAAAACGGAGAGAAGCCAGACAATGACGGAAATCGATCGAGAACACCCGGAATATAAACGCCACAGGCTAATGTGGCGCATGTATCGGGACCTCTACGCCGGAGGGCACGAGTTCAAACTTCGGGCGGCCGAGTACCTGCTGCGCCGTCAGAAGGAGCCCTTGGATGTTTACAGCGAGCGCCTACATCGAGCGTTCTATGAAAACTACATCGGCTCCATCATCGATTGGTATGCAGCAACTCTATTCCGACGGGAACCCACGGTGCACCTGGAAGGCGGGCTGCCATCCGGGCGCAAATTCTTCGCCGATTTTGCAGAGGACTGCGATTGCCGCGGAACCAAGCTGTCTAGCTTTTTCCGCCAGAGCCTAACCCAGGCTTTGATCTCCGGGGCGAGTCACATTCTTCTCGATTTTCCACGCGCTTCAAAAGCGCCGAAAAACCGGGCGGAAGAGGACCAGGAAGGCATCTCCAGAGCTTTTCTGGTTCCATTCGAAGCAGAAGACCTGATCAATTGGAGCTGCAGTGAGCGGGGCGATTACGAATGGGTGGTGTTGAGGCGGAAAGTACGCCGGCAGCCGGACGTTCATTCGCCGGATGTTGTCGAAGAAACGTTCTGGTACTACTACGACAGGCACTCATTCAGCACCTATCGGCGTATTGAGGGCGGTGAGCAACCACGCGATATCGAACTCATCGCGCAAGGATCACACTGCCTGACCCGGGTTGGGCGCGTGCCGCTAACGACCCTGAAATTGAGCGACGGTTTGTGGCTGATGAACAAGGCCGCCAATCTACAGCTTGAGCACTTTAATAAGTCGAACGCGCTAGGGTGGGCGATCACGATGGGTCTGTTCGCGATGCCGGTTATCTATTCCGACCGCGAGTGGAACCAAATTGTGGGGGAGAGCTACTTCATTCAATTAGGTCCGGGCGATAAGTTCGGCTGGACCGAGCCGGACGGCAAGGTGTACCAGATTGCGGCGGCGAACCTGCAGTCGCTCAAGGAAGAGATTTACCGGGTCTGCTACTTATCGCAGGCATCGGGCGAAATGACGGGCGGCCACGCGCAATCGGCTCTAAGCAAACAGCTCGATTTTGCGATCACACAAGAGGTGCTGCGCGGTTACGGAACATTGGTGAAGGAATCAATCAGCGCCGTAGTGAAGTCGCTGAGTGACGCCCGGCAGGATGAGATGGTGATTTCGGTGTCGGGCCTCGATGAGCTTGATATCACAGACTTCGCTACGGAACTACAGCAGGCAGCAGCCTTATTGCAGATCGGCATTGAATCACCAACGCTCAAAAAACAAGTGTTCGAACGATTGGCATTCAAGTATCTGAGCGATGCCAGGCAAGAAACAAAGGATGAAGTGGCAAGCGAGATTAGGGCACAGGTAAGGAGCTGAGAGAGTTCATGTCAGATCAGATGGAAGCACAGAAGAATCCTGAGAACGAACCGGGCATTCGGGACATCGTTCGACAGGCAATCGAAGAGTTTGTTAAGGCTGAGCAGCGGAAAGCTGAGCCAGCGTACCAGACGCAATTACAGGATGAACGGAAGCGACGCGAAAGCCTGGAAGGCCGCTTGAATCAACTCGTAGAGGAGAACAGGAAGGCGAGGGCGGCCGCGGAAGAGAGCGAGCGAAGCGCACAAATCCGAAGCGAGCTTCAGCGATTGGGCGTCGCGAAGGTAGATCTCGCATTCAAAGCTGTTAAGGACGATATCGTGCGAGCGGACAACGGCCAGCTACAAGCGAAGGGCCCGGACGCGAAGTCGATGGAAGAGTATCTTGCTGCCTTCGTGCAACAAAACCCGGAGCTGCTGCCGGCTCGGATTGCGGGCGGGAGTGGCGCCCAATCGCCGTTGCGTGGATCGGCGGACGTTACGCCAGGCATCGAGATAGACAAGATTAAGCCAGGAATGAACAAAGAAGACCTGGAACGAGTTAGGAAAGAGATCTCGCGGCTCGCTTCTCAGGCGTTGCGGGGCGTTTGAACAGTCGCCATCGTTGAAGCGGCCGATCAGTAAGGATGGCCGCGAATATGGAGAGCGCGAGCGAAGTAGAAGATCGCGACTTGGGAAGTCGCGAAAAGTATAGAGGAGATTTATGTCAACAATAACATCTGCCAATCTGGCAAATGCAATCGTTAAGCTGGTAGCCGCGGACGCGTTACCTGCCCTGATGGGAAACCTCGTCATGGGTAATTTGGTAAACCGCGACTACGAACCGGTGCTGGCACATGCCGGTGATACGGTCAACATTCCGATCCCCCCGGTGCTGGTTGCTAACAACATCGCGGAGGGTGGGACGGTTACGCCGCAGAACCCGAGTCTTGGGAATGCGCAAATTGTTCTGAACACGCATGCGGAAGCCTCGTTTCAGATTCCTGACGTGACGAAGGCGCTGGCATTTCCGGACTTGCTCCGGGCATATATGCAGCCGGCCGTGATCGCCATCGGAGAACGTGTGGAGCGGGATCTGTTGAACTGCTACAACCAGTTCACGGCCAACCCCCCTGTTGGTTCCGCTGGAACGGCGGTAACGGAAGCGACTATCGACGCTGCTGAAACCGCACTGTTTGCGGCGAAGGTTCCTGCAACCGCGCCGAAGTATCTGGTGGTGGATTCAAACACGTATTCTCAGATCCGGCAGATTCCGCGATTCAGTGAATACTACTCATCGGGAGAAGCCGGACTGAAAGCCCTGGTCGAGGGCAATGTGGGCAAGATGAAAGACTTCTTCATCTTCCGCTCGCAGTTTGTTCCGGTTACAGGCACTGCCAGTCCGAATACGCATAATCTGGCGTTCACCCGTGACGCGCTGGGCCTGGTCATCCGGCGTTTGCCGCAACCTCTTCCGGGGACTGGCGCAGTAGCGGAATACGCTGAGATGGGCAATTTCGGGATTCGCATCGTTATGAGCTATCAACCGAACACGCTGTCTCAGCAGTTTACCGTAGACGTTCTGTACGGGTGCGGCGTGCTTCGAAATAACTTCGGAGTGCAGGTCAATAGTTAGTAGCTAAAACGTAACAAGCGTGGGGGGCCCAAGGGCTCCCCATTTTCGTTTGAAGGGATGCATTGTGGATCTAAGACAATACTTTCGAAAAATACGCGAGATCGAGGCCAGTCTGGCCGAGGAATACCCGATTCTGAGCAGCCTGGAAACTCCCGATGGCGGAAGGGCCGGGATTGTCTCAGAAGTCCCGCGCTTTGTAGCGGCCAAGATGATTGTTGAAGGGCGGGCGGCAATAGCGACCGAAGCGGAGCGAGAACAATACCGACA
>Ga0308174_10001411_pt1 | contig 11188 bp, 8 predicted proteins | sample PhyPR2_FD_203894 | JGI IMG/M metagenome (GOLD analysis project Ga0308174, IMG submission 203894) | Soil microbial communities from UC Gill Tract Community Farm, Albany, California, United States - DLSLS.P.R2 | ecosystem: Environmental > Terrestrial > Soil > Agricultural land | place: USA... | reverse complement strand
GGCCGTTTGAGCTGAAGCGTCCCGGCGGCGGAACGGCCACGCGAATCCGTCTGCACGAAATCCGCGGTCATCGTTTGTACGCTGCCGACGTGGCTCTTCAGGCGCGCGAGGTCGGGCGACTCCGCTGCCGCAGCCGGAACCGCAACCATGATCGCTGCTGTCATCAGCACGCGCGCAAAATTGTTAGCGGAATCCATGTTCAAGCTCCTGGAAGTCTGGCGCCGGAAAGTGGCGTTTGCGCTTTGAATGCCGACTGAACCCTCCGGTTCCCTGCCATTCACCCTCAGATTGGGTGTCCGTCCGGGTCGATTAACACCTCGCGTCGGCCGACATGGTCCGGCTGCCCGACGAGCCCTTCCTTCTCCATCCGCTCGATGAGGCGCGCGGCGCTGTTGTAGCCGACGCGAAGCTGGCGTTGCAGGTAGGACGTCGATGCCTTTTGGCTTTCCGCCACAATCTGCACCGCTTTGCGGAAGAGCTGGGTGTCGGGGTCGTCTTCCCCCGTCGGCTGCCCGTCGAAGAGATAACCGCCGTCTTCCGGTTCTTCGGTGACAGAATGGATATACTCCGGTGCGCCCTGACCGCGCCAGTGCTCTGCAACCGCGCGCACCTCCTCGTCGCTAACGAATGGTCCGTGGACACGGATAATCTGCTTACCGCCCGGCATGTAAAGCATATCGCCCTTGCCGAGCAGCTGTTCGGCGCCCTGTTCGCCAAGGATCGTCCGACTGTCGATTTTGCTCGTCACTTGGAAGCTGACGCGGGTCGGCAGGTTTGCCTTGATGACGCCCGTAATGACGTCGACTGACGGCCGCTGCGTCGCCATGATGAGGTGGATGCCGGCGGCGCGAGCCTTCTGAGCGAGGCGCTGGATGAGGAACTCGACCTCCTTGCCGGCGGTCATCATCAAGTCGGCGAGTTCGTCGACCACGACCACGATCTGCGGCAGGACCTCGTATTCTAGCTCTTCGACCTCGTAGAGCGGCTGCCCGCTGTCCGCGTCGTATCCGGTCTGCACCCGTCGCCCGAGCTGCGAGCCCTTCGCCTTCGCCTCTCGAACCTTGGCGTTGAAGCTCGGCAGCGCGCGGACGCCGAGATTGGCCATCATGCGATAGCGCTCCTCCATTTGCTCGACGGCCCATTTCAGCGCGCGGATAGCCTTGCCGGGCTCCGTCACCACTGGTGCGAGCAGATGCGGAATATCGTCGTAGATGCTGAGTTCCAGCATCTTCGGATCGATCATGATCATCTTCACCTGGTCAGGCCCGTAGCGGTAGAGCAGGCTGAGGATCATGCAGTTAAGGCCGACCGATTTGCCTGATCCGGTCGTGCCGGCCACGAGCAGGTGCGGCATGGGCGCAAGGTCCGCGATGACGGGATCACCGGCGATGTTCTTGCCGAGGATCAGCGGCAGCGACATGTTCTGGTCGTCGAAAGCCTGACTTCCGATCAACTCCGATAGCGCAACCATCTCTCTCTTCGGGTTAGGCAGTTCGATGCCGATAACGCTGCGTCCGGGAATGGTCGCAACGCGCGCCGACAGCGCCGACATGTTGCGGGCGATATCGTCGGCGAGCGCGATCACGCGGCTGGCCTTGATACCGCTTGCCGGCTCAAGCTCGTACATGGTCACGACGGGGCCTGGCCGAACCTCCACGATATCGCCGCGCACATTGAAATCTTCGAGCACCGTTTCGAGGAGGCGCGCGTTGCGTTCGAGGCCGGCACGATCGATGGTTTGCTTGCCCTTCTCAGGAGGCGCGGAGAGAAGGTCGACGGTCGGAAGCTGATAGCTGTCACCGAGTGCAAGGCTCGATTGCGCTGCAGCTTTGCGAGAAGCGCCGCGAGCTACCGCTGCAATGGGCTTCGAGGGTTCGGCTACGGCAACCACCGGCTTCGGGCGCGGCGGTGTTGCAGCGGACGGGCGCTCGACTTCCTCGATCTCTGTCCGGCGTGGCGCGGCGCGTCTTTCACGCGGGACACTGCGGAAGAAGCCACCTAGCCAGCCCTTTTCGTCCGCATTGAGGCCAATGGCGACATAGCCAAGCGCAAGCCCGGCGAGACCAAACAGCAGCAATATGGCGATACGTGTCGGGCCGGCGATCATCGGGTTGGGGATCAGGCCGATGGCCGCATCGACGCCGTGCGCAGCGGCCAGCCCGATAGCCCCGCCCCAGCCGGCGGGGAGTCCCGAGACCGACGATCCACTGGTGAGGCCCAGGGCGACGCCCAGAAGGACCGAGCCGATTGCAGCAAGGCCTAGTCCCCGACCGACTCGGCCCGCAGCCTGCAGGCGCAGCATCCTGAGTCCCGCGAGAGCGACCACCGGCATGAACAGTGCTGCGCCGAGGCCGAAGAGCAGCAGGAGGATGTCGCTGAAATAGGCGCCGGAGCTGCCGAGCCAATTCACCGGCGGGCCACCAGCCGCCGTGCTCAGCGACGGGTCAGTCGGGCTGTGTGACGCGAGCGCGAGCGCGCCCGCCACGGAGAAGCCGATGAGCACCGAGCCCCAGGTGCGGATTGCAAGGCGGCGCACAGCCTCGCGCAGCGCGTCGCGCCAGTCGGGCGCCAGTTCGCGCTTCGGCGCGCGAGCGGCTACGGTCGCCATTGTCCCACCCCCAAGAAATTCTGCCATAAAATCCCTCACGGGGAGTCTACGGTCAAGCGAAGTCGTGGCGTCGGTGCGACGAACCGGGTAGGGCCCCGCCGATGGATCGCGCGGACGTCATCATCTTTGGCGGCGGATTGGTTGGGCTGGCGCTCGCCAGCGCGCTCGATTCAAGCGGCATTTCCGCGATCGTGGTCGATCCCGCCGATCCCGCTCTCCGCAAGGATGCGGCCTTCGACGGACGCACGAGCGCGGTATCGTCGAGCTCGATTCGTATGCTCGAGACGATCGGCGTGACGCAACATCTCGCTGAGGCCGGCTGCCCGATCCGGACGATCGCGGTGGCGGACGGACTGGAGCCGGGTGGACTGCACTTCGATGCCGAGGACGACGAACCGCTAGGCTGGATGCACGAGAATCGGCATTTGCGCGTAGCACTGCAGGCACGAGCCGAGACCGCCCGCAATTCCTGGCTGCTGTGGAAGTCCCGGGTGTCGCAAGTCGACCGTGGCGAACAGGGCGTGACGGTCGTATTGGAGGACGGGCGCACGCTGATCGCGCCACTTCTGATCGCAGCGGACGGACGCGAGTCAAAGACGCGTGAAGCAGCAGGGATCAACGTCGCGCGCTGGCGCTACGATCATCAGGCGATCGTCTCGGTGCTGCGCCATGGAAACCCACACGAACATGTCGCGTATGAGATTTTCTACCCGAGCGGCCCGTTCGCCGTACTGCCGATGACCGATGATGACGGCGGGCATCGTTCGGCAATTGTCTGGTCGGTTCCCAAGGAGGATGCGGCGGGGTGGTTGTCGCTCAGTGATGCGGATTTCGCGGCTGAAGCCGAGGCGGCAATGGGCGGTTTCCTGGGCAACGTCCAGATGCTCGCGCCACGATCGTCTTTTCCGCTCGGCTTTCACCACGCGGCCCAAATTACGGTGCAGAGGCTGGCGCTCGTCGGGGACGCCGCGCATGCGATCCATCCTATCGCCGGGCAGGGCCTCAACCTCGGCTTCCGCGACGTCGCTGCACTCGCGCAGGTGCTCGTCGAAGGCGCGCGTGTCGGGTTGGATCTTGGCGACAAGCAATTGCTGGACCGGTACCAGCGCTGGCGTGCGCTGGACGGGCTATCCGTGGCCTTTGCCACCGACAGCCTGACGCGAGTCTTTGCCGTTCCGGGGAAGACCGCTTCGGCTGTCCGTCGACTCGGAATGGACCTGCTCGGCCGAATCACACCGCTTAAGAACAGGCTGATGAACGAAGCGAGGGGCACGAGCGGGGAGTTGCCGCTTCTGCTGAGAGGCTTGCCGATCTGATTACTGGATCGTTGGTTCGATCTCGATTCCGCCGGTCACCGCAGCACGATGGAACTGCATCAGCTGGACAAGCAGGTCGGCGCGTCCATCGAGTCTCTTCTGCTCGAGCAATGCCTGCTTCGCACCGGGATCGAAGGGTGCCACTTGCGCGATGGCGTTGACCAGCATCTCGTCGTCCAGGCGGCTTACTGCATCCCAATCGACCGCAAGGCCCATCGCATCGCCAAGGCGTCGCGCCTCACGCTCCACCTCGGCACGCTCGCCGAGCGACAGCGGCGATGGCTCCTCATCGTCGATGCCTTCGATCTCGACCTCGGCGCAACGATAGGTGACGTCCATGTCGACGTCTTGCACGTAGCGGAAGCGATGCAGGCCGAGCAGCACTATGTTGAAGCGGCCTTCGTCCAGCTCTTCGATACCGACAATTTCGCCGAGGCAGCCCACCGCGTAGAGCGGCGCCATATTGTCGTCGTCGATACGCAGCGGCTGGATCATTCCTATGCGACCGCTGCCGTCGATCGCGTCGCGCACCATATCTTTGTACCGGGGTTCAAAGATGTGGAGCGGTAACTGCGACCTCGGGAAGAGGATCGCCCCAGTTAGCGGGAAGATGGGGACCCGAAGCGTCCGGCTCATGTGAAGAGCAAAGCGGAGAGGCGGCGGCGCTGCGCGCCCGACCACGGATCTTCGAGTCCTTGGGCTTCGAGCAGCTGTAGGAAGCGTTTGCGGGCCGCGCCGTCGTTCCACTCCCGTTCCCGGCGAACGATTTCGAGCAGCTCGTCCGCAGCGACGTCGCGGTCGCCGGAAGCCATCCTGGCGGCGGCTATCTCGAAGCGCGCTTCATGGTCGTCCGGATTCGCTGCCAGTCTTTGTTCGAGCGGACCAACATCGACCGCTGGAGCTGAAGCAACTTCGAGTGCCGCGCGCGCCCGCTGGATCTCGGGCTTCTTCGCGAGGTCATCGGGTAGGCTGTCGAGGAGCTGCTTCGCTTCGTTGCCTTGGCCCGTGGCGACGAGCGCGCGGACCAGTCCGCCGATAACCTCAGGCTTGTCAGGCGCCATGTCGCGGATTTGTTGGAAAATGCTGACGGCGCGCGGCGCATCGCCCTCGCTCAGCACTTGCTCGCCCATGGCCACCAAAGGCTCGATCTCCGCCTGCGGCACCGCGCCATCGGCCTCGATCTTCAGCTGCGATAGCAACTGCTCGAGCACGCGCGTCAGCTGGCCCTCAGTGCGATAATTTGTGAGATCGGCGACCGGCTGACCGCGGTACAGCGCGTAGACCGTCGGAATGGACTGGATGCGGAACTGCGCGGCGAGGAGCTTGTCCTTGTCGACGTCGATCTTGGCGAGCTTCACGCCTTTGTCGGCATAGTCAGCAGCAATCTTGTCGAGGATCGGCGAGAGCTGCTTACATGGCCCGCACCATTCCGCCCAGAAATCGAGAATGACGAGCGACGTCATTGACGGTTCGACGACGTCCCGCTCGAACCGCTCGACCGATTCGCGCTCCGCTTCGCTGAGACCCAGGGTCGCCACGCTCTTCAGATGCTCCCTTCAACTTCGCCGTTGGGCCCATATGGTCGGCCAGCGCGTGCGCCACAAGCAGGGGCGGTGATGGATAACAGCCGCTTAAGTCCTCTAGTCTATGGCAATCGCATGACGCGCGAACACAAGGATCATCGAATCGTTTGGCCCGCCGTCGCGGCAATTACGCTCGCGGGACTGCTGCTGCGCCTCCTCGCAGCTCACGGCGGGTTGTGGACTGACGAGGCTTGGTCGATGCTCTACGCCGAGCAGGCGCGTAATCCGGCTGGTGTGTTCCTACGGATCAACCACGACAACAACCACCACCTCATTTCGCTTTGGCTCCAGTCGATCGGAGTGCACGCGCCGCCGCTGCTTGCACGGGGGCCGGCGATCCTCGCGGGAACGCTCACGATTCCCGCAGCGGCTTTGCTGTTGACGCCGCGCTCCACTGCAGCGGCCATAGCCGCTGCCACACTCTTCGCCATCTCGCCGATCATGGTCACCTACGGTTCGGAAGCGCGGGGGTATGCGCTAATGATCCTTGCGGCATTGGTGATGCTTTGGCTGGTGATCGGCGCATTCGAAGGGCGCCGTACCGCGCCAACAGCCTGGTTGATCGGCGCGATCGCGCTGGTCGGCATGTTGTCGCATCTGACGATGGCCGCGCCTGTCGCGCTGCTGGCCTTGTGGGTTTACCTCGAGAAGCGTTCCACGTTGGGCGCGCGCGCAGCGGTCGGCGCGACGGCAAAGCTGATGGGCCCCGCGCTCGCATCATGCGCGGTTTTCTTCCTGTTTGTGTTCGCCGCCGCTGCCCTGAGCCCGACCGGCATGCAAGTCGGCGGGTACAGACGCTTCACGTTGGACGGCTATGCGCTGGCGTTGTCCGATCTGGTCAAATGGACGTTCGGCCCCTCGCTAGGCCTGCCGTGGCTCGCAGTCCTTGCCATTCTGCTCACCGGCGTTCTGCTGTTGATTCGGCCGCCCTCGTGGTTGGGTCCGAGCGCGAGGCGCTATGCCATCCTGATCCTTGGTGTGCCCGTGGGGATTGCAATTGAGCGCACCGGCAATTCGGTCTTCGCACGCTATTATTTGTGCAGCGCCATTGGGCTTCTCCTGCTGTTCGCCGATTGGTTTGGCCATGCGATCGTCCGTCCAGGCGTGCAGCGGATCATCTGCGCGAGCGCTTTGTCACTGTTCCTGGTCCTCAGCGCCTGGCGCGACTGGCAGCTGGTTGAGCTGAAACGCGGTGACCCGGAGCGCGCATTCCACATTATTGCGCAGCGGCAGCCAGCGGGTGCGCGAGTGGCGGTCGGCGGGCCGGAGCGGCTCATCGGCCCACTCGTCGTGGCCGCCAAGCGTGCCGATTACTCCCTCACTGGAGAGCAAGACTGCGCACGTGCCGATTTCCTGATCGAACCTCGTGAGCTCGCCACAGCGACTCCCTCAGCACCTTGTAGCGGCGGGATGCGGCTGATCGCCACGAGCCAAACGACGGCGCTGTCGGGCGACGCGTGGCTATTATATGCGAGAGACTTGCAAAGGGGCGGGCGCCCTGTTAGCGGCCCCGTTCCGGCGCGCCAGACGCGTCTTTCCGGCCGAGCGGGCGTAGCTCAGGGGTAGAGCACAACCTTGCCAAGGTTGGGGTCGAGGGTTCGAATCCCTTCGCCCGCTCCAGCTGTTGATCGCAAAGAGACCAGGCATCAAATAATCTTTGTTTAGGCGCGGATAGTCCGCGCTCGCGGCGTGTTTTCGTCTCACGCGACAAGGAGTTTCACATGCGCGTCGCTTTAATCGGGCTCGGCCAAAGGGGCCCTCGGATGCCACTCAGGCTGATCAGGGCTGAATGTGAGATCGCCGTCGGCAGACGGAACCAGCCGGGATCGCGTGAGTAACTTCAGGCGAACAAGGAGCATCCGAATGGCAACGAGATCCCAAGCGGCGCGGCGACGATTTCTTCTTCATCCGCCATTCGTCGCCATGGGCGGGACGTTGCTGATCGCGGCCTTCTTCACCGACTACAACTATTTGAGCTCGTCGCTCTTCCAGTGGGCGAACTTCTCCGCGTGGCTGATCACCGCGGGGCTCGTGCTTGCGCTGATCTCCGCGATCTTTCTCTTCATCGATCTCCTGATCGGGGGCGCCGGGCGAATACGCTGGGTCGACTTCGCCATTCTCGCGCTGGCGGTGATCCTCTCGATCTTCAACGCCCTCGTGCACAGCCGTGACGCCTGGACCTCCGTCGTTCCCGACGGAATCGCTCTGTCGGCCATTACGGCAATCCTCCTCCTGGTCGCGGCCTTCCGTGGCTGGACCGTCACGGGGGACCACCTGCCCGGCGATGGAGGCGCGGCATGAACAACCGCCTCAAATTGGTTGTCGTACCGGCGACCGCTCTCCTCGCGGCCTGCGCGCCGCAGGGCCAGGATCCTCGTCGGCAGGCCGGCCCCAACCCGTGGTTACCCGAACCGCGCCAGTTCCTGCTTCCGCCGATGAGCGTGCCGAAGGCGATAGGCTGGAAAGCGGGAGAGAGCCCGCATGTTCCGGCCGGCCTCAAAGTGCAGGCGTTAGCGACAGGATTGATGCACCCGCGCATCGTGTACGGCTTGCCGAACGGCGACATCCTCGTTGTCGAGAGCAATGGACCGGGGACCGTGCCTTTCCGGCCCAAGGATTACATCCAAGGCCCGATCAAGGCACGTGGGGGCGCCAAGGCGAAGGGAGGCAACCGCATTACGCTATTGCGGGACGCGAATGGCGACGGCGTTCCCGAACTCCGGACCGTCTTCATCGATCATCTGCATTCACCGTACGGCGTGGTGCTGGTTGGCGACACGTTTTACGTGGCCAGCACCGATGCCTTGCTCGCTTTCCCATACACGCCCGGCGCGACGAGCATCCCGGGGAAGGGTCTCAAGATTGCGGACCTGCCGGCAGGTCCAATCAACCACCATTGGACGAAGTCCCTCACCGCCAGTCCGGACGGATCCAAGCTCTACGTCGGCGTTGGATCGAACAGTAACATCACCGAAAACGGGCTCGATGTAGAACAGGGACGCGCGGCGATCTGGGAGGTCGATCGCGCAACGGGCGCGATGCGAGTCTTCGCCAGCGGGACACGCAACCCGACGAACCTCGCGTTCGAACCAACGACGCATCAGCTATGGGCCGTGGTGAACGAACGAGACGAAATCGGGCCCGATCTCGTTCCTGATTATCTCAGCTCTATCCGCCGCGGCGGCTTCTACGGGTGGCCGTACAGCTATTGGGGTCAGCACGTCGATGTTAGGGTTCATCCGCAGATGCCGAACCTTGTCGCAACGGCGATCAAGCCCGACTATGCGCTTGGCTCTCACGTTGCCGCGCTCGGCGTCACCTTTAGCGCCGGTCAAAGTCTGGCGCCGGCTTTTGCGAACGGCGCCTTCGTTGGCGAGCATGGCAGCTGGGATCGCTGGCCGCTCAATGGGTACAAGGTTGTCTTCGTGCCGTTCGTGAATGGGCATCCCAACGGGATGCCCGTCGATGTGCTGACCGATTTCCTCGGGCCCGACCACAAGAGCGTCCACGGTCGCCCGGTTGGCGTGGCGCTGGATCGGACCGGCGCATTGCTGGTCGCTGACGACGTCGGCAATGTTGTATGGCGGGTCAGCGCCGCCAAGGCGCGACCTACTGCCTGAAAGGACTCGCATCGATGACGGACCAGGCCGAGCTGAGCAGGCCCCGAATGGCGGACAAGATCCAAACCATTAATCCAGCGACGGAAGAGCCCGGCCGCTCATACGAACAGAATACGATCGACGAGGCGCGCACCGCGGCGGAGGCTGCCCACCGTGCATTTCGGGAGTGGCGTCGAACCTCGCTGGACCATCGTGCCGCCGTCATTCGCAAGGCCGCCGATGTGCTCCGCGCACGCAAGGACGAGTTCGCGGCGCTGATGACCGATGAGATGGGCAAGACCCTCGACGAGGGTCTTGCGGAGATCGAGAAATGCGCTTTCCACTGTGACTGGTTCGCGGAGCACACAGCGGAATATCTCGCGGACCAGCCGGTGGACATCGGCGTCGGTGAGGCGTTCGTCACCTTTAATCCGATCGGCGTCGTCCTCGCCGTAATGCCCTGGAATTTCCCGTTTTGGCAGGTGTTTCGCTTCGCCGCGCCGGCGCTGATGGCGGGGAACGGCGCGCTGCTGAAGCATGCCAGCAATGTGCCGGGCTGTGCGCTCGCGATAGAGGGGGTGCTTCATCAGGCCGGCATTCCGTACGACCTCTTCCGTTCGCTGTTGTTGCCGAGCCGTGACGTCGAGGCGCTGATCAAAGACGAGAACATCGCTGCAGTGACCCTGACGGGCAGCGTCAATGCTGGTCGGAGCGTTGCGAGCGCGGCTGGCACCGTGCTCAAGAAATGCGTGCTCGAGCTCGGTGGGTCCGACGCTTACGTTGTCCTTGAGGATGCTGACGTCGAAGCCGCGGCCAAGGTCGCGGCAACGGCGCGAATGGTGAACGGAGGGCAAAGCTGCATCGCGGGCAAGCGCTTCATCGTCATCCGCTCGATCCTTGAACCGTTCGAGAAGGCCATGACGGACGCAATGCGGCCCTTCGAAATGGCTGACCCCCGCAAGGAGGGGACGAAACTGGGTCCCATGCAAAGCGTCCAAGCGCGTGACGATATCCACCGCCAGGTGAGCGAAAGCGTGCGCAAGGGCGCTCGGCTTCTGCTCGGCGGCAAGGTTCCGGACCGACCTGGCGCGTGGTATCCGCCGACGGTGCTTACGAACGTACTGCCGGGGCAGCCGGCCCACGACGAGGAGGTGTTCGGACCGGTCGCCGCAATCATTGCTGCGGACGACGAAGCCTCGGCCATCAAAATTGCGAATGATAGCGAATTCGGCCTCGGATCCGGCGTCTTGACGTCAGATCTGGACCGCGGCCGTCGTATCGCTGCGCAAGAACTCGAAGCAGGGATGAGCTTCGTGAACGAGAACGTTCGGTCGGATCCGCGCACTCCGTTCGGAGGGGTGAAGCACTCCGGGTACGGTCGCGAATGTTCCGCTTACGGTATCAAGGAGTTCGTCAACATCAAGACGGTGCATGTGAAGCCTTTCGGGACAGGTGGAACAACGCGAACCGAGTAGCCGATGCTTAGCGCGGCCGTTCCCTGAACCACTTCGTCAGCACATATTTGGTCCCGCGCCGCACCTTCATCCCGTGGTGGATCGTCGCCGGGTTGGGCTCGCCGTCGGCAAAGAGGTTGTTCCAGGCCAGGAGCTTGCCGGCCTCCGGCTGGATGGTCTTGCCAATCGCCTTGAAACGCGTTGCGCCTCCATCATCCGGCTCATTCAAATAAACCATCGCGGTCCATGTGCGCTGTCCGCCGCGGGCCGTGTGGACGTAAAAATCGTAACCTCCTGGCTCGAACGTGTCCGTGTGCGGCTTGAACTCCTGACCGGGCGCGTAGCGCTGCCCCTGGATCGGTTCGCCGTTCTCCGGCGGAAGCCCCAGCAGCTCGGTGATCATGCGATCCACCTTCGCGACGTCGCGATCCGTGGAATCCAGGTCGCAAGTCTCACTCGTCCGATAGTTTTCGATCCCGAGATCGTCAGCGATGGTCGATGGGCGCCGGTTCCGATCGATGCGCTCCATCATCTTTGCGCACGTGGCCGGATCCAGAAAGTTCCGGACGATGAATAGCTCGAGGTCGCGGCTCGGCACTCGCTGGATGCCTGGTCTCGAAGCGAGTTT
>Ga0308174_10001410_pt1 | contig 11189 bp, 7 predicted proteins | sample PhyPR2_FD_203894 | JGI IMG/M metagenome (GOLD analysis project Ga0308174, IMG submission 203894) | Soil microbial communities from UC Gill Tract Community Farm, Albany, California, United States - DLSLS.P.R2 | ecosystem: Environmental > Terrestrial > Soil > Agricultural land | place: USA... | reverse complement strand
ACTTCGCATGACGAGCAGAGCGCCGCCAGTTCCGACGACAGCAATATGTGATCGATGCGCAGGCCCGCGTTCCGGCGAAACGCCATCATTCGGTAATCCCACCACGTGAAGACCTTCTCGGGCTGCTCGAACTTACGGTACGCATCGGTCAGGCCGAGCCCGACGAGCTGCAAGAAATGCGTGCGCTCTTCGGGCGACACGAGGTTCTGACCTTCCCACGCCTTCGGATCGTGTACGTCGCGGTCTTCGGGCGCGATGTTGTAGTCGCCGAGCAGCGCGAGCTTCGGGTACTGCTGCATCTCCTCGCGCAGCCATTCGCGCAGCGCATCCAGCCAACGCATCTTGTACGCGAACTTCTCGGAGCCGGGCGCCTGTCCGTTCGGGAAATAGGCGGACACTATCCGCACGTCGTTGACCGTTGCGGCAATCACGCGCTGTTGCAGATCTTCGAAGCCGGGAATATTGCGCACGACTGTAGCGTCGTGCACCGCGATGCCATCTCGCACGAGAATGCCGACTCCGTTATACGTCTTTTGTCCCGCGAACCAGCTTTTGTAGCCCGCAGCTTCGAGTTCGGCGCGGGGGAATTTCTCGTCGGGCAGCTTGAGTTCCTGAAGGCACAGTACATCGACTTGCGACACTTGCAGCCAGTCGATGACGTGCTGCAGGCGGACCTTCAGGGAGTTGACGTTCCAGGTGGCGATTTTCATTTGGACGGCGGATACATGGTGGCGTGGCGATGGAATCCCGAATGATAACGCCATGATGCGCGGGCCCTGGCGTCGCGGGCGCAATCCACGAATGACGATACGATTCGCGCTGTGTTGCCGACAAATCAGTTCGTCATACAAAATATTAATGCACGGCGCAGTGTCCGCGATCAATCGAAGTCGAACGCAGCTCGTTTACACGATTTTTACGCAACGCCTCCCACTCTTTCCACGTCCTTTACGTCGATCTCCGTACGCTTTCCCTTGTCCGGAACCGCACGAGAGGGAGACCCCGAATGGACCTGCTTTACCCGGCCGGCATAGCGCTTTTCTGCGCGCTATGCGTGGCGCTGACAATCGGTTGCGATCGCTTGCGCCGCCGCCTTCCCGGAGCGCGCCCATGACTGCCTGGATGCTTTGGCTCGCAGGCGCATCGACGCTCCTGTTGTTCGCGTATCTCGTCTATGCGCTTCTGCGCGCGGAGGATCTCGAATGAACGCGAACACCTTTGCGCAGGCTGCGCTTTTCATCCTCGTATTGATCGCGCTCGCTATTCCCCTCGGCCGATACATGACCGCCGTGCTCGATGGCACATCGCGTGTCGTGCGCAAGACGCAGCGCATCGAACGAACGCTCTATCGCATGGCAGGCGTGAATGCCGATGCCGAGATGTCGTGGAAGCATTACGCGCTCGCGGTACTGCTTTTCAATGCGCTGGGCGCGCTCGTCTTGTACGCCATCTTGCGCATGCAGCACGCGTTGCCGGCGAACCCGCAAGGCCTGGCCGCCATGTCGCCGGACGCCGCGTTCAACACCGCGGTGAGCTTCGTGACCAACACCAACTGGCAGGACTACGGCGGCGAAACCACGCTCGGCTATCTCGCGCAGATGCTCGGCCTCACCGTGCAGAACTTCTTGTCGGCGGCGACGGGCATCGCCGTGGTCGTCGCGCTGATCCGCGGCTTCATGCGGCACAGCGCGCAGACCATCGGCAATTTCTGGGTCGATCTCACGCGCACGACGCTTTATGTGCTCGCGCCGCTCGCCCTCCTGTTCGCGCTCGTGTTCGTGAGTCAGGGCGTGATTCAGAACTTCAGGCCGTATCAGGATGTATCGACGGTTGAAGTCACCGCCTATCAGACTCAAACGCCATCGCGGACGCTCGAGGTCGACACGCAAACCTTGCCGATGGGCCCCGTCGCGTCGCAAGAAGCCATCAAGATGCTCGGGACCAACGGCGGCGGCTTCTTCAACGCGAACTCGGCGCATCCGTTCGAGAACCCGACGCCCTTTACCAACTTCATGCAGATGATCGCGATGCTGCTCATTCCCGCGGCGCTTTGCATCGTGTTCGGCCGCATGCTCGGCGACAGGCGGCAAGGCTATGCCGTGCTGGCGGCAATGACCATCGCGTTCGCGGCCGCGTGCATCGGCGAAATATCGGCGGAACAGGCGGGCAATCCGCTCTTCGCGTCGCTTCATGTCGACAGCCACGCGTCCGCGCTTCAGGCCGGCGGCAACATGGAGGGCAAGGAAGCACGCTTCGGCATTGCGCAGTCGGGCATCTTCACCGTTGCGACGACGGCCGCGTCGTGCGGCGCGGTGGACGCCATGCACGATTCCCTCACGCCGCTCGGCGGCCTGATCCCGATGCTGCTCATCCAGCTTGGCGAAGTCATCTTCGGCGGCGTCGGCTCGGGTTTGTACGGCATGCTCGTCTTCGCGATGCTCGCGATGTTCGTCGCCGGGCTGATGATCGGCCGCACGCCCGAATACGCCGGCAAGAAGATCGAATCGTTCGAAATGAAGATGGTGTCCATCACCATCCTGCTCACGCCGCTCCTCGTGCTCGCGGGAACGTCCATCGCGGTGCTGACGGCGTCGGGCACGGCGGGCATCGCCAATCCCGGCGCGCACGGTTTCTCGGAGGTGCTGTATGCGTTCAGCTCCGCCGCGAACAACAACGGCAGCGCGTTCGCGGGCCTCTCCGTGAACACGCCGTTCTATAACGTCCTGCTCGGCATAGCGATGTGGTTCGGGCGCTTCGGCTCCATCGTGCCGGTGCTCGCTATCGCGGGCTCGCTCGCGGCCAAGAAGCGCCTTGCCGTCACCGCGGGCACCTTGCCCACGCACGGACCGCTTTTCGTGGTGCTTCTGCTCGGCACGCTGCTGCTCGTCGGCGCGCTCACCTATGTACCCGCGCTCGCGCTCGGACCGGTCGTCGAGCATCTGACGATGGTCGCAGGTCACTGATTTCGAGGACAGCATGACTCAACTGAATCAAACGCCGTTGCATCGCGCGGAGAATCTCGGGGCCGCGCGCACGGCGGTGCGTTCCATGTTCGACCCCGCGATCGTCAAGCCCGCCATCGTCGATTCGTTTCGCAAGCTCGCGCCGCGCACGCAGTTGCGCAATCCCGTGATGCTCTGCGTGTATGTCGGCAGCATGTTGACGACGGTGCTATGGATCGCCGCGCTCGCCGGCCAGGCGGACGCGCGCCCGGGCTTCATTCTCGCCATCGCTCTGTGGCTGTGGTTCACGGTGCTCTTCGCAAACTTCGCCGAAGCGCTCGCGGAAGGGCGCTCGAAAGCGCAGGCGGCGTCGTTGCGCAGCGCGAAGCACAACGTAATGGCGAAGAAGCTGAACGAGCCGCATCCGAAGTCGCCTATCCGCATTGTCGCGTCGAGCGATCTGCGCAAGGGCGACGTCGTGCTCATCGAAGCAGGCGACGACGTTCCCGCCGATGGCGAAGTGATCGAAGGCGTGGCCTCCGTCGATGAATCCGCGATCACCGGCGAATCCGCGCCGGTGATCCGCGAGTCGGGCGGCGATTTCTCCTCGGTAACGGGCGGCACGCGCGTGCTGTCGGACTGGATCGTCGTGCGCGTCACGGCCGATCCGGGCGAGGCGTTTCTCGACCGCATGATCGCGATGGTCGAGGGCGCGAAGCGGCAGAAGACGCCCAACGAGATCGCGCTGACCATTCTGCTCGTCGCGCTCACGCTCGTGCTGCTTTTCGCGACCGCGACCTTGCTGCCGTTCTCGATCTTCTCCGTCGAAGCCACGAAAGCGGGACACGTCGTGACGATCACCGCGCTCGTCGCGTTGCTCGTGTGCCTGATCCCGACGACGATAGGCGGCCTGCTTTCCGCCATCGGCGTCGCGGGCATGAGCCGGATGATGCAGGCGAACGTGATCGCGACCTCGGGCCGCGCGGTCGAAGCCGCGGGCGACGTCGATGTGCTCCTGCTCGACAAGACCGGCACGATCACGCTCGGCAACCGGCAGGCGTCGTCGTTCGCGCCCGCGCCGGGCATCGACGAACGCGAACTCGCCGATGCCGCGCAACTCGCGTCGCTTGCCGACGAGACGCCGGAAGGGCGCAGCATCGTCGTGCTGGCGAAGCAGCGCTTCGATATCCGCGAGCGCGATCTCGCCGCGCTCGATGCCACCTTCCTCGCCTTCAGCGCGCAAACGCGCATGAGCGGCGTCGACCTGTTTTCCAGGGGAGCGTCCTCCGGCACGCCGAATCGCGAGATTCGCAAGGGCGCGGCGCAGGCGGTGAAGCAGTACGTCGAAGCGCACGGCGGGCGCTTTCCGCACGGCGTCGAGACGATCGTCGACGACATCGCGCGGCGCGGCAGCACGCCGCTCGTCGTCGCCGAGCGCGTGAATGCGTCGGCTCGTGCGCTCGGTGTGATCGAACTGAAGGACATCGTGAAGGGCGGCATTCGCGAGCGCTTTGCGGAATTGCGCAAGATGGGCATCCGCACGGTGATGGTCACGGGCGACAACCGGCTCACGGCGGCGGCGATTGCAGCGGAGGCGGGCGTCGACGACTTCCTCGCCGAAGCCACGCCCGAAGCGAAGCTCACGACCATTCGCGCGCACCAGGCCGAAGGACGCCTCGTGGCGATGACCGGCGACGGCACCAACGACGCCCCCGCGCTCGCGCAGGCGGACGTGGCGGTGGCGATGAACACGGGCACGCAGGCCGCGAAGGAAGCGGGAAACATGGTCGATCTGGATTCGAACCCGACAAAGCTCATCGAAATCGTCGAGATCGGCAAGCAGATGCTGATGACGCGCGGCTCGCTCACGACCTTCTCCATCGCCAACGACGTCGCCAAGTACTTCGCGATCATTCCCGCCGCGTTCGCCACGACGTATCCGCAATTGCGCGTGCTCGATGTCATGCATCTCGCGTCACCGTCGTCGGCCATCCTGTCGGCGGTCATCTTCAACGCGCTCATCATCGTGTTCCTGATTCCGCTTGCGTTGAAGGGCGTGAAGTACCGCGCGCTCGGCGCGGCGTCGCTGCTGAGGCGCAATCTGCTGGTCTACGGGTTGGGCGGAATCGTGCTGCCGTTTCCCGTCATCAAGCTGATCGACATGGCGATTACCGCGCTCGGCTGGAACTGAACCTGAACGCGTCAACAATCGAGGCAAAGACATCATGAAGCACATCTTGCGACCGGCCATCGTGCTGTTCATCGCGCTTACCGTCGTGACCGGCCTCATCTATCCGGCGATCGTGACAGCCATCGCTCAGACGGCGTTCACGCATCAGGCGAACGGCAGCCTGATTCAGCGCGATGGCCGCGCCGTGGGCTCGGAACTCATCGGGCAGCAATTCGATGCACCGCGCTATTTCTGGGGGCGCTTGTCCGCGACCGAGCCGAATCCCTATAACGCAGGCAGTTCGGGCGGTTCGAATCTCGGTCCGACCAATCCCGCGCTCGCCGATGCCGTCAAGGGGCGCATCGCCGCGCTGCATGCAGCCGACCCCGCAAACGCCGCCGCCGTGCCCGTCGATCTGGTGACGGCATCGGCGAGCGGGCTCGATCCCGATATCAGCCCCGCAGCGGCCGCGTATCAGACGGGGCGCGTCGCGCGGGCGCGCGGCCTGACCGTTGCGCAGGTCGACGCGCTCGTCGCGCAGGCGACGTCCGCACGGCAGTTCGGCGTGCTCGGGGAGCCCACGGTGAATGTGCTTAAATTGAACCTCGCGCTGGACCGGGCGAACGCTCGTTGAGCGCGTCCATCGAGTCCACCATTCAGCGCGCTCATCAAGAAAACCGGCACAGGGGCCCATGCGTCCGACACCCGACGAACTGCTGGAAAGGCTTCAGCGCGACGAAGCCAGGCGCCGGCGCGGGCGGCTGAAGATTTTCTTCGGCGCGTCGGCGGGCGTCGGCAAGACGTTCGGCATGCTGCAAGCCGCTCACCGCCGCCGCGACGAAGGTATCGACGTGGTGATCGGCGTTGTCGAAACGCATGGCCGCAAGGAAACGCTCGCGCTGTGCGAGGGCTTCGAGACGCTGGCGTGCGCGCGCATCGACCATCGCGGTCGTGTGCTCGACGAATTCGATCTCGACGCGGCGCTCGCGCGCAAGCCGCAACTCGTCATCGTCGATGAACTCGCGCATTCGAACGTGCCGGGCTCGCGGCACATGAAACGCTGGCAGGACGTGCACGAATTGCTCGACGCGGGCATCGACGTGTACACGACCGTCAACGTGCAGCATCTGGAGAGCCTGAACGATATCGTCGGGCGCATCACCGGCATTCGCGTGTGGGAGACGGTGCCGGACCGCATCTTCGATCTCGCCGATGAAGTCACGCTCGTCGATCTGCCGCCCGAAGAACTGCTCGACCGCCTGCGCGATGGCAAGGTGTATCTGCCGCAGCAGGCCGAGCACGCGGTGCGCAATTTCTTTCGCAAGGGCAATCTGATCGCGCTGCGCGAACTCGCGTTGCGCCGCACGGCCGATCGCGTCGATGCACAGATGCGTGAGTATCGCGCCGATCAGTCGATAGACCGCATCTGGCGGGCGCGCGAGCGGTTGATCGCGTGTGTCGGGCCGGGGCCGGAAAGCGCGGCGCTGGTGCGCGCGGCGGCGGGTCTCGCGGCGGCGCTGAAGGCGGACTGGCTCGCCGTCTACGTCGAAACGCCGAAGCTCCAACGCCTCTCCGACGACATCCGCCAGCGCACGCTCGATGCGCTCAAGCTCGCCTCGGACCTGGGCGCGGAAACCGTCACGCTCGATGGCGCGGATGCCGCCGCGACGCTCATCGACTACGCGCGCATGCGCAACGTGTCGAAGCTCGTGGCGGGGGCATCGGTGGCGCGTGGCTGGCGGCGCGTGCTGCAAACGCCGGTCGCCGGGCGCATCATCGCGCGCGCGGTGGATATCGACGTGACGCTGGTCGCCGCCGGTCCGCGCGACGGATCGTCCGCGACATCCGCGAACGCGTTCGGCGCGTGGCGCGAAGGCGCACATTCGCCGCCGCGCGCCTACGTCTACGCGCTGGCCATCGGCGCGGCGATCACGCTGGCCGCGCATGTGCTGGCCGTGCGCCACATCGCGCTGACGAACCTCGTGATGCTGTATCTGCTCGGCGTGGTCTTCGCAGCCGTGCGCCTGGGGCGCGGGCCGGGCGCGATGCTCTCGTTCGTGTCCGTGGCCGCGTTCGATTTCTTCTTCGTGCCGCCCGCGCTCTCGTTCTCGGTGACCGACACGCAGTACGTGCTGACCTTCTTCGTGATGCTGCTGACCTCGCTCACCATCAGCCATCTCACGTCGAGCTTGCGGCGCGAGGCGCGCATTGCGTCGCAGCGCGAGCGGCGCACGAGCGCCATGTACGCGATGACGAAGGAACTCGCCGCCGCGCTGCTGACCGGACAGATCATCGAGATCGGCACGCGACATGTGGCGGAGGTGTTCCAGGCGAAAGTGGCAATGCTGCTGCCCGATGCCGCCGAACGCGTGCGCCAGAAAGTGGACGAGCCGAATCCCGATGCGACGCTGGACGCCGCGCGCATCGACCTTGGTATCGCGCAGTGGGTCTACGACCAGCAGAAGCCGGCGGGGCGCGGCACGGACACCTTGCCCGCCACCGATGCGCTGTATCTGCCGCTGCGCGCGCCGATGCGCACGCGCGGCGTGCTCGCGCTCGTGGCCGAGCGCGAGGCCGAACTCGCGGTGCCCGAGCAGCGGCGCATGATCGAAACGTTCGCGGCGCAGATCGCGCTCGCACTCGAGCGCGTGCATTACGTCGAGATCGCGCAGGACGCGCTCGTCAACATGGAATCCGAGCGGCTGCGCAATTCGCTGCTGTCCGCGATATCGCACGACTTGCGCACGCCGTTGACATCCATTGTCGGCTTCGCCTCGGTGCTGGACGCGGATGGGTCGCATCCGTCGTCGCGCGAACTCGTGCATGCCATTCACGAGGAAGCGCTGCGCATGAGCGGGCTCGTGACGAATCTGCTCGACATGGCGCGGTTGCAGGCGGGCGCGGTTCGGCTGAACCGGCAATGGGCGGTGCTCGAAGAAACCGTCGGCGCCGCGCTCGCGACGCTCAAACGCACGCTCGCGGGCCGGCCGGTGCGCGTGCGCGTGCCGCCGCACTTGCCGCTCCTGCGGCTCGACGCCGTGCTGATGGAGCGCCTCTTCGCGAACCTGCTGGAGAACGCCGCGAAGTACACGCCGGCGAATACGCCTATCCGCATCGGCGCCGGGGAAGAGCAGGCGGATGAAGCGCGCTTCGTGCGCGTCGTCATCGACGATGAAGGCCCCGGCGTGCCGGCCGCCATGCAAAGCCGTCTCTTCGAGAAGTTCACGCGCGGCGAGAAAGAGTCGGCGCAACCGGGCGTCGGGCTAGGGCTCGCGATCTGCCGCGCGATCGTCGAGGCGCATGGCGGGCGGATCGGCGTCGAGAATCGGAGCGAGGGCGGGGCGCGCTTCTGGTTCACGCTGCCGGTGGACGAATCGCCCGCCGATATGCCGCCCGACGACGCCGCCGAAGGCAATGCCGAGTCGCCCTTGAAGCGCGATGCCTGACGCATGCGCCGCGCTCGTCGTGCGATGATGACACGCATGAACGCGCCCCAGCCGACACTCGAAGGACAACGCGTGCAGCTTCGCCCGCTGCAGCGCGACGACGCGCCCGCGCTGGCAGAAGCCGCCGCCGATGGCGAACTGTGGAATCTGAGCGTGACCGTCGTGCCGGACGCGCAAGGCATCGGGCGTTATATCGATACGGCGCTCGCCGGCCGCGATGCCGGCACGGTGATGCCCTTCGTCATCGTGCGTCGTGATACGGGCCGCGCGGCGGGCAGCACGCGCTTCTGGAAGATCGACTACGCGAACCGCAAGCTGGAGATCGGGCATACGTGGCTCGCGGCGTCGGCGCAGCGCACGGGCATCAACACCGAGGCGAAGTATCTGCTGCTGACGCACGCATTCGAAGCCATGCAGTGCGTGCGCGTGCAGTTCACCACCGACGAACTGAACGGGAAATCGCGCGCGGCGATCCAGCGCATCGGCGCGAAACAGGAAGGCATTGTGCGGCACGAGCGCATCATGCCGGACGGACGCAAGCGCAACTCGGTGCGCTTTTCGATCATCGACGACGAATGGCCTCGCGTGAAAGCGATGCTCGAAGAAAAGCTGCGCCCGTAGCCACGCGCCATCTCGCGCTTTTATGTCCCGCTACAATCGACCGAACAGCCTACGCCAGAGGGTTCGCACATGGATCTCATCATTCGCCGCGCATCGCTCGTTCGCTCGACGGCGCTCGTCGATATCGGCATGGAAGCGGGCCGCATCGCCGCCATCGAGCCGCACCTGAACGCGAGCGCGCGCGAGGAAATCGACGCGAACGGCTCGCTCGTCACCGCGCCTTTCGTCGATGCGCATTTCCACATGGACGCGACGCTCTCCTACGGGCTGCCGCGCCTCAACGCGTCCGGCACGCTGCTGGAAGGCATCGCGCTGTGGGGCGAACTGAAGCCGGAGTTGACGCAGGAAGCGATCGTGGAGCGCGCGCTGCAGTATTGCGACTGGGCGGTCGCGCGCGGGCTGCTTGCAATCCGCTCGCACGTCGATGTCTGCGATCCGCGCCTTCTCGCCGCCGAAGCGCTCGTCGAAGTGAAGCGGCGCGTGAAGCCGTATCTGGATCTGCAACTCGTCGCGTTTCCGCAGGACGGCCTGCTGCGCAGCGCGGGCGCCTTCGACAATCTGAAGCGCGCAATCGCGCTGGGCGTCGATGTGGTCGGCGGCATTCCGCACTTCGAGCGCACGATGGCGGACGGTGCGGCGTCCGTCAGGCTGCTGTGCGAATTCGCGGCGGAGCAGGGCCTGCGCGTGGACATGCACTGCGACGAATCGGACGATCCGATGTCGCGTCACATCGAAACGCTTGCTGCGGAAACGCATCGGCTGGGACTGCACGGGCGCGTGACCGGCTCGCATCTCACGTCGATGCATTCGATGGACAACTACTACGTCAGCAAGCTCATTCCGCTGATGCGCGAGTCCGGAGTCGCGGCCATCTCCAATCCGCTCATCAACATTACGCTGCAAGGGCGCTCGGACACGTATCCGAAGCGGCGCGGCATGACGCGCGTGCCCGAACTCATGGCGGCGGGCATCGACGTCGCGTTCGGCCACGACTGCGTGATGGACCCGTGGTACAGCCTGGGCTCCGGCGACATGCTCGAAGTCGCGCACATGGGGCTGCACGTCGCGCAGATGACCGGCGTGGACGCGATGCGCGCCTGCTTCGACGCGGTCACGGCGACGCCCGCGCGCATTCTCGGCCTGGAAGGCTACGGCGTGGAAGTGGGATGCAATGCGGATTGCGTCGTGCTCGACGCGCGCGATCCGATCGAAGCGATCCGCCTGCGCGCGGCGCGCACGGCGGTGATCAGACGCGGGAAGGTGGTGAGCCGCAGCCCGGCCGTGCGCGCGACACTCGCGCTCGAAGGCCGGCCTGCGGAAGTGGACTTCAGAATCAGGCGATGAAGCGCCAGCCCGTGCGGGCGGGGCTTCATCGCGCGGGCTTCAGTGCAGCGTCTGCCCGGCCATGCCGTTATGACGCAGCAGCGCGTCGATGTTCGGCTCGCGTCCGCGGAACGCCTTGAACGAATCCATCGCGGGGCGGCTGCCGCCCACTTCGAGAATCTCGCGGCGATAGCGAATGCCCGTTTGCGCGTCGAGCACCGAGCCGTTCGCGGCCTTCGCGGCTTCCTCGAAGGCGGCGTAGGCATCGGCGGAAAGCACTTCGGCCCACTTGTAGCTGTAGTAGCCCGCCGCGTACCCGCCCGCGAAGATATGGCTGAACGTGTTCGGCCAGCGCGAGAACGCCGCTTGCGGAATCACGTGGAACTTCTCGTTGATCTCGCGTGCGAGGTCGTGCACGTTCTGCGCGCCGTTTGCCGGATCGTAGGAGGTGTGCAGGATCATGTCGAACATGGAGAGAACGATCTGGCGCAGCGTGCCCAGGCCGCTCTGAAAGTTCTTCGCGGCGAGCATCTTGTCGAAGAGTTCGCGCGGCAGCGGTTGGCCCGTTTCGACGTGCGCGGACATGTCGGTCAACACGTCCCACTCCCAGCAGAAGTTTTCCATGAACTGCGACGGCAGTTCGACCGCATCCCATTCGACGCCGTTGATACCCGACACGCCCAGTTC
>Ga0308174_10001408_pt1 | contig 11192 bp, 6 predicted proteins | sample PhyPR2_FD_203894 | JGI IMG/M metagenome (GOLD analysis project Ga0308174, IMG submission 203894) | Soil microbial communities from UC Gill Tract Community Farm, Albany, California, United States - DLSLS.P.R2 | ecosystem: Environmental > Terrestrial > Soil > Agricultural land | place: USA... | reverse complement strand
AGGCAGCGGGAACTACGGAGTGAATCGGGCCGACGTCTGCGCGGTGCTTCCGGGTAAAGCGGGTTGTCCCAATGTCGGTTGGGATCTGGCGTTCGATACCACGAGCCTGGCCAACGGCGCGCATACACTCTCGGTAACCGCGTTGTCCAGCGGCGGACAATATTCCACCGCGAGCGCGGCCTTTACGGTCTCAAATTCGAGCCCGGTAACCATCGGTATCGACCGGCCCGTTTCCACCAGCGGGGCATTCAGCGGTACAGCACCATTCGGAGGCTGGGCGCTCAACCAGACGAGCGGAATCGCGATTGCGGCCGTTAAGATCCTGATAGACGGTGTTTTCAACGGGATGGCATTGTCTGGCGGGAACCGGCCCGACGTGTGCGACGTGTTTCCAGGCAAATCAGGCTGCCCCGACGTGGGCTGGAATTATCTGCTCGACACAACGGTGCTTGCAAACGGAACGCATCAATTGGAAGTGACAGCCGTTTCGACTAACGGCCAGCAGGCCACGGCGAGCGCATCGTTCACGGTGATGCAGTAAGGAACTTCGTACGGTTTTGCTCTCTCCGGATGCTATCGTAACTAGAAAGCGGGCAACACGGAAGCGGGTAATTGCAAGTAAGTACAAAGATTGCGCTTGCGCGAAATCTGCGCGCGCCCAAAGGAATTGGGATTGCATTAGCCGCCTTGCTGATCCTGCTGGGGCTCTTCGTTTCTTTTTCCCGGCATCATTCCCAAACGGATTTTCAGCGGATCGCGATTGAACCGGCTCAAAACGACGGTTTCTGCGCGAATGGGGTGTTCCCAAGCACTGCCGCTCCCGGTGGCCAATCCGCGAGTATCCCGAGGTGGGGCTCCTATTGCAGCAGCGGCGACCAGAATACGGGCACGATTTCCACTTCGCCTTTCCGAGCCTCTCGCGGCCTACAGCTTTATCTAGCCGGATATCCGTCTAACGCGGGCGTGAGCTTGCAAATCGAGAGAATTTCGGACGGGGCGAAATTTGAGATCCGTCCGGCTCGCGATCCAAACACAAACTGGCTCCTGTACGAGTTTGCCTTGCCACCCTCCTGGCAAGGTTCGTCTGTCCGGCTTGTCGCGCAGGACCAGAGCACGGAATCGAGTGGATGGCTTGCCTTCAGCGAACCGGTCCAGACGAATGATGCCGGGTTCAGGAGCGCCGCAATCGTGCTGCTGATGACGCTTTTTTATTTCGTGCTGATCCTGCTTCCCGCTTTTGCGGTGTGCGGGTGGGCTGTACACAAAGGAATCCGGACCACCCTGACCGCCGGGCTACTGCTGCTTGCCGCCATCGGGGCTTCGGGTTATCTAAGCTTCTGGTTCTACTTCTTAAACCGCCGGCTGGGGCATGCGTTTGCAATCGTGCTGCCCTTTGCGGCGCTCTTTTTTCTAATCTGGATTGCACCAAAGCTGAATTTTGACGCCCGCAAGTTAATCAAATCTCTGTTTCCATCCATCGCGCTTTGCGGGGCCGCCACGCTGCTCGTCCTGTCAACTGGTTTCCTATATGGCGGCATGAAAGATCCGTTTGACACGGCAGCGGTACGCTTCTCGCACGAACTCCCCAACGACAATACACTTCCGTTTCTGCTCGCTGAAGAACTTCGCGACGGCCACATCGTGACTCCCATCTCCGGCACCTGGCTGTCGAGCGATCGCCCACCGCTCCAGACCGGCATTGTGCTCTCGCAATATCCGTTTGCGGCGCATCCCAGGCAGCTTACCTACACCGTCATCTCGGTGTTCGCCCAAAGCCTTTGGATATTCGGCTTGTGGCTCCTCCTCACTGCATGTTCCATTCGCCAGAAACTGATCGCACTCGTGCTCGCGACATGCCTGTTTTCAGGCTTCATATTTGTGAACAGTTTCTTTGTCTGGCCGAAGCTGCTGGCAGCGGCCTTTACGCTCGGAGTTTTCGCGGTTCTGTTCGGCGATCGCGCAGCCCTGGGGCGAAGCGAGCAGATCGTGCGCTTTATTGCCGGAGGCGCACTGCTTGCCTTTGCAATGCTTTCGCATGGCGGAACAATCTTTGCCGTTATCGGTGCAGCCGCGACAATCATCGTGCTTCGGAGGCGTTTGCCTCTAAAGGGCATCACGCTGTTGATCGCCCTCTCCGGCGTCATCTATTTTCCGTGGGCGCTGTATCAGAAGTTTGTCGATCCGCCCGGCGACCGCCTGGTCAAGATGCATTTAGCCGGTGTCCTGGGGATTGATCCGCGGCCAATTCCACAAGTGATTCTCTCCGCTTATGAGAACCTGACGCTGCGCCAGTGGCTTCAAAATAAACGGTCCAATCTGGATCGGATTGTGGGGCACGGTTCGGAGTACTGGGAGACCATCGGCGCGATTAGCAAGGATCTCTTGGCCGGCAGTCACGATGCCGACCTACTCAAAACTGCAGGCAACGCCAGAGCCATGATGTTCTTTTTTTTTGTGCCGTGCCTGGGATTCGTGATCGCCGGGTCTTTTGCGCTGCTCGCCGGAGTGAAGAAACAATTTCGCAGCAAGGAATGGAAGACTGCGGCGGTTTTCTTCCCGCTGATCCTGTTCTCGCTCGCTATTTGGTGCCTGCTGATGTTCATCCCCGGCATGACTGTGAATCACGCGGGCGCTTACGCTGTTAACCTGCTCGCCTTCGCCGCCGGGCTGCTCGCCTTGTGGGCGCTTTCACCTCGCCTGGCCATTGTTATCGGTGTGCTGCAAATTGGCCTCAATGCATTGCTGTATGTGGCGCTAATGCGAGGTTTCGCACCGGGTGGGCAGCTGCCAGAGGGCTATTTACGATCCGGGATGCTGCTGCTCTCTATTCTGGCGCTCGGAATCGTGCTGTATTTCGTGTTTATGATTTCAAACCGCGAGCCTCCAATCCGTTCTTGAACCCATGCAGGAAGTTCTACCGCAACGCCAAACTCCGGTCAGGACGCGAAGCCGCACCTGGACACTGCTCACGGCGATCTGGGGATTCGCGATCGTCGCGATTCTTCCGGTACTGTTTCACTGGACGGCGCGTCCGCCCCGCATATCCAGAACAAGCCTCGCCGGTCAACTCGGTTGGGTGGCCGCGGCGATCATCTGTTACTGCTTCTACCGGGCCGAGTCACGCCGCCTGCCGCGCTTGCAAGCTATCGGCCTGGTGCTTGTGATTTTTCTGCTGACCAGCTTTGCTAACAACCTGCACAGCTTCTACGTAGATAAGACCTCCAATTACTTCGTAACCATTCCGAACGAGCGGTGGCAGGAGAATCTGCAGAATGACGTGGTCCGCCTATCTCCCAGCGTCGCGCCGCACTCCTATCGGTTTCTGCCCAACGGCATCGTGGCCTGGATGCAGCTTGCGAACGTTCGCTTTTCCGTTGCGCGAGATGTGTACCGCCTGTTATTCGGCCTGCTGCTCTTTTACGCGATTTACCGTTTTGCACGCCTGTACACGAGCCACGCTGGAGCGGTCCTTGCGATGCTGCTGGTCGCGGTGGTGTATCCAATCAGCTTCGAATGGTACGCAGGACAGCTAACCGATCCGCTTTCTCACCTGTCGTTCGTGCTTGCTTTCATTTTCCTGGAAACGGCGAATTTCCCGCTGCTGCTGACGACGCTGCTGATTGGCTCCGTCGCGAAGGAGTCCGTACTCGCCTTAGTGGGTTTTTACATCCTCTTCTGCCGGAGAGAGCGGCGCTATCTTCTCAAAGCCTGTGTACTCGCGATTACCAGCGCGGCCGTGTATTTCGGGATACGCCTGTATGTCTTCAAAGGCGTCATTCACTACAACCAGGTGAGCGGCGTCGGCCCGAGTCAATTCTGGGCCAACTGGTACGACCCACGCTGGCCCGCGCTGTTTCTGATTACGGCGTGCGCCTATCTTCCGTTCCTGGTGCTTGGCTGGAAGCAGACGCCTCTGCTGCTCAAGCGAATGGTGTTCTTTTTGGTTCCCGTGCTGTTCTTTTCTAGCATGCTCTTTAGCTGGATGACAGAGACGCGCAATTTCATGCCGGTTGTGTTCGTCCTGGCCGTTGTTGCGGCCCGCTACTTTGCACGAAGCACCGCGCCGGAGGAAGATAGCTATATGCCCGCCCAGCGGATGAACGCCGCGGCCAAAATTCCTCCGCAAACCGGGCCGAAAATCGGCACCCAGGCATAGCCCCAATCGGATGTTCCTTTACCGGCGACGGGTAGAAGGCTGTGCATGATGCGGGGACCAAAATCGCGCGCGGGATTGATCGCATATCCGGTGGTCGCGCCCAGCGAAAGACCGATACTCCACACCAGCGCTCCGATCAGCCAGGGTCCCAGTCCCGGCGCCAGGCCGCCCGGAGCAATGCGTTTTGAAAGGAGCGCCGCGGCTACTACTACCAGCACGAACGTTCCGATTACTTCGCTCAGAAAGTTCCAGCCCAGCCGCCTTATGGCGGGAACGGTTGAGAAGCACATCAGCTTCTTATCCGTGCTCTCTGTCGGACCCCAATGCGGCATATAGAAAAGCCACACCAATAGCGCGCCCACCATCGCACCCAATATCTGAGCGGGGATGTAGGTCCACAGCCGCTCCGCATGTCCGCTTGTAATTACTGACGCGACGGTGAACGCCGGGTTCAGATGCGCATCGGAGTCGCCCATCGAAATACTGACGGCGACGGCTGCGAACACGGCCAGTCCCCAGCCGGTCGTGATCACGATCCAGCCTCCGCCTTCGGCTTTTGAGCGCGACAGCAAAACGCCCCCCACTACGCCGTTCCCTAAAAGAATGAGGATCATTGTCCCCACGAATTCCCCTAATACGGCTGCTTCCATAAAAGCGCAGTGCCCCGCCTTTCAATCCTTCCAGATATATTGCTCTGCTACTTCTCTAAAACCCGCAATCTGCCCGTGCTCCCAATTCGCATCGCGTTCCAACTCTTGCCGCATGAGCGCCGCAACCACCGGAGCGGATTCCATGCTTGCCCGTGCATCCAGGAACAACGCGCGCGTTCGCCGCGCCAACACGTCTTCCACGGTCCGCCCCATCTCGTAACGCGCGGCCCATATCACCTCAGCCCTGCGAAATGGCAGCTTCGGATGAATAAGTTCGCGCAGTTCCGGAGCGTCATTTGCAAGCTTCCGAAGCTCCGGCAGATCTGCCCCGTAAACCCGCTCCCATTCGTTGTTCGCTTCCGGTTGCAGACTCCATCCGTGCAGCCGTAATTCAGCCGTTCGCGACGGGGCTGCCGGCAATCCACGCAACAAAGCTGCGCGATTCACCACATCCTCCGCCATCTTCCGGTAGGTTGTCCACTTGCCGCCCGTGATGGTCACCAGTTTCGAATCCGAAATCAAAATCGTGTGATCGCGCGAAATAGCCGCCGTGTTCTTTGTGTCTTCGCGGCGAACCAGCGGACGCTGTCCCGACCAGATACTCCGCACTTCATCACCCCTCGGAAGCCGCCCTAAGAATCGCGCAATATGTCCCATGAGGAAGCTGCGTTCTTGCGGCATTGCGCGTGGCTCATACCTCGCGTCGGGAACGGGATCGTCGGTGGTTCCCACAACCACCGCGTCGTGCCAGGGAATGGCAAACAACACGCGTTTATCGGATGTCCGTGGAATCATCATGGCGGAATCGCCAGGAAGAAACTCGCGCGGCAGCACCAGGTGCGATCCCTGGCTTACCGTGATAACCGGTTTCGCATGCGGCTCATCCATGCTGCGCAGCGAATCCGAGAAGATGCCGGTCGCGTTGATCACCACTTTTGCCCGGCACTCGAATCCGGCCTCTGTTTCGTGATCCTTCACCGCCACGCCGCTGACTGCGCCGTTTCGTTTGAGTAGGCCGGTCACACGCGCGTAATTCAGAGCCACGCCGCCCAAATCAACGAACGTTCGCAGCAACGCGATCGCATAACGAGCATCATCGAACTGCCCGTCGTAGTAGAGAATCCCGCCCTTGAGTCCGCTGCGTCGAACCGTGGGGAGTGCGCTTAGCGTTGATTTCGCAGACAGAATGCGCGCCCGCCCGATCCCTTCGCGTCCCGCCAACAGATCGTACAGCGTCAAACCAACGCCGTAGAAAGGCAGTTCCCAAAGCGCATAAGCGGGAATGACAAATGCCCGCCGGTGTGCCAGGTGAGGCGCATTTCTGAGCATGCGGCCGCGTTCGCGAAGCGCTTCCAGCACCAGCTTTAGGTTTCCCTGCTGCAGGTAGCGCACGCCGCCATGTACCAGCTTCGTGCTGCGGCTCGAAGTTGCTTTCGCGAAATCCTGCGCTTCCAGCAGCAGTGTGCGATAGCCGCGTGACGCGGCTTCGACCGCGGTGCCCAGTCCGGTCGCGCCGCCGCCTACGACGATAAAATCCCACTCGCGATCTTCGCCAATCTCCCGGAGAAAATCTTCCCGAACGAGTCCGGTCAAGCAGTTTCCCAGTTCCGTGCCCGTTCGAGTGCGCGTGTCCAGCCGGCCTGCTTGAGTCGCCGATCGCCGGCATCCATCTCCGGAATAAATCGGCGGTCCACAGCCCACTGCTTCGCGATCGTTTTTTCGTCTGGCCAGTATCCGACCGCCAGACCTGCCAGGTAGGTGGCCCCCAGCACGGTGGTTTCCGGGTTCGCAGGCCGCGTAACCGGGCACCCTAAGAGATCGGCCTGAATCTGCATCAGCAGATTATTCCGCGATGCGCCGCCATCCACTCGCAATTCCTTCAGCGGCACGCCGGAGTCGCTTTCCATCGCGGAAATGATGTCCGCGATTTGAAACGCAATGCCTTCTAGCGCCGCTCGTGCGATATGCGCCCGGTTGGCTCCACGCGTCAACCCAAGAATTGCACCGCGCGCATACTGGTCCCAATGCGGCGCACCCAGCCCTGAGAACGCTGGGACCACGTACACGCCCGCTGTATCCGGCACGCTGGCTGCCAATTTTTCAATCTCCTCCGCGCTGCGAATAATCTGCAGCTCATCGCGGAGCCATTGCACCACCGCACCTGCAATGAATACGCTGCCCTCCAGCGCGTAGGTGATTTTTCCGCCGATTCGCCAGGCAACCGTAGTGAGCAGTTTGTTCCGCGAGGGCACCGCCTTCTCGCCAGTATTCAACAGCATGAAACTGCCTGTGCCGTAGGTGCACTTCACCATTCCCGGCTGCATGCACATCTGCCCAAATAACGCCGCTTGCTGGTCACCCGCAATTCCCGCGATAGGCACGCCCTGCAGTACTCCCGCACTGGTCGCGCACACTTCGCTCGAGCCCACCACCTCCGGCAGCAGCGATCGCGGAATGTCCAGCAGCGCGAGCAGTTCCTCATCCCATTTCTGGGTGTGCAGGTTAAACAGCATCGTGCGCGACGCGTTCGTCACGTCGGTAACGTGCCGCGCGCTGCCGCTTAATTTCCAGATCAGCCAGCTATCCACCGTTCCAAAAGCCAGTTCGCCCTTCTTCGCACGCGCTCTCAAATTCGGAACGTTGTCGAGCAGCCAGCGGATCTTGCTCGCTGAGAAGTAGGCATCAATCACCAGCCCGGTCTTCTCCTGGATCAGCGGCTCATGCCCCTGCTCGCGAAGCTGATCGCAAAATCCGGAAGTGCGGCGGTCCTGCCAGACAATCGCGTTGTACACCGGCTCGCCGGTCTTGCGGTCCCAAATGAGCGTGGTCTCGCGCTGGTTCGTAATGCCGATGGCCGCAACAGAATCCGCATTTACGTTCGCTTGCGCCAGCGCCTCCATTGCGACGCCGAACTGCGACGACCAGATCTCGACCGGATCATGCTCCACCCACCCGGGTTTCGGAAAAATCTGCTTAAAAGGCGTCTGGGCCGAGCCATGCACGCGCCCATCGTGCCCCAACAGCACGGCTCGCGAACTAGTGGTCCCCTGATCGAGTGCCAGGATGTACTTCATCGAAACGAGGTTATCAAGCCGGGCCGCATGGTCCGTTCGCGAGCACTATCATGGCAAGGTGAATCGCTTGTCCGCTCTCTTGTTCGCCTCCGCACTCGCTTCGCATGCAGATGCCGGCACGCCCACCTTGCGCCTGCCCAACGACGTTCGACCGGTGCGCTATTCGGCATCCCTCAATCTGGTTCCCGGGCAGGATCGCTTCAGCGGCGATATCCGTATCGATTTAGAAATTCTTCGGCCCACTTCAACCGTCTGGCTCAACGCCAAAGCGCTTGAATTTCAAAGCGGCAGCGTTCGCCAGGGCAGCGCCTCTCTGCCGGTCGAGTTTCAGTCCGCGCCCAACGATTTTCTCGGCGTGAAAGTGTCGACAGCGCTTCAGCCGGGTCACGCGCAATTAGAAATCCGCTACACCGGCGAGGTGAGCCGCACTCTCACCGATGGAGCTTTCCAACAACAGCAGGGAAACGATTGGTATATCTTCACCAAGTTCGAACCCGTCACCGCCCGCCGGGTTTTTCCATGTTTCGATGAACCTTCCTTCAAGACGCCTTGGCAGCTTACGCTCACTATCCCAGAAGGCTTAAAGGCGCTTTCGAACACGCCTGAACTATCCGCAGATGCGGGCGAGAACAACATGAAATCCGTGCGCTTCGCGGAGACGAAGCCGCTGCCGTCCTACTTAGTGGCCTTTGCCGCCGGTCCGTTCGATGTAGTGCCCACCGCTCCCATTGGCAAGGATCACGTACCCGGAAACATCATCGTTCCGCGCGGCCGAGCTTCCGAAGCAGCCTACGCTGCCTCCATCACACCCAAGCTTATTGAACTGCTCGAAACCTACTTCGGCACTCCATACCCATACGAAAAGCTCGACCAGATTGTCGTTCCCCTCACTACGGCCTGGGGCGCGATGGAGAACGCCGGCCTGATCGCTTATGGCGATTTCCTGCTTTCGCCGCCTGAGCAAGACACTGAACTCCGCCAACGCGGGCGCGCCCACACCATGGAACATGAAATGTCTCATCAATGGTTCGGAGACCTGGTCACGACCGAATGGTGGGATGACATCTGGCTGAACGAAGCCTTCGCAAGCTGGCTCTCGAGCAAGCTGCTGGATGAATGGAAGCCGGAATGGAACATCAAAGCGGATGCCGCCCGGTCCATCAATGTGATGCGCGCCGATAGCCTGACCGCTGCGCGAAAGATTCGCCAGCCCATCGAAGCGCCCGGCGACATCGCTAACGCATTCGATGGCATCACGTATGGCAAGGGCGAAGCCGTCATCGGCATGTTCGAAAATTACGTGGGCCCCGACGCTTTTCAGAAGGCCGTCCGTCTCTACCTGCACAAGCATGCCTGGGGCAACGCGACCGCTTCCGATCTTCTCGCGGCTGTTGATCAAATCTCGCCGAATAGCAAATCCGGCTCTGCCTTCTCCACGTTTTTGAATCAGGTCGGCTTCCCGCTGGTGAGTGTAACCGCGGAATGCACAGCGAAGTCGCTCTTACGCCTCACGCAATCACGGTTTCGTCCAGTTGGTTCGCCCGCCTCCGCCGATCAGCTTTGGCGAATCCCGGTGTGCGCCGTATGGAATGACAGCGGCGGCGTGCACCGGGAATGCACGCTGCTCACCGAACCCTCTGCTGTTTTCACGTTGCATACTGCGCAGGGCTGCCCGACCTGGCTATCAGCCGATGCCAATGCAGCCGGCTACTACGCAGTTTCCTATGAACCGTCGCTTGCGGATCATCTCATCCATAAGGGGCTGATAGACCTGAAACCAACCGAACGCGCTGCCGTTTTGCGCAACATCCAACTGATGTTTTCGTCTGGGCTGGGCAATCTGCGGCAGGATCTGGAATTTGCCGATGCCTTCAGCCGCAGTCCAGATCCGGGACTGGTGCGCCAGTCGGCCGATATGGTCGCGAGCGTCAACAACTTTGTTCGGGAAGACCTGCACGTTCAATATGCCGCCTGGATTCGCTCGCTTTATCAAGCGCGCGCCCGCGAATTAGGCTGGCAGCCGAAGCCGGATGAATCACTGGAAATTCGCCTACTCCGAATCGAAGTCGTCCCTCTGGTTGCGACGCGCGGCGGAGATCCCGAACTCCAAACGCAGGCATTGCAGCTCGCGCACGACTGGCTTCAGAATCGTTCCGGCATCGACGCCGACATGATCGTGCCCGTCCTCTCGGCCGCCGCCTGGAACGGCAATCGCGCTTTTTTCGATGACCTCGTAACGGGCGTAAAGGAGACCAAAGTACAGCGCGAGCGGCTCTGGATCGGCCAGGCGCTCGGCTCATTCCGTGACCCCGATTTGGCCCGTGCCGCGCTTGAGCTGTTTTTCGACAAAGATATCGATCCCAGAGAACTGGAACGCAATCTGTTCGGCGCGCCGCTGGAAACGCGCCAGATCGTATGGAGTTTCGTTCAGCAAAATTTCGATAAGCTGAATAGCACGCTTCCCGGCGCCCGCGGCATTCCCTTCGGAGCGAGGCTGCCGCTTTCGGCATCCGGCTTTTGCGATCCCCAGCATCACTATCAGGTGGCTGCTTTCTTTCAGCCGCGGATCGGCAGCCTGCCCGGAGGCGCTCACAACCTCGCGAACACGCTTGAGAGCATTCGCCTCTGCGCGGCCCGCGCGAAACTTATCGAACCAGCCGTTAGCGCTTTTTTACTTAACCAGTGAAGCCCAGAGGCTGTTCAGGCGCGTTACAACAATCGCCACTCCGCGGCCATTTGAGAACGCATCTTGCGGTGGAGTTCAAGTAAATTCCCAAACTATTTCGCTGCCGCCGCGATCGTTCCCACGACCGGGCTGCTCGCCGCTGCGTACTCCCGGCGCGGCATCCGTCCCGCCAGGAATGCCGCTCGACCGGCTTCGATCGCCAGCTTCATCGCATGCGCCATGCGCTCGGAATCCTCGGCTTCGGCTATGGCGGTGTTCAGCAGTACTCCGTCGTATCCCAGTTCCATGGCGATCGCCGCGTCTGAGGCCGTCCCGACCCCGGCATCGACGATCAACGGAACTTCCGTAATTGCTTCGCGCAGAATTCTCAAATTCGTAAGGTTCTGAATCCCCAATCCGGAGCCGATTGGCGCAGCCAGCGGCATCACCGCGGCCGCTCCTGCGTCGATCAGTTTGCGCGCATTCACCAGGTCATCCGTTGTGTAAGGAAGAACAACGAAGCCTTCTTTAACCAGGATGCGCGTGGCCTCGCGCAGTCCTTCGTTGTCAGGAAACAATGTCTTCTGGTCGCCGATGACCTCCAGCTTGATCCAGTTTGATAATCCCACTTCGCGTCCTAATCGCGC
>Ga0308174_10001406_pt1 | contig 11198 bp, 18 predicted proteins | sample PhyPR2_FD_203894 | JGI IMG/M metagenome (GOLD analysis project Ga0308174, IMG submission 203894) | Soil microbial communities from UC Gill Tract Community Farm, Albany, California, United States - DLSLS.P.R2 | ecosystem: Environmental > Terrestrial > Soil > Agricultural land | place: USA... | reverse complement strand
CCGGGGCGCCCTGTCATCGTCACCTACTCCCCCGGTGGCCCCGAGCAATACGAGGTGCTCAGCCCCCGCGAGACCACCACCATCACGACCATCTGACCCACCACGGCCCGTCTGGCGACCGACGAAACAGGCCCCCGAGGGGGGCTGAGCGGTTCGATTCCGCTCTGGGCCACGGAGCAGGGAACTACCACAGGAGGAGGAGCACATGCACAAGCGCATCGCAGGAGTCGTCGCAGCCTTCGGGCTCGCGGCGGCGGGGTTCGGGGCAGCCGTCCCGGCGCAGGCCGTCGACACCGTCAGCGAGTGTCACGAGGTCTACGAGACCGGGGGGGCGCTGCACCTGACGATCAAGTCGCTCGCGCACCGCCATCTCGACGTGCAGGTCACGCACAGCGCCGTCGACTGGGGCCACAAGTGGACCATCGAGCGGGTCGACGTCCGTCGCTACGGGGCTCGCGGCCAGCACCTCGGCACGTCCACCACGCTCGCGCCTTCCAGCCACTACGTGACCACGCTCCTGAGCGGCACGAAGCAGGTCGACGCGACCGCCGTCTGGCAGAGCCGGTACGACGGTCGGCTCCACGCGACGGCATGCACCACCGACAAGGTGAGCGTCAGCCGGTAGCGTCGAGAGGAGGAGGCAGTGTGCGTCGTCCCTTGTCAGGGGGGCGGCGCACACTGCTGCTCATGGACAACGGCGAGCCCACCTACACACCGAAGCCCGGCGAGTTCTTTGTCGAGCGGACGGGCGGGTGGGGCGGTCGGCTCATCCGGCTCGGCACCGACAGCGACGTGAACCACGCCGGAACGTATCTGGGCAAGGGCCTCACGCTGGAGGCCGAGCCCGGCGGCGCCCGGATCTGCCAGATGGAGGGCGCCCGGCTCGACGCGGTGCTGTGGTCCGGGATGAACCCGGCGCTCGTGCTGTCCGAGGTCGAGGCGGCGGCGGTCGTCGAGGCTGCCATGCACCACGTCGGCGACCGCTACTCGTGGCTCGACGTGTCCTGTATCGGACTGGCGAAGTTGACCGGCGGGCACATCCCGGCCCCGCTGCGCGCCCGGCTGTCGAACCCGCACATGAACATGTGCAGCCAACTCGTCGACGTGATCCGGGCCGATGCCAGGATCCACCTCTTCGTCGACCAGCGGCTGCCCGGCGACGTCTCCCCCGGCGACCTGAGGGCGCTCATCTCCCAGCGTTGGTAGTCTGAGCCTGCACGATCTTCGCGGGCCGTGCAGCAGCCCCCGTCCCCCGGGCGGGGGCTGTGTGGTGCCATCTGTCATCACGCCGTGGTTGCATGGCAACCATGCACACCCTTCGGATTTCCCGTGTGGCGGCTGCTCTCGCCGCCGTGGTCTCGATGGCTGTATCAGGGGCAGCCGTCGCCATCGCTCCTGCTGGAGCATCCACCCCCACCACCGCAGCGGCACGCTACGGCTGGGGCAAGGTCACCGCCGGGGACGAGTTCAACCACACCGGAGCCCCCGGCAGCAAGTGGTCCGTCTACAACGGGCCGGGCCACCACAATCAGGGCAAGCGCAGCCCGGCGGCGTGGCACGACGACGGGGCTGTGATGACCGTCAAGGGCGACAGCGCCGGGACGACTGGCGGCATGAGCGCGAACTGGCCCGGCTCGGACCACCTCGGCGGGCGCTGGGAGACCCGGATGAAGACCACGACCCGCGACCCCCGCTACCACGCCGTGCTCATCCTGTGGCCGCAGGACGGCTACAAGCGGGGCAAGTGTGACGGCGAGGTCGACTACTCCGAGAACACGCACGACCTGAGTCAGACGCATTTTTTCCTGCACCACGGCTGCTCGAACGCGCAGACGACCGTCGCCATCAAGAACGACACCACGAAGTGGCACAACTACGCCGTGGAGTGGAACCCCGGTCACTGGATGAAGGGCTTCATCGACGGGCGTCCGTGGTTCACCGACACGAAGGTGGGCGACCTGCCTCCCCGCCCGATGCATTCCACGATCCAGTTGGACTACTTCCCGAACGACGGCAGCGGCCCGCTGAAGCCCACGGCGATGTCGGTCGACTGGACCCGTGAGTATGCGCTCGGCGGCACGGGCTCCACCCCGGCCCCGACGACCTCGACGACGACGCCCGCCCCCGGCCCCGACCCGACCGTCACCGTCACGAAGACCGTCACCGTCACGAAGACCGTGACCGCCACCCCGACGAACACGGGGCCGGTCCCGCCGAGCCCGACGTCGTCGACGGCGACCGCCACCGACACCGTGCCCGTTCCTCCGGGGCCGGTCGAGGATGTCACCATCGCCGCCGTCGGCGATATGAACCCGCCCGGCAACACCTCGACGACCTCGGCCAGCGGGAAGACGGCGGCATCCATCGCTGCGGCGCATCCTGCGGCCCTGCTGGGGCTGGGCGACTACCAGTACCAGAGCGGCTCGTGCAGCGCCTTCCTGGGTGGGTACAACCACCTGTGGGGCTCACTGTTGCCGATCACGTACGGCACCGCCGGGCCGACCCACGACTGGGACGCCAGCAACAGCACCGGCCAGCAGTGGGGCGCATACATGAGCGGCCAGTGCCCCGGCCAGAGCGTCAAGAGTGCGGCGGCGACCCTGAAGGGCGGCGCGGTCAGCCCCGCCGATCACTACTCGTTCAACCTCGGCACGTGGCACGTCGTCGAGGTGTCAAGCGGGTGTTGGCGCTACAGCGTCTGCGACCGGACCGGCGAGATGACGTGGCTCAATGGAGATCTCGCTGCGGCTCAGCGCGAGGGCAGGCACATCATCGGTTTCTGGCATGAGCCGGTCTGGACCAGCACCACCGCCGAGCACGGCCCGGATACGGCCATGCAGCCCGTGCTCGACGCCTTCACGGCGCACGGGGCTCGGCTCATCCTGAACGGTCATCAGCACGGCTACCAGCGCAGCACCGTGCAGGCCGGGGCGCAGACTTTCGTCGTCGGCACGGGTGGGATCGGCTTCTACCCGTTCACCTCGACCGCTGCTGGCACGGCGGCTCGCAACGCCGACACGAACGGATGGCTGAAGTTGACCCTTCACGCGGGCGGCTCGTACGGCTGGCAGTTCGTGCCGACCGCTGGGGGCTCGTTCACCGATTCCGGTACTCGCCCGTAACTCTTCGCCACCCCCAGTGCCCCCCGACAGATACTGCCGGGGGGCACTGCCGTGACCTACAGTGAGAACCGCACCCCTCTACCCCTCGCAGCAGGAGCGCCGCCTACATGACTGCCATCGTTGCCTCGGACATCCTCTTCAAACTGTCGATCACGACAGGCTCGGCGGGCAACGCGGCCACGCAGCCCTCGCCGAACGCCTCGCTCGGGAAGTACATCAGCACCACGCAACTGAGCGGCACGGCGCTGAACAACCTGTTCGATGACGTGTCCGGCGCGGAGAACACCGCCGGGACCACCGACTACCGCTGCTTCTTCGTGCACAACAACAACGCCAGCAACATCTACCAGAACGCGGTCGTCTGGCTGTCCGGCGGCGACCCGGCGGGCGGCTCGACCATCACCATCGCAGTGGACACGACCGCAGCCAGCGCCATCGGCTCGGCCACCGCACAGGCCGACGTCATCGCCTCCGAGACCACCGCCCCGACGCTCGTCAGCGCCTACAGCGCACCGACGACCAGCGGCACGGGCATCGCACTCGGGAACATCGGCATCGGCCAGTGCAAGGCCGTCTGGGTGAAGCGGGTCACGAGCGGCGCGGCAGCCGTCAACGCCGAGACCGTGACCTTCGCAGTCACGGGAGACACCGGGGCGCTGTAATGGCGAAGGGCGACCCGCCCACATCGCCCGTCGTCGAGGTCTTCGACGACTATGTGCAGTTGGCTGTCACCATTGCGGTCACGTTCGACAACACGACGCGGGCGCTGGCTCAGGCCGTGGTCAGCCGGGACGATGGCTGCCAGTACCACACGATCGTGCTCGACGTGCCCTCGCGGCCTCAGGCGAAGCGGCTGGCCGCACCGGTTGACGGGGCAGGCCCGAACACGTACACCGCAGCGCAGTTGAGCAAGGTTGGGCTGTCCACCATCGAGGACGTGCTGGCCCTCCAGATCACCGCCGAGCCGTAAGACCATGGCCCTCGCCATCGACGCCACGACCCCGGCGCGAGTCAATGCGTCGGCGGCGGTGTCGGCTGTCTCGGGCTCGTTCACCCCGCCAGCCGGGGCGCTGCTCATCGTCACCGCTCAGGGCACGAACGGCTCGACCGGGCCGACGAGCGTAGCGGTCACGAACTCGGGCACGGCGCTGACGTGGACGCAGGTGCAACTCGCGAACAAGACGACCACGGGCGGCGGGGACGGCTTCGCCAGCATCCACCGGGCTGTCGTCGGGACCAGCGCGGCGATGACCGTCACCGCCACACAGACGGGCGGCTCGGCCCCGACCAGCATCAAGGTCTACGTCGTCACCGGTGCCAACACGACCACACCCGTCGGCACCGCCGTCATCGGCAGGGGCACCACGACCCCGCTCACGACCACCGCCCTGACGACGACCGGGACGAACTCCCTGTTCTTTGCCTCGGCGGATGAGTGGTCGGCCCCGGCTGCGGAAACGGGCACCGCAGGCTCGGGCATGACGTGGGACTCGTGGGGCATCTCCGGGTCCAACTATGGCGGCTCGGGCTACAAAACCGTTGCGGCTCCTGCCAGTACGACGACGGCCCTCTCCTCCGTGGGTGGATCGGGCACCATGGATTGGCAGTACGTGGTCGTCGAGGTCTTCGCCGCTGCGGCGGCTGCTGCACCGCCTCGGCCCGTCCGCACCATCACACAGCAGGCGCTCACGCGCGCAGCGACCAGATAAGGACAGCCATGGCTACTCAGTACGCGATCACCACCGGCAGCACGGCGCTCGCTGCGGCCACGGCGAAGACGCTCATCGAGGGCTCCAGCACGGCCAACGTCCCGCCCGAGTGGATCGCGGTCGACATCACCTTCGACGGCGTCACGGCGAGCGCTGTCCCTGTGCGCGTCGATTTCTGCACGTTCGCTGCTACGGGCACCGGCACCGCCTACACCCCGAAGCGGCTCGGGCAGGCGGTCGGCACGAGCCAGTCGACGTGGAAGATCAATGACACCGTCGAACCCACCACGCCGACGATTCTGTTCTCGTGGTTCATCCCCCCGACGTCGGGCGTGCAGTATGTGTGGCCTCTGGGCCGGGAACTGTTCCATCCGGTCAGCACCGTGCAGGGCATCCGGCTCACCGCCCCCGCCGTGGTGAACGCCATCGTGAACCTCGTCATCGAGGAGTAGGCCATGGCCCGCTCAGGGCGCGGCTATCCGATCCAGCCTCGGCGGATTCGCCCGGTAGCGGCGGCAGCCCTTACCCAAGTCACGGCGACGGCGGCATCCGCATGGAGCGTCCGGGTCGAGGTCTCCCAGACCACGGCGGCGGCATGGAACGACCGGGCTCAGGTCACCTCGACCACGGCGAGCGCGTGGAACGTCAACGTCACCGCTGGCAGCGGCACGATTGTTTTCAGCGCTGGCACGAACGTGGAGAGCACGGGCAGCGTCACCAGCACCAGCGTGGCCCTGCCGACACAGACGACGGGTGACTACTGCCTGCTCGTCTGCTCGCTGAACGCGGCGGGCGGCACGATCTCCACCCCGGCTGGCTGGACCGCCATCCTGGCCTCGACCGCCAGCGTCAACGGCTCGACCAGCGACGAACTCGCCATTTTCTACCGGGCCTATCAGGCGGGCGACCCGACCAGCGTCACGGTCGCCACCACCAGCGGTCGGCTCGCGGTCACACCGGTCAAGGCCACCGGGGCGGACAGCACGACCTTCGTCGACACCGCTGCCAGCGTCACACAGGCAGCCTCGGGTGCGGCGACCGTGAGCAGCCCCAGCATCACCCCGACCAGCACCTACCTGCTCGTCGTGCTGAACTCGCGCAACAACACCTCGGGCGCCTTCGTCACGCCATGGTCGTCCCTGTCCGGCACCATGACGGAGATCGCCGAGGCATCGGGCAAGGCCACGGCGCAGAACAACGCCGGGCACCTCATCGCGTACGAGGTCGTCACCGCCGGGTCGGCGACCGGCACGAGGGGCGCGAACCCGAACGGCGTGGCAACGGGCGGCATGGGTGTGGCCTTCGCGCTGAAGGCGGCGACCAGCACGACGTCGGTCACCGCCACGGCGGGCTCGTCGTGGAACGTGGCAGCGTCCGTCAGTGCCACGACCGGCTCGGCATGGAACGTCCGGGCGTCTGTTACGCAGACCGCTAGCAGCGCATGGAACGACCGGGCGCTCGTCACCGCCACGGCGGGCTCGGCGTGGAACGTCAAGGCTCAGACCAGCCAGAGCGCCTCGTCCTCGTGGAACGTCCGCAGCGCCACCACCTCGACGAAGGGCTCGGCGTGGATCGTCCGGGCTGCGGTCACCGCAACGGCGGGCAGCGCATGGAATGTCCGCAGCGGCGTGCAACAGACGGCGGGCTCGGCATGGAACGTCCGCGCAGCCGTCTCGTCGACGAAGGCCAGCGCATGGAACGTCGTCGGGCGCGTCACCTCGACCGGGGCATCGGCGTGGAACGTACGCGCAGCCGTCTCACAGACCACCGCCAGCGCATGGAGCGTGGTGGGTCGGCTCACTGCTACCACCTCGGCGGCATGGTCCGTCAGGGCGGCGCTGACGGCGTCTGCGGGCTCGGCATGGAACGTCAAGGCCGCAGTGAGCCAGACCACCGGCTCGGCGTGGAACGTGCGGGCTGCGACCAGCGCCAGCCGGGGCTCGGCGTGGAACGTGCTCGCTCAGGCGACCAGCACGAAGTCGTCGGCCTGGAACGTCGTCGGGCGGGTGTCGCAGAGCACGGCCAGCGCGTGGACCGTCCGGCAGAGCGTGTCGGCCACCGCAGCGAGCGCGTGGTCGATCCGCTCTACGGTGCAGCAGGTCAAGGGCTCGGCGTGGAACGTCGTCGGGCGGGTCACGGCTACATCCTCCTCCTCGTGGAACGTCGCCAGCACCCTGACCAGCGTCACCGCCACGAGGGGCTCGGCGTGGAACGTCGTGGGCCGGATCTCCTCGACGAAGGCCAGCAGTTGGAACGTGCTGGCCCGTGTCACCTCGACGACCTCCAGCGCGTGGAACGTCCGCGCGGCTGTAAGCGCCTCTGCCGGATCTTCGTGGACCGTCCGGGCCAGCGTGCAGGCTTCCGCTGCCAGCGCGTGGAGTGTCCGGGAGACCCGGACAGCGAATCGGGCTTCGGCATGGTCCGTGACTGGCAGGGTCACCTCGACGGTTTCGAGCGCGTGGAACGTCGCCAGCGCGCTGGCCTCCGTCACCGCGACGAAGGCCAGCAGTTGGAACGTCGTCGGGCGGGTGTCGAGTTCATCCCCCACCTCTTGGAACGTCCGGGCTCAGGTCTCCTCGACCAAGGGCAGCGCATGGTCCGTGCTGTCGAGCGTCACCGCCAGCAAGCCGGGGGCATGGAACGTCCGGGCTGCGGTCAGCCAGAGCAGGCCCGCCTCGTGGAACGTGCAGGGCCGGGTCACCGCCAGTCGCCCCGCCTCGTGGAGCGTGCGCAGCATCGTCTCGGCGAGCCGGGGCAGCGCGTGGTCGATCCTCGTGCCGCTCACCACCAGCCGGGCCAGCGCATGGCACGTCCGGCAGGAAGTCACCGGCAGCGCCCCCTCGGCGTGGAACGTCTACTACCAGAGCGAGGACGTGACCCTCGACGTCACCGGGCCGTTCATGCGGGCGCTTTCGGGCTCACTGACGCAGGCCGACGTGGCAGGCTCTGTTACAGGTGCGAGCATCACGGGCGAACTGTGTGGCACGACTCTCGACGGGGCGCTCGACGGGCGCTCGCTGACCGGCACTGGACCACAGGACAGGTAGACCATGCACATCTCGCGCACCGGGGCCGAATACGCCTACTGGCACCTCACCAGCGACAGCAGCCTGCAAGGCAGCCCCTACGTCGCCATCGTCGACCTGAACGGCACCCCCGACGCGACCACGCCATGGAATGTCGCGGCGTGGTCGGGCGCGGAAGTTGTCACCGGGGACACGCACACTCGGACCATGAGGCTGCTGCTCGCAGGACCGAACAACGGAACGAACCCCGGCACGCCCGTGGTCGTCCCGGTCGGCGAGTGGGCGACCTACGTCCGGATTGACGCGAGCCCCGAACGCATCGAGCGCTCGCTGGGAAGGCTCTACGTGGAGTAGGGCCACGACTGAGGGAGGAACCATGGGCAAGGCCGCATCGGTCGAGGAACGGCTCGACGAGAGTTACCAGCAGGCCGTCACGGATCTTCGGCGCGAATGGGCCGACCTCATGAAGTGGCCCCCGTCCGAGCAGCGGCACCGGGACGCCGACAAGTTGCTCGACCGGGCGAACATGCTCGGCATCGGTCGCCTCGACCGCCCGTGAAGCGCCTCGCACTGGCAGCGCTCGTCGTGGTGGCGCTGGCCTTCGTCGCTGGCCTGTTCGTCGGTATGACGATGAACAGGCCGACCCGGATCACCACGCCCGGCGCTGAGCGGGTCATCACCGCCAAGCCCCGGCCCGCCGTCACCGTCACGGCACCGCCGAGCATCCACTACCGGGACCGCACGCCCGGCTCCTGCCACGACGCGCTCATCGACGCCGACAGCGTGCTGACACAGGCCGAGGAGTACCGGACGGCATCCGAGGCCATGCAGCAGGCCGTCATCGAGAACGACACGAAGGCACTGGCGAAGGCCACCGGGAACCTCAACGACATCGCGGGCCGGATGAACTACGACCGTCGCACGTACGGGGACGACGCGGCCAAGTGCCGTGGACTGGAGCGGGTGAAGTGAAGCACGACGAGCAGTGCGAGGCGGGACGGCTCAACGGGATGGCCTCGGCCATCTGCAACTGCGCCGAACGGGCCTATGAACGCGACCCGTTCATGATGGACGATGTTCCGGTAATCAAGTCCGCAAATGCCTGACCGAACGGAAGGTTTCGCCATGCACCACACGCTGAGCACACTTGACCTCGTGCTGCTCGTCCTCGCAGCAGCGGCGTTCCTCGTCGCCACCTTCGAGTCGCGCGTCGTACGCCGTGACGGCGGTGTCGGCCTCAACCTCGTCGCGCTCGGGCTGCTGCTCGTCGTCCTGTCCCTGCTGCTCTGAGGAAGGCGCGGCGTGCCGTTCCGCAGGATCATCGACCGCTCGAACGGCACGCCGTGGCCTCAGGCCGGGATGACGACGCAACGCTGGATCGACGAAGTGCAGCCCCGACACGTGCAGATCCGGGATCTCATCGCCACGCAGCCCCACGTCATCCTCGAAGCCCTCACTGACACGTTCATGCGGGACGACGCGCAGGCATGGTCTCGCGACCCGTACCCGCACGTCGTCTCGTGGCGTGGTGACCTGTACCTCGAAGACGGGCACCATAGAGCCATCCGAGCCCTCCTGCGGAACGAGGCAGCCATGCTCGCCCGAGTCCTCCACCTCGACGATGCCTGACCGCAGCAGCACCGCCTACCGTCGCAAGGCCGCAGCGCTGCGCCGTCGAGGAGCCGAGGAAGGACTGCCGTGCTGGCTGTGCGGCGAAGACATCAACTACGCGCTGGAGTGGCCGCACCCGATGTCCTTCAGTGCCGACCACGTGCAGGCCCTCGCCAACGGCGGCGCGCTGCTCGGCGAACTACAGCCAGCCCACCTCGCGCACAACAGCGCCCGAGGCGACGGCGACTTCAAGGGCGACCGGCCAAAGCCCGGCGCCCGCAGGCCCATCCGGACGCAGACGCTGTAAGGACGGCATGCCACGCTGGCCCCATCAGCACACAGATGGAGGAGCCATGAGGAAGCGGAACGCAGCACTCGGGATCGGCGCCCTGCTCGTCGCCATGTTCGGCGGCTGCGCGGTCGGAGCAGGCAGCGCCAGCGACAGCGCACAGCCCCCGACCCCCACGAAGACGGTTCGCGTTCCGGCGAAGACCGTGACCGTTCCTGGCCCGACCGTCACCGTCCACGACAAGGCCAAGGCCAAGGCGCAGGTTCACCCCGTCGACCCCGGCGCCACGATCCCCGGCTCGGCGGGAGATCTCCGTGTCGGCTCGGACGTGAAGCCCGGCACCTACGTGACGAAGGGCAACACCGAAGGCCAGTTCTGCAACTGGCAGCGCACCGGGCCGGACGGCCAGCCCATCGACCTCGGCGTGGTCACCGGTCAGGCCGTCGTCACGATCAAGGCCACCGACGCGGTCTTCACGACCACCGGCTGCAACGACTGGCACCGCTCGTGAACGATGTCCGCTCACTGCCCTCGATCCGCACCGTGGGCGGGCTGAGCGCCAGCGACATCGGCACGCAGATCGCGTTCACTCACCATGGCGTGCGGCATACGCTGACGTTGGCCGCTGTGCACCACGACACGGGGACGGAAGGCCAGCCGGTGACCTACATCGCCAACGTGCAGGGTGTGAGCCACATGCTCCCGAGTGACACCCCCTGCCACTGAGGGAGGAACCGTGTCGGAGGTCGACGAAGCCAGACAACGCAGGCGGGCACTGTTCCTCATGCTGCTCGCCGAACGCCGACGCTACGCCCGCATCATCCAAGCCCGCTTGCTCGCAGACCGCAGGAGGAAGACCCGTGATCCTCAGCCCTAACGAGATCGCATGGTGCGCAGCAAAGGCCGGGTGGCGTGGCGACGACATCGCCACCGCTGTGGCTGTGGCCCTCGCCGAGAGCGAGGGTGACACCGAGGCGCTGGGCTATGTGAAGGGGGCGGTCGGCAAGCCAGCCTCAGGCAACTTCGACCATGGCCTCTTTCAGATCTCCAGCCTCTGGCACGGTGCTGCCCTCATGCTGGCAGGGCACACATGGCGAGACCCCCTCGTCAACGCAGGGCTGGCCTTCAAGATCTGGACCGAGGCGGGCAACACGTGGAAGCCATGGTCCACATACGTGGGCGGCAAGCACACTCCCCTGCTGCCCTTCGGTGTGAAGGCAGCCCTCTATCCATGGGCGCCCCCTGTGTACGAAGCACAGGCCCCTGTCATCAACCTGCACGGCACCGTCAACATGAGCAGTGCCTGACCACAGACAGAGCCCCGCCCCTGTCAAGGTGGCACCCCAGCCCCCCACCCCCCCCCCCGGTGCCCAGCCCAGCCCCCCCACCATGCCGGTGCCCCCCCCACCTGCGAAGCACAGCCGCAGCACCACACCACAAG
>Ga0308174_10001404_pt1 | contig 11207 bp, 9 predicted proteins | sample PhyPR2_FD_203894 | JGI IMG/M metagenome (GOLD analysis project Ga0308174, IMG submission 203894) | Soil microbial communities from UC Gill Tract Community Farm, Albany, California, United States - DLSLS.P.R2 | ecosystem: Environmental > Terrestrial > Soil > Agricultural land | place: USA... | reverse complement strand
CACGGTGCGCCCCGCGCGGTCGAAGGAAGGGAGTCACGACTATCGCTACTTCCCCGAGCCCGACCTGCCGCCCCTCATTCTCGCACCGGAGTGGATCGAGCACGTCCGTCACGATCTGCCCGAGCTTCCCGCGGCGCGCCGGACACGATTCGCCGACGACTACAAGCTCGGAGAGTACGACGTCGAAGTGCTCACGGCGAACCCGCGCTTCGCCGACTACTACGAGTCGGTCGCGCGGGCGCATGGCGAGCCCAAAGCTGCGGCGAACTGGGTCATGGGCGAAGTCATGGCCACGCTCAAGACGTCGGGCGAGGACGTCGCGCGCTTCCGCGTCCGACCCGCGGATCTGGCATCGCTGCTCGACCTGGTGCGGGATGGCATTGTCAGTCACACCGCGGCCAAGCAGATCTTCGCGCATATGGTCGCCACCGGCGATCCTCCAGCGCAGATCGCCGAGCGTGAAGGGCTCGTCAAGGTCGACGACGATGCGCAGCTCGCCGCCTGGCTCGACGAGGTGATCGCCGAGAACCCGAATGAGGCGGAGCGCTACCGCAACGGTGAGAAGAAGTTGCAGGGAGTGCTCATTGGCGCGGTGATGAGGAAGTCGAAGGGCCGCGCCGATCCGAAGAAGCTCAATCAGCTGCTGACGGCACGCTTCGCGTCGTAGAGCGGCGCCTCGAGCGCGCGCGCATATCCGAGCATCGAGGCGGGGAGCCCGAAGTGGCGCTCGGCCTCGGCCCGCGCCAGTTCGGCGCCGCCGACGCGGAGTGCTTCGCGTCGCACCTGCTTCGCGCGTCGCAACGCCTCGTCGCCTGAGGGGTCCAGTGCGAACGGACGCGACTGGTCGAACTTGATCAGGAAGTCGATGATCGCGTCGTACGCGTGGTCTAGGTAGCGACTCACTTCCGCATCGCTCAGGTCCCAGCGGCTGTTCTCCGTCATCAGCCCGAAGATCCGCTGCCAGCCTTCGTTGTCCGCGACGTGCACCATGCCGCGGAAGATCCGCCGGTTGGTCTGGGTGCTGAAGATCGTCGGGCTCAGGATGCGATCGAGCAGCGCGTCCGCGCGCGAATGGTCGAGCAGGATGAGGTCGCGCGCCTGTCGTGCACACGCCGACCCGAGATGGGTCTCGAACCGGCTCTCCCAGTAGCTGTGCCCGAGTGACGACGTGCTCGCGGTGACCGCGAGCTGCTTCGGCACGAAGTGATTGTGCGCGATCGCGTCTGCGGCGAGGTGCGCCAGGTACCCCAGCGCGAACGCGCGCAGCGGACCTTCCGGCGCCTCGGAGTGGATCTCGAGCCCTACCGTCCACGAATGACAGTGGCGGCCGGTCGGCACGTACTTCTTCGCCATGCTCGTGTCGGCCGCGATGGAGCCGTACAGGAAATCGTAGGGGTACGCGCGCAGCAGCTCGGCCACGACGCCAGGCAGCATCGGGAGCGACCGCAGCACCGCCTCGCCGAGATACACGTGCGTGCCCGGCGTCCATGCGTACGCCGCGCTCGGGAGCAGCACCACGAGCAGCAGGGCGGCCACGACGAGACCGGTCAGGCGGAATACCGCCGACCGGCCGCGCCGTGGCGATGTGCGACTAGACGCCCAACCGGCGACGCTGCCGGCGAATCGCCTTGCGCAGGTCGCGAAGCTCGTGCTGCACGAGGCCATTGATTCGATCGCGCGCTTCGCCGACCGTCTCGCGAACCTCGCGCTCGATGCGCTCGGTTGGGATCTGGTCGATGAGCTCACTGCCGTGCTCGCGCGCCCACCGTGCCCCCGCTGCGCTTGCGGCCACCGCCCCCCGGCCCGCCCACTTCGCCCCGCGGAGCACTGGAGTGACCGGCCGGCTGCCCGAGGGGCCGCGGCGAAGGAGCAGCGTTGCGGTAGCGCCGATCGCCGCGCCGATGAGGGCCGCGGTGAGCAGGTCGTACTGGGCATCACGCCCAATCTCGCCGTCGCGGGCGGACTCGCGGACGCGTGGGCCCCGCTTCGGGCTGGTCGGGATCGCTGTACCCATCGTCGTTCTCCTCTTGCGTCGGATCCGGCGCGCCGATCGTCTCGGCTTCCGAGTCCTCGGTGTGAAGCGCGGCAGCTCCGGTGCGCACGCCGCGCACCGTCGACGCCGTCGCGATGAACATCGTCTCCGCCTCCTCCTGCACGACCTCCAGCAGCGCGTTGAACTCCCCGAGCCGCTGTTCCGTCAGAGCCATCGCCTGCTGCAGCCGCTGATTCGCCGCCGCGATCGTCGCGTTGACCTGCTGCACGTCGGTCCGGACCGACGTCGTGATGTAGTTCACGTTGTCGGCGATCGCGCTCGCATGACGCATCAGCGGGTTGATGTCGCCGTACACCTTGTCCAGCAGGTCGCTCACCTTCGCGTAGCTCTTCCGGAAGTTCCAGGCGGCCGGCACCAGCGCGACCGCGAGCACGAGCAACGCGATCGTCATCAGCCCGCTCGCGACCGCCGTGGTCTTCTCGAACCAGCCGCGTTCCTGCCCGACCTGCCGCATCAGGACCGTGTCGGGGACCTGCGCCGCCTGCACCAACAGCCACGCGCCCGCGCGCGCGAACGAGACGGTCATTGCTACCTTGGGCTTGAGGAGTGGGCTGCCCGCCCCGCCCGCGTGATGCCTATCGCGCCAAGCGTGTGCAAGGGCAGGGCCAACGCACGAGAGCGCTCGGCCATCGTACCCTGCGTCGCGAGCGCATGTCAAGCGCGGCGCATCGCCAACCATGCGAGTCGCGGCGCGAAGGGTGCAGTGCGTGCGCGCTCACCCGTCGCCGGCGACCGCGCCGCTTGACGCTCCGCCGCACGCCGGGGATGTTTCCCGGCTTCCCCCATCTCGGGCGCGGCGGCAGGCGCCCATCCATCGCACCACTTCCATGAGCGCACAGCAGTTCGTCGTCCAGGGCGGTCATTCGCTCTCGGGACGCATCCGCCCTTCCGGCAACAAGAACGCCGCCCTGCCGATCGTCGCCGCCTCGCTGCTGTGCGAGGAGCCGGTGCATCTCGAGAACGTCCCGCGCATCCGCGATGTCGAGACGCTCGTCGATCTCATCAAGTCCATCGGCGCCAGCGCCGAGTGGACGGCGCGGAACGCGCTCACCATCCACGCGAAGCAGCTGCGGGCGACCGAGCTCGACCCGGCGCTCTGCCGCAAGATCCGCGCGTCGATCCTCCTCGCCGGACCACTGCTCGCACGGTGTGGCGAGATCGAGCTGCCCCCGCCGGGAGGCGACGTCATCGGCCGCCGTCGCGTCGACACGCACTTCCTCGCGCTCCAGCAGCTCGGCGCTACCTTCCAGCTCGACGACGCGTTCATCCTGCGGGCGAAGCGGCTCCGCGGCGCCGACGTGTTTCTGGATGAGCCCAGCGTCACCGCCACCGAGAACGCCCTCGCCGCGGCCGTCGCCGCCGAAGGCACCACGGTGCTTCGGAATGCCGCCAGCGAGCCCCACGTCCAGGATCTCGCGAAGTTCCTCGTCGCCATGGGTGGCAGCATCGAGGGGATCGGGACGAACACCATCACCATCCACGGCGGACGTCCCCTCAAAGGCTGTCGATACGAGATCGGCCCGGATCACATCGAAGTTGGATCGTTCATCGGGCTCGCTGCCGTCACGCGCTCGGAGATCACGATCGAACGCGCCGGCGTTCAGCATCTGCGCTCCACCCTCATGGGCTTCGAGCGCCTCGGCGTCGTCTGTCGCGTCGAGGGAGAGGATCTCGTCGTCCCGGGCAAGCAGGAGATGGTCATTCGCAGTGATCTCGGCGGCGCGGTGCCGAAGCTGGAGGATCAGCCCTGGCCGGCCTTCCCCGCGGACACCATGTCGATCGCGCTGGTGACGGCGACCCAGTGCGAGGGCGTCATCGTGATCCACGAGAAGATGTTCGAGTCGCGCCTCTTCTTCGTCGACAAGTTGATCGGCATGGGCGCCAAGATCGTGCTTTGCGATCCTCACCGCGCCGTCGTCGTCGGACCCACCAAGCTCCACTCCGGTCGCGTGGAGTCCCCGGACATTCGCGCCGGTATGGCCATGCTCCTCGCTGCGCTCTGCGCGGAGGGAGAGAGCATCATCGACAACGTCGGTCAGATCGAGCGCGGGTACGAGCGCATCGACGAGCGGCTCCGCGCCCTGGGTGCAAAGGTGGAGCGCGTCGAGGATCGCCGCTCGAAGTGACCGCGCCGTCGGCATCCTCGGCCGTCGTCCTCGAGGCCGAGGTGGTCGACGCGCTCGTCCCTCTGGGCATCACCGCGTTCACCACGGGCCGAGCGGCCGGCAGCTTCGGAACCCAGTCCGATGAGTCGGTGCGCGACGTCATGGGGCGATGGAGCATGCTGCGCGCGCGGTTGGGCGGAGCGAGGCTCGCCACGGCCGCGCAGGTCCATGGCGACACCGTGCTGGAGCACGAAGCGGGATGGACCGGCTGGCTTCGCGCCGACTCGGCCGACGGTCACCTCGCGCCGGAACGGGGCACCGCCATGGCGGTCACGGTCGCCGACTGCGTCCCCGTTTTCATCGCCCATCCATCGGGCGCGGCGGCCATCCTCCACTCGGGGTGGCGCGGCACCGCGGCGCGCATCACCGAGCGAGCGATTCGTCGCCTTGCCGCGCGTGGCTTTGATCCCGGTGATCTCCGCCTCCATTGCGGACCGGCCATCTGTGGGCGCTGCTACGAAGTCAGCGCCGACGTCGCTCGGCAACTCACCGGCCGCGATCCTGGCCACGCCGTCACAGTCGATCTGCGAGCGCTCATCGTCGCCCAGGCCAGAAGCCTCGGCGTCACCAGGGCGACTGTCAGTCCGCTCTGCACGCGCTGCCATAACGATCGCTTCTATTCGCATCGCGCTGGCGACGCGGGTCGGCAGCTGGGAGTGATGCTCGCCGAACGCTGACGTGCGGCAACTTGACCCGGCCAATCGCCGCTCTTACTTTAGATATTGCGAGCCGACTTCGGGCCGGCCGCGGAATGTGGGGGATGCTCCCCACATTTTTTTATTCTCTAAGACGACCTAGAGACAACATGAACGACGCGCTGGAACATGTTGTCGTCGAAGGGCTTGACGAAGTTGGTTACGATCTCGTCGAGCTGCGGAAGGGCGGGTCGCGGTCGCGACCGGTGCTCGAGGTTCGCATCGACCGGCGGGACGGCGAGAAGGTCACGGTCGACGACTGTGCGCGCGCCTCTCGTGCGATCGAAGCGCGGTTGGATTCCGGACCGCTCGTCTCCGAGCGGTATGTGTTGCAGGTGTCGTCGCCAGGCGAGCGGCCCCTGCGGACGCCGGACGAGTGGCGGCGTTTTGTCGGTCGCTGGGCGAACGTGCTGGCTCCCGACTTCGGCGGGCGATTCGAAGCAGTGATCGGTGAAGTGGTCGATGAAGGCGGCGACGCAGTCGTCACGCTTCGGCCAGAGCATGGTGAGGCGAAGCGGGTTCCGCTCGCCGCGGTCAAGGAGGCGCGGCTGGCGTTCCGTTTCTAACAGGTCAGAGTGCACGGGCTGCCGACTTCGGCGAGCCCTTTTCCGCGAGGTCTTGGATGGTCAGTTCCGCAGAGATGTTGGCCGCGTTCCGCGAGCTCTCGAATTCGAAGCAGCTCGATCGAACGGAGCTGTACGGGCTGCTGCAGGACGGGTTCATGGCCGCGTTGGCGAAGAAGTACGGCCCCACCGTCCAGGCCGAAGTCAACATCGACGATTCGCGCGGTGAGATCCGCATCGTGCTCCTCAAGACCGTCGTCGAGTCGGTCGAGGATTCGGCGCGCGAGATCTCCCTCGAGGAAGCAAAGATCTTCGACGAGGGTTTCGAGCCGGGCGACGTGATGGAGGAGCCGCTCGATTTCACCGTCTTCGGGCGCGCCGCCATCCAGGCGGCCAAGCAGCGCATCATCCAGCGGGTGCGGGAAGGCGAGCGCACGAAGATCCGTGACGAGTTCGCGTCGCGCGTCGGAGATCTGCTCTCGGGTGAGATCCAGCAGATCGAGCGCGGCAAGCTCGTGGTCATGCTCAACAAGTTCCGCGAAGCGGAGGCGATCATCCCCTACCGCGAGCAGAACCATCGCGAGCACTTCCACCAGGGCGAGCCGATCCGTGCCGTGCTGAAGCGCGTCGAGGAAACGCCTAAAGGCCCGCGGCTGATCCTCAGCCGCGCCGACGGTCTCTTCGTAAAGGCGCTGTTCAAGCTCGAGGTCCCCGAGATCCAGCAGAACATCGTGGAGATCCGGGCGACCGCGCGCGAAGTAGGCAGTCGGACCAAGATCGCCGTTTTTTCGCGTGACGACAGCATCGATCCGGTCGGCGCGTGCGTCGGCCTCAAGGGCTCGCGAGTGCAGACGGTCGTGAACGAGTTGGGCGGCGAGCGCATCGACATCGTGCCGTGGTCCTCGGATCCCGAGCGATTCGCGAAGCTCGCTCTCGCGCCGGCCAAGGTGGCGCGGGTATTCAGCGACGGTGTCAGCAAGACGATCCAGGCCGTCGTCGACGAGGATCAGCTCTCGCTGGCCATCGGTCGAAACGGACAGAACGTGCGTCTCGCCTCGGAGCTCACGGGGTGGAAGATCGATCTCTACTCCAGCCGCGAGTGGCTAGAGAAGGGTGGTGCCGAGCAGCTCTTTGCGCCGCTTCCCGGTGAGGCCGAGAGCGATGCCGCCGCGGATGTGCCGCTCACCGAGCTCGCCGGAATGCATCCGGCGACGGTGGCGGTTCTCAACGAGGCGGGATATCGCACGCTGAACGACATCATCGATCTCGAGCGCGAGGACTTCTTGCGTCTCGCGGGGATCGCGCCCGAAGAGGCCGACCGCATCATCTCACTGCTCGACGAGCTCACCACTGAGGACTCGCCGGCTGAGGGCGAGGTGCACACGTCGAACGGCGGCGGTGCGGAGTAGCGGATGGACGACGTCGCGCACGGCCGGTTGCTTCGCTTGATCGGGCTCGGACTCCGGGCACGGGGTGCCGTGGTCGGCGTCGAGCGCGTGCGTGAAGGGGTCAAGAAGAACAAGGTGGCGTTCGCGATCGTCGCAGCCGATGCGTCGCGCAACAGTCTGGATAAGATCGTCCCGCTTCTGAATGCCAGGCGGGTTAGATTCATCGAGGTACCGAGCGCCGCCGAGCTGGGCGGAGTTGCGGGACGGGAGTCCGCTGCGGTCGTCGGCATCGTCGACCGACAGCTCGCGAAAGGAATTCGCGAGTTGGTGGAGTCGGGCTCCGCAGGGGCCCCATAGGAGGGTGGTTTGAGCAAGCTTCGCGTACACGATATGGCTGGGGAGTTCGGGATCTCCGCCGACGAAGTGATGGGATTGCTTCGTCAGATGGATGTTCCCGTGCGCAGCCATCTGAGCCCGCTCACCGACGACCAGGTCGCACGCGTTCGTGCGCGCTGGGAGCGGGAGAAGCGCGTTCGTGCCGAGCGTCAGGCGGCACCGCCTGCGCCTGCCCGTCGTCGGCGCGGTGCTGCCACCGCGGCCGTCGCCGCGGAGCCCGCTCCGGTCGCCGCCGACGTAACGGACGCCAACGGTCAGGTCCGCCGCCGCCGCAAAGCGGCCGATGTCGCCGCCGCCGCCGCGGAAGTTGCGGCAGAGCAGGCCGCCGCCGACGCCGCAGCCCAGCAGGCCGCGGAAGCCGCGGCGGCCGAGCGCGCGGAATCGGAGCGTGTCGAGGCCGAGCGCCAGGAAGCCGAGCGCGCTCGCGCCGCCGCCCAGGCCGCCGCGGCCGCGCAAGCGGAAGCACAGGCGCAGGAGCAGGAGGCAGCGGAGCCTGCCGCCCCCGCGCAGGACGCGCCGGCGGCAGAGCCGCCGCGTCCCGCCGTCGCGCGCCCCGCTGGTGGTCCGCCGCCTCCGGCCGCGGGCGGAGATCGTCCGCGTCCGCGTCCGATCACCCCCGGCGCTCCGCGTCCGCGTCCAGTCACCGCTGGCTCGCCATTCCCGCCGCGCCCCGTCGCGTCGGCGTCGCCGGGCGGATTCGGCGGCGCGACACGCACGCCCGAGCGCCGGCCTGGTGGCCCAGGAACTGGAGCGCCGCAGACCGGTGCTGGTGCGGGTGCCGGTGGCGCCAACCGCAATGCCCGAAAGAAGGGCAAGCGTGGGGCGGTGGATCAGGACGCGGTCGATGCGAACATCGCGAAGACCATGGCGTCCATGCGCGGCGCTCCCACCCGGGGCGGCCGCGTCGATCGGCGTGGCATTCGCGAAGAGGCGGAGGCGATGCGCGCCGCCGAGGTCGAGCGCGAGAAGAAGCTGGTTCGCGTCAACGAGTTCATCACGGTCAGCGAGCTCGCGCAGATTCTGAAGGTCTCGCCGACGGAGATCGTGGGGTTCGCGTTCAAGAATCTCGGGCTCATGATCACCGTCAATCAGCGACTGGACTTCGACCAGATCGAGCTGATCGCCGGTGAGTTCGGGTTCCAGGCGGTGCGCGAGGACGAGTACCAGGCCGAGGAAGTCGGCACGACGGTCGCCGACGAGCCGCAGGACCTCGTACCGCGTCCACCGGTCGTGACGATCATGGGTCACGTCGACCATGGAAAGACGTCGCTCCTGGACTACATCCGCAAGGCGAACGTCGTGGCAGGTGAGGCGGGAGGCATTACGCAGCACATCGGTGCCTATCACGTCCAGCTGCCCGGCGGCAAGATGATCACCTTCCTCGACACGCCGGGCCACGAGGCGTTCACCGCCATGCGTGCGCGCGGCGCGCAGGTCACCGACGAGGTGATCCTCGTCGTCGCGGCCGATGACGCGGTGATGCCGCAGACCATCGAGGCGATCTCGCACGCGAAGAACGCCGGCGTGCCGATGATCGTCGCGATCAACAAGATCGACCTGCCGCAGGCCAACCCGATGAAGGTGAAGCAGGACCTCCTGCAGCATGGGGTCGTGCTCGAGGAGTTCGGCGGCACCACGCTCAGCACGGAGATCTCCGCCAAGAAGGGAACCAACGTCGAAGAGCTGCTCGAGCAGGTCCTGCTGCAGGCCGAGCTGCTGGATCTCAAGTCGAACCCGAACAAGCGCGCCACCGGAACGGTCGTCGAGGCGCAGCTCGATCCGGGGAAGGGTCCGGTCGCCACGGTGCTGGTCCAGAGCGGCACGCTCAACGTCGGCGATGACTTCATCGTCGGCATGTTCTCCGGGCGTGTTCGCGCCATGCTCGACGAGCGCGGCAAGACCGTGAAGTCTGCGGGACCCGCCATCCCGGTGCAGGTGCTCGGAATGACGGGCGTTCCGATGGCGGGAGACCAGATGCTCGTCGTCGAAGATGCCACGGCGGCGCGTGAAGTCGCGCAGCGTCGCGAGCGGCTCGATCGCGAGGCCAAGAGCCGCCGGTCGACGCGCGGGGTCACGCTCGAGGACTTCATGGCGCAGTCGACGTCGGGCGACGTCCGCGCGCTGCGAATCCTGATCAAGGCGGACCAGGGCGGACCGGCCGAAGCGCTGGCCGATGCGCTCAGTCAGCTCGGCACCAGCGAGGTGAAGGTCGAAGTGGTGCACCGCGGTGTTGGCGCCATCACCGAGAGCGACATCCTGCTCGCGCGCGCATCGGGCGCGATCATCATCGGCTTCCACGTGCGTCCGGACAACAACGCGCGGGCCGCGGCCGAGCGTGAGAACGTCGACATCAAGCTCTATCGCATCATCTACGAGGCGGTCGCCGACGTGCGCCTCGCGCTCGAAGGGATGCTGCGCCCCGAGCAGCGCGAGGTCGTGCTCGGCGAGGCGGAAGTCCTCGAGACGTTCAAGGTGCCGAAGATCGGCGTCATCGCGGGCTGCGCGGTGCGCACGGGGCTCATCCGCCGCGATGCGCGGGTTCGCGTCATCCGCGATGCGATCGAGGTGTACGAGGGCAACATCGCCTCGCTCCGCCGGTTCAAGGACGATGTGAGGGAAGTCCGCGAAGGCTTCGAGTGCGGTATCGGCATCGAGAACTTCAACGACCTCAAGGTGGGCGACCGCATCGAGTGCTATCGCACCGAGGAAGTGGCGCGGACGCTCGAATCGGCTCCGCAGGGCTGATCACGGTACGGCTGGCCGGGCGCACTCGCGCGCCCGGCCAGCTGCGCCTCCGCTCCGGTGACCCGTGTCTCCTGACCATCATCGATCCGATCGCGTCGCCGCGGCGATGCGAGAGGAGATCGCGACCTTTCTCGCCAACGACGTGAAGGATCCGCGCATCATGGGCCTCGTCACCGTCACGGCGGTGGAGGTCACTCGCGATCTTCGCCACGCCAAGGTGTTCGTCAGCGTGCTCGGCTCCGAGTCCCAACGGGCCGCCACGTTCGATGGACTGGCGGGGGTGGCGGCGCACCTTCGCGGCCGCGTGGGTCGCGCGCTGCGCCTGCGTGCCGCACCAGAGATCGAGTTCCGCAACGACGAGAGCGTCGCGCACGCCGCCAAGATCGAGCAGCTGCTCGCGCAGGTGCGTCGTGAGCTTCCGGCCGACGAAGGCGATGTGACTCCTCCGCCCGGCGATGAGGCAGTCGACGACTGACGGTCTGCTGCTCGTCGACAAGCCGGCCGGAATGACGTCGCACGACGTCGTGCTCGCCGCGCGTCGAGCGTTCGGCGAGTCTCGCATCGGGCACGCCGGGACGCTCGATCCATTCGCTACCGGCCTGCTCGTGCTCCTGCTCGGGCGCGCGACGCGATTGCTGCCGCATCTCGACGGCGTTCCCAAGGTGTACGAGGCCACGATCGTGCTCGGCACTGAGACCGAGACCGACGACCTGAGCGGCGCCGTGTCGCGAACCGCGCCGCCCCCGTCCGATGAGGCCATCGCCATCGCCATCGCGCAGCTTACCGGTACCCTGGAGCAGGTCCCGCCGATCTACTCCGCGAAGCGCGTCGGCGGACGTCGTGCGTACGACGCGGCGCGCGCCGGAGTAGCGCTCGAGCTGGCCCCCGTGCGTGTGGAGGTTTTTGCCTGGCGCGATGTGTCGCGGCGCGGCGACGTGCTGCATGCGACGATCGAATGCGCGGGAGGCACCTACGTGCGCGCGCTGGCTCGCGACCTCGGACGCCTCACCGCGAGCGCGGCGCACCTCGGTGCGCTCCGCCGCACCCGCAGCGGCCCGTTCCGCGTCGCCGACGCGGCGGCCATCGACGACCTCCGCTCGGGCAGCGCTGCGCTGCGCCCCGCCCTCGATGCCCTGCCGACGATCCCGCACGTCGCGCTGGACGAGGCCGACGCGGAGCGGGTGCTGCGTGGCATCGCCGTG
>Ga0308174_10001403_pt1 | contig 11210 bp, 9 predicted proteins | sample PhyPR2_FD_203894 | JGI IMG/M metagenome (GOLD analysis project Ga0308174, IMG submission 203894) | Soil microbial communities from UC Gill Tract Community Farm, Albany, California, United States - DLSLS.P.R2 | ecosystem: Environmental > Terrestrial > Soil > Agricultural land | place: USA... | reverse complement strand
AGGATGAAATGGACTTGCACCACCACTACCACACGCCGGCTTCGCGCATGCGCATGATCCCCTGCGGCTTCGATCCCGATGAGCTGCAGCCGGTGACACGCGCCGAGGCTCGCGCGCATCTCGGGCTGCCTGCGGAACGCCCGATCGTGCTGCAGCTCGGACGCATGGTTCCGCGCAAAGGCGTCGACACGGTGATCCATGCGCTCGGCGTGCTGGAGCGCCGCTACCGGTTGAATCCGCTGCTGCTGATCGTCGGCGGTGAATCGGGGACACCCGATCCCGTGCGAACGCCGGAGATCGGAAGGCTGCAACGGATCGCGGAGGACGAGGGCGTGGCCGCCGACGTGCAGTTCGTCGGCCAGCGTCCGCGCAACGAGCTGCGCTATTTCTATAGCGCATCGGACGTCTTCGTCACGATGCCGTGGTACGAGCCGTTCGGCATCACGCCGGTCGAGGCGATGGCGTGCGGCATTCCGGTCATCGGCTCGCGCGTCGGCGGCGTCCAGTACTCGGTCGAGGATGGCCGCACCGGCTTCCTCGTCGAAGCGCGCAATGCCGATGCCCTCGCACGCCGGCTCGCGCACCTGTTCAGCGATCCGTCGATCCCGCGCCTGCTCGGCAAGCGCGCACGGCGGCGCGCGTCGGAACGCTTCACGTGGGAGCAGGTTTCGCGTTCGCTCGCCGACCTCTATGCCGAAGTGGCGACGGCCGCTTCGTTGTCGCGCCCCGCCCTTGCGCAAGGCACACGCTAAAAGGACCGTTTGGATACCGATCTCACGCAGAAGGTCGTCGTCGTCACCGGCGGCGGCCAGGGGCTGGGCGCTGCGATCTGCAGCGAGCTCGCGCAGGCGGGTGCCGACGTATTCGTCGCCGATCGCAGCGAACGAGCCGAAAGCGTGGCGGCGGCACTCACGCGGGAAGGCCGGCGTGCCTACGCGTTGCGCGGCGACGTCGGCGACCCCGACGACGTCCGGGGTTTCGTCGACGAGGCGAAGAAGCGCTTCGGCCGCCTCGACGCCGTCGTCAACAACGCGGGGATCGATCGCACGATCGGCGTCGACGAGATGGAGGTCGACGACTGGGATGCGATCATCCGCACCAACCTGCGCGGGCCGTTCCTGCTGTCCAAGTTCGCGCTGCCGCTGCTGCGCGAAAGCCGGGGCGACATCGTCAACGTCGCGTCCACCGCAGCGAAGCGCGGCTGGCCGAACGCGAGCGCTTACCACGCAAGCAAATGGGGATTGCTCGGATTGTCGTACGCGATGCACGCCGAGTTTCGCGCGCACAAGGTACGCGTCACCGCCGTGATCGCCGGTGGGATGCGCACGCCGTTCCTGCTCGAGCGATTTCCCGACCTCGACCCCGCGAAGCTGCAGGACCCGCGCAACGTCGCGCGCGCCGTGCGCTTCGCGCTTTCCCAGCCGCGCGAATCGGTCGTCGCGGAGATTACCGTCCTTCCTGTGGAGGAATCGTCGTGGCCATGAACGGCGCAACGCACCGGCCGCAAGCGTGGGACGCACCGTCCGGGACGGGCGGGCGCGATGCGGCGGCGGTCTTCATCGACAAGGATGGCACGCTCGTGCACGACGTGCCTTACAACGTCGATCCCGCACGCATCGAGCTCATTGCCGGCGCAGGCGACGCGCTGCGTGCGCTGCAGGATGCCGGCTTCCTGCTCTTCGTCGTCTCGAACCAGCCCGGCGTGGCGCTTCGGCGCTTCCCGATGGCGGCGTTGCGCACGGTGGAGGCACGCCTCGACGAACTGCTCGCACCCTTCGGCGTCATGTTCACGGCGTATTGCTGGTGTCCGCATCCGCCGGCCGGCGTGCGCGCCGCCATCGCATGTACCTGCCGCAAACCGCGTCCCGGATTGCTGCTCGATGCGGCCGCGACGCATGGCGTCGACCTCGAGCGGTCGTGGATGATCGGGGACATCCTCGACGATGTCGAGGCCGGCAACCGCGCGGGATGCCGCAGCGTGCTCGTCGATCGGGGCAACGAAACACGCTGGCGCACCGGGCGCCTGCGCACACCCAACGCGATCGTCTACCAGCTCGCCGACGCTGCGGCGATCATTCTCGACGGCACGCGCGATGAGGTGGTTGCGCGGCCGCGCACGGCACCAGCGTGATCGCCATCGACCTTTGCTGGCGCCGCGCACGCTCGATCCTCGCCGTGCGCCTCGACGGCATCGGCGACCTGCTGATGACGACGCCGGCGCTGCGCGCGCTCAAGGAGGAACACGGGCGCCGTTCGTTGACGCTGCTGACGTCGCCCGCCGGCGCGATCGCGGCGCGCGAGCTCCCGTTCGTCGACGATGTCATCGTGTTCACGGCGCCGTGGATGAAGTCCGCGGAGGCCGTGCCCGTTCCGCCGGCCGCCACGGAGTGGCTCGTCGAGCGGCTGCGCGAGCGGGCGTTCGACGCGGCCATCGTGTTCACCGTGTTCACGCAAAGCGCACTGCCCGCGGCGATGCTGCTGCACCTCGCCGGCATCCCCCGGCGTGCCGCCTACAGCCGCGAGAACCCGTACGGGTTGCTGACGCACTGGCGCGCCGATCCGGACCGCGACGCGCACGCCGGGGTGCGCCACGAAGTGCAGCGCCAGATCGATCTCGTGCAAAGCCTCGGCACGCGCGTTCGCGACACGCGTCTCGGCTTCCCGGTGCGCGACGACGCGCGGCGCAGCATGCTCACCCGTGTCACCGCCGCCGGGATGGAGCCCGACCGGCCGTGGCTGATCGTTCATCCGGGCGCCACCGCGGCGTCGCGCCGCTATCCGCATGACCGGCTTGCCGACGCCGTCGGACGGCTGCAGAAGCGCGGGCGCTGGCAGATCGCGATTGCCGGTGCAGACGAAGATCGGGACTGCGCACAACGGATCGCCGCGAGTGTCGAAAACGTCGTTCCGCTGACGGGCGTCCTCGACCTGGCCGAGCTCGCGGCGCTGCTGGAGGCCGCAGAGCTCGTCGTCTGCAACAACTCGGCGCCCGCGCACCTCGCCGCCGCGGTCGGTACGCCGGTCGTCGACCTGTACGCACTCACCAATCCGCAGCACACGCCGTGGGGCGTCGCGCATCGCGTGCTGTCGCACGACGTCGATTGCAAGTACTGCCTGAAGAGCGTGTGCCCGCAGGGACATCACCGCTGCCTCGCGGACGTCGCACCCGGCGAAATCGTCGCCGCCGTCGACGCGCTGCTTCCCGATGCGCCGTCGCGCGACGTCCCGCGCGTGCGCGCGTTCGCCGGCGTCGGCGCAGGTGCCTGAAGGGCTGGCGATGCGAACGCTCGGGATCAACGCCGCCTTCCACGACTCGGCCGCGTGCCTCGTCGACGACGGCAGCGTGGTCGCGGCGGCCGAGGAAGAGCGGTTCACCCAGATCAAGCACGGCAAGCGTCCGGTTCCGTTTTCCGCCTGGGAGTTGCCGTACCACGCAATCGACTACTGTCTCGCCGAGGCGGGCGTCGACATCGACGCGATAGATCACGTCGCCTATTCGTTCGAGCCCGGACTGTTCGTCAACGGCAGCGGAATGCCGTCGCAGATCACGCTGCCGCTCGAGCCGAGCGCCATCCGCGTGCCCGCCGGCCGCGCGCCCTGGGACCCGCTGTTCCTGTCGTATGTCGTGAACGCGCCGCGCCAGCTGTCCGGCGGCGCACCGCACCACCTGCAGCAGCGGTTGCGCTCGAGCGCGAGCGCGCCACGCTGGCAGTGGCATTACGTGGCGCACCATCTCGCCCATCAGGCGAGCGCGTTTCTCGCCGCACCTTTCGACGAATGCGCGGTGCTCACGCTCGACGGCCGCGGCGAGAACACGTCGACGCAATACGGCACCTTCCGCAACGGCCGCTACACAAGCCTGTCCGAAGTGCCGCTGCCGCACTCGCTCGGCCTCCTGTACGAGGACGTCACGCGGCACCTGGGGTTCCTGCATTCTTCCGATGAATACAAGGTGATGGCGCTTGCGTCGTTCGGCACACCCCGCTTCGTCGACGCGCTGCGCGAGCACGTTCGCTGGCAGGGCGACGGCCGCTACGTGGTCGATGCGCCGCCGTTCCTGCAGTTCTGTCCGCCCCGCGCGCCGGGCGAGCCGTTCCTTCCGGTGCATGCCGATGTCGCGCATGCGACGCAGCGGGTGCTCGAGGAAACCGTGCTCGAGATCGCGCGGTGGCTGCGTGCCGCCACGCAGCTGCCGAATCTCGCCATGGCGGGCGGCGTGGCGCTCAACTGCGTGATGAATGCCTTCCTGCGCGATGCCGGCGTATTCGATCGCATCTGGGTGCAGCCGGCGGCGGGCGACGCCGGCACCGCGCTCGGCGCGGCGCTCTGGATCGATCGCGAAGCGCGCGGCGGCGATGCCGCCAAGCGCGGGTTCCGCATGGACCACGCCTATCTCGGTCCCGGTTTCTCGGACGGCGAAATCGAAGCCGCGCTGCGCCATGCGCGCGCTCGCTACGATGTGCCGGCGGATCTGCCCGGGACGATTGCGGCGCGGCTGGCGCAGGATCGCATCGTCGGCTGGTTCCAGGGCCGGATGGAATTCGGTCCGCGCGCGCTCGGCGCGCGCTCGATCCTCGCCTCGCCTTTGCATGCGTCGATGCAGGCGCGCCTCAACGAGCTCAAGGACCGCGAGGATTTCCGCCCCGTGGCGCCCGCGGTGCTCGAGGAGGCGGCAAGCGACTGGTTCGAGCATTGCGCGCAGTCGCCGTTCATGCTGTTCGTGCATCGCGTACCGCCCGCGCAGCGCGCGCGCATTCCCGCGGCGTGCCACGCTGACGGCACGGCACGCGTGCAGACGGTGTCGCAAGCAGTCAATCCGCTGTACCACGCGCTGATCGAGCAATTCGCCCGGCGCACGGGCGTTCCCGTCGTGATCAACACGTCGTTCAACACGCGCGGCAAGCCCATCGTGTGCACGCCGCGCGACGCGCTCGAATGCTTCTTCACGTCGCCGCTCGACGTGCTGGCGATCGGCCGCTACGTCATCGAGAAGGGCGCGCAGTGAATCCCGAGGTCACCGTCGTCATCGCCACTTACGAGCGGCGCGAGCTGCTGCTCCGCTGCGTCGACGCGCTGCTCGCGCAGACGCTTGCCGTCACGCGCTTCGAGATCGTCATCGTCGACGACGGCTCGTCGCGCGCCACGCGCGAATATGTGATGGCCGAGCTGTCGACGCGCCGGCGGCTGCGCCGCGCACCGACGCTGCGCTTCCTTTGGCTGCCGTCGAATCGCGGACCGGCGGCGGCGCGCAACTGCGGCATCCTCGCGGCGCGCGGCGGCGTGATCGCGTTCACCGACGACGACACGCTGCCGCACGCGAACTGGCTCGAATCGGGACTCGACGCCATCCGGCACGGCGCCGACGCGGTGGCCGGCGCCGTCGAAGTGCCGCTTCCCGCGGTGCCTACCGACTACGAGCGCGACGCCGCGGGCCTGTCGAACGCCGGCTTCGTCACGGCGAACTGCTTCGTGCGCCGCGACCTCCTTTGCGCCGTCGGAGGCTTCGACGAGCGCTTCCGCTGCGCATGGCGCGAAGACACGGACCTCTGCTTCCGCCTTCGCGCAAGCGGCGCGATCGTGCGCGCGTCGCATGCCGCGCGCGTTGTGCACCCCGTGCGTCCGGCGCGCTGGGGCGTGAGCCTCGCGCAGCAGCGCAAGGTGATGTTCGACGCGCTGCTGTACAAGAAATTTCCCGAGGCGTACCGCCGCTATGTCCGCGCACGCCCGCCGTGGGAGTACTACGCTGCGGTCGTGGCAGGGCTGTGCGCGCTCGTCAACGGCGTCGCCGGCTTCCGCATGCTGGCACTCGCCTGCCTCGTTGCATGGCTCGGCATCAGCGTGGGGTTCGCTTCGCGCCGGCTTGCCGATACGAGCCATGCGCCGTGGCATGTCGCCGAGATGATCGTCACGTCGCTCCTGATCCCCTGGGTTTCGGTGTACTGGCGAACGAGGGGCGCGCTGCGCTTCCGCGTTCCGTTCGTCTGATGCCCGAGGCCGCCTCATGACCCCGCCGCTCGACGCGGCATCGGCGCCGGCCGTTTCGCGGCCGCGCACGCCGCCGCTGCCGCGCTTCGTGCAGATCGAGCCCGTCGGCCAGTGCAATCTGCGCTGCCAGATGTGCGCGATCCAGTTCCGCAAGGACGGGCCCCCGCATGGTCCGCTCGCCTTTCTTGCCTTCGACGACTTCACGCGGCTCGTCGAGGGGTTCGGCGACATCGACGAACTGCAGCTGCAGGGCCTCGGCGAGCCGACGATGCATCCGCGCTTCTTTGAGATGGTCGCCTGGGCGAGCGCACGGGGCATTCGCGTATCGACGAACAGCAACCTCACGCTGTGGTCCGAGCGGCGCGCACGCCAGTGCGTCGACAGCGGACTTGCGACGCTGCACGTGAGCCTCGATGCGGCGACGCCCGAGCTCTACGAGCGCATCCGGCGCGGTGCACATTTCTCGAAAGTCGTGCGCAACCTGCGCCGCGTGATGGCGGCCCGGCGCGCGCGCCGATCCCCGCTGCACGTGCGCGTCGTGACCGTCCTGATGCGCCAGAACCTTCATGAGCTGCCCGCACTCGTGCGCCTCGTCAGTGACGAAGGCATCGGCGAGCTCTTCGTGCAGTACCTGTGCCACGACTTCGAGGAGCATTCGCTGCCCGGCGAATACCGGCCGATGCGCGAGTTCATTCACGCGCAGGCGCTCGACGGCGTTCCGCGAGCCGTGCTCGCGGACGCATTCGCCGAAGCACGTGCGGCTGCCAGCGAATGCGACGTCGATCTGCGGCTGCCGCCGCTCGAGGAACGGTCGACGTCGACGGCGCCGCCTCGCTGCGACTGGCCGTGGCGCGGCGCCTACGTGAGCTATCGCGGCGATTCGATGCCCTGCTGCATGGTCAGCACGCCCGACCGGATCAATTTCGGCAACATGCTCACGCAGGGTGTGGCGAACGTCTGGGGCGGCGCCGCCTACGAGCGCTTCCGTGAGCAGCTAGCTAGCGACGAGCCGTCCCCGATCTGCCGTTCCTGCTCGCTGTATCGCGGCACTTTCTAGGTGCGCACCAGTGAGCGTGATCGAACTCGCCTCCCGCCGCGATCCGCCGCGAAGGGTGGCCGTGTTCCGTGCGCTCCAGCTCGGCGATCTGCTGTGCGCCGTGCCTGCGCTGCGCGCCGTGCGAAACGGCTTCCCGGAGGCCGAGATCACGCTGATCGGGCTGCCGTGGGCAAGCGAATTCGTGCAGCGCTTCGCGCGGCTCGTCGATCGCTTCGTCGAATTTCCGGGCTTTCCCGGCTTGCCCGAGCGCGAGCCCGACATCGCGGCGCTGCCGCGCTTCCTTGCCGACGCGCAGGCGTCGCGCTACGACCTCGCCATCCAGATGCACGGCCGTGGCGACCTCACCAATGCCGTCGTCGGAGCCTTCGGGGCGCGCCTGATGGCCGGGTTCTGTCCACCGGGGGGCGCGTGTCCCGATCCATTGCGCTTCCTGCCATGGCCGGACAGCGGCACCGAAATCCACCGCTGCATCGCGCTCACCGATTTCCTCGGGCTTCCGCGCGACGGGGACCGGCTCGAATTCCCGCTCGACCACGAGGAAACGGTGCAGGGCGAGGCGCTGCTCGCGCGTCACCGGCTCAAGCCGCGCCATTTCGTCTGCATCCATCCGGGCGCGCGGCTCTACACGCGGCGCTGGCCGTGGGATCATTTCGCCGCCGTCGCGCAGGAGGTGGCGCACCGCGGCTTCCGGGTGGTGCTCACCGGCAGCAGCGACGAGGCGCTGATCACGCGGCGCATCGCGCGCGCGCTGCCCTCCGGGTCCGTTGTCGACCTCGCCGGCCATACGGGGCTGGGCGCATTCGCAGCGCTCCTTCGCCATGCACGCCTGCTGGTCGCGAACGACACCGGCGTTTCGCATGTGGCGGCCGCGCTTCGCGTGCCGAGCATCGTCGTCTGCTGCGGGGCCGATCCGCATCGCTTCGCGCCGCTGGACCACGCGCTGCATGAAGTGCTTCATCACCCCGTCGCCTGCCGGCCGTGTACGCACGTGCACTGCCCGATCGGCCACCCGTGCGCCCGCAAGCTCACGCCCGAGCGCGTCATTGCGCGCGTCGGTGCGCGGCTTTCGCAGCGCAAGGCCGCCGCGCCGCTGCGCTTTGCGGTGCCCTTGCGCCCGGCAAGCCTCGTCGAAGGCCGCTCGCCGCCGCAAGGCGGATGAGCCGGGCGCGGACGAAGCGATCATGCGAAAGCGCCTGCGCATCCTGACCTGGCAGGTTCACGGCAACTACCTCTACTACCTGACGCACGCGCCGCACGAATTCTTCGTGTTGTCGAAGCCGGGTCATCCGCCCGGTTATGCCGGGCGCGCCGGAACGCTGCCGTGGGGCGACAACGTGCACGATTGTCCCGTCGCCTCGGTGCGCGAACAGGCGTTCGACTGCGTGCTGTTCCAGTCGCTCCTGCACTACGAAAAGGATCAGCACGACATCCTGACCGGCGCGCAGCGGGCGCTCCCGCGCATCTATCTCGAGCACGACCCGCCGCTCGCGCATCCGACGAACACCGTGCATCCGGTCGACGATCCCGCGGTGCTGGTCGTGCACGTGACGCACTACAACGCGCTGATGTGGGATTGCGGCCGCGTACCGGTCCGTGTGGTCGAGCACGGCGTGCGCGTGCCGGACGGCATCGAATGGAGCGGCGAGCTGCCGCGCGGGGTTGCCGTCATCAATCACCTCGAGCGCCGCGGCAGGCGCCTCGGGGCCGACGTGTTCGCCGCGTGGCGGCGCGAGGTGCCGCTCGAGCTTTTCGGCATGGATGCTGCTGCCAGCGGCGGCGGGCGCGAATTGCCGTATGCCGAGCTGCTTCCGGCCATCGCGCGCTACCGCTTCTTCGCGCATCCGGTGCGCTACACGAGCCTCGCACTCGCGCTGTGCGAGGCCATGGCGATCGGGCTGCCGGTGATCGGCCTTGCAACGACCGAGCTGCCGCGCGTGATCGCGGACAGCGGTGGCGGCTACGTCGATACCGAGCTCGCGCGCCTCGTCGATGCCAGCCGTGAGCTCGTCCGCGATCGCGGACGCGCGCAGGAGCTCGGACGCCGGGCACGCGCGTACGCACGCGAGCGTTTCGCGATAGGACGCTTCGCCGCGGACTGGGACGCCGTGTTCCGGCACGTGACATGAGCGGGACCGACACGTGACAGGGATCAACCCATGAGAACCGAACCAAGTCAGCCGTTGCGCGTGCTCGTCACCGGTGGCGCCGGATTCCTCGGCTCGCACCTGTGCGAGCGCCTGCTCGAGGCCGGACACGACGTGCTGTGCGTCGACAACTTCTACACCGGCACACGCGCGAACGTCGCATCGCTGCTGACGCACCCGCGCTTCGAGCTGCTGCGCCACGACATCACGTTTCCGCTCTACGTCGAAGTCGACCGGATTTTCAACCTCGCTTGTCCGGCGTCACCGCGGCACTACCAGGCCGATCCCGTGCAGACGACGAAGACGAGCGTGCACGGGGCAATCAACCTGCTCGGCCTCGCCAAGCGGTTGCGCGCACCGATCGTGCAGGCGTCGACGAGCGAGGTCTACGGCGATCCGGCGCAGCATCCGCAGACCGAGGAGTACTGGGGACACGTGAATCCGATCGGGCCGCGGGCCTGCTACGACGAGGGCAAGCGCTGCGCCGAAACGCTCTTCGCCGATTACCGCCGCCAGCACGGCGTGGTCACGCGCATCGCACGCATCTTCAACACGTACGGGCCGCGCATGCAGCCGGCGGACGGGCGCGTCGTGTCCAACTTCATCGTCGCGGCACTGCACGGCGAGCCGCTGACGATCCAGGGCGATGGCTGGCAGACGCGCTCGTTCTGCTTCGTGAGCGACACGGTCGACGCGCTGCTGCGTCTGATGGATGCGCCCGAGCCGTGTGCCGGTCCCGTCAACATCGGCAATCCGCGCGAATTCACGGTGCTCGAGCTCGCCGAGCGCGTGCGCAAGCTCGCCCGCTCGGCCTCGCCGGTCGTCTTCATGCCGGCCGCGTGCGACGACCCGCGCCAGCGCAAGCCCGACATCGCGCTCGCGACCCGGCTGCTCGGCTGGACGCCGCGGGTCGGCATCGACGAGGGGCTTGCGCGCACCATCGACTACTTTCGTCGCACCCTCGTTCCGGCGGCGAAGCTCCGCGCGAAATCGGGGGCGCTCACGAGTGGACATGCAGCCCGCCTACGATGAGCACGCGCCGCTCCGCGTGCTGGCGATCACCGGCAACGCGATTGTCGGCGGCATGGAGTCGGCGGTGCTGCGCCTTGCGCAGCGCCTGCCCGCGAAAGATGTCCGGCTGACGGCGCTGTGCCCGTTCGAAAGCCCTTTCACCGCGGCGTTGCGCGAGTGCGGCGTGCCGGTGCATGTCGCACCGATCGGCGACAGGCTGCGCTGGCACGCGATCCAGTTCGCCGTGGCGCTGGTGCGCGAGCACGACGTCGGCGTCGTCCATGCGCACATGCCCGCTGCCCATGCCGTCGCGGCGCTTGCCGGCAGGATCACGCGCACGCCGGTGCTCGCCACGATTCACGCGATGCATCTGTCGATGCAGGATCTCGAAGCGCACCGCGTCGCCCGCACGCATCTATGCGTCGTCAGCGGGGCCGCACGCGTGCACGCGCAAAGCGTCGGCGTGGCGCCGTCGCGACTGACGCTCATTCGCAACGGCGTCGACAGCGAGCGCTTCGTTCCGCGTCCCGGCATCGCCGCCGCCGGCGCGGATGCACCCCCGCTGGTCGGCTACGTCGGGCGCCTGTCGCCTGAAAAAAATCCGGCCCTCTTCCTGCATTCGGCGGCTCTCGTGCACGCGCGGCTGCCCGACGTGCGATTCGTCGTCATCGGTGACGGGCCGCTTCGCGCCGGGCTCGAGTCGCTTGCGGCAAGGCTTCGCATCGGTCATGTCGTGACCTTCGCGGGCGAGTGCGCCGACATGCCGGCACGCTACGCCGCACTCGACCTCATGCTGCTGACGTCATGGCATGAAGGCACGCCGCTCGCGGTGCTCGAAGCGATGTCCTGCGCGCTGCCCATCGTCGCCACCGACGTTGGCGGCGTTCCCGAGCTCGTCGTGTGCGGCACCACCGGATGGCTGGTGCCTGCGGGCGACGCGGTGGCCATGGCCGAGCGCGCGATCGGACTGCTGCAGGATCGCGACACGATGCGCCGCTTCGGCCGCGCGGCGC
>Ga0308174_10001402_pt1 | contig 11215 bp, 10 predicted proteins | sample PhyPR2_FD_203894 | JGI IMG/M metagenome (GOLD analysis project Ga0308174, IMG submission 203894) | Soil microbial communities from UC Gill Tract Community Farm, Albany, California, United States - DLSLS.P.R2 | ecosystem: Environmental > Terrestrial > Soil > Agricultural land | place: USA... | reverse complement strand
TCCACCCCCCAGCGGACCTTCACCGACCTCTACGACAACATCCCCGCCGACGACCCCTCCTGGAAGCTGCGGATCGGCAACCCGGGACCCGACCACCTGTTCGACGGGGCGGTCTACCAGCGGGGGGCGATGACGCTGCACGTGCTGCGGCTGCGCGTCGGCGACCACGACTTCTTCCGCATCCTGCGCCGCTGGGCCCGCACGCGCGCCGGCCACAGCGTGACCACCCCCGAGTTCATCCGGCTGGCCGAGCACGTCTCGGGGCAGCACCTCCGGCGCCTGTTCCACACCTGGCTGTTCACCGCCCACAAGCCCCGCGTCCCGGGGATGGCGGCGTCGCGCGGCCGCCAGGCGCCCAGGCCGGGAGGGTTCCCCCGCTTCGGGCGCTCGACCAGGCCCTGGTAGCGCACGGTGCCGTGCCGGGATCCGCCTCTTCGGCGTCGGTCACCCGGGCGCGTCCGGGTGGTGCCGTCCGCGCGCGAGCGCGGCCATCGCCACCGCGGCGACCACCACCACCAGGCCGGCGATGACGGCCACCAGCCCCACGCCGTGCCAGGCGGCGGAGGCGAACGTGCCGGAGCAGCCCTGGCCGCCGGGCGCCGCGGTGCAGCGGCTGTCCAGCAGCGACAGGAGCAGCCCGCCCGCCCAGGCCAGGACGGCACCGCCGACCGCGAACGCGAACCACACCGCCCGGCCCGGTCCGTTCGTCGTGAGCATGGCGACTCCCTTCCTGGTGCCGCGGCGGCCGGCCACGCTGTCGTCCGCAACGGCCGGGCTCGCGGGGACACCCGTGGGTGCGGTGCCGTCCTGACCGTGCTCCGCCAGCCAGGCGCGGTAGCCGTCCACGGCCGTCGGCAGGGTGGGGAACACGTGCTCCTCGCCGACCCGGTCCAGCAGCCCGGTCGGGAGCAGGGTGGCCTGCACGTCGTGCTTCATCCGTGCGATCGCGAACACCACGCCCTGGCCGACGAGCTCCTGACGCAGCGACTCCAGGGCGTCGACCGCGGTGATGTCGATCTCGATGATCGCCTCGGCATTGAGGAGGAACCACCGCACCGGCGTCGGCGCGGTCGCGACGGCACCCCGCGCGCGCAGGCGGAAGTTCTCGGCGTTGGCGAAGAACAGGGGTGCGTCGTATCGGTAGACGACCAGACCGGGCACCACGTCGGTGTTCGGGTAGTCCTGGACGTCGTGCATGCCAGCCATGTCGGGGACGAAGCCCTCGACGGCGTCGTGCGGCCGGACGACCCGGCGCAGCAGGTCCAGGATCGAGAGTCCGACCGCGACCAGCACGCCCTGCAGCACCCCGACGACCAGGACCGCCGCGGTGGTGGCGGCCGCGATCAGGAACTCGCTCATCCGGAACCGCGCCAGCCGACGGAACTCCGCGACGTCGACGAGGCGCACCGCGGCGTACACGACCACCGCACCCAGGGCGGCGACCGGGAAGCTGGCCAGCACCGGACCCGCGACGAGCACGACCAGCGCCGTGGCGACCGCCGTGACGACGTTGGCCAGCTGGGTGCGGCCCCCGACCGCGTCACTGATCGCGGTCCGGCTCCCACTGCTGCTCACCGGGAACCCGTGCACCAGACCCGCCCCGACGTTGGCTGCGCCCAGGGCCAGCAGCTCGCGCCGGGGGTCGATCCGCAGGTGCTGCCGCTCCGCGAAGGCGCGCCCGGTGAGCACGTTGTCGGTGTAGCCGACGAAGGCGACCCCGAGCGCCGCCGGCAGCAGCGAGACGACCTGATCGAGCGAGACGCGCGGCAGCGAGGGCACCGGGACACCGCTCGGGATCGGTCCGATGACCGCGACCCCCCGGTCCCCGAGGTGCAGGACCGCGACTGCGGCCGCGGCACCGAGCATGCCGATCAGCGCCATCGGGGCACGGGGCAGCAGGATGCTGCCGACCAGCATCACGGCGAGGGCCACCAGCCCGAGGACGAGAGTCGGTGGGTGCACGTCGGCGAGATGCCCGGCGGCGTACGCCACCTGCGGCACGAAGCCCTCCACGCCGGCCGTGGTCCCCGTCAGCCTGCCGAGCTGGGAGGCGATCATGATCCCGGCGACCCCCGCCATGTAGCCGACCAGCACGGGACGGGACAGCAGCTCGGCCAGGATGGCCAGTCCGCCCACCCAGCCGAGCACCGACAGGGCGGCCACGACCAGGCAGAGGGCCGACGCCAGCTCGACGTACCGCGCGGACGACGCGAGCGCCAGGGGGCCGATCGCTGCCGCCGTCAGCAGCGCCGTGGTGGACTCCGGGCCGACCGAAAGCTGCGTGGACGACCCCAACGCGGCATAGACGAGCAGGGCGGCGACCGCGGCCCAGATCCCGGCCACCGCCGGCATCCCGGCCACGGCGGAGTAGGCCATCACCTGGGGGAGGAGGTACGCCGTGACCGTCACTCCGGCCAGCACGTCTCCACGGAGCCACCGGCGTTCGTACGCACCTGCCCACGCGGGCAGCGGCAGTCGGCGGCCCATGGGCTCACGCTAGGTGACCTCACGACCCGTGCTGGAGGGTCGATGGACCCGTTCTCGCGCGCCCCCACCGGGGCCGCTGGTCGGGTTACGCTCCCGGCATGGCCAAGGGGAAAGCGTCGACGGGAGCGCGGAACGGCCTGTCCAGCGAGGTCTACGAGGCCGAGCTGTTCCGGCTGCAGGCGGAGCTGGTCAAGGTCCAGGAGTGGGTCCGGGCCGAGGGGGAGCGGGTGGTCGTCGTCTTCGAGGGCCGCGACGCCGCCGGCAAGGGTGGCACCATCACGCGGATCACCCAGTACCTCAGCCCCCGGGTGGCGCGCATCGCCGCGCTCCCCGCGCCCACGGAGCGCGAGCGGACCCAGTGGTACTTCCAGCGCTACGTCGAGCACCTGCCCAGCGCCGGGGAGATCGTGCTGTTCGACCGCTCCTGGTACAACCGCGCGGGCGTCGAGAAGGTGATGGGCTTCTGCACGACCGCGGAGCACCGCCGGTTCCTGCACCAGTGCCCGATCTTCGAGCGGCTGCTGGTCGAGGACGGGATCCTGCTGCGCAAGTACTGGTTCTCGGTCAGCGACGAGGAGCAGCAGCGTCGCTTCCGGGCCCGCCTCAAGGACCCGATGCGGCACTGGAAGCTGTCCCCGATGGACCTCGAGTCGATCACCCGCTGGGAGGACTACTCCCGCGCCAAGGACGAGATGATGGTGCACACCGACGTCCCCGAGGCGCCGTGGTACGTCGTGGAGAGCGACAACAAGCGGGCGGCGCGGCTGAACATGATGGCGCACCTGCTCTCCACCATCCCGTACGGCGACGTGCCCGCTCCGACGATGCACGTGCCGCCTCGCCCCCGGCCGCGGGGCTACGAGCGCACCCCGCGGGAGGACGTCACCTACGTGCCGGACCACTGCGCCACGCTCGGCGACTGACCCGGCACGGCGACACCGAGGGCCGCTCCGACCACCGGCGGAGCGGCCCTCCTGCTGTCAGCGCACCCGGACCCGGACGACCGCTCCGGCTGGTCCGGGGGCGGCGGAGTTGGTGCTCACGTAGAGCACCCCGCCGGGACCCTGGGCGATGCCGCCCGGCAGCGGGACCTGTCCGAGACCGAGGTGGACGGCCCGCCTGGGGTGCTTGAAGGGGATCCGGACCAGGTCACCGGGCGGCCCGGACGGGTTCGGCGCGAACATCTCCGCGGCCCAGAAGTTGCCGGCCCGGTCGAAGGTGCACGCGGTGATGGTCGTCAGGCCGGTCGCCCACTTCCTCGGCTTGGTCGGGTAGCTGGCGTTGGGGTTGATCCGCCAGACGTTGGAGTGCCCGGGGTTGTTCCCGAAGTCGTTGACGATCAGGTCCAGCGTGCCGACGTACAGCATTCCGTCGGGGCCGCGGGTCACACAGGTGGGCGCCGAGTCGTGCTTGGGCGTGTCGTTCGGGAGCAGCGCAACGACCCGGGTGCGTCCGCGCGGCATGACCTCGACGAGCGTGTTCGATCCCGCGTCGACCACGAAGGTCCGGACGCGGTGCGGGAAGCGCGACACGAGCACGGCGTACGGGTTGGAGTCGGGCTCGGGCTCGGCCACGTTGGGGTGGTTCTTGGTCCAGCGCCACTGCTGGTCGCCCACGTTGCTGAGCAGGGTACGGCGGCCCGTGCCCGGGTCGAGCCGGTACAGCCTCCCGATCTGCCGGTCGGTGGTGTGCGTGCCCTTGTTCGACTCGCTCATGATCAGCCGCGGCTGGCAGGACGCGGAGTGCACCCGCGCGCCGGAGCACTGCCGGACGAGCGCGTTCATGCCCTCGGGGCCGAGCACGTCGGGCGGGGCGGGTGGCGGTGCCTCGTGCGCGTACAGCGACGTGAACGTGCGCGTCCACCTCGGCGTCTTGGAGCCGACGGTGAACCGCTTCACCCGGCCCGTGCGGGTCAGCCCGTGGTCGCCGCTGCCGGCGGTGCCGGACTCGGCGACGTAGAAGTGGCCGTTCCCGTCGAACGCGACGCCGCGGGGCGCGTTCAGGCCGGTCAGCCAGGGTGTGACGGTGATGGTCGGGACGGCCGACTCGGCCGGCGTGAAGGCCCCCAGCGCAGCCCCGGTGGCGGCGACCGCGGTCGCCGTCGTCAGGACGGACAGCCTGTGACGTCTGAACCTCATCCGATCCTCCTCGCGGCGCACGACCGGACAGGCGGGTCCCAGGGCGGCGGCACGCCGACCGGTCGATCGTGGCAGCGCTGTTGAGGAGTGAGCCATAGCCCGGCCGGGCTGGCCCCGGCCGGGGCTCGAGGGAGGGCGCAGGGAGGGCTCAGAGAGGACTCAGGGGTGGGCGAAGAACTCCGCGAGCACGTCGTCGACCGGCCGTCCGGGGCAGAGCAGGTCGAAGTCCTCACGGGCGGTGTACCACTGCGCGAGCACCGCCGGGCCGCCCTGGAACGAGTCCCGGTGGCACTTCGCCCGCGCCGCCCGACGCGTCGAGAGCCCGGCGGTGCGCCACTCCGGGAGCCGGTAGCGGACCCGGCCGACGAGGTCGCGCCACATGTTCGGCGTCGAGTACAAGCCGACCCGCAGCCCTGCCTGCCGGTAGGCCGTGACCGCGCCGGCCAGCACCGCGCGGTTCGCGGCCCGGCTGTCCGACCATGGTGACGGCGGGCTGACCGGCTCGACGTCGACCCACACGATGGGGGAGTCGAGACCCACCGACCGCATCGCCGCGACGTTCTGCAGGGCCTGGGCGGCGCCGGTGTCGCGGAGCCGGCCGAGCCGTCCGCGGCCCTCGTGCGGCCCCGGGGCGGCGTACCTCCGCAGCTGGTTGCGGGTCGGGTAGGTCACCACGGCGTACGCCGCCGTCCACAGGTGGTTCAGCCGGGCGTAGGCGACCTGCTCCTCGAGGCACGGGTTCGGGTGGAACGCCGGGCCGTTGGTCAGCCCGACCACCACGAACCGCGCCGACGGCGGTGGCATCGGCTTGCCCTGCGACGGCCGGGACGGGATGCCCATGCCCTTCGGGCAGTTCGGCCAGCTCACGTCTCGGCCGACCATCCCTCTGGCGACCGGGCCCGGCGCGGCAGCCGGTGGCGTTGTCTGCGCGCCGACCGTCGCGGTGCTGCTGAGCACGGCCGCCAGGACCACGGACAGCGCGTGGTCCAGCAGGCTCATCGGCTCCTCGATCCGGTTGCGGAGCGGCCAGCGTACGGCCCCCGCGTGCGGGTCGCAGCGAGTTCACCCGCGCGTCACCCACAGGCCGTTGCCTCGTTGAGCAGGAGGGGAAATGTCCGGGTGGTCCCAGACCCGCAGGAGGAGCTCCGCCCATGCCACGCCCGCTGCCGCACGCCGTGTCCGTCCTCACGGTCGCCGCCGTGCTCGCCGTCGCCGGTGTGCTCGCGGGCACACCGACCACGGCGACCGCCAAGCCCGCCAGGCCCGCCGGGCCCGTCTCGTCGACCGCCGCGCCCCCGGTGCGGCACGTGTTCGTCGTGAACCTCGAGAACAAGGGGTACGACGAGACGTTCGGCCCCGGCTCGCCCGCGCCGTACCTGTCGACGACGCTGCGCGCGCAGGGCCAGCTGCTCACGCAGTACTACGGCACCGCGCACAACAGCCTGCCCAACTACGTCGCGCAGGTCAGCGGCCAGGGGCCGAACCCGCAGACCCAGGGTGACTGCCCGTACTACACGGACTTCGTGCAGACCGGCACCGCGTCGCCGGGCCAGGCCGTCGGCAGCGGGTGCGTCTACCCGGCAGGCGTGAAGACCGTCGCCGACCAGCTCGAGGCCAAGGGGCTGACCTGGCGCGGCTACCTGGAGGACATGGGCACGCCGTGCCGGCATCCCGCGGCCGGCGCCGCCGACGACACCCAGAAGGCGCGGCCGGGGGACCAGTACGCCGCACGGCACAACCCGTTCGTGTACTTCCACAGCATCACGGACTCGCCGTCCTGCGCGGCCGACGACGTCGACCTCTCGCAGCTGACGACGGACCTGGCCTCGGTCGCGACCACCCGCAACCTGACCTACATCACGCCGAACCTCTGCAACGACGCGCACGACAGCCCGTGCGTCGACGGGCGGCCCGGCGGCCTGGCCACCGCCGACCAGTGGCTGAGCACCTGGGTCCCGAGGATCCTGGCCTCACCCGCGTTCCAGCAGGACGGCCTGCTCGTGGTCACCTTCGACGAGGCCGACACCGGCTCGGCCGACGGCGCGAGCGCCTGCTGCGGCGAGGGTCCCGGCCCCAACGCCGCGCTGCCCGGCATCTACGGGATGGGCGGCGGCCGCACCGGCACCGTGCTCGTCTCGCCGTTCCTAGAGCCGGGGACCATCAACGACACCGGCTACAACCACTACTCGCTGCTGCGCACGATCGAGGACACCTTCGGGCTCGCGCCGCTCGGCTACGCGCAGACCGCACGTGGGTTCGGCTACGACGTGTGGGGGGCCGGCCGATGACCCCTCCCGACCTCAGCCGCCGACAGGTCCTGACCGGCGCCGCCGGTGTCGCCGGCGCGCTCGCCCTCGGCGCCCAGGTCGACGCGACCGCGGCCACCCGGTTGCCGACACCGGGCACCTCCGGCATCGACCACATCGTGGTGCTGATGATGGAGAACCGGTCCTTCGACCACTACCTGGGCTGGCTGCCCGGCGCCGACGGTCGCCAGGCCGGCCTCTCCTACGTCGACCGCGACGGCGTCACGCGCGCCACGCACCACCTCACCGACTACCAGGGCTGCGCGCACCCCGACCCGGACCACTCGTGGGAGGGCGGCCGCGTCCAGTACAACGGCGGCCGCTGCGACGGGTGGCTGCGCTCGGGGGAGAACGACGAGCTCGCGATCGGCTACTACGGCCGGCAGGACCTCGGGTTCTACGGGCACGCCGCGCCGTACTGGACGACCTTCGACCGCTACTTCTCGGCCACCCTCGCCGAGACCTACCCGAACCGCTTCTACCAGCACAGCGCGCAGACCGACCGGATCCACAACTCGACCGACGTCGCCACCATGCCGACGATCTGGGACCGGCTGGCCGGCAAGGGTGTCCCGCACGCCTACTACTACGTGGACGTGCCGTTCCTCGCGTTGTACGGGACGAAGTACCTCGACATCGCCCGCACCTGGGCGCAGTTCAAGCTCGACGCAGCCGCGGGCACGCTGCCGGCTGTCTCCTTCCTGGACCCGAAGTTCACAGACGAGGGGACCGGCAGCTCCGCGGACGACCATCCGCACGCCGACATCCGGGCCGGACAGTCGTTCCTCAACGACGTCTACGAGGCGGTCACCGGCGGGCCGGGCTGGGCCCGCACCGCGCTGGTCGTGAACTACGACGAGTGGGGCGGCTTCTTCGACCACGTCCCGCCCACGACCGCCCCGGATGCCACGCCCGAGGCCGGCACCGGGATGCGCGGCTTCCGCACCCCCGCGCTGATGGTGTCGCCGCGGGCGCGGCGCGGGCACGTCGCACACGGCGTCTACGACCACACCTCGGTGCTCAAGATGATCGAGTGGCGCTGGGGCCTGGACCCGCTGACCCCGCGCGACGCCGCGGCCCGCAACCTTGCCGAGGTGCTGGACTTCGCCTCCGCGCCGGACCTGTCCGCGCCCCGGTGGGACGTGCCGCCGGCGGTCAGCGTGCCGTGCGGCCCCGAGGGCACCGCCGACTACAGCGACTGGCGGGCCCTTAAGACGCTGGCCGAGACCCACGGCTGGCGGGTCGGCGGCGTGGTCTGAGCCTGGCGGGACTGGGTAGTCTCGAAGTGAGACATCTCCTCACACCTAGGCGGTTGACGTGGCGATCATCGGATTCCTCGTGTTCGGGCTCGTCGTGGGCGCGCTGGCGCGGCTCATCAAGCCCGGCAAGCAGCGCCTCAGCCTGCTGATGACGCTGCTCCTCGGCGTGGTCGGCTCGCTGATCGGCGGGGTCGTGGCCACCGCCCTCGGCACCGGCTCCTTCACCGAGCTGAACATCCTCGGCGCGATCGTGGCGATCATCGCCGCGGTGCTGCTGATCGGCGTGTTCGAGGGGATGTCCGGCCGGGCCCACAGCTGACCCGAGACGGCTGACCCGAACGGCTGACCCGAACGGCTGACCCGGTGGCGGACTGCCTGTTCTGCGCCATCGTGTCCGGCGAGGTCGCGGCCGACACCGTGCTCGAGACCGAGCACGTGGTCGGCTTCCTCGACCACCGGCCGGTGTTCAAGGGGCACGTGCTCCTCGTGCCGCGCGAGCACGTGGTCACCCTGCCCGACCTCCCGGCCCGGCTGCGGGACCCCTTCCTCGAGGCCGGCCAGCGGCTCGCCGCGGCGATGCCGGCCGGCCTGGGGGCGCAGGGGTCGTTCGTGGCGATGAACAACATCGTGAGCCAGAGCGTCGCGCACCTGCACCTGCACGTGGTGCCGCGGACCAAGGGCGACGGTCTGCGCGGCTTCTTCTGGCCCCGCACGAAGTACGCCTCCGACGCCGAGCGCGCGGAGTACGCCGACCGGCTGCGCGCCGTGCTCGACGGGGGCTGACCCGGATGGGCTGGTGGGCGGACCAGGTCGTGCCCCGCCTCGTGGACCTGACGCTGGACAACGACCAGGTGCGCGAGCTGCGGGACCGCGCCTGCGCCGGCCTGCGTGGCCGGGTCCTCGAGGTGGGCTTCGGGTCCGGGCTGAACGTCCCGCACTACCCGGCGGAGGTCGAGTCCGTGACGGCGGTGGAGCCCTCGGACCTGGCGTGGCGCCGGGCCGCCCCGCGGCTGCGCGGCACCCGGGTCGACGTACGCCGGGCGGGGCTGGACGGCCAACGGATGACCCTTCCGGACGCGTCGCACGACAGCGCCCTGTCGACGTTCACGCTGTGCACGATCCCCGACGTCGACGCCGCGCTCGCGGAGATCCACCGGGTGCTGAGGCCGGGCGGTCGGCTGGAGTTCGCCGAGCACGGGCTCTCCCCGGACGGGTCGGTCGCGGCCTGGCAGCACCGGCTGAACGGGCTGCAGGGCCGGCTCGCGGGCGGCTGCCACCTGGACCGGCCCATCGACGAGCTGGTCCGGCGCAACGGGTTCGCGATCGGGCACCTGGAGACGTTCTACGCCCTGGCCCCCAAGCCGTTCGGGTACCTCTACCTCGGCTGGGCGACGGCCGGCTGACGCGTCGGCTCGGGGACGGTCTCCCGGGCGACCGTCTGCGGCCGGCCGCGCACGTGGTTGCCGGTGCCGAGCGCCGCGATCCACACGCCGCCGGCGCCGAGCAGCGCCCCGCCGACAGTGTCCAGGAAGTAGTGCCAGCCCAGGTAGACCGTCGCGAGCACGGTCAGGGCGAGGAAGAACCACATCGAGACCCGGATCCAGCGCTTCATCCCCAGCAGCTCGACCATCAGGCAGACGGTGACCATGATCCCGACGTGCAGGGAGGCGAAGGCCGCGATCGTCTGCACGGCGTGCGTCGCGAACGGGTCGTAGAGCACCGTGTAGCGGTCCTGGATCATCGTCTCCTGGAGCGTGGAGACGTAGGTGTGCGGCAGCGCCGCGAAGTGCTGCGGCGCGGCGTAGACGGGTCCGAGCGTCGGCACAGCGAAGTACGTCGCCACGCCGAGCACCCAGTCGACCGCCACGGCCGTGACGTACCACGACCCGCCGGCCCGGTCGCGCGACCACACCAGCGCGACGACCAGCGACACCGGCACGAACACGATCCACGCGACGTACACGAAGGAGAAGAAGCTCGCCGCCCAGCCGGTGCCGAAGACGCCGTGCAGCACGGCGGCCGGGTCGTTGCCCAGCCAGATGATGCGGTCGACCCGCGCGAGGGTGTCGTCCCACAGGTGCCGGTTGACGAACGGCACGAAGCTCTTGAGGTTCCGGAACGCGGCGTACGTGAGGTACCACGCGCCCAGCCCGACCAGCGCGAACCGCACGTGGTCCCACGGCCAGCGCTCGCGCACGACCGCCACCAGCGCACGGGGGAGCCGGGTCACCGACCGCCCGCGCCACACGGCCCGCGGCACCACGTCGGTGAGGAACGCGAGCAGCAGGATGATCGGCAGCCGGACGTACGTCGGGACCGCCACACCGTCCGGGTCGCGAAGCGGAAGGTGGTAGGTCGCGGCCACCGCGACCGCCGCGACCGCCAGGGCCAGGGACAGCACGACGGCGAAGCGGAAGCCACCTGAACGCACCCGCAGATCCTACGTTCCGGCCCCGGCGGGACCCGGCACCCCCCGCGGAGGGTCCCGGACGAGCTCGTGCGGCCGGTCTCTAGAGTGGTCGCCGCCCGGGCCGGGGCAGCCGTCAACCCTGAGGAGACCGTCCGATGAGCCGTTTCGCCGACCGTGTGGCCGTGGTGACCGGAAGCGCCCGAGGCATCGGCGCGGCGACCGCCCGCCGGTTCGCCGAGGAGGGCGCCGCCGTCGCCGTCCTCGACCTCGACCAGGACGCGGCCGCCGCGACCGCCGCCGGGCTGGGCGCGACCCGCTCGGTCGGGCTGGCGTGCGACGTGGCGGACGCGGGGTCCGTCGAGGCCGCGGTGGCGGCGGTGGTCGAGGAGCTCGGCAAGGTCGACATCCTCGTCAACAACGCCGGCGTGACCCGCGACAACCTGCTGTTCAAGATGACCGAGGACGACTGGGACGTCGTGATGAACGTGCACCTGCGCGGGTCGTTCCTGATGAGCCGCGCCGTGCAGAAGCACATGGTCGCCGCGAAGTACGGCAAGATCCTCAACCTCTCCAGCGTGTCCGCGCTCGGCAACCGGGGCCAGGCAAACTACTCCG
>Ga0308174_10001400_pt1 | contig 11218 bp, 9 predicted proteins | sample PhyPR2_FD_203894 | JGI IMG/M metagenome (GOLD analysis project Ga0308174, IMG submission 203894) | Soil microbial communities from UC Gill Tract Community Farm, Albany, California, United States - DLSLS.P.R2 | ecosystem: Environmental > Terrestrial > Soil > Agricultural land | place: USA... | reverse complement strand
CGATCGGACGCCTGAGCTGGGCGCGCGAGCGGCTCTGGGGAATGTCGTTCGAAGCCGGCGCGGAAGCTGCGTACAATACGCTGGACGACGATGTCGATTTCGCCTCGATCGACGAGAATGGGAACCGGGTTGCCATCCCCCTCCCCATCGCCAAGGCGACCGTCACGGAGCGGCGCGGCGAAGCCTATGTGAACGTCGGCAAGAGCTTCTCGCCGACACTGCGGCTCGATGGCGGCGTGAACTACGAGTGGTCGAACCTGAAGGTGCGCGGCGATGCGACCGCGGATAGGACGCTGACGTTCCTCAAGCCGAACTTGGCGGTCGACTGGAAGGCGCCTGGCGGCTGGCATGCGCGTGCATCCGTCCGCCGAACCGTCGCCCAGCTCGACTTCTATGACTTCATCAGCGTTGCCGATCTGTCGGCTCAGCGCGTGAACGGCGGCAATGCCAACCTCCAGCCGCAACGAACCTGGGAATTCCGCGCTGTCGTAGACCGCCCGCTGATGGGCACCGGTCTTCTGAAGCTCGAGCTTGGCTATGACCTCGTCAGCAAGCTTCAGGACCGCATCCTGCTCTTCGACGATACTGGGGTCGGCTTCGATTCGCCGGGCAATCTCGGGCTTGGCCGCCGCTATTATGCCGAGCTCACGGCCGACGCGCCGCTGGACCAGCTCTGGAAGGGCCTCCACGTCAAGTTCGATGGGACCTGGCAGCACACCAGCGTGAGGGATCCGGTCGACAGCCACACGCGCAAGTGGAGCGGCTATTACCCGGACTGGCAGTGGAACGTTGACGTGCGGCGTGATGCCGGTCGCTGGTCCTACGGGGTGACTGCGAACGACTACCAGCGCTGGACGCTGTATCGCACCGACACGCTCGACACCTATCACAATGGCGGGATCTACGGCACGGCGTTCGTCGAGTTCCGGCCCCGCCCCGCAACGACGATCCGCTTCGATGTCGACAATGCGCTGAACACGACGGCGGTGCGCAACCTGCTCCGGTTCACGCCGAACCGGGCGCAGGCCGGCCAGGTCATCGACGAGCGTCGCGTCCGCAATCGGCATCCGAGCTTCGCATTGACCCTTAAGCAGAGCTTCGGCGGTAGCGGGTCGGGTTCGAAGGTGGCGAGCAAGGGCAAGTAGCCGGGGTGGCATCCTGCCGTTGCCGCGCGTAAGAGCCCCGCAACTTCAGCATCGCGGGGACCATCAAGTGGCCGAGCCAGCCATCCTGCCGTTCGATTGGCAGGATCCGTTCGATCTCAACCAGCAGCTTACCGACGAGGAGCGGCTCGTTCGCGACACGGCGGAAGGCTATGCCCAAGCGAAGCTGCTCCCGCGGGTGACCTCTGCTTATCTTGAGGAACGCTTCGATCGCGAGATCATGAGCGAGTTCGGCGAGCTTGGGTTGCTCGGAGCGACTATCCCGCACGAATATGGCGGCGCTGGCCTGGGCTATGTCAGCTACGGACTGATCGCCCGCGCCGTAGAGCGCGTGGACAGCGGCTATCGGTCCGCGATGTCTGTTCAGTCCAGCCTCGTCATGTACCCGATCTATGCCTACGGATCGGAGGAGCAGCGGAAGAAGTATCTACCGAAGCTCGCGACCGGTGAGTGGGTCGGCTGCTTCGGCCTTACCGAGCCGGACGCTGGCTCCGACCCTGGCGGAATGAGGACGCGCGCCGAGAAGACCGCCAGCGGCTACCTGCTGACCGGAACCAAGATGTGGATTACCAACTCGCCGATCGCCGACGTGTTCGTGGTCTGGGCGAAGTCGGACGCCCACGGCGGCAAGATCCGCGGCTTCGTCCTCGAGAAAGGAATGGCGGGCCTTTCCGCTCCCAAGATCAAGGAGAAGCTCAGCCTTCGCGCGTCGATCACTGGCGAGATCGTCATGGACGGTGTCGAAGTCGGCGAAGACGCCCTACTTCCGAACGTCGAAGGGCTTAAAGGCCCGTTCGGCTGCCTTAACCGCGCGCGCTACGGCATCAGTTGGGGTTCGATGGGCGCTGCGGAGGCCTGCTACGCGGCGGCGCGCCAGTACACGCTCGATCGCAAGCAATTCGGAAAGCCGCTCGCAGCCAATCAGCTGGTGCAGCTGAAGCTTGCCAACATGGCGACGGAGATCACGCTAGGACTGCAGGCATCACTGCGCGTTGGGCGCCGCCTCGAAGCAGACGAACTCATTCCCGAGACCATCAGCCTCATCAAGCGCAACAACTGCGGCAAGGCGCTGGAAATCGCCCGCATCAGCCGCGACATGCACGGCGGCAACGGCATCTCGGCGGAATTCCATGTGATCCGCCATGCAGCGAACCTCGAAACCGTGAACACCTATGAAGGGACGCATGACGTGCACGCGCTCATCATGGGCCGTGCGATCACCGGGCTGAGCGCCTTCTGACGGGGCGGTTAAGCTTGCCGTAGCCAGTAAGTTTGCGGCTTGTCTCGGTAGCTCCCGTCGGGCTGCCGCGTGAAACCGAGCTTCTCGGCGAGTCTGGTCGACGCGTCATTGCCGGGCGAGATCATCGCCCAGATCGGCAGCTTCCCGAACTGCTCTTCGAACCACGAGAGGATTGCTACACAGGCTTCCGTGGCAAGACCTTGGCCATGAGCCTCCGGAGCCAGTATCCAGCCCATTTCGGGGGACCCGGCAATCGACGGCTCGCAGTCCCGTAAGAAGTCGAAGAAGCCGATGTGCCCGATCGTAGCGCTGTCGCTGCGCCGTTCGATGGCCCACATTCCGATGCCGGTCAGCTGCCACAGCGCTGCCCCAGCAAGCATGCGTCGCCAAGTGTCTTCGCGTCCGCTGGGACCGCCGACGTGCTGGCTCGCGTCCGGATTGGAGAAGAACCTCAGGAAATAATTGAGGTCGCCAAGCTCGAACCCGCGCAGCACAGTCCGCTCCGTCCCGATGCGCGGAGCAGAGGGAAAGCGATGCGCGGGATCGTGAAACGGAAGCAGCGGGCCCTGACCGGCTTACTTCTTGCCGAGCGTGAGGCCGCCGAAGCGCTTGTTGAAGCGCGCGACCTGGCCCCCTTCGAGGTTCAGGCGGGTGTTCGCGCCAGTCCAAGCCGGATGCACCTTCGGGTCGATGTCGAGGTGAAGCGTGTCACCTTCCTTGCCCCAGGTTGAACGGGTCTGAAACTTCGTGCCGTCGGTCATTTCGACGTTGATCATGTGGTAGTCGGGGTGAGCGCCGGACTTCATGTGTCTTTTCCTTGGGTTAGCTGCTGGTTTCCGACCAGCGGCAGCAAGATGAGCGGCGCCTCTACAGCGAGAGTGCCGAAGTTGCAACCAAACCGCGCCTGTCAGGCGAGCTGCGGCGTCCCTGCCCTCAGTCGTGGCACAAGCATCTCGGCGGCCTTGAAGCCGCCGAACAGCAGGGCGCTGTAGAAGAGGTCGCCAGCGAGCGTGTTCTGGAAGAACGGCACTGCGGCAACGAAGCAAGCCTCCAGGCCAGCTGCCGTGCGCGGGTAAATGCCGCTCCACACCCACATGCCGAAGTTGGTGAGCGCGAAGAAGGCAATCGAGCTTGCAGCCGCAGCGAGCCCGATCCGAAGTGCCGATCGGCGCTGGAGAGCCAGCGATCCGATCAGAACGATCAGCAAGTCCGTTGCGTAAACCGTTGCCATGCCGTGGTAAAAACCAAGCACAGCATCACTTACCAGAAGCGCCGCCAAAGGGGCGGCAAAGGCGAGTGCTTTCCGGCCTAGGTAGGCGCCGCTGAACAACGCCATCGCTCCGATCGGCGAGAAGTTCGGCGGATGCGGCAGGAGGCGCAGCACGGCGGCTGTGGCGATCGCGAGAAGTAGCGCGATGAGGCGGCTGTGGTTGGCAGTCATGGTTGCCCCATTAATGCGACTTGCCGCGATTTGACAGCCCATCGCGCACGCGACTAGCAGCGCCGCTGACCAGGGTGCCGCCCACGGAGCATGTGCTCCGGCGGGGGCGGTTCAAAGGGAAGCCGGCGAGAATCCGGCGCTGTGCCCGCAACTGTAAAGCCAAGCGACTTGGCGAAGTCAGGAACCTGCCTTGGTCCGTCGTCCGTTTCCTCGGCCGGGACCAGCCGCGGGGCGTGGGCTCGCTGCCGGAAACGACAGCGCGACCTCCGTGACGACATGTTCGTCATAGGAGAAATTGCATGCCCGCACTTCCCATCCCATCAGACCAGATCGTCATCACCGCTTCCCGCGAGCCGGAGAGCGAAGCACGAACACCCGCAAGCGTCTCCGTCATCGACAAGAAGCGCATCGTGCGGTTGGGAGACCCCCTCGCCGCCTCGCTGTTACGGTTGACCCCCTCCATTGCGTTGACGGGCATCGGGCCGGCAGGTTCGCTGACCGAGGTGCGCATCCGCGGCGCCGAGGCCAACCACACCTTGCTGTTCATCGACGGTATCAAGGTAAACGATCCCGCGTCGGGCGACACGCCGCGGTTTGAGCTGCTCAACGCCGACATAGCCTCGCGCATCGAAGTGGTACGCGGTCCTCAGTCGGCACTGTGGGGGTCCGAAGCGATCGGCGGCGTTATCACCGTCAACGGGACCACCGATACTGCGGGAACGACCGGTGCAACCGAAGCCGGCTCGTTCGGATTTGAGCGCGCCGCCGCCTCCAAGGCTGTTGTGACGGGCAAAGCCGCCGTATCGGGCGCTATCGGATGGCAGCGGGCGACAGGCATCGACAGCTTTGGCGCGCGCGGCGGTGACCGGGATGGCTACCGCAACCTGTCGGCACGCGTGAGAGGTCGGGTCGATCTTGCACCGGAGGTCCGCATCGGAGCCACAGGGCTGGCGCTCACCGGCAGGAGCGAATTCGATGGCTTCGACCCGCTGACCGGCGCCCATGAAGATACGCTTGACAACAGCCGCAACAGCCTTGGCGCCGGTCGACTGTGGGCGGATATTGGGCGCGAGGCATCGAGCTGGACTGGCCGGGTTAGCGGCACCTATCTCGTTTCGTCGAACCGGAACTACTTGGAGGACGGTCCCGTGAACCGCACTCGGGGAACGCGACGGACGCTTGATGCGCAAGCAGCGCACCGGTTCTCGACGGGCACGGTCGCGCACGACCTCATCATCGCGGCGGAAACGGAGCGGGAGACCTTCAAGGCGCGTGACGCAATTTATGGCGGCGCCACGGACCAAGACCAGACGCGCGATCACAGGTCGATCACTGCAGAATGGCGGGCAGAGGCACCCGGTCTCACGGGCGATGTCGCGCTGCGCCACGATGCCTTCAATCGCTTCAAGGACGCAACGTCGGTCAGGGCGTCCATCCTGGCGCCGATCAGCGGCGGCTTCTCACTTGCAGGTTCCTATGCCGAGGGTATCTCGCAGCCGACGTTTTTCGATCTCTACGGCTTCTTCCCGGGGAATTTCGTTGGCAATCCGTCGCTGAAGCCGGAAAGCTCTCGCGGGTTCGAAGGCTCGCTGCGCTTCCGGCGAAGAGCTTTTGAGGCGGCGCTGACCGGCTATAGTCAGCGGCTGAATGACGAAATCGTCGATGTGTTCGATCCGATTACCTTCGTGTCGAGCACCACAAACCGGGATGGCGTCAGCCGCCGTTGGGGCATCGAGGCGCAATTCGGCTGGCGATTGGCTGACCAAATTCGGCTCACCGCCAACTACTCCTATCTCCACGCCACCCAGCCGGATTCAATGGGAGCGAAGCAGGTCAGCGAGCTTCGGCGGCCCAAACACAGCGGATCCGTCGCAGCGGACGGTGCCGCCGGACGGTGGAGCTATGGCGCATCGCTGAGCTACGCGGGGGCGCACCTCGATGTTCAGGACAACTACCCGTACGGCATCGTTCGGCTGCGTGGCTACTGGCTCGCCGGCGCTCGTGTCGCCTACCGAGTGACGGATCGGATCGAAGTGTTCGTGAGAGGTTCGAACCTGCTCAACGTCAGGTACGAGGATTCCGCGGGTTACCACACTGAACGGCGTGGGCTGTTCGCCGGCGTGCGGCTGGCGAGCTTCTAGCTTAAGCCGCAGGAGGATCGGCGATCATCGCGGTGAAGCTCGCTTCCGCGGCGAGCTTGCCGTCGATGGTCGCGCGGCCTGCGAACTTGCAGACGCTCGCGCGCTTCTGAATGAACTCGACCTCCAGCTTGAGGAGCACGCCGGGTTCGACCGGCGCGCGAAACTTCGCGCCTTCGATCGCCATGAAATAGACGAGCTTGCCCGAGCCCGCGAGACCGAGCGCTTCCACCGCGAGGACGCCCGCAGCCTGTGCGAGGGCCTCCACGATCAGCACGCCAGGCATGATCGGACGCGCGGGGAAATGCCCTTGGAAGAAGGGCTCGTTGATCGTCACCGCCTTGATCGCGACGATGCCCTTGTCCGGGTCGAGGCTTTCGACCCGGTCGACGAGCAGCATCGGATAACGGTGCGGCAGCGCCGCCATGACCCGCTTAATGTCCAAGGGGCCCATGGCGGCGCTTGCCGGCTGTTCGCTCATCCGGCTTAGCGGCCCTGCGGCTGCGCGCGCTTCGCAGGCGCGGCCGGAGCCGTCGTCTGCAGCGACGGGAGAGCGCTATTCAGCGCCGTGATCACGTCATTGGTGACATCGAGCGCGGCACCGCTCGCCAGGGTCTGCCCAATCTCGACCATGACGTTCGCGCCGCGGCGCTGCATCACCTGGCTGTAGATCGGGCCAAGCTTATCGGCGATCTGCTTCTGAACATACTGGCTGTTGGCTTGGATCTGCGCCTGCTGACGCTCCAGTTCCTGGCCCGCCTGCTGACGCTTGGTTTCCCAAGCCTGGGCGCGCGACTTGAGCGCGGCGTCCGGCTCCTTGCCATTCAGCGCGTTGACAGCGTCCTGGATTGCCTTGCCTTCTGTCTGGAGCGGGCCGGCAAGCGTCTGCTGGCGGTTCTGCAGGCCGGTCACCTGCGACCGAAGCGCCGTCGTAGCGGTCTTGCAGGCGTTGCACTGGCTCGTGACCTTGTCGAGATCAACGACGGCGACGACAGCCGCCGGAATGGCTTGTGCGTGGGCTGCGGCCGGCACGATCGCCGACGCTGCAAGCGAAGCGGTAATGAGCAGCTTTTTCATTAGAATTGAGTTCCTACGTTGAAATTGAAGACTTTGGTGTCGTCACCCTTTTGCTTGAGCAGGGCCTTCGCGATGTCGATCCGCAACGGACCGAACGGCGAGACCCAATTTACGCCCACACCGATCGTCAGACGCGGCTTGGGCGAATTGCCGAGGAACACTTCCTTGAACCCCGGCGAAGACGTGAACAGGGCCGGATCGTGCGTCACACCGGTCGTGTCGACGCTGCAGTCCGACTTGGCGCTGGAGAAACTGGACGTCAGGTCCTTGGCCGTACAAACGAACGGGATATTCAGCAGCTGCGGCTGCTTGACCTTCCACAACGATCCAACGTCGATGAAGGCAGACGGCCTCAGCCCGAGGCTCTTCATGCCGGAGCTGACGGGGAATTCGACTTCCAGCCGCCCCATGTAGTAGGCCCGGCCGCCGATTGCGTCGGTCACGTCATTATTGATGTCGAGGGCCGCGGGCGTTCCGTCCGCATTGTATGGAAGACGCACCACCCGAGGACCGATGCCGCGGATGTCGAAGCCCCTCAGACCCGGATCAAAGAACCTGTCGTTCAAGCGGATCGCGTCAGCATCCGAGGCAGACGATTGCTGCAACGGCGTAATGTAGCCTCCTTCGCCGTGCAGCGAGACGATCCAGTTGCCGCCGATGTTCTTGTACTTCGTCCCGTTGACGCTCGTCCGCAAATAACGGACGTCGCCGCCGAGACCTGCGAAATCCTCCGACAACGAAAGACGCTGGCCGCGCGTCGGGTGGATGCCGTCGGTGTCGTCATAGATTGTCGAGATGCCGACGAGCGACGTGAGCCGGCTGCCGATTTCGTCACAGAGATAGCGCCCGGCCTTGATCGGATCGCACACGCCGTTGGTGAAGAAGGACGCCTGGTCGAGCGACACCTTGTCCTGGCTGAGCTGGTAGCGGCCGCCGAAGCTCCAATATTCCGTGATCGGGAAGCCCATCCGCAGCGCGCCGCCGGTGCTTAGCGTCGAGTAGGTCGTGTTGCGCTGAGTGCCGATATAATTGAATGCGCGGTAGTCCCGCCGGAAGAGGTTGGCGCCGAGCAGGATCGACTTGTCGAGGAAATATGGGTCGACGAAGCCAAGCTCAACCGACTTGCCGTAGAGCGACCAGTTGATGGAGGCGTCAAGCGACTGGCCCTTGCCCATGAAGTTGTTCTGGCTGACGGCGAGCTGGACAACGAACCGTTCGAGGCTCGAATAGCCGCCGGAGAGGGAAAGCTGCCCCGTGGGCTTCTCCTCGACATTGACGCCGAGGACGACGCGGTCCGGCGAGGAACCTTCGGTCTGTTTGACCTCCAGCTTCTCCTGGAAGAAGCCAAGGCTCTGGATCCGGTCCTGGCTGCGCTTGACCTTGAGCGCGCTGAACGCGTCGCCTTCGTTCAGGCGGAACTCGCGGCGGATGACCTTGTCGCGCGTGTTGGTGTTGCCGGTGATGTCGATCCGCTCAACATAAACGCGCGGGGTCGGCGCGACCTTGATGGTGAGGTTCATCACCTTCTTCTCGGCGTCGCGATTGTACGCCGGGCTGATGTCGGCAAACGCATAGCCGAGGTTGCCCGCAGCCTCGTTGAGGTTCGTGACCGCGTCCTCGACCTGCTTCGCGTTGAACCAGCCGCCCGGAGTGAGCTTGGCGACCTGAAGCACCTTCTGGTTCGGGAAGTCGCGCAGCGCGCTGTCCGCCTCGACCGTGCCGAGGTGGTAACGAGGCCCCTCCTCTATGACGTAGGTGATCACGAAGTCGCGCCGGTCGGGCGTCAGCTCCGCAAGCGCCTGAACAACCCGGAAGTCAGCATAGCCTTCCGTGAGGTAGAAGGCGCGCAGCTTCTGCTGGTCCGCGGCGAGCCGGTCCGGATCGTAGGTGTCGTTCGACTTCATGAAGCCGAGGATTCCACCGGCCTGGCGCGTGTACATCTCCTTGCGGAGACGTCCCGTCGCGAAATGCGTGTTGCCGAGGATGTTGATGGCCCGGACCTTGGCGAGGTCGCCCTCGTAGATCTCGAACACGACGTCGACGCGGTTTTGGTCGAGCTGGACGATCTTCGGATCGACGCGCGCGGCGAACCGGCCCTGGCGGCGATAGAGCTCGAGGATGCGATCCACGTCTGCGCGGACTGCCGAGCGGGTGAAGATCTGCCGCGGCGAAAGCTTGATCTCCGGCGTGATCTTGTCGTTCTTGAGGCGCTTGTTGCCCTCGAGGATGATACGGTTGATGACCGGGTTCTCGCGCACCACGATCACGAGGTCGCCGGTCTGTGCGCCTTCAATCTTCGCGTCGGCGAAGAGCTGTGTGGCGTAGAGGTCCTTCAGCGCCTGATCGAGCGTCGCCGCGGTGTAGGTCTGGCCGGGGGAGAGACTCGCGTAAGCGCGAATCGTCTCCGCCTCGAGGCGCTGGTTGCCACGAACGGCAATGGAGCGGATCGTCTGCTCCGCAGGCGCTGGCGTCGCAGGAACCGTGTTCTGAGCCGGCGCTTGCTGCGGCTGGGTAGCGGGCGTCTGCTGCGCCGCTGGAGCAGCCTGCGCGAGGAGAGGAGCGGCTGAGCCGCTCAGTACCGTCCCGACCAGAAGCAACGTGCCAGCGCGCCGGCTAAAGGAATTCGACTTTGAAATCACGCGTCCCCGCCTTGTGTGCAAATGGAGAGCGGCGCGCTCCGCCGCAAAGCCCCGTTACTGCCCTGCCCCAAGCCTCCTAGCCAATCAAGCGTTCAAGCTTACTCCACAGGCCGAGATCGTTGCCTGTCGCGAAAAGCAGCAGGGCGAGAATGAGTGCGAGACCCCCTCGGAACGCCCAGTCGAGTGCGGCAACACTGACCGGACGACGCCGGATGGCCTCAATGAGATAGAAAAAGAGGTGTCCTCCATCCAGCATCGGGACTGGCAAGAGGTTGATGAATCCGAGATTAATTGACAGCAGTGCGAGTAGGCCGATGAACTCGACGAGGCCCAGCGTCGCGACGCCGCCCGCGACATGCGCGATCGATATCGGCCCTCCGAGCGTGCGGGGCGACACATAGCCGCGAATCATTTGGGCAACCGTGTCGACGATCGCGCCTGTTGCGCGTGCTGTCTCGTTGACGGCCTCAGGGATTGCGCTGGTGATTGGCATGGGCTCCAGCGCGGTCCGACTAGCGGCGATGCCCAGCACGCCGCGTTTGACCGTTTCGCCATTAGGCGCCTTGAGGGTGTCGGTTGAGAGCGTCACCCGAATATCCTGGACGGCACTCCCCCGTTGCACCTTGACGATCACCGTTTCGCCCGGCCTGATCGCCGTCGCGCTGAACAGATCGGCGAAAGTCGGGGTTGGCCTGCCGCCCAGCGAGACGATCCGGTCGCCGGGAACGATCCCGGCCTTTGCAGCGGGCGAATCGGCGCTCACCGCACCAACGACGCTCGAGGTCGGCGCTCCGACAATCGAGAAGAGGGCGGCGAAGATCAGGATTGCGAGCAGGAAATTGGCTGCCGGGCCCGCAAGCACCACCAGGAAGCGCTGCCACGCCGGGCGCGTCTGGAACACACGGTCGCGCAGATGCTCCGGCACGGTGTCGAGGTCCGCTGCATTGCCGGCAGGGCTCATGTCGCCGACGAACTTCACATAACCGCCGAGCGGAAGCCAGCCGAGCTTCCAGCGAGTGCCCTGGCGGTCGGTCCAGCCGACGATCTCGCGCCCGAAGCCGATCGAAAACGTCTCCGCCGGGATCTTGAACCAGCGACCGACCAGATAATGGCCAAGCTCATGGAAGAAGACGAGCGGGCCCAGCGCACAAACGAAGGCGATCAGCACGAACCACAGCGGCGGATGGGGCATCATGGTCAAGAGCAGCTCGCTTCCATCATCGACCGGGTCCGGCGCCGCGTCACCCGATCTATCTCCAGCACATCGCCAATCGAACGCGGCGCATCGTAACCCGCGCTGTTAAGCGCTTCCTGAACGAGTGCGGCAATCTCGGCGAACGGGATCGTGCCGTCCAGAAACGCTGCAACCGCGACTTCGTTGGCGGCATTGAGGACGATCGGCGCAGCAGCCCCATGCTCAAGCGCTTCGCGCGCCAGTCGCAGGGCGGGAAAGCGCTGCAGGTCCGGCTCCTCGAAATCGAGGCGCGAGATTGCGACCAGGTCGAGGCGCTGGGCCGGCG
>Ga0308174_10001399_pt1 | contig 11220 bp, 10 predicted proteins | sample PhyPR2_FD_203894 | JGI IMG/M metagenome (GOLD analysis project Ga0308174, IMG submission 203894) | Soil microbial communities from UC Gill Tract Community Farm, Albany, California, United States - DLSLS.P.R2 | ecosystem: Environmental > Terrestrial > Soil > Agricultural land | place: USA... | reverse complement strand
CGATCCGCCGGAGCCGATCATGTACGGTCAGATCGACCTTGCGCGGATCGCGACCGACGCGCTGCTTCTCGGCGTCGATCCGTATCCGCGCAAGGAAGGTGCGGTGTTCGAGACTGAGGCCGAGGCCGACGACCCCGAGGGTAACCCGTTTGCGGCGCTGAAGGCGCTGCAGCCGCGTGGATCGAAGAAGGGCGATAATGGTTGAGTCGATTGCCGAACAGGCTCGAAAAGGCGTCATAAGGCCTTGATCGATTTCGGCTAACTGACTATTTCGGCTTGGCGGTGCAGCCCTGCAAGCCGGCAAATGGCCTGTGGTCAAGAGGTTGTTTCGGCCCGGCGAGGCGCTATTGTCGCGGCCCGGCCGGAGCAGCGTGTGGTGCCTGGCCGGCTGTGTGCGCGTTAATCCCTGTCGTGAAGCGCCTCACGCGACCGCATGAAGAAAGATCGGGTTTCCGGGACGTCATGCCTCAAAAGGTTCGAATCGCGCTGGACGCCATGGGCGGGGACGTCGGCGCGTCGGTCGTCATTCCCGGTGCGGCGGTGGCGCTTGCGCGGCACCCGGACTGCGAATTCCTGTTGTTTGGTGACCAGGCGCGGATCGCGCCCGAGCTCGAGCAGCACGCGGCACTGAAGGCGGCCGCGCGCGTGATCCACACCGACGTCGCCGTCGGCAACCATGAAAAGCCGAGCCAGGCGCTGCGGCGGGGGCGCAAGACGTCCTCGATGTGGCTCGCCATCGAGGCCGTGAAGAAGGGCGAGGCGGACGTCGCGATCTCGGCCGGCAACACTGGCGCGCTGGTGGCGATGGCGCGGTTCTGCCTACACATGCTGGAGGGAATCGATCGCCCGGCCTTGGCTGCGATCTGGCCGACCTTGCACGGCGAATGCGTGGTGCTGGATCTCGGCGCCACCATCGGCGCCGATGCGCGCCATCTGGTGGCGCTGGCGGCGATGGGCAGTGCGATGGCCAGCGCACGCCTCCATATTGCCAGGCCCAAGGTCGGACTGCTTAACATCGGCACCGAACAGATGAAGGGCCACGAAGAGATTCGCGAGGCCGGCGACATGCTGCGCGCGATGAACCTTCCGCAGCTCGATTATATCGGTTTTGTCGAGGGCGATGGCATCGGCAAGGGCGCTGCCGATGTGGTCGTGACGGAAGGCTTTTGCGGCAATGTCGCGCTGAAGGCGGCGGAGGGAACCGCCCGGCAGGTCGTCGAAGTCCTGCGCGGCGCGATCCAGAACAGCCTGATGGCCCGCATCGGCTATCTCCTGGCGCGCGGCGCATTCCAGACGCTTCGGAACAAGATGGACCCACGCAAGGGCAACGGCAGCGTGCTGCTCGGCCTCAATGGCATCGTGGTCAAAAGCCATGGCGGAACCGATGCCGAAGGCTTTGCCTCAGCGGTCGGGGTTGGCTATGAGATGGCGCGCTACGATCTCCTGACCAAGATCAATCAAACATTCAATCGCGAAGGCGGTGCCCTGGCTTCCGTGCCGGCCGCCCAGGAGGCTGTCTCGTGACGATACGTTCGGTGGTGCTCGGCTGTGGTTCCTACTTGCCACAGCGGGTGGTGACCAATGCCGAACTGGCGGGCCGAATCGATACCTCGGACGAGTGGATCGTTCAGCGTACCGGTATCCGTGAGCGGCATGTCGCGGCTGACGGCGAGTTCACCTCGCATCTGGCCCTCAATGCGGCCCGGGCGGCGCTTAGCTCCGCCGATGTCGATCCGCAGTCGATCGAGTTGATCGTGCTCGCGACCTCGACGCCGGACAACACGTTCCCTGCGACCGCCGTTGCCGTGCAGAATGCGCTCGGCATCAACCACGGTGCGGCGTTCGACCTGCAGGCGGTCTGCTCCGGCTTCGTGTTTGCGCTCGCCACTGCCGACAATTTCCTGCGCACCGGCGCCTACAAGCGCGCGCTGGTGATCGGCGCCGAGACCTTCTCCCGCATCCTCGACTGGAACGACCGCGGCACATGCGTGCTGTTCGGCGACGGTGCCGGCGCGGTGGTGCTGGAGGCTCAGGAGCAGCCGGGAACCTCGCGAGATCGCGGCGTGCTGACCACACATTTGCGTTCCGACGGCCGCCACAAGTCCAAGCTCTATGTCGACGGCGGTCCGTCCTCCACCCAGACCGTCGGCCATTTGCGCATGGAGGGGCGGGAGGTGTTCAAGCACGCCGTCGGCATGATTACCGATGTAATCGTCGACGCCTTCAACGCCACGGGCCTATCGGCGGAGGAAATCGACTGGTTCGTGCCGCACCAGGCCAACAAGCGCATCATCGACGCCTCCGCCCACAAGCTGCACATCGCGCCCGAGAAGGTGGTGCTGACCGTCGACCGTCACGGCAACACTTCGGCGGCCTCGATCCCGCTGGCGCTGGATGCCGCGGTCAAGGACGGCCGGATCAAGAAGGGTGATGTGGTGCTGCTCGAGGCCATGGGCGGCGGTTTCACCTGGGGTTCGGCGTTGCTGCGCTGGTGAGGCGCAATTATCTGACAAGCCTTTCGCATTGCAGCGTTTTTGAATCTGATTCTCCTCACAGTGCTGTTGACCGTTGCCCGTTAAGCCCTTAATTTCAGTGCCAAATTATTCGCCATGGTTTGGGGCAGGCGATGACGACAACGGGCAAAACAGTTACGCGCGTCGATCTCTGTGAGGCGGTCTACCAAAAAGTGGGGCTATCTCGAACGGAGTCCTCGGCATTCGTCGAGCTGGTACTGAAGGAGATCACGGATTGCCTCGAAAAGGGCGAGACCGTGAAGCTGTCTTCGTTCGGCTCGTTCATGGTGCGCAAGAAGGGTCAGCGGATCGGGCGTAATCCGAAGACCGGCACCGAGGTACCAATCTCTCCCCGCCGGGTCATGGTGTTCAAGCCGTCCGCAATCCTGAAGCAGCGGATCAATGGCCACGCGACCGGCAAGATCAATGGCGAGAGCGCCGAGCTAAGCCCCGAGCCGGAATGACGGGGCATGCCCGCGTCGTGGCCATCACGACGTCTGAAATAGTCCTGAGTTCCAAGTAGTTTCTTATCAGCACGATCGAAGGGAACGGGCATTTGGACAAGGCGCCGGATGCTTTTCGGACGATCAGCGAGGTCGCGCAGGAACTCGACATTCCGCAGCACGTGCTGCGCTTTTGGGAAACGCGCTTCTCCCAGATCAAGCCGATGAAGCGGAGCGGGGGCCGCCGCTATTACCGGCCAGACGACGTCGACCTGCTGAAGGGCATCCGTCGCCTGCTCTATGGCGAGGGCTACACGATCCGCGGCGTGCAGCGGATCCTCAAAGAGCACGGCATCAAATCAGTCCAGAGTCTCGCGGACAGTTCCGCAGCGGTCTCGTTCGGCGCACTGGAGGAGAAGGTCGGCCAAGCCCTGATGGAGGACGACCACGGCGAGGAGGGCGAGAGCGGAGCTGAGGACGAGTACGAGGGCTCCGAGGACGAGGGCATCGACTTCCGCTTCGTCGAGACCGAGGATGACATCCTGGAGACCTTCCGGGTCGGCACCCACCATAGCGCCAGCGCGGCGCCGAAGCCGGCCCCCGGCATGCGCCAGGAAGACCGCGACCGCCTGGAAGGCGCGCTCAAGGAACTGCTCGACTGCCGGCAATTGCTCGATCGCGCGATGAAGGAGGGGTAGGGCGGGAGCGTTGCGCGCCAATGGCCGGATCGCGCTGCAGGATCGAAGCTTTTCAGAGAAAATGGTCGGAGCGGCGGGATTCGAACCCACGACCCCTAGTCCCCCAGACTAGTGCGCTAACCGGGCTGCGCCACGCTCCGATGCCGTTCCCTTAGCCGCGATCCTGCCGCGACGCAAGGCGTCAACGCAGTCTTCCAAAGGGTGCTGCTCGTGTGCTGTTGGCTGGACGTCGGGCCCGCCGGACGTCCCCATCTGTCCTTCGCGATCCACGCCTCGACACGCTCGACCGGTATGCAGCCGGCAACCCTTCATGCCGCCGCAGTACGGACCTGTTGAGCGGCTTCCTGTGCCGGAGGTGTCGCGCCCGTCGCCTCGGCCGGATGGTCGCCGGGCGGGCCGACCAGGCAAGCGAAGCGTTCGCGCCAGGAGCGCGCGCGCCAGAGATCGCGGCCCAGCGCCCTCCATTCGTGAACCGCGATGACGAGCGGATTGTTGGAGCGTAGCGGCGTCACCAGGCCGTAGCGGCAGGGCAGGTCGTCGCGCTCGGCCACGAAGGTCCCGAACAGGCGGTCGAACACGATGAAGATGCCGCCGTAATTGCGGTCGAGATATTCCGCATTGGCGGCGTGGTGCACGCGATGGTGCGACGGCGTGTTGAGCACAGATTCGAGCCAGCCGAGCTTTGGAATCCATTCGGCGTGCAGCCAGAACTGGTAGAGCAAATTGATCGCCGCCGCGACGAACACCGGGCCCGGCGCGAAGCCGAGCCAGATCATCGGAACATAGAAGATGGCCGCCCCGGTCAATCGGCCGGTCCAGCCGAACCGGTAGGCGGCGGCGAGATTGAACTCGTTCGAGGAATGATGGATCGCATGGGTTGCCCAGAACCAGCGCACGCGGTGGCTGCAGCGGTGGAACCAGTAGTAGCTGAAATCCTGCAGGATCACGAGCAGCACCACCGCGCTTACGCTGTCGAGCGGCACGGTGAACAGACGATGGCGCCAGGCAAAGCCGATCGCCGGCGTGGCGAGGCTGAGCGGCACGAACGCATAAACGAGGTATTCGCGGCCGAGCGCATCGGCCAGCGAGGCCAGATAAGCGCGCCAATTATAACTTCGCCGCATCACCCCGGCGAGCACGATGGCCTCCATCGTCGCGATCGCGATCACGGCGGGAAGGGCGAATTTGAGGATCTGGATGAGTTGCGACATGGCGTTCTCCGTATCGGCGGGGACCGGCCCGCGGCTCGGAGCTTGCACATGCGAAATTCCCGCGGCGCGCCGATTTCGGAGCGCGGCTAGCCGAATTCGGCAAACGGCCAGTCCATTTCGGAATCGGTCAATGCTCGTTGGCTGGTCGTCCGCCAGCAGGCGCCGATTGCAGCTTTGACGGCGCCGGCACGGCATCGAGCCGGGCGCGTCGATACTCCGTCGGCGTGAGCCCGGTCTGCGCCTTGAAGGCCCGGTTGAACGGCCCGATCGAGCCGAAGCCGGCATCGAGCGCAATCGTCAGGATCGGCACCTCGGCTTGAGCGGGATCGCTCAGCGCGGCCTCGGCTTCCGCCAGGCGATAGCCGTTGACGAAGGTGCTGAAATTGCGGTGCCCGAGCTGCCCGTTGATCAGGCGGCGCAGCCGATATTCCGGAATGTCGAGCTTCTGTGACAGCGACGCAATGCTCAGGTCCTGCTCACGGTAGACCCTGTCATGTTCGATCAGCCTGCGAAGCGCTCCGACCAGCACCGCGTCAGGTTCGGTAGCCCCAGCGTAGGCAGGCGGTGCTGCTGTCGGCAGCTCGTTGTCGAGTGACGGCGTCGGCCCCGATGTAGCCGCGGCCGGCACGAATGGCTGTGCGGCCGACAGCAGCGAGCCCAGCACCGCGAACAGGAAGATCATCGCGACCAACCCGGCCGCATTGACCAGGCTGAACGGCGCGGCCGACAGGCCGCCCGGCCAAAGCCAGTCCGATGCGACGGTCAGCACCGTATACAGCGCGGTCGTCACCGCGAGCAGGATGCGAAACCGGCGACGGCCCTCCACCAAGTCGGTCGGCCGGCCAGCCAACGCATACCAGATGCCGAGCAGGACAAAAAACAGCAGCAAGGCTGAGTGCAATGCAGAGATGGACGTGCGATGGACGAAGATTTCGACCGTTCCAAGCGTGGCGAGCACCAGCCAGGCGAGAGCGTGGTACCAGCGCAGGCGAAATTCATCGACGAATATTGCCTCCGTCGCGATCCAGAATGCGGCCGGCGTGCCGCAGCTGAGCGCGTGAATCGGAAGTCTCCAGCCCAAGGCGAGGCTGCCGAAGCCGGGAGCCGACTCGACGACATAGGCGGCAATGCCCATCAGCAGCAGCGCAGACGTGCGGCTCACCGGATCGCTTGGCGCGGTTCGGGCCAGCACCACAATGCGCAGCAAAAGCATTACGACGGCGCCCCCGCGCAATGCGGCTTCCAGGGTCGACATGCTAGTCCATGGTCCGATTGAAATCTCGCGCGCAAGAACATCGCACCGGGATCGGTCGTGTCAACAGCGCGTAAATATCTCCCCTGGCAACCGGAGCGGGGTCCTCGCTCTCCTGCGCTTGCCCGATGGACGGGCAGGCGGAAGCGCGAACAGGGCGAAGGGCGGGTGCGCTGCGGCTTTTCAAGCCCGCCGCGGCTCCCTACAATCGAGTGCCGAGAATGGCCCGCGCGTTGGCGCGAGCCCGCGTTTTCATTCCAAGACATATGCAAAGCGATACCACCGCCATGGATAACGCCCCCGACACCTCCTTCGGCCACCACGACAATGCCGGGCAGATCGGGTTCTGGAACGGCGATGGCGGGCAGCGCTGGGTCGAACGGCAGGCGGCGCTCGACGGCATGCTGGCGCCGATCGACGCGCTGTTGTTGGAGCGCGCCGCGATCCAGCCGGGCGAGCGCGTCCTCGACATCGGCTGCGGCTGCGGCGCGACCACGATCGCGGCGGCCGCAAACGTCGGTGCCGATGGCGGCGTGCTCGGGATCGACGTCTCGGCCGCGATGCTGATCCGTGCCAACGAGCTTGCGCCGGAAGAGGCGCCGGTCAGCTTCGTGCAGGGCGATGCCATGGTGCATCACTTCAAGGCGGCGAGCTGCGATCTCATGATCTCCCGGCTCGGGATGATGTACTTCGCCGATGCCGTCCGCGGCTTGCTCAACATCCGCACTGCGCTGCGCTCCGGCGGCCGCGTCGCCTTCGCGGCCTGGCGCGACCTGCGCGACAATCCCTGGGCGCTGGAGCCGCTGCAGGCGGTCTATGATCACGTGCCGAAGCTGCCGGGCCTGTTGCCGCATGCGCCCGACGACTTCGCCTTTGCGCAGCAGGATTGGCTCGAGCAGGTGCTGAGCGAAGCCGGCCTACGACGTGTCCGGCTCGAGCGCTGTGACGTTGCTCTCGACATCGGTGGAGGGCAGGGACTCCAGGGCGCAGCATTGTCGGCACTCGCGGTCGGTCCGGCCAGCCGCGCCATTAACCGCCAGCCGCCGGACGCTGTCGCCGCCGCAACGGCGGCGGTGAGCAAGGCGCTGGCGCGCTACGCTAACGGAGCCGCCGTGACGCTGCCGGCATCTGTCTGGATCGTGACCGCAGTTGATCCGTAAACAGCCAAAAAACAGGCATTTTCGTGGAAGCGCGTGCTGACCATGCATGCCGGGCGTGCGCGAACGGATCAGTTCCATCGGAACGCCTCCGCCGCCTCAGGCATTGAGCCTCGCCTGACCGATCGGAGCGGTTGTAGCGTGCAGCACAACTACGCTGCCAGCCATGCCGCGCCGAGATGTCACAGCCGGCAGCCGTGGTTTTGAACCTTTGATTGCCGAAAAGAACAAATGGGATGTCGGTGCTTGAAGCGCTGGCTTCCCGTAAATGCATCCCGATACCAGCCGGTCTTCGGCGGGAGGCGCGTATGGTCGTCAAGACTTTGAAAGTTTCATTATCACTGCTCGCAGCGGCGACATCCGTCGCTTCGCTGTTCGCCGTCAGCTGGGTCGGCCTGGCGCTACTAGGTTACTGATCGCGATCCTATTCGAGCGATACGCGGACCACGCCCGCGTTGATCATGCCGAGCGCGCGGGCGGCACTGACCGAGACATCGATGACGCGACCGCGAATGAAGGGTCCGCGATCGTTGACGCGGCACTGGATCGAACGGCCGTTGTGCGAAACCCTGATGATGCTGCCGAATGGGCGCGTGCGATGCGCGCAGGTCATTTCGCCGTGACGGCCATCCCCGCCATAATAGGAAGCCAATCCGGATTCAGCCTGCGCGCGCGTAGCTGCAGCAAACGATGCCATCACGCCGAGAAAACCGGCCGTGATCAGCATGACCCTCGCCATGTGATGCTCCCCGCCTGAGTTCACTACACGTGAAGCAACGGCCCTAACTCTGGCGATACCGTGTTAGTTCCGCGGCGGGAACGCGGAATCAGCTTGGCGCGATTGCGATCCAGGAACCGGTGGCTGAATCCTCCATGTCGACAGTCACAACGCGCGACGTCAATCGATCGTCGATCTCGCCATCGGCCTGATCTCTGCGACATCAGAATCGCCGGCCGAAGACGCTGATCTCGCCCGCGTCACGCGAAACGATGCCGTCCGTCACGATCCGACGATCAAGCGAAGGCCTTCTCCGCGGTGTCGATCAGCACCCGGAGCGATCTGTCGTGCCGGGTGATCCTGGGAATCGGACGTTCGATCCCGAGCAACTGATAGACCGCCATTTGCGCGGCGCGTACCGAATATTCGACGGTGAAGACCACGTCATCGGGGATCTCGACGAACTGGCTGACGAAGGCGAGGTTCTTCGAGGTGGCCGGCACCGGCAGCGGACGATCGCTCTTGTGGCGCGGCATGAACATGCTGGTGATGTAGGGCAGGCGGCAGGGCACGCAGGTGGCGTTCTCGAACACCGACAGGTCGAAGTTCAGGTGACCGCAAAGCTCTTTCAGGATATCGGCACCCCCACAATCGGCCATGGCCTTCGGAACGAAGTTACCGATACGGTCAGGATGTAGCGCGTAGCCCCAGAACACCTGGACGTTCGCCGGCTGATCGAGGAAATGCGGCTGATGATAGAGCACGATCGACATCAGCCAGTTCGAATCCTTGAAGGTGACGAGCCCGCCGGTGCCGGCCTCGTTGCCGCTGAACACCTTCATTGCGTCGAAAAACCGTGGAGTCCGGCAGGTGACGGTGAAGGATTCCCAGCAGGATTCCGGGATCGACGAGTTGAACACCGCGGGATTGCCAAACTCCGGACGGCCGGTCGCGATCTTCTCCCACAACGCCCAGCCGCCGCTGTCGGCCTTGGTCAGGCGCGGTGGCGGGCTGTCGTGGGTGCCAAGGCTCGTTGCGTCCGTCATCGAGCCGTTCTGGAAGAAGACGAGATCCTCATCGCCGACGACGACCGTGTCGATCCGGTCATTCTGTCGGACCGTAAGCTGCTTCACGACGTGATGCGTCTGTCTGATTGCGATTTCCATGTCGACGACATCGGTGCCGCCGACCAGATGCACGCCGTGCCCTTCGAGCCAGCGCATCAAAGGCAGCACGATCGCATCATACTGGTTGAATACCGTGCGCTTGACGCCGGCCAAGGTGTCGATGCGCGGAAACTCATTCATGAAGCGATGCAGATAGCGCTTGAACTCGACCGCGCTGTGCCATGGCTGGAAAGCAAAGGTGGTCTGCCACAAATACCAGAAATTGGTCGCGAAGAATGGCGGCGACAGCCAGTCGGTAATGCGGGAGTTGCGCAGCGTATCCTCCGAGGCTTCCGTCAGCCGGATCAGCTCGATCCGGTCGCGCATCGAGAAGCCCATGGTGGAGACATTCACCTTGTGTCGATTCCGATCGACCAGCCTGGCCCGCGAATGCGCCACGTGCGCGTCGTTGAACGCCACAGTCTCGTCGCGGATGGTCTTGTCCGGCGCGGTGCTGCCCGGGATCGTCGACAGCAGATCCCAGGTGCACTCATAGTGATCGGTGGTCAGCATGCGGCCGCCGCGCAGCGAATAGGAGCCGTCGGGGAGCCGCCCGCCGTCGAGGCTGCCGCCGAACGGCAGATGCTTCTCATAGATGGTGATGTCGCCGCCGGACAGACCGCCATCGCGGATCAGGAAGGCAGCGCCCGCGAGTGCGCCGATGCCGCTGCCGATGAAATACGCCTTCATGATGCACATCCCAAGCGTTGGAGGGTGCACCGGCGTAGCAGGGGCGGGAGCAACGAAAACTGACCTAGGTCAATCCGGTCTCCGGCCGCACGTGCATATGATAAATATTCGCTGCCGCTAGTGTCCCGCCATGTGGCGGCCGATCTCGGTGAGATCGGCATCGCCCGCGCGGGTCTCGTAGACCAGCCGGCCGTGGAACATCACGACCAGGCGGTCGGATAATTCCAGCAGCTCGTCGAGGTCCTCGCTCACCAGCAGCACGGCGGCGCCGCGATTGCGCGCGGCCATGATCTCGGCATGGATCTGCGCCACGGCCGCGAAGTCGAGCCCGAAGCAGGGATTGGCTGCGACCAGCACCTCAACATCATGGCCGAGCTCGCGCGCCAGTACCGCGCGCTGCACGTTGCCGCCCGAGAGCGCCGCGATCGGGGTGTCGGGCGTGCGGGTCTTGATCTTGTAGCGGTTGATCTTGCGCGTTGCGTCGTCGCGGAATGCCGCGCGGTTCAGCCACCAGCCGCCGCTGGCGAACGGCGCGCGGTCGAATTCGCGCAGTGCAATATTGTCGGCGACGCTCATGCCGCCGACGCAGGCGTTCTTCAACGGCTCCTCGGGCAGCAGCGACATCTTGTGCCGCCGCATCTCCTGGCGCCGCGCGTGATAGGCCGCGCCGGACACGCGGATCGCGCCGCTCTCGGCCTCGCGCTGGCCTGATAGCACCTCGACCAGTTGGCGCTGGCCGTTGCCGGAAACGCCGGCGATACCGACGATCTCGCCGGCGCGCACGTCGAGCGAGAGATCCTGCACCGCGATGCCGCCGGCATCGTCGCGCGCGACGACCTTGTTCAGCGCGAGCCTGATGGTGCCGGCTTCGCCCGATCGCGCCGGCTGCACGGTCAATTGCTCGGCGCCGATCATTGTGCGCGCCATCTCGTCGGTGCTGAGCTCGGAGACCTTGCCGCGTCCCGCGAGCTTGCCTCGGCGCAGGATCGTGACCTCGTCGGCGAACGCCATCACCTCGCGGAGTTTGTGCGTGATCATCAGCACCGTCAGCTCGCCCGCCACCACCAGGCTGCGCAGCATGCCGAGTACCTCGTCGGCTTCGGCCGGCGTCAGCACGGAGGTCGGCTCGTCCAGGATCAGGAAGCGCCGCTTGAGATACAGCTGCTTGAGGATCTCGCATTTCTGCCGCTCGCCGGCGGAGATGTCGGCAACCCTGGCGTTCAGCGGCACCTGGAACGGCATCCGCGCCAAAAATTGCGTGAGCTGCTGCTTCTCCCTGGCCCAGTTGACGACCGCCGGCACGTCGTCGCGCGCCAGCACCAAATTCTCGGCGACTGTCATCGCCGGCACCAGGGTGAAATGCTGATAGACC
>Ga0308174_10001398_pt1 | contig 11224 bp, 9 predicted proteins | sample PhyPR2_FD_203894 | JGI IMG/M metagenome (GOLD analysis project Ga0308174, IMG submission 203894) | Soil microbial communities from UC Gill Tract Community Farm, Albany, California, United States - DLSLS.P.R2 | ecosystem: Environmental > Terrestrial > Soil > Agricultural land | place: USA... | reverse complement strand
TGGATACGATATCGGGCACGGCGGGTTTGAATACGCGCTCACGCAATTGCTGATCGCACTGGCCGTGCTGCTGGCGGGCCCTGGAAAGTATTCGCTGGCTCCGAAGCTTTCTCCAGGACTTCGAAGACTTTAACGGCGACGACCCCACCAGAGCGGTCCGCTAAACACGCTTTTAATCACCCGCTCGAATTGCGCAGCAAGAAACGGAGTGTGACGGCTGCCGTACTTGGCGCATGCTGGACCTGAAGACGCGAAGACAAGGAGTCCGTTATGCTTTTGACGAGTGATATTGCGGCCGTGTCGTCGGGACCGGTGCAAGTGAAGGCCATGCCTGAGTATCAAACCGACGAGGCGTGTTGGGAAGCCGTGGTCCGGCGCGATCCCGATGCCGATGGAAGGTTTTATTACGCAGTCCGGACAACCGGCGTGTATTGTCGTCCTTCCTGTCCGTCGAAGGGGCCGCGGCGGGAGAACGTGGCGTTTTACCGAACCGGGGAGGAGGCGCAGAGATCTGGCTTCCGGCCGTGTAAACGGTGCCGGCCGAATGAAAGCGTACACAAGAGCAAGCTTTCAGTGGCGATCGAAAATGCCTGCCGGGCTCTGGACACGGCGGAAGTGATGCCGAATCTCTTGGAGCTTGCGGCGATGGCGGGACTGAGTCCGTTCCATTTTCACCGGATGTTCCGGTCGGAGATGGGAATGACGCCCAAGGCGTACTTTGCGGAGCGGCGCGCCAGCCGGATGCGAGAGCAGTTGCAGGAATCGGGGACAGTGACGGAGGCTGTTTACGCGGCAGGATTCTCTTCGAGCAGCCGATTTTATGAGAGGTCGGCGGAGATCCTGGGGATGTCGCCGAAGGTTTATCAGTCCGGCGGTGCAGGCGCAAGCATCCGCTTTGCAGTGGGCGAGTGTTCGCTCGGATCGTTGCTGGTGGCGGCTACCGAGAAAGGCGTTTGCGCGATCTTCCTGGGCGATGACCCTCAACAGCTGATTTGTGACCTGCAGGATCGTTTCCTCCAAGCTACGTTAGTGGGCGCGGACGAGGAGTTCGAGCAGTGGGTGGCGAAGGTCGTGGCCCTGGTGGAGGTGCCCGGTGCAGGACTCGATCTGCCGCTGGACGTTCGTGGCACTGCGTTTCAGCAGCGTGTGTGGCAGGCACTGCGGAACATCCCGCTGGGGAGCACGACGACCTATGCAAAGCTGGCAGTGGCAATGGGTGCTCCAAAGGCGGTGCGGGCGGTGGCTCGGGCTTGTGCTACGAATCCGCTGGCGATTGCGATCCCTTGTCATCGGGTGGTGCGGACGGACGGGGGACTGTCCGGCTACCGCTGGGGCATTGAACGCAAACGCCAGTTGTTGGAGCGCGAGGCGGCGGGTTGATGGCGACGGGTACGGCGCAACGCATCCATGGGCTGGACTGGAGCGGGGTGGAGACGGAACTCGATGCACATGGGTGCGCCGTTATTCCCGGTGTGCTGACCGAAGAAGAGTGCCGGGCGCTGGCCGAGAGCTACGGCGACGAGAAACTATTTCGCTCGCGGGTGGTGATGGCGCGGCATGGCTTCGGCAGGGGCGAGTATAAGTACTTCGGCTATCCGCTTCCACCTTTAATCGCCGGGTTGCGCGGCGCTCTTTATGAGCGTTTAGCGGGCATCGCGAATCGGTGGAATGAGGTATTGGGAGTTGATGTCCGGTATCCGGCCGAGCACGAGGCGTTTCTTGCGCGGTGCCATGAGGCGGGGCAGGAGCGCCCCACTCCGCTGCTGCTTCAGTATGGAGAGGGTGACTACAACTGCCTTCACCAGGACATCTATGGCGAGAATGTTTTTCCTCTGCAGATAGTGTTCCTTCTGTCGCAGCCGGGACGGGATTTCACGGGCGGGGAGCTTGCGCTGACAGAGCAGCGGCCTCGTATGCAGTCAAGGGTGGAGGTGGTTCCGTTGCAGCAGGGCGATGGGGTCATTTTCCCGGTGCATTACCGACCCGTGCGGGGGACGAAAGGATGGTACCGGGTGAACATGCGGCATGGCGTAAGCCGGTTGCGCTCCGGGCGGCGGTACACGCTGGGTGTGATTCTGCATGACGGAAAGTAGAGGATCTTTGACCCGGTCCCACGGAAGATATCGGGCCGGGGAGACAGGCAAGGGGCGGCCGGGCTTTGATTAGTTCAGCTTCGCTGATTTCTGAGGAGCCAGTCCCCACAGCAATATGCTCACGATTCTTCGTGCTTCCGCCCGGTCGTTCTGCTGCTCTTCCGGGAAAAGAATTACACATTGAAAGATGTAGCCGACGGTTGCGCTGATGACGCTCCGGATCACCGCCTCGTCGGGAATTTTGCCTAACTCGCCCCGCTTTCTAGCCGCCCTGAGTATCTTCAGCAAGGGCGGCAGGATTTGCTGACGCCAGCAGGCTATGAAGGGTTCACGAAATTCACTCCGGAGCGTCAACTCCTGAAGAATAAGCTTGAACGTCGTGGGGTGGTTTCGAACACACGAAATTCGATCGAGGATGATGTTTTCCAGGAGCTGCGGAAAGTCTGCTTGAGGGGTATCCAACACTCTTTGCAAGTTGTCGAAAGTCACAGGCCGCAGCATCTCGATCAACGCCGGATAAATCACTTGCGCAAAAAGCCGCCGCTTGCTACCGAAATGCTTGAACAGAGTTTTCTCGGTCACGCCGGCCCGAGCAGCGATTTCTGCCGTGGTCGTGCCGTCGAATCCGCGTTCGGCAAACAGGGTGAGCGCGGCCTGAGTGATCCGGACCTGAGTATCTGTAGTCGCTGGCGCTTTGCTAGCTTGTTCCAGCAACTCGGCATAAGTGGCGTCCATATCGCTAACTGTTCGTTGCTCCTTAGGTACGGATTGCCGAGGGCTCGTGCTCCGCTCAGAGTTCGTCTGACTACTTCTATATCTGACCATGCGCCCTTTCTGCGGCAGCGATTTCAGTATCATCGGGGCCCGATGGCAGAGCCGTGAACCAGAGCCCGGCAATCGTTCCGAAGCACTTGCACTGCCGCAACCCTCGCTGTATAGTAAGTACTTTATATATTACCTTTTTGGTAGGAGCGCGGAGGAAATTATGCGACTGCTTATCGCGGGTGCGGGCGGGGACGTCGGACGAGCACTGATTCCGAAACTGTCCGCCGCCAGGCATCAGGTGTTTGGTATGACGCGGTCGCCAGAGAAGGCCAAAGTAATCGGCTCGCTCGGTGCGGAGCCGATTGTGGCTGATGCGCTGAATTTTGAAGCCGTACTGCGTGCCGTCAGAGCGGCGAAGCCCGAGGTCATCGTTCATCAACTGACAGCTCTGCCGCGGAAGATGGACCCGAGGCGCTTCGACCGGGAGCTGAGTGCAACGAACCTTCTGCGAACGGCGGGGACCGATAATTTAATTCGTGCCGCAAGGGTGGAGGGGGTGCGCCGCGTGGTGGCGCAAAGCTTCGCTGGCTATTCCTACAGCTTGCAAGGACCGAAGATAAACGCGGAAGAGGACCCGCTTGAGTCGAATCCTGCCAAGCCTTTTCGCAGCGTACTGGATGCCATCAAGCACCTGGAGAGTGCGGTCCTGAACTCTCCGAATATGGAAGGGATCGCACTCCGGTATGGCTTTTTCTACGGACCACTGCAATCGACTGGCGGGCTGGGCGCAATCGTTCCGGATGTCCGGGCCCGGCGCATGCCCGTCGTAGGTTCAGGCTCCGGCATTTGGTCTTTCGTCCATATTGAAGACGTCGCCAACGCAACCCAGGCTGCGATCGAGCGCGGCAGGCCCGGCGTCTACAACATTGTGGATGATGAGCCGGCACCCGTATCCGTATGGCTTCCGGAGTTGGCGCGCATCCTGCATGCCAAGCCGCCGTTTCGTGTGCCGCAGTGGATCGCACGCATGGCGGTGGGCGAAGCCGGAATAATACTGATGACCCAGGTCAGAGGAGTTTCGAATCAAAAGGCCAAACGAGAGCTGAAGTGGCAGCTAACGTGGCCGAGTTGGCGCCAGGGTTTCGCCAGTGCGTTTTTGACGGATCAGGGCTAAGTTGCGGTTCCGATGAAGATCTTGCCGTCGAGGAGTTCTGCAGCTCTGGCGGCCTCGCTGTGGTCCGGGAACAACGACCCGTGGCGACGGCGTGCACGTTGCCGATCGGCATGATCCTTTTTCCCGGTCTGGATCAGACCGTTCCAAAGCGGGAATATCACGAACGCGCCGCCATCGGTTTTCGGCAGCGCCTTATTGCAGGCTCGCCGCATTCGCGCACGAAGAGTGGCAACCGCTTGCAGATACGCTGATCGATTTGGTCTTCTAGGACAGAAGACCGCCCGGCGGAGTGGAGGCTTCACGTCATAGAGAGTTGAGGAGTCCTGGTACAGGACATCGACTATGCAACAGGAAGCTCTGGTCAAATCATTGCTGGAACAGGCCAGATGGTGCGAGAAACTGGGGTCCAGTTTTTACGGAAACCTGTTGCTTCGGATAGCCGACAACGTTCAATCGTCCGGCATCTGTTGGCGCTTGCTGGAACAGCGCAGAGCCGACCCGCGGCGCTCGCTGCTTCCGTTGCGATTTCTGGCTGCGATTCACCGCCTGGTGCTGGCAAATCAACTTCCAGAACTGGCCGCATTCTATCCGAGCATGGGCGGAGTGCCCCAGGCCGATGCCGCCTGGCAAACGCTTGAACGCGAGTTGAGGCGGTGCGGAGATTTGGTCCTGGACAGCTTGCCTGAATCTGTTCAGACCAACGAAGTCGCCCGGTCTTGCGCTCTGCTTCCGGGTTTTCTTGCCGCCGCAAAGTGGGCGAATATGCCTTTGCGATTACTTGAACTCGGCTGCAGCGCAGGTCTGAATCTTCGTTGGGACTGTTACCGCTACGATACGCCTTCCGGTGCATGGGGTCCTTCTTCATCGCCGGTGCACTTCGTGAACCCGTTTGGTGAATCCGGTCCGGACCTGAGCGGAGTGGTCACGGTTAGCGAACGGTCCGGATGTGACTTACACCCGATTGATCCAACTACAGCCGACGGGCGACGGACGCTTTTGTCCTTCGTCTGGCCAGACCAGATGGACCGGTTCCGCTTGCTCTTAAGGGCGAGTGACATTGCAGGCGCCACACCGGCAAAGATAGAGCGCGCCAATGCGATCGACTGGCTTCCCGCTCAGTTGGACCGGATGCCGTCAGGTGTTGCGACCGTGGTGTTCCACTCGATATTCATGCTGTATGTTTCTCACCCGGATCAGCATTCGCTTGTGAATATCATTCTTGATGCGGGGAATCGAGCGCGGCCCGATGCCCCTTTCGCCTGGCTCAGTATGGAGCAGACGGGGCAAGCGGTGGAGATCCAACTGTCTCTCTGGCCTGGCGGATTGCGGAAACGAATCGCTGTTTCGGACTATCACGGCACACGTACGGTGATCCTGTAGCTGATCTCTTCGAGATGTAAGTCGATGATGCGGCCGCCCGTTTTCGTTCAAATATACGCATTGACTGACCAGTCAGTCAGGAATATAATCAGCTTTGGCCCAGAAAGTAGCAGCACGGAAAACTACAAACCGGCGGTCCGAGAGCGCCGCGTTACGGCGGACCGCCATTGTCGATGCCGCACTGGATGAGTTTGTCGAAAAAGGATTCGCCGCCGCGCGAATGGAGGATATCGCACGGCGGGCCGGTGTAGCCAAAGGAACGATTTACCTGAACTTCAGTGATAAAGAAGCGCTGTTCGAGGCGATTGTGAAGCAGGAGATCCGGCCGAAGGTAGACACCGCGGCGTCGGTAGCGGCGTCTGGCGGTTCTTTGCGCGAATTCTTCGAACTCACGCTGTTGCCGGTGTTGGATGACGTGGTTGGTACACGGCGGGGAGCGGTGCTGAGATTGCTGATCGGGGAGGCGGGGCGGTTTCCGAAGCTGGCCGAGGTTTACTACCGCGTGGTGGTTCAGCCGGGCCTCGACGCAATTCGGAAGCTCGTGCAGAGCGCGACCGAGAGGGGTGAGCTGGGTGACGACATGTTGGTTGAATTTCCGCAGCTATTGATCGCCCCCATGCTTTTAGCGGTGATTTGGACAGGGCTGTTCGAACGTTTTCATCATCTGGATGTGAATCGAATGGCGCAGGCATACTTCGGCCACATGGTGGCGAGTGGCGGGCAAACTAAGGAAACGCGTTCGGCCAGGGACACCAGATAACTCGGGAGGCAAACATGAGTGACACGACCGTAGCGCTAAGGCAGGGAAAGGAGGCACCGGAGGCGGAGGCGCCGCGGAAGGCAGAACCCCCGCCCGCTCGAACGCGGGGCAAAGTGGTGGTGCGGTTGGTTGTTGCGCTTGTACTGGTGGGGGCGGCGATCATGGTGTGGCGCATTTTCTTCCACATACCGCCGGTGCCCGACAGTATCGTGGCACTCAGCGGGCGCATCGAGGGCGACGATTCGGCGATAGCGCCCAAGACGCCGGGCCGCATCGTGGAGATCACGGTACGCGAAGGCGATCATGTGAAGGCCGGGCAGATCGTTGCCAGCCTGGACGATGAGCAGGTGCGTGCGCGGGAGCAACAGGCGCGCGCGGCGCTGCTGGCGGCACAGGCGAGGTCGGCTTCTGCGCGGGATGAAGTCGCCGTTCTCGAAGAACAACTCAAGCAGTTTAACTTGCAAACGGGACAAGCACGCGCGGATGCCGAGGGACGTGTGCAGCAGGCTGCTGCAGATCTTGCGGCGGCCGAGGCGGATCTGAAGCGACAGGAAGCTTCCTACAGCCTGGCGGCGTTCGATCGCGATGCTTATACGAAGCTGGCGCAAACCGGAGCCGTGTCGGAGCGGCAAGGCAAACAAGCGGCCGCCGTGGCAGAACAGCAGGCAGCGGCGGTCGCAGCCAGCCAGCGTAGAGTGGAGGCAGCGCGAGGCGCTCTGGAAGCGGCACGTGCGAATCTGACGACAGCCGGCGTACGTGAATCTCAGGCGAGTGCGGTGAAGCGGCAAATCTTGCAGCAACGGGCGGAGATAGCAAGCGCGGCCGCGGACACGGAACAGGCGAAGTTCCTGCTTCGCGAAGCGGAGGCCAATCGAGCGGACCTGATCATCCGCGCGCCGTTCGATGGCACGGTGGTGACGCGTTCGGCCGAACCCGGCGAAGTGGTGACAGGCGGTACTGCAGTGGCTACCGTGTTGGACCTCAGCAAAGTGTACCTGCGCGGCTACGTGCCGGAGGGGCAGATCGGGAAAGTCAAATTAGGACAGCACGCGCATGTATTCCTGGACTCGCATCCCAATGAGCCGATTGATGCGTATGTGTCGCGCATTGATCCGCAAGCGACGTTCACGCCCGAGAACACGTACTTTCGCGATGACCGCGTGAAGCAGGTTATCGGGGTAAAGCTGCAATTGAAAGGCGGCATCGGATATGCCAAGCCCGGTATGCCAGCCGATGGCGAGATCCTGGTTGCGGGCGATACCTGGCCGGATCACAAGAGGACGCAATGACCGCCGCGTCTGTGGTTCGCGACCGGCAGAAACGGTCTTCGCCTGCCAGCACCGCGCCGGCCATCCAGCTTTCAAAGCTATGGAAGCGATACGGACCGGTGCAGGCTGTGCGCGGCGTGGACCTGGAGGTCAAGGAGCGGGAGATCTTTGGGCTGATCGGGCCGGACGGCGCGGGCAAAACTTCTTCCTTTCAAATTCTGGCGGGAGTGATGGAGGCGAGCTCGGGGGAAGCTCGCGTGTTTGGAAAACCGGCTCGGGAGGCGCGCTCGGAGACGGGTTATCTGACGCAATCCTTCAGCCTGTATCCGGATTTGAGCGTGATGGAGAACATCCGCTACATCGGCGAGTTGCGCTGCGTTCCGAAAGACGAGATCAAGAAGCGCGGCCTGCGGTACCTGCAGATGTTTGATATGGACCGCTTTCAGGACCGTCTGGCGGGGCGGTTGAGTGGCGGCATGAAACAGAAGCTGGCCCTGGCGTGCGCACTGGTACCGGAGCCCCGCGTGTTGCTGCTGGATGAGCCGACGACAGGCGTCGATCCGGTTTCGCGGCGTGAGTTTTGGGACACGCTGGTGCATCTCGCGGCGGAAGGACTGACGATTCTGATCGCTACGCCTTACCTGGACGAGGCGGAGCGCTGCCATCGCGTGGCGTTTATCCATGAAGGCGAGATCCAGCAGGTGGGCACGCCGGCGGAACTACGCAGCAGCCTACACGCGAAGCGGCTGGAATTGCGGACCGCGGACTTAGGACAGGCGGAGCGCTTATTGAACAAGGAGGTGGGAGAGGGCCGCCTCTTGATGGACGTACAGCGCTTCGGAGACCGGCTGGATTTGTTGGCAGCCGAGCCGGAAAAAGCGAAGAGAGCCGCTACGGAAGTTCTCGATTCGGCGGGGCTGGCGGTTGAGGATATTCGCATCGATGAGCCGACACTGGAAAACACGTTTGTCGGCCGCTTGCGAAGTCTGGGGCACAGCATTAGCACGAAGCCATTCCCCGCTAAGCACCCTCACGCCGACCTGAGAGGCGGGACTGCTATCGGCGCCGGCAAGCTTACCAAGCAATTCGGCTCATTCGTGGCAGTGAAGGACGTTTCCCTCCAGGTCAAATACGGGGAGATCTACGGTTTGCTTGGAGCTAACGGGGCCGGCAAGACGACGATGATCAAGATGCTCTGCGGATTGCTGGAACCGACGAGCGGGCTTATGGAACTGGCGGGGCGGCGAGGAAGTTTGCGGACGCCCGCGGTCCGGGAGCGGATCGGGTATATGTCTCAAAAGTTCTCGTTGTATGACGATCTTTCAATACGCGAGAATCTGGAGTTCTTCGCTGGAGTGTACGGCATTCCGGAAGAAGAACGCGCGGAGAAGAAAAATTGGGTGCTGGAGTTTTCGGGTCTGGAGGGTAAACAGGAACAGATCACGGGAACGTTACCGGGCGGATGGAAACAGCGTGTTGCATTCGGCGCGGCGATTTCGCACGAGCCGAGCATCCTGTTCTTAGACGAGCCGACATCGGGCGTGGATCCGCTGGCGCGGCGCGCGTTCTGGCGGATGATCAACAATCTTGCGGACCAAGGCACGGCCATCCTGGTCACAACGCACTATCTAGAAGAAGCGGAACAGTGCAACCGGCTTGGCTTTATGGTAGCGGGCGAACTGGTTGCGCAGGGAACACCTACCGGGATCAAAGCTGGCCAGCGCGGTCATCTGATCGAGTTTGTCGTAGATCAGCCGCAGCGGGCGGCAGACTTACTGAAGCAAAACACGGAGCGCTGGCGAGTGTCGCTGTTCGGCGACCGATTGCATGTGATCTCCGACGAGGATGCGGCAGCGGCGGAGAAGCAGACCAGAGCGCATTTGGAGGCAGCGGGCATTCAAGTCCTGAGTGCCAGAGAACAACGCTATTCCCTGGAGGACGTGTTCATCCGTGTAGTGGAAGAGGCGCGGGTGCAAGGGAAAGTAGCCGCCGAGGAATGAGGGCCGGATTATGAGGCGAGTGCTGGCACAAACGCGAAAAGAGCTGACGCAAATCCTGCGCGACCGGCTCGCCTTGGCGTTAACTCTGGTTCTTCCTTGTATTCTGCTGTTCCTGATGGGAACCTCGATCGCGCTGAAGGTGGGAGGTCTGCCGATCATTGTGCAGGACTTCGACGATTCGGCCGCGTCGCGTGACTTCGTTGAGAGGTTCAGGAACGCCCTCTCGTTTCATGTTGTGTCCTGGCCGGTGGACCAGCGCGCGGAGCGGGCGTTTTTGCGCAACCGTGCACGAGCGGCTCTGATCATACCCGAGCACTTCGGGCGTGACCTGTCGCGTGGTGTAAATACGCCGGTGCAGATGCTGATCGATGCGTCGGACTCGAACACGGCAACCCTGATTTCGGCAGATGCGAGCCAGATTGTGCGCGCCTATAACGAACTGCATGCCGGAGTAACACGAGGAGTGCCGGTACAAGCGGAGATCAGACTCTGGTATAACCCTGGGCTCTCGAGCAAGAAGTATTCGGGGCCCGGAGTGTTTGTGCTGGCGGTTTCCATGTTCGCACCGTTGCTGGCGTCGCTGGCAATGGCGAAGGAGGGTGAGAACAATACAATCCTGCAGGTTTACGTTTCGAGCATCTCCGCACATGAATTTCTCCTCGGGAAAATATTAGCCTTCACGATCGTCGGCCTGTGCGAGTGCGTGCCGCTGATGGTAATGCTGTTCACTTACTTCGGACTCGGATTCGCGGGCGACCCCACGCCCTTTCTTGCGGCGACCGTTCTTTACTGCTTCTGCGTAGCCGCATTCGGAACTCTGATCGGCGGTGCAATCCCGAGTCAGGCAGCGGCGATGCAGGCGGTTGCTCTAGGCGGATTCCTGCTGGTGTTTCTCCTTTCCGGGTTGATATTCCCGATCGAGAACATCCCGCCGCAATTGCGATGGATCTCGGATTTCATTTGGGGCAAGTACTACATCTACGTCGTACGGGATGCTCTGCTGCAAGGGGGCGGCTGGCCATCGGCCTGGTCGAGCGTGATCGTCATCGGAGTAATCGGGTTGATTTTCTACCTGCTCGCGTGGCGCAACATGAGGCGCATGCAGGTGAAGGCGTAGACGATGTCGAAACTGCTTCAATCGCTACTGCCGGATGGTCTGTTCAGCGGACGAATGGCGGCACTGATGCAAAAGGAGTTCCGCCAGATCCGGCGTGACCGGAGACTGGCGCTTTCAATGATCATTCCGCCCACGCTGCAGATTTTGCTTTTCGGTTTCGTTTTGAGTTCGACGGTGACGAACTTGAAGCTGGGCGTGGTGGACCAAAACCGCACGCCCGAAAGCCGCGAGCTGGTGGCCGCTCTTACCGAAAGCAGAGCGTTCCGATTGTCGGCGACATATTTGTCGCTCCAGGATTTGACGGGAGCGCTTAGCCGCGGCGAAGTGAAAGGCGGCGTTGTCATTCCCTACGACTTCGCGCGAAAACTCCAGCGCGGGACAACAGCGGACGTTCAGTTTTTATTGAATGCAATGGATGCGAACACGGCTACGATTGCGCAAGCCTATGCCGAAGCCGTGGTCGCCGCGTACAACACGAGGTTGCCAGGCTCGGGACTGCATGCGAACGTCCGCCAGATGAGCGCTCCTGTTATCAGCCGCCGTGGCCGGGTGAGCGTGACGCCGGCCTTTTTGTACAACCCGGGGCTTGTCAGTTCATGGTTCACCGTTACCGGAATCTTCGGATTGCTGTGCATTCTAAATGGTTCGCTTGTGTCCGCGGCGGCTA
>Ga0308174_10001397_pt1 | contig 11228 bp, 10 predicted proteins | sample PhyPR2_FD_203894 | JGI IMG/M metagenome (GOLD analysis project Ga0308174, IMG submission 203894) | Soil microbial communities from UC Gill Tract Community Farm, Albany, California, United States - DLSLS.P.R2 | ecosystem: Environmental > Terrestrial > Soil > Agricultural land | place: USA... | reverse complement strand
CAGATGGCGAATGTGATTCAGGAGGTACCGGAGCGCTTCGCGGTGCTTTCCGGTGACGACGCCATCACGATTCCGCTCATCGCTCTGGGGGGCCGCGGGATTATCTCGGTGGCCGCGAATCAGATTCCCGCGGAGATGACGCAGATCGCGCAAGCGGCTCTTCGTGGAGATTTCGCCACTGCGCGCACGATCCAGCGCAAATTCCTGCCGCTGATGAACATGAACTTCATCGAATCCAATCCGATTCCCGTCAAAGCCTCCCTGGGCCTTATGGGACTGCTCGACCCGGTGTACCGCCTGCCGATGGTTCCACCATCGCCCGGCAATCTCGCTAAGATCGAAAGAGTCCTGGAAACCGTAGGCCTGCTCGGAGGAGTGAAGATTGCAGTCTAGAATTGAAGCGCTGTTTTACAACCGGCCGGATGATTATCTCGACGAAGACTTCCAGACTTTCACCGCTTTCAAGAATGCCCTGAACTCCGGGCGGATCCGTGCCGCCGAGCCTGACCGCTCTTCGCCGAGCGGATGGCGCGTCAACACGTGGGTGAAGCAAGGCATTCTTCTGGGCTTCCGCATGGGTGGTGTGGTGGATATGTCGCTCGACGCCGAGCGTATGCCGTTCTTCGACAAGTCCACGTACCCGGTGAGGCGCTTCACCGCGAGCAGCGGCGTTCGCATCGTCCCCGGCGGTTCCAGCATTCGCGACGGCTGCTATGTCGGCAAAGGCGTTACGTGCATGCCGCCGATGTTCATCAATGTGGGCGCGTATATCGAAGATGGCACGATGATCGATTCTCACGCGCTGGTGGGAAGCTGCGCGCAGGTGGGAAAGAACTGCCATATCTCGGCGGCCAGCCAGATCGGCGGAGTGCTCGAGCCCGTCGGCGCAATGCCGGTGATCGTAGAGGACGACGTCCTGATCGGCGGCAATTGCGGCTTGTACGAAGGCACGATCGTGAAGCGCCGCGCAGTGCTGGGCACGGGGACGATTCTGAATCGCTCGACGCCGATTTACGACCTGGTGCGCCAGACCATCCACAAAGCCGCGGGCGAACAGCCGCTCATTGTGCCGGAAGGCGCCGTAGTGATAGCCGGCTCGCGCGCCGTCACCAGCGGTCCAGGCAAAGACTGGGGCATCTCCGTCTACACTCCGGTGATCATCAAATACCGCGACGATAAGACGGACACACGGATCCAACTCGAAGATCTACTAAGATAGATCTGCATGCCCTTCACGCTCGAATCGAAGACCGCCCTGGTCACGGGAGCCGGCCGCGGCATCGGCCAGGCTATCGCTCGCAAGCTCGCCGAATTCGGTGCAGCGGTCATGGTGAATGACCTGGATCAGTCACCGGCTTTTGAAACCGAGGGGCTCATCCGCGATCATGGCGGCAAGGCAGCGTCGTTTGCCGGAAGCGTCACCGAACCTGAGTTTCCGCAGGCGCTGGTCGACGCAACTGTAGCCAAATTCGGCTCCCTCGATATTATCGTCAACAACGCGGGCTTCACGTGGGACAACGTCATCCAAAAAACCACGGACGAGCAGTTCCAGGCCATGCTGGACATTCACATCAAAGCGCCCTTCCGCATTTTGCGTGCGGCCTCGGGGTGGCTTCGCGAGACGGCCAAGCGGGAAGCCGCCGATGGCGTTCGCACGATGCGCAAGGTGGTGAACATCACCAGCATCGCGGGTACGGACGGCGGCGCGGGGCAGGCTGGCTATTCGAGCGGTAAAGCCGGAGTGATCGGGCTGACCAAAACGCTGGCGAAAGAATGGGGCCGGTACAACGTCAACGTGAACGCGGTCGGGTTCGGACTGATTGAGACGCGCCTCATCGCGCCGATGGCGCCCGATAAGCCGCCGGTGGATGTGGCGGGCCACCAGATCAATTTCGGAGTGCAGCCCAAGATGCTGGAATGGGCCAGGACGGCGTGTCCGCTCGGCCGGCTCGGAACGCCGGAGGAAGCCGCCGGGGCCGTGCTGTTTTTCTGTTCGCCGCTCTCGGATTACGTCAGCGGTGAAGTGCTGATTTGCGGAGGCGGGCTGCATTTCTAATGGCCTGCATCCTGGTTGCCGAAGACGATCCCGTACAAGCCGAGTTGCGGCGCTGCGTTCTGGAACGCGCCGGGCACCAGGTGCGGGTGGCCGCCGACCGCGACGCGGCACTCGGGTACCTGGAGACCGCCGACGTCGTATTGATGGACCTTCGCTTCCCCGCGCTGCATGACGGACTCGAGCTGATCCGCCAAATTCACGGCACACCGATCCTGGTGCTCTCCGGTTGGCCGGAAGACCTCTACGGCACGCCGGAGGAAGCACTGGTCGCGGAGATTCTGGTTAAGCCGGTACCCACCGGCGAACTGCTGCGAGCAATCGCGTCAGCGCAAAGCAGATCGTAATTTCGGTAAGCACGTGATAGAGGAACAGGTGGCGATTGGTCTCCACGGCGTCGCCGAGACATGCGATGCAAAACTCGGCTACGGACATGAGCGCCAGCGCCGCGCAGAGCCACGCTAGCCGCGACCTGCTCCGCAACGCCCACGCGACACAGCCAAGCACCCAGAGTGGAGCGGTCAAGGGAGCATGTCGCAGCACCCAACTCCGTATGCCGCTCCAATATCCCGGCGCCTTCGCTCCCGGCGGCATGCCGCTGTGTCGCGGATAGTTGCCCATGCCCGGTTCCTGGAGTTCCCACGCTACCGTGTACAGGTTGTACCAGAGCCTTCCGAGCGTGCGCGCGGGATGCATGGCATAGAAGCGGGCCACCTTCCAGTACGGCACGCGTTCGACGAAGCGCCTGCTCCACTCCGCGCTATCGGTGGGCGCTCCCGGCGAGTAGACGTGCATGCCGACATACGGCAATTCCGCTTCACCGAGGCCCAATTCTTTGAGATCGGCGAGCGGCGTGGGCGACCCCGGCGTGATGCCATAGAAGACCGCATCGAACAAAGCTTCGCCGCGCCACGCTTGCGGCGCCGAATGCATCATCGGAATCACGGCGAGTACGATCACCGCCGCTGCCGCCGCTGCCCATTTGGTGCGCAGCATCAAAACCATCAAAACGGCGACGGCGATCCCCATGGGCGCGTGCTGAATCTTCGCCGTGACGTAGAGCAGCGCGGCCGCGGTGAGCGCCAGCAATCGCCATCGCGAGTAGCCGAACACCGCGATATTCACGGCGGCGGCAGTCAGCAGCGTGAGAGCGGCGAAGCCCGCCGCATCCATGTAGAACGTGTTGCAATACGCGAGATATGCGGCGTCGCCGAAGAGGAACACGGCGATGCACGCAGCGCTCGTGCTCACGCGCGCGACCCACCACAGCGCCAGGAGGAGCGCACACATCTGGACGAGCCCAACCCAGCGGATGTCGAACTCCGAGCCGCGCGAAAACGGACGCGAGATGCGGAACGCCAGCCACGTGTACAGTTCCTCGGCCGAGTAGACGCCGCTGTTCCAGATGTAATTCGTGGACTGAACGTACTTCAGCGGGTAGTAATTGTGGTCCTCCGCGGCGGCGCGCCCTTCCGCCGGGCCGATCCAGAATGGACCGGTCACTTTCGGAAAGTCGCCGTTGTCCGCGATCCCGATGGCGGGCGGGGCGAACAGCCGCCAGCCGAAGAACACGGCGGCGACGGCGACCACCAACCACGCTGCTCGATTATGCGCCATCTGCATAGGAAACGCCCGCGGGCTCCCGCCGCCGCTGCAGCACCGCCGCGAGACCGAAGCCCAACAGCGTGCAGGCGAGGCCGAAATAGACGGACAGGGGTCGATACTTCATCGTGACCGTGTGCCGCCCGGCATCCACAACGACGCCGCGAATGACCGTGTTCACCTTCCAGATCCGGGCCGCATGCCCATCGACATCCGCGACCCAGCCCGGATAGTAATTGTCGCTGACCACCACGATGCCCTTGCACGCCATCTCCACATCGACTGCCGAGATCGACGCCTTCTCCGTGACTTTAGTGACGCGGTCGGCGGTTCCGCAGCTATCGAGCTTCGGCAGAGTGCCCGTCGTTACGGCAGTGGTCGCCAAGTCAGTGTGCGCATCGCGTACAAGGTCGCCGGCCTTCTCCTCATCGGGCGCTCCGGCGACGGCATGGACAGTCCACGCGCGCGGAAACACGCGAGGGTTGCCCCACACCAGCACGCCCGTTTTGCTCGTAAACAGCGGCGTCAGGCCGGGACGCCTCGGTTTCCTGCTCACCTCATAGTTGATGCCGTACATCTGCGACAGACGGTCCGTCCACCAACCCATGTCGCTGGTCGCGGTCAGCATGCTCGCGGTGGATGCCTGCACGGCGTCCACACGAAACCAGTCGCCCAACGTGAACTTCACATCCTCATCGTTTACGGCCACGCGCTTCGGCTCGGGCAGCCATTGCAGATACGCACCCAGGTCCTGCATGTCGTGAAGCGGTCGCAGGAAGGTGGCGCGCTTCTCGTCGTTACTCGCGGGCCAATTGTAGCCGACTTCGTTGCCCTGTTCGATCACGAGGAGCGCGCCGATCAGCAGCAGGGCCCACTCGGGGCGGAGATAGCCGCGCATCCAGGCGGTCAACAGGGCAGCGAACAGGAGCGCCAACACACCCACCATGACCGCTCGCGGATCGGTGGTGAATGCACTGGCGAAAACGGGCCGCGCCAGGATCAACACCATCGCCGCCCCGCCCAACCACAACAGCGCCTTCAACACCTTGCTTTCGCGCGCCAATTCCGGCCGTTCGCTCAACATGTCCGCGCCGAACGCGACCAGGCATGCGATGCAGAAATGCAAAATGCTGAGGCTGACGATCGGCGCGCGCGATTTTTCCACTCCCGGCACCAACGCGTAAAACCACCAATACAGCGCATCGGTGCCGGACATCGCATAGAGCAGCGCACAGAGGCCGAGCACGACAAACAGCCTCACCTCGCGCCTGCGGAAGCCACCCCGGATCGCGACCGCCGCCAGGCTGAGTGCGACGATTCCGGCGAAGGGATCGGTGCGCAGGCCCGACCCGCCGGGAAGCAGCAGGTGCCCCAATTCGTTCGCCGGCAGCCCGCTATTCTGATGCTCGGCCGCCGGGACGCGGTCCTTCCAAGTGAGTGTCCCGCCAGCAGTCCACCGCTTCGCAAGCTTTCCGTATTCGATAGCCGGGAGCACCTGCACGGCGCTTACCAGCGCCATCACGCCGGTCATAAGGCTGAGCGTAATCGCCGCCTGCCGCCGAGTCGGCCTTCGCACCAACCCAACTGCCGCGACGCCGTCCACCGCGAGCGTCAGCATCACCGATGGCTCGTGATGCCCGCAGAGCCATGACACGCCGAGAAACACACCGGCCCAGGCGGCGCTTCTTACGGGCGTGCGCCCGCGCAGGGCTCGCAGCAGAAACAGGAAGACGAGCGGAGCCCAAATGCCGGGCTGCACCTGCTGCGGCCACTCGGTGTTTCCGCAATACCCCGCCGTCGCGTAGAACACCGCGCCGATCGCCGAGGCCGGCCGTCCACATCCCAAGTCGCGGAAGAACAGCCACGCGAAGATGGCGGCGGCCACGTGAATCAGCACATACCAAAGGTTGACGGCAACCGGATTCAAGTACCCGTGCCGCAGCGGAGCCAGCGCAAGCAGGAACGTGAACGGGCTGGTGACGCCCGGCTGTACCTGACCGATCAGCGATTGCCCCATCCATTCGTAAGGAGTCCAGAGCATCACGCGGAAATGGCGCAGTGCATACACTTGTGCCTGTAGCCATGGCATCACTTGATTCGCGTTGTCCGGCGATTCCAGAAACGTGTACTGATGCGTCAGGACGAGCTTCCAAAATACGGTGATGACGCCCGCGAGCATGAGCAGTATGGGCGCAACACGTTGGAAGCGAGCATTCACGGGAACAGATATGGTAGCAGGCTAGTGTATGTGACGCGCCTTTTCGAAGTCGTCCTTGAGGCGGGCGGTGATCTTCTCAGCGACGTCGGCGCTGGCGCCGTGAAATTTCGCGCCGAGACTCTCCTGAATGGTGGACCAGATGACGTCGCCGTCCTTATCCACGATGCGCACTGCCGCGATCGCCTCATGCCGGCGATCCGTGGAACGGTCCGCCTCGCTTTCGCCGATGCCTAAGCCGGCCGTGTTCGCCGTCCGCGATAAGCCGCTGCCGCGGCCGGTCCCGAGGTTGGCATGCGCGTTCACGCTATCGCTGCTCTGGTGGACTTCCGTGAAAACGAGATCTTCGGCGGCTCCGCGAATGATCGCGTCGGCGCGCTCCTGATTTTCGGTGACGGTGAATAGCTCCGCGCCCGCCAGACTGCTGATCAGAATGTCGCGCATCTGAGCCGCTGTCTCGCCGCCGGTCAGCCGGTCCACGTAGACGCGATGGACATTCAGCAGTTTGGCGAGAGATGCTTCATGGGCCGGCGGCGTGGGAGTGCCATCCGCCATGGCGGCTACGGCCAACAACAGGAGAACGTTCATCGGGCAATCGCCTTTCTGGCTTCCTCGTCCTGGAATTCGATGCGGCGTCCGGAGCGCGCCTCAAGGCTCGCCAGCAGCGGCCGGATGTCGCCTTTCTCCACGCGAATGACGAGCGCCTGCCGGCGGCCGTCGCTATCTTCGAAACCCAGGGTCAGGAAGTGCTTGTGGGATTTGCTCAGCAGGAGCATGGGCGAAATCAGCACCGCCTCGGCATACCGGCGGCTGACGGTCTGTCCATATTCGAGTGTGGTGATTTTGCGATAGGGGATGCGGAATTCCGCGGCTTTCGCGGGCTGCACGCCGAGCATGTCGGCATCCGCGAGATTGAGGTGAATGGAGGACTTGGCGGGCAGCTCCGGGAGAGTTCCGCCCACCACCTGAACGCGGATGCCGACCCCAGCCGCACACATGCCGCCAAGGAGGAGGAACAGAGCGAGCGTGCGGAACCTGAATGTCATGGCCCGGCTAATCAGTGCGCCGCGCGCCGGGATTCTCTCACCTATTTCCGTCGATTCCGTAGGCGTGGTGCACGTCTTCCAGGCGCAGCACGCCGATCGCCTCCTCGGGATTCGCCCGGCTCGCAACGCGCAGAATCTCCGTGTGCGCGAGCAGCCTCAGGGCCGAATCGAGCGGCACATCCGGATAGATCCGCGGCGCGCCCGAAAGGTCCGCGTCCACCGGCACGGGCTGCATCGCGTCTTCCACGCGCAGCACCTCCGTGGAACGGTACTCTTCGGCGGACGGCAGGTCCACGCCCTCCTGATGCGCCAGCATCGTAAAGAATGGGACGGGAGCCAGACGCCGGGAGATGAAATACGAGATGGTATTCGCGATCATCACGGGCAGGATGATGACGTAGCTCGCGCTCACCTCGAACACCATGAAGATGCTGGTCATCGGCGCTCGAAAGACGCCCGAGAAAAAGGTGCCCATGCCGACCAGCACGTACGCGCCGCCGGGGCTCACGGGCGACGGCCAATAGTGTTGAGCCAGGCCGCCGAGTCCGCCGCCGAGCATCGCGCCGATGAAGAGCGTGGGCGCAAACATGCCGCCCGGAATCCCGGTGCTGAAACAGAACAGCGTGACAATGAGCTTGGCCGCCGCAAGAATCAGCAGCAGGTTCCAGGGGAAGCGATCGTGCAGCGCGAAATCGATGGCGTCGTAACCGGCGCCCATCACTTCCGGCAGCCACAATCCGGCGAATCCCACGAAGAAGCCGGCGCATAACACCTGAACGAGCTCGGTGCTGCGCGGCAATTTCTCCAGGCCCTTGCGGAGCGCTTCGATGAGCTTCACAAATGCCGCGGAAAGGAGACCGCCCGCCACGCCCATGAGCGCGTAAACCACCAGCTCACTGGCATGCGTCAACTCAAAGGCCGGCACGAGGAATAGCGGATCGTTGCCGAGAAACCAGCGCGTCACCACCACGGCCGAGACGGCGGATAGCACGATCGACCCCACTACGCCGGCATTCCAGGATGCCACCACTTCTTCCATAACGAAGAGCACTGCCGTAATCGGGGTGTTGAAGGCTGCGGCGAGGCCGGCAGCCGCCCCGACGGGCGCGATTAGCCGCATGTTCTTACGCCCGAGCTTAAAGAGGCGCCCCAAGAGCGATGCCACGCCGGCGCCCATCTGCAGCGACGGGTCTTCGGGGCCCAGTGAGTTGCCGGAGCCGATGGCGATGGAGCACGCCAGGAACTTGCCGAAGATCGTGCTGGTGGGCACGTGCCCATCGGAGATGTAGAGTGCCGCCTTGGTCTGATTCACGCCGCTGCCGCGGGCCGCCGGAAATACGCGGGTCGCCAGAAGGGTTGCCGCGAGCGCCCCGACGGTCGGAGAAATCAGCCGGCCAAAGCGGAATTTGCCGCTCAGTGCGCCGAGGCTGTACCAGCTTATGAAATCGATAGCGATGTGGAAGCACACCACCATCAGGCCGGCAAATACGCCGATCAAAATCGCGAGGAATAAAAACCGCTGAGTCTCGCTGAGCGCGAGGTGTTTACGAAATTGCGCCGGTGTCATTGCGCCGCAGCCATTTGCCGCTGAATTTTGGCCAGCACCGCCGAGAGCGCCGCGCCCGGCGCGGCCTGCGCGCAACTGTGGCCGATGGTTCCGAAGCGAACCGCCAAACCGAGCATTTCGACTACATCGCCATCCTGCCGTTTCGCGGGCTTCTCCTGGAGCAGCCGCGTGGTTTCCGTTTGCGACTCCGCCGGCAGGGAGCCGCAGCGTTGCGCCTCGCCCGCCGCCAGCTGCAACAACACCCGAGCCCGTTCGAAGCGGTCGTTCGCCCGCAGATTCACAAGCGTCGGATCGAGTTCCAGGATGCGGGTACAGTCGGCGATCGCACGGTCGAGCGAGGGGTCGTTCAAACCATCCCGCTGCGCTTCCTGATACGCCTTGCGAGCCCCCGCGAAATCGCCGGTCGCGTACTTGGTGTCGCCGAGGCCCTTCTCCGCCGCGGCATCGCGGCGATCGGTCTTTAACATCGCCTGGTAAATCTCGGCGGCGTGTTGCGGCGAGCCATTGGCCAGCAGCAGGGTGGCCAGGCGCCGCCGCGTGGGCGTGTCGTTCGCCGGGGTCTCGGATGCCAGATCCAGCAATTGCGCCAGCACCTGATGCGGCTTGTTCTCGCGCTGCAAAACGCCGGTCAATTCCAAGCGCGCGGAGATGCGGCTTTCGGTCGCGTGCTCCGGCCAGAAGCCGTAGATCGCTCGCTGGTAATACGTGACGGCATCGGCATCGTGATGGTCTCGGGCCGCGATGCGCGCCAGCATGAGGTTAATCTGGCCATTGGTGGGATCGTCGGCGCGAAGGTCGATCAGGTGAGTCTCCGCTTCGTCCAGACGCCCCAATTCCATGAGGGATCGCGCCAGCGCCATTCGGTATTTTTCATTGTTGTGTTCGTAGACGAGCGCGGCGCGAAAATCCTCGGCGGCCTGCGCGCTGTGGCCGTGGCCCGCAAGTTGGATGCCCTCGTCATACAGAGCTTCGGCGCGGCTGATGCGCGTATGCACGTACGCCCGGGATAGCAAGACCGTCGCGATCATCAGCAGGGCCAGGGATCCGGCCACGGCGAGTGCAGCGCCGCGGCTCGTCGCCGGAGTCATCTCTATTCAGAGTAACGCGCAGCACGCCCGCGGCGCCAATTTGCGCGGAGTACGCCGGAGTACACTAGATGAACGCCATGGGGTGCTCTCGATGCTATGGCCGACTTCAAAACGCACTCGAATACGGCGTTATGAAAATATCGAATCGCTTTTATGCCGCGTTCAAAACGCACTCGAGTCCCCGGCACCTTTTACCGCTCCCTAACGGTCACGGCTCCGTATGTAGTTGATTCCGCTAACGGAGCCGCGACCGTCAGGAAGCGGTAAAAGGTGTATCGAAAGGCGAACGCGGTGCGACGAGAACATCAGCCGGATTTCTTCACAACCCTGCTACTGACGGTCGCCGTCTGTTGCGGCTTTGGGCAAGCCGGCGACGAAGCCATCCGCGTCGAAGTAGCCGCCATCCATGAGTCTGTGCCGGTCGCAAAGTACGAGCGTATGACGATGGAGACCGCCCCGGCCATCAATGTTTACGGGTCTCAACTCTTCATCAGAAACTATACCGTCGTCAAGTGGATTGCCGCCGCTTACGAAGTCCCCGACCTTCTGGTTTCAGGGCCCGGGTGGATTTCATCGGAGAAGTACGATTTGACCGCGAAGGCTCCACCTGGAGCAACGAGGCGCCAAATACCGGCGATGCTCCGGCCCCTGATGGAGGAGCGGTTCGCACTCAAAATTCATAAGGAACTGAAGCTTGTCCCGGGTTACGCGCTGGTGGTCGCGAGGCGTGGACCTGAATTGCAGCCGTCGCCGGGGTTCCAGATGGAACCAACGGCAGGGATGCCGTCGATGTCGCCATCGGGCAAGCTTACCATCCCTTACAAGAACTACACGATGCCTGTGCTCGCCAGACTCCTGACGAACGCCCTGCGGGAACCCACCATCGACTCCACAGGTCTTACAGGCAGCTACGACTTTTCAATTTCCCAATCGACATCCGAAATGGCGATGAGACTCGGCAAAGTGGATCCCGATGTGGATTCGCTGCCTGCGACCCTCGTCGACTCTCTGCATTCTCTCGGGCTCAAACTCGAGCGGCGGAAAGTTCAGGTCGAGCAGATTGTAGTGGACAACATTTCACGTCCAACCGAAAACTGAGGCCCTTGTTTCGATCACCGTACTTTAGTTCGACCCGGCAGGCGCCGGCGACAACCGGATTCCCGCCGGCTTGCCGTGCGGCACGTCTTCCAGTTCCAAAATACCGGCGGCATCGGCCGTAGCTTCGTAAATCTCCTCGTCGTCCACTTCCACCAGCAGCGTCTGCCGCGGCTGCAGGCCAAGGATAAACACGGGCTGACCATCCTCCAGCGTCACCACAAACTTGCGGGCATTTTTGGCAAGACACACGGTAGCCTCACCCAGCGCGAGCGGGGCGTTGACCAGATCGGGATTCAAATTGGTGGCCTTCCCATCGGCAAACGTCTGCGATACGCCGTCGAACACGCCGAACCAGTGCGCGTTCTCCTCCCACCCCGACCGGATGAAGAGCCGGCCCGAATCCGCCGCGTAGAACACCAGCGGTGCACTGACATAGCTGAGCCCGGGCTGGTAAGGGTTCGCCCACAGGAATTCGTACGGAATGCCGAAGGGGCTGCGCATCAGAAATCGATCGTGCATCAGCCAGCCTTGCAGGAACTGCGTTTCCGGCGCATTGACG
>Ga0308174_10001396_pt1 | contig 11228 bp, 12 predicted proteins | sample PhyPR2_FD_203894 | JGI IMG/M metagenome (GOLD analysis project Ga0308174, IMG submission 203894) | Soil microbial communities from UC Gill Tract Community Farm, Albany, California, United States - DLSLS.P.R2 | ecosystem: Environmental > Terrestrial > Soil > Agricultural land | place: USA... | reverse complement strand
GCCGCGGAGACGAACTCTTGCAGGATGGAGGTCGAGCTCTCCCGGCTCGACGAGCACGGCTCTCCCGGCGGCGGGGACCTCGTGCGGGTCGCCGTACAGCGGGACTATGCGGGGTATCAGGGCTGGACACGGCTGATCGCGTTCCGGACCCCTCGGCCGGCCGACGACGCAGCCTGGGAGCGGGCAGCGCAGGACTGGGCGTCGTTCCTCGCGGAGCAGGCCGCCGCCCTCGAGGTCCCGGTCGCCGCCGGGTTCGTCGCCGACGACATGGGCGCGGACTTCCGCACCCCCTTCGAGCTGGCCGTGGACCTGATGGCCGAGGAGGTCCTGGGCACGGATCTGCTTCGGCAGTACTCCTGGCTCACCCTGGTCCACGCCGGCGCCCTGCAGAGGCTGGGCGGGGTCGGCGCTCTCCAGGAGAGCGGCGCGTTCGCGAGCGTGACGCCCCTGCCGACGGGCGGCGCTCTGCTGCGGGCGACGGACCGGTTGCTGGACTACACCGAGGCGGCCTACGGCAGGGTCTTCGAGGCACTGGCCCCGGCGCTCCCACCGGGAGAGCCGCGTCGTCTCGAGCTCGACCGGCAGCGGCGGCTGGTGTACCGGGACGCCACCGAGGTGCTGTCCGGCTGAGGCACGACCGCAGCAGGTCTGGACCGGTAGCCCGAGATCCTTCGCTCGGAGGCAGTCCCGGGTCGGCCGGGTTGTTTCGGCCGCCCCGGCGTGCAGACTGGGCTGGGACCGTGCGATGGATCGGTGATGGAGCCGTACAGCTGGGATGGACACCTGTTGCTCGTGCACAACAGCGAGCAGCAGCGGCGTGCCGGGCTCGCGGCCTGGGTCCGGAGGGGACTCGAGCTCGGCGCCAAGATCCTGTACCTGGAGCCCGTCGAAGCGCCCGTCGAGCGGTCCTTCATGGCCGTCCTGGAGGACCACGAGATCCGCGTCGATGCCGCCGTGGGCCGCGGTCAGCTGCAGGTCCTGCCGGCCGACGACGGAGCCTTCTCCGCAGACTTCTGGGCGAGCACCGTCGACGAGGCGCTGGACGCCGGGTACCCGACGGTGCGGTGGTCCGGCGAGGCCGAGACGGCGTGGCGCGTGATGTCACGGCCGGCCCACGCCGAGCTCGAGTGGTCCACGGACGAGCTGTGCCACGCGCGCCCGGTGTCGATCCTGTGCCAGTACCCCGCGGCCCTGAGCCAGGCGACCCTCCAGACCGTGTGCGCGATGCACCGGGCCGGCGTACGGGAGGCGCTGCTGCACATCTCCCCGGTCCCGGACGGCATCGCCCTCGCGGGCGAGGTCGACATCTCCAACGAGGCGATCCTGCGCTCCTCCCTGATGGCCGCGTGCTCCTCGGCCCAGAGCGGCCGCCGCACCCTGGTCGTGGACCTGAGCCGTCTCGACTTCCTCGACGTGGCCGGTGCCAAGGCGCTGGTCAACGGCACGTCGGCCCACCGGATGAACGGCGACAAGGTGCTGCTGCGAGCGGCGCAACCGTCGGTCGACCAGCTCCTTCACCTGCTGGGCATCGACCGGGCCCACGGATTCATCCTCAAAGGATCACGATGACCAGTCCCGTGCTCATCCCCAACGGCTGCTACAGCCACGACCTGCTGCTCCACGGCTGCGACGACGAGCTCGTCGCCGCGACCCGGGCATTCGTCGAGCGAGGCCTGGCCTCCGGTGGACAGGTGCTGGTGCACAGCAGCGAGGAACGCGTCGCCATGCTGCGCGACGCGGTGGGCTCGCACCCGCGGCTGGACTACGGGCTCGACCGTGAGCTCTACCTGTCCCCGACGAACACGCTGTTCGCCTACGAGCGCAAGCTCGCGGCGGAGTCGACGGAGATGTGGGTCACGGGAACCGTCCCGCTCGGGGAGGACCCCGCCGGTCACGCCGCGTGGACCCGGTACGAGTCGCTGGTCAACGAGGTCCTCGGCCCGTACGCCTTCCACGCCTTGTGCACCTACGACACCCGCACCCTCCCCGCGGAGACCATCGCGGCCGCCCGGGCCTCCCACCCCGGTCTGAGCACGGGCGGAGACCGTTCCTGCAGCAGTGTCGAGTACCTGGACCCGGCGGCCTTCCTCACCGCCCCGGTCGCGGGGATCCCAGACCCCACCCACACGCAACCGGCGATGGTGGTGACCCTGGACAGCCTCCAGGACCTGTGGCTGGCACGGCACCTGATGACCCGCACCGCCGAGTCGGCCGGCGCGGTGGCCCGCGACACCATCATGGGTTTCATCGCCGCGACCCACGAGGTCCTGGTCAACGCGCTGAACCACGGCGGGGCTCCCGTGGAGCTCACGATGTGGGTCGACATCTCCAAGCTGGCCTGCCGGGTCACCGACATGGGCCCCGGGATCCCGGACACGCTGTCCGGCTACCGCCGCGCCCAGCCCACCGGGCCCACCGGCCTCTGGGTGGCGCGTCAGCTGTGCGAGGAGATCATCGTCAGCAACCCGGTGGGTGGCGGCTGCAGCGTGCTGCTCGCCACGTCGTAGGAGTCCCGTCGGGCGGCTGGCCCCGCTTCCGCCCCGGAGGTCGCGCCGGCCGGATGGCAGGGGCGCGGTAACCGTTCGAAAGTCGATGGCTCACTGCGTCGCCGGTCTGTTAGCGTTCCGGCGATCGTGATCCATCGGCAGGAGGTGAGACCCATGGACGCAGTATCCGCAGTGGGTGCTCCCCTGCAGTGCACGATCGCGCGACTGGTGTAGTCGCGACCGGGAGCCCCCGCGACAGGTAACTCGCGAAAGGCGACTCCCATGAACACAACACCTTCTTCGACTCCGCAGACCAGCTCGGCGACCGGTTCCGATGACACCGCGGTGACACGCACGTCACGGCAGGGGAACCGGCCGATGCTCGACGAGCACGTGGACGCCGTACACCAGGCGGGCAGGTCAAGCCAACGAGCCCTGGTTCTCGCCGGCGGCGGAGCGGCAGGCAATGCGTGGGAGCTCGGTCTCATCGCCGGCCTGTCCGATGCGCGGGTCGACGTGACCGAGGCCGATCTCATCGTCGGGACGTCGGCAGGATCGACGGTGGCTGCCCAGATCACCAGCGGGACGCGGCCGGCCGATCTGTATGCCGCCATCCTCGCCGAGGTGCCTGAGACACGGGCCGGTGACGCCCGATCGGACCGGGGCCGCGCTCCACACCTCTCCGGCCCGAGCTACATGGAGTGGTCGAACGCGATCATCGGCTCTGCCGAGGATGCTTCCGACATGCGCCGCAGGATGGGCGCCGCGGCCCTCGAGATGGATGCTTCCGACGGCTCTGGTCAGACGCGCTGGCGCGACATCGTCGCGGCTCGGCTGCCCAGCCATCGATGGCCGCAGCAGCCCGTGCTCATCACGGCTGTCGATGCGCACACCGGGGAACCGGTCGTGTTCGACCGCCACAGCGGGATCGACCTCGTGGACGCCGTCGCCGCCAGCACCTCGGCGAGGACGCCCTACCGCATCGGCGAGATGCAGTACATCAACGGCGGCTATCGACGCAGTGAGAACGCCGACCTGGCATCCGGGTACGGACGGGTGCTGGTGCTGTCACCATTCGGCGGCAGGTCGCGGATGCCGCCGAAGTGGGGAATGGCTCTCGCCACCCAGGTGGACGAACTCCGCGCCGGGGGCAGCCGGGTCGAGACCGTCTTCCCGGACGGCGGCGCGGGTGACGTGTTCGACGCCAACGCGTTGGATGCATCCACGCGTCTGCAGGCGGCTCGAGGAGGCTACGACCAAGGCCGAGCCCTCGCGGAGCGGCTCGCCGACTTCTGGCACTGACCCCAGCCGAGACCAGTCGACTCGGTGAGTGCGCCCAGCCCTATCAATCGACACCAGGGTGCCGCCCCCCGGGAACCTGGAGCAGGCCCGTCACTCAGCCGGATGAACGTCGGAGTCATCGCGTCTGGTCGCCACCCGCTCGTGGCCCGCGCAGCGGTCAGGGGCGCCCGTTCCGGGGACGAGGGTGGGGGCGATGAATGAACCTCGGACAGCGGCGTGAGCGGAGTCAGCAATGATGGGATGTCCGCTAGGCAGGGGGTGATGATGAGGCAACCAACACTGTTCCTGACCGTGGGACTCCCATGCACCGGGAAGACCACTTCCGCGCGGTGCATAGAGGTCGAGCAGAAGGCACTTCGTCTGACGAAGGACGAATGGGTCAAGGCTCTCTACGGGCACGAGAATCCGCGCTCGGCCCAGGACGTGATCGAAGGGCGGCTCATCCAGGTCGGGCTGCGCGCCCTCGAGCTCGGCAACAACGTCGTGATCGACTACGGCCTCTGGGGTCGAGACGAGCGCTCCGCCCTGCGCCAGGCGGCAGTCGACCTCGGAGCGATGGTGGAGATGCACTACTTCGAGCTCACCCCAGCCGAGCAGCGGAGACGACTCGATGAGCGCCAGGCCGGAGCGCCACACACGACGTGGCCCATGTCCGACGAGGAGCTCGCCGAGTGGGCTGCCAACATCGACATCCCGACGCCAGGTGAGCTCGACGGCAGTGAGCCCATCGACGACCCACCGGCCGGATTCGTCACGTGGGACGAGTGGCGCCGGCATCGCTGGCCGCCGTCGGTCTCCTGACGCCTGCCCCTCTCTGCTGCAGCCCGCACGTCGTCGTGGCCCGCGTGCTTGCGGTCCGGGCCCGAGTCGTTGACGGAAAGGTAGACGACTACGTGGCCGTCAGCGCAGCCTCATCGAACCGGACACATCAGGTTCCCACGGCAAGCCGGCGTTCGCGGCGATGCGCTGGTCCAGGGCGGTCGCGACGTCCTCGGGCCAGGGGGAAGTCCGACGGGTCCCCATGTCGATGTGCAGGAAGATCTCTTCCATCACGAAGCTCAGTCGCTGGTGCGAATCGTCGAGCAGGTAGACCAAGGTGTGCGCAGCCCGATCCGCGCGGCCGAGCAGCCGCACGCGCGCGGACATCGTGTCGCCAGTGCGCAGCTCGGCCAGATAGGTCAGGTGGTGCTCGGCCGAGAAGCAAGCGTGCCCAGAGGACGGCCAGTTCTGCGGGATCCCCAGCTCGACCAACGACTCGTCGAGTCCCTCGCTGGCGATGCCGGTGTAGTGGCGGACGTTGAGATGGCCGTTGACGTCCTCGAAGGCGACCGGGACCGGCTGTACGGCGTACGCCGGCAGGTCAGCGAGCTGCTCGTACGTGGGATGGGGTCGACTCACGGCTCGTGACGATACCGTCCCCGCAGGCGGCGGTACGACGCGGCTCGTGGGCGACCGCGCATGAGCGGTTCGCGGCCGATGGGTGCCAACCGGTGATTCGCTATGGAGCTGCCGACCTCGTGGTCCAGGCGCCTGATGCTGGCCACGCCCGCGAAGGACTTCGATCGGATCGTCACGGCGAGCACGGAGCTGCTCGAGCGGTGTGCGGTTGAGCGCCGTGCCGTCGACGTTGTCGGGGTGCCCGGCGGCCACCACGGGTTCGAGACCGTGGACGACACCGATGAGGCGCGGGACGCGATTCGGCGCTCGATCGCTTGGTGGGCCCGAGCCTTCCGCTGAGCCATGATTCTCGGCATCCGGCCATCGGTCGTCTCCGACGCCAAGCCGAAAGGCGCACGCGGTTGCGCAAGGCGCTCTGCGCCGGCTGAGTAAGGGGGCAACTTCGGGGTCGTGGTGTCGTTCACCCACCGCGCGCCTACGGCGGCCGAGGCACCCGGTCGCATCTGCCGGCCCATGCGTGCGGTGCGACATCCTGGTCACGCCGTGGCGATTGCGAAGAGTCCTCCGATGCCCAGCAGGTAGAGCACCAGCACGACGAGTGAGTCGGCGCCCAACCGGGCGATCCGTTCTCGGGGTCGGAAGAGCAGACCTGTGGCGTAGACGAGGGTGAGGAGCATGCCCAAGGCGGTGAGGTAGATGTCGGTGTCGTGGGCGTGGGGCAGGACCGCCCTGCCGGACAGCACGGTCGCCAGCAGGAAGAGGACCGGCAAGAAGGCGTTTCCCCCGAAGATGTCGCTGACCGCGAGCTGGTAGTCCCCGTTCCTCACCGAAGTGAGACCGGTCGAGACCTCGGGCAGGGAGGTGGCGGCGGCGAGCACGGTCGCACCGAAGAGGACGCCGGACAGCCCGATGTGGCCGGCGATCCCCTCGCCGCTGCGTTCCAGCACGACTCCCGCCGCGAGGGTCACCAGTGCGGCGACGCCGAAGATGGTTGCCGACTTCGCGGTGCTGGTGCCCTTGCGGGTGGCGTCCTGCTCTGCTTGCGCCTGCGAGTGTCCGCGCGGGTTGGACTGGTTGTCAGGTGCCTCACCGGAGTCCACCCAGGGCAGCGTCCTGCCGGCTCGCTGCAGCAGGACCAGTCCGGCCCCCCACAGGATGGTGATGAGCACGGGGGCGGGGGCGAGTCGGAACGCGATGAGGTTCGCCGGCAGCTGTGAACCCGCGACGACGACCGCGAGTACGGCGACCACCAGGGCGGCTTCCAGGACCAGCACCAGTGACGCCGCTCGGTAGGTCAACGGCCGTCGGCCCTTGATGCCGACGGCGTCCAGGATCACCAGGACCACCGTCTGGATGGCGATGCCGCCCAGGATGTTGCCCACCGCGACCCCGGGGTCGCCGGACAGCGAGGCGCTGGCCACGATCGCGATCTCCGGCAGGTTCGTCGCGATCGCGAGCAGGATCAGTCCGCCAAGGGCCGAACCAAGGTGTAGGCGGGTGGACAGCACATCGGTCTGGTTCGACAGCTGGATGCCGGCGACCCAGATCGCGCCCGCGGCGACGGCGAAGAGCAGCACGAGCAGCGGCGCAGACAACGAGGACACCAGAGAACTCCCGGGAGGATCAACGACTGGGTCTGGTCCGTACCCGAGTTACTTGCGTTCACGCAAGCATCAAGCCCGCTTGTCCCGATCCGGTTTCAGTTCCGGGTGGTGGCGCCGCGTGTCAGAGTTCCTTGCGCATGTGGACGTCGTCTCTGCCGGCCGTAGGCACCGACTCCCAGCGACAGAACTCGCGATAGCCGAGGCGCTGGTAGAAGCCGGGTGCTTGGAACGTGAAGGACGTGACGAACACGTGCGTGCAGCCTCGCCTCCTCGCCTCCCTCTCGAACGCCGTCATCGCGCTCGTCCCCACGCCCGTTCCACGGTGGTCCTCCCGGACCCAGGTCATTCCGATGCCGGCCGCCTGCCCCCAGGTCCACCCGGAGACACCAGCGACGACGCACCCCTCTCGCTCCACGCGAACGGTGAGCTCCTCGGCCGGAGCGACACCGGAGGTGGCGGCCGCGTTGAACTTGTCCAGCTCATCGTTCAGCAGCTGGTCGAGTGCCGGATCGGCCCGACCGACGCTCGTGACAGTGTCCGTCATGGGGCGGATCGTGCCACAGGCGCGCTGAGCCGGTCGCCCTCGATTCGGCATGCTCAGACGCTGGACCTGGCCTCGATCGCGTCGAGGTCGCGCACGGCGTACCGGTGGTGCTCCCACTCCTCCTCGAGGATCGTGTGCAGGCAGGAGAGAGTGGTCTCCGCGTAGGTCGGGTCATGCGGGTTCCGGAGCTGGGTGGCCAGCTCGTCCGGGGTGACGGCGGCGATGAAGTCGCGGACCATCGCGACACGGCTCGCTCTGGCCTCCAGCACGTCGTCGTACGGCGGGGTGGCTGGGGTGAAGACCGACATGTCCAGGTCGTTGTCCTCGGCGCTGGCGTCCCTCAGGCCGAGGGGGTGGAACGGTTGTTCGACCTCCAGGACCGCCCGGCCGAGCCACATGTCCGTGGCCAGGACCAGGTGCCGCAGCGTCTGCGCGAACGACCACTCCCCGTCGACAGACACGTCGACCGTGCCAGCCGGCATCGCCGCGACACGCTCGAGGGTGCCGGCCCATGCGTGTTCCAGCGCCGCCCAGGCCGCACGAAGGCCGTCGGGGTCTCCGGCGCGTCGGGCCGCACGCCCAGGAAAGCGGCGGTTGAGCTCGGCCTCCACGAAGGGGACCACGTCGACGCCGTTGACCCGCAGGAAGCTCTCGCCCTCGCCGAGCCACGGGGAGTCGATCTCGACCCCCTGCACCTCGACGCCGCGCATCACCGCGCCGGACAGGTCAGACCTGAGGAAGCGGGCGCCACGCAGGTCCGCGTCGACGAACTCCGCTTCCTGCTGATCCTCGGACTGGCTGAAGGTTGCCACTGCGTCCTCCATGAACCTCGCGGCCGTTCCCCACGCCCGGGCGACGGCCGAGCTGGGTTCACCCTAATCTTCCTGGTCTCGCACGAGGCAGACGCGAAGTGCTCCGGGCTCGACGCAGCACCGCACGCGGCGGATCGACGCGGGTCGCGTGGGGGTTGACGCTCAGGTGCCACTCAGTGCTCGGCGGGTCGAATGGGTGGCTTGAGGTCGATGACCGGTGTCCCGTCGATGGCTTCCAGGCCATCGACCTGGATGCGTTCCGGTTCGACCGCGAGCACCGTCACCGGGTGCAGGCCGATGGGGTTGGGACGGTTCGGCGAGCGGGTGCTGAAGACCCCACGCTCGGGACCGCCGGGATCGTCGCCGGGCACGGTCGCGAGCTCGTCGCGGCGTGCCAGGTGCAGCCAGGTCAGCACCAGGAGCTGTTGGCCGACCTCGATGTCACGAGCGCCGTCGCGGACATCCGGTGCGAGGACCAGCCAGGCGCTGGGAGCGCCTCGGTCGGCCTGGTTCGGAGCGTCCGCGACCTCTCTCAGCGAGGATCGGACCCAGCCGATCGGTTGGATCCGATAGGGGGAAGGTGCTTCGGGCATCAGCGTCACTCCCGTCCAGCAGCGTCGCCCGCCGCCTCGGCGCTGGGTGACGTCGCGCATCTCACCTGTCTCGTCCCAGTGGACCTCGCTGTGACGACGTACGCCACGCCGCGCCCTTCGGCGCTTCTGACCAGGCCGCAGGGCCGTTGTGGCGGACCGCCGCGCTGACCTGCACCGACGACAGGAACGATCAAGCCCGACCGCGGTGGTAGACGCACGCCTCTGTCGCGAGTGGAGTGCGGAGCTCCGTGTCGCGGGCTGCAGGCGCGTCTAGTGGCTGCCGAGAGCCTGGGTGAGGAGTCCGATGAGGCGATCGAAAGCCGCGGCCGGGTTCTGAGGGCGGCTTGGATTGACCTCGCAGAGGGTGAGGATGCGGGAGCTCGGGTGCGCCATGAGCCCGGTCGTCAACTCTCCGAGCGCGTCGAGGCTGAGGCCAGGGGTATCGCGCTGTTCCTCGGCGATGGGGAACTGAGTCTGGTCGAGGACGTCCACATCGACGTGCACCGACAGCAGGGCCAGACCGTCGGCCCACGGGGTGAGCGCGCGCACGGTACCGGAGGGGTCGGCCTCGACCTCGATGGAGGTGAACCGCGTGATACCGAGACTCGCAAGGCGATCCCGCTCGTACGGCGTGGCCAGGTCGGCCGCCACGAGCCGGAGCAGGTCTGGGGTGAGCAGCGGCGCCTGGCCGTTCAGGTCCGCGAGCCGCCGGTCCGCGTCGGGAGCATCGAGCAGGTGGGTCACCCCCATCCAGTCTGCGAAGCCATTGCCGTCGACCGGCGAGGTCAGGTCGCAGTCGAGGTCGACATAGGCGAGCCCCACGGCGTCGTCGAGTGCCGCCTTCGCCCCGGCGACGACCCCGAGCTGGACGGTGCAATCCCCTCCGAGGACCAGCATGCGATCCTCCGGATGGGCCGCGAGCACCTCCTCGACGTGTGCGGCGACTGCCTGCGCGGCAGCGACGACCCGGTCCGCGCTGGCCAGCCGCGGGTGCTCGGGATCCGGCTGCATCCGGAGGTTGACGATGTCGCCGTGGTCGACCACCTCCAGCCCGCAGTCGGCCAGTCGTTGGAGTAGGCCATGGCGGCGGAAGGTCGCGGGGGCCTCTTCTTGGCCCGGTCCGTGCGCTCCAGCGGAGGTCGCCGCGCCAAGGACGTGAAGGCCTGCACCCATCGCTGCCACCTCGGTCCTCGCGGGTTGCCACCCAGGCGTTTCGAGGTTAGCAAGACACGCGGGCGCGCTCCGCCAGCCAGCGGGTTGGTCGCCTCGGGCTCGACCGTCATCGTCAGCGTCGGCAGCTACGCAGCGACCACACCGTCGGGACGACACCGTTGACGCCAGCGCGGCGGAATGACGTGCCTGATGACGCCTTGGTCGTGCGACCGGCACGGTACGCGCTCCGCGTGAGAGGAAATGGCCACGCGCCTCTCGTCGCGTGAGTCGAGGGGGTTGCTTGCTGTGTGTGCGCACGTAGAGTGCTGTTGGGTCGTCTCGTGCCGCGGGTCTTGCAGCTGGCTGCCGGCCCGTGGTGGGTGTCTCTACTCACGTGCCTCACCGATCAGGCCGCTTCAGGCGAGGTCTCCCTCACGCAGTCAGCAAGTGGCTGAAGGAGGAAACAGTTGATGGAGACGCCTCCGATCGTGTCCCCCGGGGAGTGGCAAGATGCCTGGGAGCAGATGCTGGTCAGGGAGAAGGAGTTCACCCGAGCGCGCGATGCGCTGGCGGCCGAACGCCGGCGCATGCCGTGGATGGCGGTAGGGAAGGACTATCGCTTCGAAGGGCCGAACGGTGATGCCCGCCTTCTCGACTTGTTCCAAGGCCGCCGCCAGCTGATCGTCTACCGCGCCTTCTTCTCGCCGGACATCACTACCTTCGCCGAGGGCGGATCGTACCCGGACCGTGCCTGCGTTGGCTGCTCGTTCGTTGCTGACCAGGTGGCGCACCCAGCGCATCTGCTTGCCCGCGACACCGCTCTGGTGTTCGTCTCGCGAGCTCCGCAGTCGGACATTGCGCACCTGAAGGCGCGCAATGGCTGGGAGTTGATCCCCTGGTACACGCTGACCGACGACTTCGATGCCGATTTCGGAGTCGACGAGTGGCACGGCACCAACGCCTTCATCCGCGACGGCGACCGAGTGTTTCGCACCTATTTCGTCAACGCTCGTGGCGACGAGGCGATGGGGAGCACCTGGAACTATCTCGACATCACTGCGCTCGGACGGCAAGAGGCGGGGGAGGACTCGCCCGATGGCTATCCCCAGACCCCGCCCTATCAGTGGTGGAACTATCACGATGCGTACAAGCAGGACACCTGACGCGCCCTGTTGACCTCGCCAAGGCACCAGCCGGTGAGGCCGCGCGGCTCGCGGCGGTATGACGCACCTTGACCGACCGCCAGGGAGGGTCGCTTCGTTCACCTGTCCGCGCAGACATCCCAGGCTTGTACGGGCGTCAAGGGACATCGCAGAGGGGGCCTGGCACCGTCTGGC
>Ga0308174_10001395_pt1 | contig 11231 bp, 11 predicted proteins | sample PhyPR2_FD_203894 | JGI IMG/M metagenome (GOLD analysis project Ga0308174, IMG submission 203894) | Soil microbial communities from UC Gill Tract Community Farm, Albany, California, United States - DLSLS.P.R2 | ecosystem: Environmental > Terrestrial > Soil > Agricultural land | place: USA... | reverse complement strand
CCGCCGTCTGGAACACTCGCTCGATGCCGTCATGGCGCTGGCGCCGGTCAATCGCGACGGCCAACGATTGCGCAAGCGCTACGCCCGCGTTCGCGACCACCTGTTCACCTTCCTCGATCATCCCGAGATTGCCGCCGACAACAACAGCAGCGAACGCGAACTGCGCCCGACCGCAACATACCGCAAGGTCACTGGCGGCTTCCGATCCGACTGGGGCGCCGACCTGTTCGCCGCCGTCCGCTCGGTTATCGGAACTGCCGCCCGGCGTGGCATCGACGCTTATCAGGCAATCCGTAATACCCTATGCGGCCAACACGTTCTCGCCCCGGGTTGAGCAGCTACATTTTAGGAGAGTTGCCGAATACTTCGATGAATTCAACCGACTATTCTCGATATCCATAATTGGTACAATTGCCGCTGCTCTTCCCCTTGAATCGGCCCTCTTGGGTTCCCAAGTTCAAGCCGCCGACGCCGTGATGCGGCCGCGCCAGATCCAGATCGGCGGCAACGCGCAAAAGCCCGAACAGATCGAGCGGAACGCCGCGTAGGCAGGCTGGCGCAAGCACTTCTGCCCGACCGCGTCCTTGCGGCTGCACTGCACGCCAACGACCAAGGCTCTCGGACCTTCGCCCGGCGCCAGGGACACAACGGCGCTGATGGGAGCCTCAATCATTGGGCGCGAAGGATGGGCAGCTCGATATCGAAGCAGGAATATCTGTTGCCGAAAATAGGATAATGCGATGCGAGTATCACCCCTGCTCCTGGTCGACGCCGGTGCAAGGTCGTCGACGCTGGCGATGGCTCCCGTACGGAATGGCCTCGTAGCGAGGACGACTCACGCGTCTTACCGGGTTGTTCCGCAGGTCGGCCGCAAGTTTCGCGTCGAGGTAACGGAGCCTGGCCTGCCGTCGTACTTCGTCGGCACCTTTCGCTCGATGGTTTCGACACAGACCTGGATTCTTCGAGACGCGGAGCTGAAACACGCGGGGCGTCATTGGCAGAGATTTGCGGCTCGATACGCCGGTGGCCTGCCGACCGACGGGCATGAAAGGTACCGAGCATGAGCAGGACATCCAACGCCGGTTCCGCCGTTGAGGGGAATGTCATACGCTTCGAGGTCCGCGATGGCATGCGCCGGATCGGCTGTGCCGTGTTGGGCGACGCATTGGAGGCCGTGTCAGGGCTGACCGTACCGTCGACCGTGATGCTGCGCCAAAGATCCTTCGACCGGTTCCGTACCCTGATTGACATAGCTGCTAAGCTGAAATTGAAGACGCTGCCGGCGGGATCCCTTGGCCCGATCGTCCTGACCCAGGAAGATCTGCGTCGCGTTCCGCCGGAGGCCGGGGTGCCGTCGTTCGGCAGCTCCGTAAGAGGCCTGATCCGGCCTGCCTCTCCCATCGGCGCGGGACCGGTGTCGTCGGTGACGACGTCCAGCGATCCAGGACCCGTGTCATGATGCTCGGAGGAATCCCGATGGAACCGATGAGGCTGATGCAGTGGACGGGTATCGTCGTTGCAGCTGCAGGAGCGGTGTTGATGATCTATTCGGGTCCGCTCTCTTACGCCTGGATGGGCGCGCAACTGCCCACGGGCTTGCCTGTGCACGTGGATTGGTTCCTGCCACTCGGGATGGTGGCAATGATCGGTGGTGGTCTTCTGGTGCAGACCACCTGGAAGACCCGGCATGGGTAACCGCCAAGCTGCGCGACATTGTTGGTCTGTATGTCGACGCGCCGGCCCACGCCGTGGTGCTGGCGGTCGATGAGAAAAGCCAAACATGTCACACGGACAAAAATGGTGCGGGGAGGCTGACGCCAGCATGGAGGATCATTTAGGACAGCGGAAGACCTTGAAATAAGGTCGAGCGCCCTCTGCCGACACGTTGTCCGGGTATGGCTTTCGCTCCGCGAGCCTCCGGTTCTCTGGAAGGGCCAGCCATGGCTGCCCACACGCATCTTCATCCCGAAATGGCGCTCGATCTGGCGCTGGCGGTAATCGCATCTTCCAATGCGCCTCTCTTGCTCCTTGATGGAGATCTTGTCGTGCTCGCCGCGAGCACGTCGTTTTGCCGTGCATTTCAGATTGACCCGGCCAATGTGCCAGGCCACCAGCTTTTTGAACTTGGAGCCGGCGAATGGGACGTGCGTCAACTCCGGTCGCTGCTTAAGGCGACATCTTCCGGTCACGCAAGGATCGAAGCGTACGAGATGGACCTCTGTCGTGAGGGCCGGGAGACGCGCCACCTGGTTCTCAACGCTCAAAAGCCCGACTACGCCGACGAGGGAAACGTTCGGCTCCTTCTGGCGGTGTCCGACGTCACCGACGCCCGTGTCGCCGAAAAACTGAAGGACGAGCTGATTCGTGAAAAGGGGGTCCTGCTCCAGGAACTTCAACATCGGGTCGCAAACAGTCTTCAGATCATCGCCAGCGTGCTCCTGCAAAGCGCCCGCAGGGTTCAGTCAGATGAGACCCGAAGCCACCTGCACGACGCGCACCAACGGGTCATGTCGGTTGCCGCGTTGCAGGAGCAACTCGCGGTATCCAAGCTGGATGATGTCGAACTGCGCTCGTACTTCAGCGCCCTCTGCGAAAGCCTCGGCGCGTCGATGATCCGCGACCACAACAAGCTATCGTTGGAAGTGAGAGCCGACACGAGCGTCACTCGCGCGGATGTCTCGGTAAGCCTTGGCCTGATCGTCACCGAACTGGTGATCAACGCCCTCAAACACGCATTCCCAGGCGACCGTAGCGGCAAGATAGCGGTGGACTACCGGTCTCGCGGACGCGACTGGACTCTCTCGGTAGGCGACAATGGTGTCGGCATCCCCCAGGCCGCTGAGAGCACTAGGTCCGGTCTCGGAACGAGCATCGTCAAGGCGCTGGCGAAGCAACTGGACGCCCGCGTAGAGATCGTTGATACCGCGCCGGGGACCGAAGTCTCAATCGTCCACACACACAAGTTGCGTTCGGTGGTGACGCGGCCATCATACTGACCGGCAACCGCCGAAGCAGAAATCGCCGCCGGACAAATCGCCGGCCACAGGCGGGCGATTTGGTTCACCGAGGGGACGTTCCGGTGTCGTCCTGACCATCTGGGCGCCAGGCGCGAACGGCCGCCGCGCTTGCCCAAACCCGATCAGTCGGGCCGGCGGGCGGTAAGCAGGCAGTAGCGGACTGCGCCCGTGCGATAGGCGATCAACAGGCGCACCATCGTCAGCGCGAATATGCGATCCCGTTCGCCGCGGTTGCGCAGAAATCGACGGTAGCGGTCGTCCGCGATCAGGCGCGTCGCCGCACGGCGGAGGCAGACCCACCAGGTTCGCGCCACATGACGGCTGATGTCCTCGCAATCCAGCATCGTGAACCCGGCGCCCCACAGCATCTCCGCATAGTCGGCCTCATCACCCATCCCCGGCAGCCGGCCCTCCTGGCAGATCGGCTCCAGCAGATGGCGAACCTGCCAGGCGGCCGGAGCGGGCGACGCCAGCCAGGCACAGACAATCAGGTAACCACCCGGCCGCAGGACGCGGAAAGCCTGAGAGAAGGCTCGCTGCTTGTCCTCCATATGCTCGGTGCTCTCGATCGCATAGGCGCGGTCGAAGGACGCGGATCCGAGGGTATTGTCGACCCAGTCCTCCAGATGGAACGCCAGACTGCCGCGCGAGACCACCCGTCGCTGCGCGACCGCGTGCTGAGCGGCCGAGATGGTCAAACCGGTGACGGAAACCCCATGCATGGTGGCCAGGCGCTGCGCGGTGGCGCCATAGCCGCACCCGATGTCGCACACCTGTTGTCCGCCGGCGAGACGCAAGCGGGTCGCGACGAGCTCCACCATTGCCTCGGCGGCCTCCGCCGGGCTTTCGCGCCCTTCCAGCCAGTATCCGTGATGAATATGCTCGCCCCAGATCTCTCGATAGAACAGATCGAGGCGGTCGTAGTGCGCAGCGACGGCTGCGGGACACTGCGGCTCCCGCGGGATGATCACGATCGCCCGATCGAGACGGTGGGTTTCACAAAGCGGAAGTGTTGCAAGTGGTTGCCGTCAGCCGGTCGACCGGAAGATAGACGGCACCGGCAATCACGTCACTGTGCAACGTCGACAATCCCTATCGCTCGCCACGCTGATGTGGCTGCTCGACGATCGCCCCGACGTCTGGAGCAGGACGCGCTCAACAGGTCGACCGCGACGCGAGTCGCATCCCCGGGCGATCAGGCCCCGCGCGCGCAGCTTCAAGCCGGTCGGTTGCTTGTAGGCGAAGCCACGCAAACCCATGTACGGACGTAGATTACGACGCCGCCGCGGCCGATCTGGACGACGAATTACTGCCTATCCTGATCGGGGCCGCTGCGGCCCGTCTTCGAAGCATGCCTTCCAAGGGCGGCCATGATCTCACGATGCAGGCAATCTTGGCCGAACGAGGCGGAATCGCACAAGCACGCCCTTCGCACCATCCTCGTGGCGCATCAGGCGCCCGTGCTCGGCCACAGTCTGGGCCAGATGGCGTCCACCTTCCTTCCGTTTTTCGGCCTGATGGCGGCAATGTACACGATACGGGATATCTCGGTCTGGCTCAGCCTGGCTTTGACCGTTCCGACCGCGGGGCTGATCGTGCGGATCTTCATCATTCAGCATGATTGCGGCCATGGCGCATTCTTTCGCAGCCGGAAGGCAAATGAGTGGCTGGGCAGATTTTGCAGCCTGATCACGATGACGCCGTATGCGAACTGGCGGCGCCAACATGCGAACCACCATGCGGTGTGGAACAATCTTGACCGGCGCAGCGCCGGCGCGGACATCTACTCTACCTGCTTGACCGTGGTCGAGTTTCAGGCTCTTCCGGCACTGGGCCGCTGGTGGCACCGCGTGGTTCGGCATACACTGATCGCGCAGCTTCTGCTGCCCCCGATGGTCTTCTTACTGCTCTACCGTATCCCGTTCGACACGCCGAAGGCGTGGCGGCGAGAATGGGCGAGCGTCTTCCTGACCAATCTCGGTCTTGCCGCGCTGTTCACCGTGCTGACCCTGTTGTTGGGAGCGGGGCCGGTGGCACTGGTGCAGCTCCCCACGATAGTGATCGCGGCCATCCTTGGCGTGTGGATCTTCTCGGTGCAGCACCGCTTCGAAGGCGCAGTGTGGTCGCGTCAGAAGGAATGGAGCGCGACCGATGCGGCACTGCTGGGAAGCTCATATCTTAAGCTGCCCCGGATTGTGCAGTGGTTCAGCGGCAATATCGGCTTTCACCACATCCACCATCTGATGCCGCGCGTGCCGAACTACCGTCTCGAGGATTGCCACCGTGCCTGTGCGGCCCTTCTCTCCGCCGTGCCGCCGCTGACGCTGATGGAGGCCTTGCGGGCGCCCGCTTACGCACTCTGGGACGAGGAGAAGGCCCGTATGGTGCGGTTTACGGATCTCCGGATCCCAGCCCGCGTTCGCTAAAGCTAAAACCGGAACGTCGGCCCTTTTCGGCTGTCCTCCACCTCATCAGACGTCCCGCATAGCTGGCCGGAAAGACAAGTGATCCTAAGCGACCGCAGCGATTGGCGTGTCGAGTTCCCAAGCGTCGCTGAGGCGGCGATAGACATCGAGATAGCGTTCGGCCATGACGGTGGCCGCGAAACGCCGCTCAAAGACCTCACGGATCACGCGGCGGTTCAGGGCGGCCGCACGAGCGACGGCGGCTGCGGCCTCCTCTTCCGAGGAGACGACGAAGCCGGTCACGCCCTCGTCGACGATCTCCGGCACCGCGCCGCACCGCCAAGCCACGACCGGGGTCCCGCAGGCCATCGCCTCGATCATCACAAGGCCGAAGGGCTCGGGCCAGTCGATCGGGAAGAGGAGCGCGGCCGCGTTGCCGAGGAAGCGAGGTTTCTCGGCGTCGCCGATCTCGCCCACGAACTCAACCGAGTGATCGAGGAGGAGCGGTTCGATGACCTGGGCAAAGTATGCGCGGTCGGTCGCGTCGACCTTTGCCGCGATTTTGAGCTTGAGCCCGGCGCGCTTGGCGATCGCAATTGCTCTGTCCGGCCGCTTCTCGGGCGAAATGCGCCCGAGGAAGGCGAGATAGTCACCTTCGGGCTGCGCCGCGACCCGATACAGCTCCGGCGGAAGGCCGTGCTGGACCGTCGAGATCCAGTTGTTCAGCGGAAGTGGCCTCCGCTGGTGATCGGAGATGGAGACCAGCGGATACTGCTCCCACCGTCTGTACGCTTCTGGCAGATCCTTCATGTCCAACCGGCCATGCAATGTCGTCACGGTACGTCGGGCAATGCCCTCGAAGAATGGAAAGTGTATGAGGTCCACATGGAAGTGGATGACGTCAAACTCGTGCGCCCGTCGCCGCACTTCGTGCATCATCGAGAGATGCGCCGCGAGGTCGGATTTGAGCGGGTGCGGATCGAGCCGGATCGCCTGATCCCGGGCGGCGACGAGCGTCGCCCGCGTCCGCGCCTCCGCGCTCGCGAAGAGGACCACATCGTGGCCCAGGTCGACCAACGCGTCGGTCAGGTTGGCGACGATCCGCTCGGTGCCGCCGTAGAGGCGCGGCGGCACCGCCTCGTAGAGCGGGGCAATCTGGGCAATCCTCATCGTAGGTATTTCCTGAAGGGGAATAAGGCACGAGGCGGAAGGATAGGAACTCACTCTGACTCGCGTGGGCGCCTCGGGGAGTGACATTGCGCTCGCCCGGACGCACCTCCTCGGCGAGGGCTGGCGCAGAACAACCCAAGCTGGCTATCGACGAACCCCGTCGGTTGCGTTGTGGGTCACGGACGGTGCAGGAGGTTCGGCCGATGTGAATGAGGAAACGTCACTGCCGTCGAGCTTTGGAGCGTCGCCGGTCGTGAACAGCCCGAGCGTGTAGACTAATCCAAACACAAGAGCCGCCAACATTAGTCCGATCCTGACAAGGCGACCCGCACCACGGATGGATGGGCGGGCTTCGGTGCTCCCCAATCGCTTCGGGAGAAATGTCACCAGGCGCGTGGCGATCGTCGTTGCATCGGGAAGGGTCCAAACGCTCTTCGGCATGCCGGCGATGCTCCGGGCGAGACTATCGATGGCTTCCGACGTGGATAGCTCGACCAGCCTTCCCGCTTCTCGCCACGGATCGTTGCCCAGCCGGGCAAAAACCGACATCAGGCTCAGAGCCATGCCGTTCGGCTCCGTGCCGACGATCGCGCAAAGAAACTCGTTCACTCCGGAACGCCGCAAGGCAAATGCATCAGAAGTGGTCATGCCTAATTCCCGGATGAACATTACGGTCTTCGAAGATATCGGGGCTGGCGGTGGTCAATACAATGTCGAACGTACATTATATTCTTTGTCGCGGCTTCGGCGCGTTACCCTCAGCGAGACTGCGATGCGGTGCACTGCGACGAAAAGCTGGTCGCGATTTCACCGCAGTGCTCGCGATCCGACTGAAGTGTCTTCAGCCTGCCGAACGTACGTCGATCAGACACCTCGAGTGGGCGGTTTCGATGGGCGGGGATCGACGCCGTGTTGCCATTGCCCGGTGTGCGCTGACCGGCTCGACCGTTGTCGTCGGGCTGAACCGGAGGAAATTCGGTTCACTGCCTCGCTGTAGGGCAGGCCAGGCGGGTGCGGTTCTGCCGTCAATCCAGACCAGCCGGCGCGTGTCGTAGGTCAGATTGGCGAGCGTGATCTTCGCCATCGCCCGCGCCGGCCCCAATAGTACGGACCATCGGCCCCGTGGGACGCTTCTCTGTGGCGAACACGTGCGCCAGACGAAAGCGTGCGCGAGCACTCGCGCCCTCGTGGCATTGCCGCGCGTGATGTGTCGGCCCATATGCCGCTGGCGGTGTTATCTGGGTCGGGCACCGCGTCGAGCGGGCTACCCCTGTGGTGTGCCGCATCGGTGACGAAACTGTCGAACGCTCAATGCTCTCGCAAGCATAAGCGGTCGGTCGCGGAGAGTCTTCCATCGAACGGGTGGGCCAAAGCAGCCATACCGGCGGCGACTCAGCCGGGCCGCCCCGCAAGAACAGGCCGTGCCATGTTGTACGGGTGTGCACCACGCCGACCGGCGACGGCTGCGGAGATCCCTCCGTTTCACAGCTATCGAGGACCGTTGCCTGGTGCTATGCAGCCTGACAGCCCACATTCCGAGTCCCTTGCGGCGGCGCCCAATCGCTTCCGCCAGGACCGACGGGGCTCCCACGAGCCGCCGAGCACGGGACGAAACCGGATCGCCTTTCCAGGCTGCCGGCCTGCCATCACGAAACAACAATGAAGAGCAACGATGTCGTTAAATCCATTCGGTCCTGCGCCGAACGCGGCGCCGGACGAGGAAGATCGAATGCGTCAGGCCCTCGGCCTGCGGGGCGATCAGTCAAACGAGCGGCCCACGCCGCGGCGCGAGCCATTGCGCGGGCCTCACCGCTTCGCCAAGGACGGCGAGGTTCCCGTGGTGGTGCTGAGCCAATCCCGGGAGCACGGCCCGGACGGCCCGGCGCCGGTCAACCGGATTGCCGCCGCCGAGGCCGCCCTCCGCGCCGAACTCGCGGCGCGGGAGCAGGCGGAGCGGTCCCTGCGCGAGACGCAGGCGACCTTGCAGCACGTACAGACCAAGCTCGCCCACGCGGATCTCGCGCACCGCGAGGCGTTGGCCGCCCAGCGCGAGGGTCGCGAGCAGGCGGAGGCGGCCCTCGCCGAGGCGATCGTCGCACGCGAGGCGCTGGAGCTGCGTCTGGCCGAATTGGCAACCGCGCCGCCACCCGAAGCGGAAGACCGCACGGAGCTGGCAAAGCCGAGCCAGCCGGCCCTCGTGAAGCCACGGCGTAGGGCGGCAAACCAGGCAGAGCATGAGCCGCAGCCGGTGAAATGGTGGTTGCCGTCCTACAAAACAAAGACGCGCGCCAACTGACGCAGCCGAAACAACGTCAGTTCGCTATGTGCTGCTCCCTAGCTGCATCCGTCGTGTCTAACCTGAGCAAGGCGGACAGGATGCGGCGCTCAAGGATGGGCGAATTGAACGGGAGGCATCTGCTCGGCATCGCGCAGGCGGCGCCTGTGGCCGACGCGGGACGCCTGCGCGGCGGAGGGGGCGGATTCAAGCGGTCGTCGCAAGGCCCTCGTGCAGGAGTTTGCGATGTCCGTTCGAAAGCGGCGTTCGGATCGCTCGGGCTAAGCGCGCAGCGTCGCTCACCGGCACAATGTCTGCCAGCGGTACGCCGAGCCGTTCCAAATCTGCGCTTGATTACAGGAAGTGGCACCGAGGGGCGGGATGACTGCCGGCCGGATGGGAGGCATGGCGGCCGGCAGCATAGGCGGGACAACGTCCAGCAACGGCTTCCTGGCCGGTCTGTCGGTCGGATTGTCACAAAGCTGCTGCTGTTGGCCGTTAACAAAGGTCCAGCGGCAGGTCGCGTTCGCGGTCCCGAACGCAGCCAGTGCCGAGGCAACGCCGAGAGCGACGAACTTGTAGCGTCGACTGTACGCGGTGAGGGTACGGTTCATAGGATCTCCTGCTTTGGTTTAGCAACATGGCGCGCGCCGACGGCGAGCGACGCTGCCCAACAGGACCGGCGGGGCACACACTGAGCGCCCGCCGATCCCAGTGAGGCGGAGACCGTTTCATCCGTTATCGGGGCGATCTGGCGCCCGTGCAGCCAACTTTAGATCAAAGGCTCCTCGACTCCGGACGGCAAGGGGCATCCAAAAGGGGCCTTCCGTCCGGCAGAGCTCTAGCCGGATCAGAAGTCCATGTCGCTGCCGCGTGCCCCATCCATAGCGCCTGGGTTGCCAGCCTCCTTGGGCCTTTCGGCGACCATCGCCTCAGTGGTGATCATCAGCGAGGCAACCGAGGCGGCGTGCTGCAACGCGGAGCGCACGACCTTGGTGGGGTCGATGATGCCCGCCTTCACGAGGTCCTTGAACTCGCCCTTCTGCGCGTCGAAGCCCCAGGCATACTCGTCCTTGTCGAGCATCTTGCCGGAGATCACCGCGCCGTCCTCGCCGGCGTTCTCAGCGATCTGGCGGAGCGGCGACTGCAGCGCCTTGCGCACGACCTCGATGCCGAAACGCTGGTCGTCATTGTCCGCGCGGAGCTTGGCGAGCACCAGCGAGGCGCGGGCGAGGGCGACACCGCCACCCGGCACGATGCCTTCCTCGACGGCCGCACGGGTCGCGTGCAGCGCATCATCCACGCGGTCCTTGCGCTCCTTCACCTCGACCTCGGTGGAGCCGCCGACGCGGATCACCGCGACGCCGCCCGCGAGCTTCGCCAGCCGCTCCTGCAGCTTCTCGCGGTCGTAGTCCGACGTGGTCTCCTCGACCTGGGCGCGGATCTGCGCGCAGCGGCCCTGGATGTCCTTCTTCTCGCCGGCGCCCTCGACGATCGTGGTGTTCTCCTTCTCGATGAGAACCTTCTTCGCCTTGCCGAGCATGGCGAGGGTGACGGTCTCGAGCTTGATGCCGAGGTCCTCGCTGATCATCTGCCCACCGGTGAGGATGGCGATGTCCTCGAGCATCGCCTTGCGGCGATCGCCGAAGCCCGGTGCCTTCACCGCCGCGACCTTCAAGCCGCCACGCAGCTTGTTGACCACGAGAGTCGCCAGCGCCTCGCCCTCGACGTCCTCGGCGATGATGAGCAGCGGACGGCCCGACTGCACGACGGCTTCGAGCAGTGGGAGCAAGGATTGTAGACCGGAGAGCTTCTTCTCGTGGATCAGGATGTACGGCTGATCCAGCTCCGCGACCATCCTCTCGGCGTTGGTGATGAAGTACGGCGACATGTAGCCACGGTCGAACTGCATCCCCTCGACCACGTCGAGCTCGGTCTGGACGCCCTTGGCCTCCTCGACCGTGATGACGCCCTCGTTGCCGACCTTCTGCATCGCCTCGGCGATCATGCGGCCGATCTCCGACTCGCCATTGGCCGAGATGGTGCCGACCTGCGCGGTCTCGGCCTCGGTGGTGATCTTCTTGCTACGCTTCTTCAGCTCATCCACAACGGCGGAGACAGCCTTGTCGACGCCACGCTTGAGGTCCATCGGGTTCATGCCGGCGGAGACCGCCTTGCCGCCCTCGCGGATGATGGCGCTCGCCAGCACGATGGCCGTGGTGGTGCCGTCACCGGCGATGTCGTTGGTCTTCGAGGCCACCTCGCGCACCATCTGGGCGCCCATGTTCTCGAACTTGTCGGAGAGCTCGATCTCCTTCGCGACGGTCACACCGTCCTTGGTGATGCGCGGCGCGCCGTAGCTCT